>Ga0210395_10005017_pt1 | contig 10161 bp, 7 predicted proteins | sample IncBWH4OmetaG_FD_150861 | JGI IMG/M metagenome (GOLD analysis project Ga0210395, IMG submission 150861) | Forest soil microbial communities from Barre Woods Harvard Forest LTER site, Petersham, Massachusetts, United States - Inc-BW-H-4-O ...
TGCTCGATTGAACTTTGGAAGGATGACATTCTTGCGGCTACCGACGGCTCGGGGTTGAATTGACCAACGGCGTTATTGAGCAAGTACGGAGCGGTCGACCACAGGCTTACAAGTGAAGCAGGCCGTGTGTAGCCGCGGCCTCCGGCCGGCATTTGGAAGGAGCGAACTTCTCCCGTTACTGGATGGTAATAGCGAATGGCTCCAACCGAAGGCAACTCTTTGTACGACTGAGAGGTGAAATTATCCCAGATATTGCCGGCTATGCCGTTCGAAGCGAGTGGACTGCATGCATTTGTATGCAGCAAGGTGACTGGAACTCTCAAGTCCGTTGAAAGAAAATTGTCTTTCAAAAAGTCGTCGGCGAGCACAATCTTGCGCATTTCACTCTGAAATTCTTCTGTTTTGGTCCAGGCCCAATATTTGTTCCAGCACTTCAGATACCCGGGTCCCGCGCAATTACCGGGGTTGTCATCCGGTGGAGGAGGCGGAAACTTGCTTGAATGGCACCTCGCGCAGCGTTCCGCAAAAACCACTTTGCCCCGCGCAACCGTAGCCGAATTCTCTGTCAGATATTTCGAACCACCTGGCGCATCCCTCAAACGGTGCGGTTCAGTGGACTTTAAGAAGAAGAGGGCCATATTCGGGGTCTGGGCTTCTGTGGCTCCCCAGTATGCAGAATTGTTTCGCGCAACGCGGATCTCGATTGGCGTGACTCGCTTACCACCCCATAATGGCCGGAAATGCAGCATCCATTCCTCGCTGAAAAGCCCTATGTTGAGATAAACGCGATTTAGGGCTCCCAGAGCACCTACCGAATCGGCTCCATCTTTAAGAACGTGCGGTGTCAAGACGCTAGTTGGGGGCTGGAAAAACTCGGTTAAAGGGCCGCTTTTGATGTAATCATTGAACTGTTTATTGTCGAGGGAACCGCCGCCGAGGGTTTCCTTCCCCCACTTTTTCGCTAGCTCTAGTCGCGGCCCCAGATAGTAGACCGCGTTCATTGTTCGAGGATTACTTATGTTGTCGGTGGACACTAATGACGTATCCAACGACCCTGGGCGTGCCGTATGGAACAATTGGAAGATTAAGTTGGAGGGGTCCGCTTCCCAGGAGAAGATGCGATCAACCCAAAAATACTGTGCCCCCACGTTGGAGCTGAGATTAGACCAGTTGGGGTTCTCCGGGTCGTCCGGCGGATTAATGGGATTAGGTCCGACGTGGCAAAATGCGCATGACATGCCCACACGATAAGGCTTTATCAAGTCTTTTGAATTGTAATATTTGGGATCTGTGTAATAGCGTTCCGCATCCCATTTTTTGGCAGCTTTCTCATCAAATGCTGGGTTGGGAAACAGTCTCAGGCCTATGATCCCGGTTGCGTAGCCATAGTACGAACCGATTGGCAGATTCTTCCCTCGAGCACCGATCTTAATGCCCGGGTATTTTTGCTCATCCTCAAAAGGGTCCGAGGAGCAATCGAGCGACCTTTGATCCAACCAGAGTCCGAAATGTTTGGGATCGGGCCCCTCAGCCTTTTTGAAGCACGGTTCGTTGACTAGACCGAGATATTGCCAGCGATTATCTCTGGTGAACTTATATCGTCCTTTAAGCTGCTCGCGCTGATCTGAAGTGAGTTCGGAATCTTTAGAGGGGTCGTAAGAAGACAACGTCTTTAAGAAATCGAGCGCTCCGAAACTCTTGGGAGATATCGCGTCCCAAAACCGATCATTTCCTCCGGTCCATACGAGCCATGTGATTCGCCCCGCTCTCTCGTTCGAAGTTAGGGATATTCCTCCATCCATCCCTCGAAAATAGTCCGTTTCGGCATCCGCAGTGGCGGCTGGGAGTGAGTCGGTGTTTCTTCCAGCCACTCTGGCCTCATCGAAGACTTTGCCCGGCTTTGGCCCTGAATACCACCACCAAACAAACGCAACTAGTCCGATTACGAGCACAGAGAGAGCGATGTACAATACCCGACGTTTCATTGTTACTCCTCGACAAATGCTCTAATATGAATCGGCCTAACCCTAATTAGATCCGTCCGCGGATCCACCGAACTTCCTCAACAGTCCCATTGCCAGCAAAGCCTTTCGCACTACATTTATCATCAACATGACTAGGATCGTCAGAGTCAGACGATAACAGGCAAAACAGATCGACGCGAACGTCACAAAAACGAGAAGCAATTGAAACTTTGGATAGTGCATTGGCCAGAAGGCCATTGTCGTGGCGGCAGCTTTAGCTTGCGCAGGGGGCATTTCGTAAAGGGCTGAAGTCGGCACGGGCGCTTCTTGCAGCCTGTTCAAGAATCGTTGCTGGCTGCGCCTCGCTGCCTGTCGGACGATGATACTAGGCACCAAGAATCCCAAAATCGCGACCAAACACGCTCCAGCAGCGACAAGCGTTGTTGAGGGATCAACAACATTGCCTAAATCAAAAAGCCAGCCAGCTCCCTTTTCTTTTAAGGCAGATGTAAATCCTTTTAAGAAGATGTTCTTCGAGATGAAAGCAGAAATCGATGGTGAATCAGAATAGATATACAGAGCATCAACGCGAGTCATGAAAAAGACAAAGAAGAAGGTTACGGCGGCAAGCAAGAGGTTCTCCAGAAACGATTCGAAATTCTCGAAACCTCGCCGTTCGTCGGAGGAGTGGACATTCGGGAAGAGTTCTGCCTTCGTTGAGTCCTTCGTATAATCGAAGATCCACATTGCAAATGTAACCACTAGGGTTGCAAAAAACAGAAATTCAACTGCGACTAACGCTTGAGCAATAAACGCAAAAACACCGAAAATGACACAGCTGAGAGGCGTCGCCCGCTGCTCGATAGAATTCCAAGCTATGTTCCAGCCTGGTTGCAGCCCGAGCGTATTCATCCGAATCGCTGGTAGTAGACACACTGTCACCCACTCGTAAGCACTAACAAGCATTGCAACCAAGCCAAGAAAAGAGGCAGCGAGCACTCCTGTCTGGCCGTAGCGTCGCCAACTCTCAACCAGCGTATCGTGATCTACCGCCTCACCGCTCTGCGTTACCACCATGCGGGAGCGGGCCAAGGATCCAATAGTCGAATTGATCGAGTTGATGGCGGCCGTGGAAAAGAAAAGGGCTACAGGAATTGGCAACACATAATTCAAGCCCCAATTAATCTCCTTAACATAGCCAAATAGTCGTCGGGTATCGGATGCCGTGAAAGCGTCGAGATGACCTGCGAATGCTCCGAGTAGTAGAAGAACGCCGTAAATGAAAGCCACAAACAGAACAGCGATGGGTGCCAGATTTTCAATAGTAGATAAGACTTGTTCCCTAAACGCCACATGCGTGGAATCTCTTGATTGCTTGCTGCCCGGCAGTGCGATATGTGTTTGACCTGCCATGTTGCTCCGGAAGTCAGTCTTGTCTTTTTGCAGTCGTACTCCAGACGGCGCCACAGACCTCGGCATCAGACGACAAAATCGTCTGCCTGAGCATCTCGGCGCTATCGCGACAACTTAGCTTTTCCAGGGAAGCAGCGAGAACGGTCCCCCTCATGCTAGAAAGTTCCTAACTTTCTGCCCGGCGAACTCGCTGATAGCGTGCAACCATACGGCAGTAGCTATTGAGTGTCAAGAGGCTTTTGGCCCGACCCACGTTTATGTGATCTCAACATGGGTAGCTGGGCCCAAACGACGAGCAAAGGAACCAGCAGCAATCGTTCAACAAGGTTACAAATCGCTAAAAACCATGTTAGAAGCTCGGAATGGCTGTTACAGAATCGGAACAAGAGACGTGTGGGTTGTTCGGATTTTGTAACGAGCATTGTCATCCCCAAGATCACAATCGGGCTGTACAGTTGAGAACTTCTAGCTAGGTGTTTTACAGATAACGTCGCTTGTTCTACTAATTTCCGATCAAACTATCTTACCCAGAAGGTTGCCCATGCCCACTTGCAATCCTCTTGACATTGAACGCTTCAACGCATACCTTGATCGCGATTTCGGCAAAGCGGAAAGATGAGCCGCTCAAAAACGCTTATCGAGTGGCGATCCTGACAGTAGGCAGATGGAAATCGTCGAACTGCAGTTGGCAGCAATTTAACGAACAAATGAAACACAACTTTCTTGGTTCGGAATCGATCACGGACGAGGACTGGCGATACCAAGGATCGCGGTTCGCTGATGTTCGCGATGCCGTTTTCGCAAATCCGTATTCAAGCAAAGCGGCCCTACCCATTTACAAAGTTACGCTCCTGAGTGTGTTGAGAGGCCTTCTTTCAGTGCGTAAACCCTACTTGTTCTTTCGTGCTGCGGAACGCTCTGTGGATTCGCATGCGGACTTGCGTTGGGGTTCGGACGGGAAAGGATTTCGTCGCTTACTTCACCCCAACGGGGTTTGCTTAACAGGAATGTGGCATATCACTGAGGAGACAGGATATACCGGCTATTTCCGGAGAGGAAGTAAAGCGCTTGTCATAGGACGATATTCCACCTGCTGTACTGAGACGCGGCGCGGCTACAAGCGCTCGTTAGCGCTTGTGGGAAAATTGTATCCGACAACCGACCCGAATCATTCTGATCCTCTTAGAACCGCAGACTTCATCACGCAACAGGATATCGGAGGGGAAAGCACGTACTACGTAAATGACGCTCAATTGTTCAACGCTCCGAGCGTTCATGCTTGGCGACGAGGTACGGGAACACCGATCCTACTTGTTACTGGGGCAGTGTTTCAACGGGCTGACAATGAGCCTTCGCATCGACAGTTGTACGAAATTGCTGAACTTGGGAAAGCCGATGTTGAACCGACACGATGCCCGCAGTTTATGCGGCTCTCGGTTGCCACCGAGCAACCTAGAATTGAAGGCGCAACGTTGGACTTTCGTGACGAAATCATGGCGCAAATCTATCAGAACGATACCACGACCCCGAGGCAGACTTTAGTGTTCCGGATCGATGTCACCGATGAGGGTCAGACGCGGGGCACGGCATTCTGGCAAAACCGGACCTTCAGTAACTGGTGCACTATCGGGAAGTTGACGTTTGACAATGCTGTGGTTTCGTACAACGGAGATTTTGTAATCCACTTTCACCATCCGTCTTGGCGTACCAATAGGAACGATCCTGCCACAGCTACGCGCATAAACGGGCGAAAAGTGCGGTAACTTTCTAGTACAAAGGCGCGACCTTAGTTACCAGTCCTTTAGAACACGCTTAGGAGTGAGCAATTGGGTCAGACTTCTCATACCGAGACCATATCGACGCAAAAAAGGAAAGTTGTTCTGTTGGCAGTCGTCATGTCAGCGATAGTGCTACTGGTTCTTTCAGCTATATTGCTTTTGAGCCGTGCGAATACAGGTGATCAGATAATTCGCCAGAACAATGCAGAGGATCTTCGCGATGCGGTAAAGATTCTGATGGATTCATATTCTGGGCTCATCACTCTCGTAACCGCTTCATTCGGAGCTGTGGCTTTCCTGATTACGCTTCAACAAACGCAAGCCGTTAAGCCTACCAGTCGAGGCTGGTCTCTCTTCGCGATTGGTATAGTACTTTTGACGCTCGCCCTCGGTCTGGCGTTCGTCGGCCGCGAAGAACTACTAATCTCGTTGACGCGCAATGCCGTTGATATCACATTGCCAGCGCTTAGTCTAACGAGATGGCTCTGTTATTTGTGCATCACACTGGCCGCGGTTCTGATTTTGTCGTTTGCGGCAGAAGTAGCAATTGCTCCCGTTCAGGCGGAGTCGCCAAAGAGGCAGTCTGATCAACAGGTATGACTTGTGAATGGCGTGGGTGAAATGAAATTGTCCAAGCGAGCAGTTGAATTATGTTGTGGAAGATTATATTGGCGAAGAATGTGTACGTTGTGCTTTGCCGCCGTCGCCTTATGTATTTCGGCGGGTTGCACACCCGCGAACGCTCAAGAAGCTCAAACCCAGGTCGTCGTGAAAGTACCGCCCGTTACCGCGGCGCACGAATTTGATCGGGCGGAAGTGTCGGTAAACGGACAGCGTCAAATAGCCTCGCCAGGAAGTGCGGCGCATTTCGACCTTCCTGCCAAAGCTGGGGATACCGTCCAAGTTCAAGTGCGCTTGGTTAGCCCCGGTTTTGGCGTGAAGCAATGGGAACAGAGCATTCAACTCAGCGGATCTGGCCATGTAGACTATGTTGCAACCCTCACGGGCAATGGTGTTTTTGGCCAGTGGCCCCTTGTTGTTTTTAAGGGCTCGATACCTCTTGATGTTTGGGTTGACAGGACTATCAAAGGCACTACAGAAGTAAGCAAAGGAATAAGCCCTGACGACGGGCACATCTTTGAGTGGAAAAGCGGCGATTCGGTCGTGTGCAGATGTGAAGTGTCTCTCCCGGTGAATGTGCGGAGAACGTATCGATGCAACGCGACCACTAAGAAGGTCGAGCAGCCCTAAGATGACTCATAAGAAAAAGAGCACCGGTCGAACTTCCGAGTCGACGATTGTTCCTTTCGCTTATTGGGCCTACCTTCTGAACAACTCCTCTATTTTATTCCAGGAAAGTTTGCGAACATCGGTCTGTAAGGGCAAGGACGGGAGGTCTCACTGCAGCCAGAAATCTCCCGCCGCCATGTTCTGAATTATGCGTACAGCGCCAGGCTGCTGCTGTTCGCATGCTCCTGCGCCTCTTCCGACTCGGCATCCTTGCCCTTCAGATAGGCGAGTGTCACGTCCAGTGATTCGTGACCGAGGCGGATGCGGATGGTGTTCACCGAAACGCCTTCCTCGTGGAGTGTGTCTCCGTAGCTCTTGCGGAAGCGATGGAGCTCTGCGTCCTCAACGCCAGCTTTCTTCGCAATCGCCTTCAGCTTGCGCAGGAAATGACCGTCAGGTTTGCCTTTGCCGTTTGGAAAGACCAAGTCATGCAGCTGGGCGTTCCGCTCTCTCATTCTGTCCTTGATCTTCCAAACGAGCTTCGCTGGAATCGGAATGAATCTGTCCTTGGCGGATTTCTTCTTGCTCTTGCCCTTGAGACGGAACTTACGCCATGCCTTCGGCTGAACATGCAGCGTGCATTTTTCCCAGTTGAAGTCAGCGTACTCGGTATTCTGCATCTCGGCATCACGAACTCCGGAGTTTAGGAACAGACCGTAGAGGAGTTTCTCTTCCTCATCCATCACTGCAAACATCGCCTTGAGTTCCTGCTTTGTATACGGCTTCGGTGGTTTCTCGGCATAGTCGAGTTCTGCCAGGATCTTGCCAGCAATAAGAATGTCCCGTGTCCGCAGGAACGTGTTCAGGGTTTCGAAGATGTTGTGAACCGTGCGGTCGTCCAAGTCGCTGTCATGTTCTCGAAGAAACTTCACGTAGCGCAGAAGCTGCTTGCGGTCGATCTGGTCTAGGTAACGCAGATCGTTCTGCACAGTGAAGTCAAGGAAGAACCCAAGCCGGTAGTTGTACGCCCGCAGGGTCTTCTCGCTCTTGCCTTGCTGGTCTTTGCCCTGGAAAAGCTGAAGCTCGGCGAACCACTGATAGACAGCATCAGTGAACTTCGTGCGACCAGTTTCGTCCTGGTCTTGGACGACTGGGACGTTTGCGTCGAGCGCCTCGAAATATGCCTGCTTGCGTTCACGGGCTGAGATTGCTTCATCGAGGTCATCGCCGACATTTTCCCACGGACGGGTGCCGTCAGCGAGCGAGTACCGGAGGAAGTAGGGACCGGTGAGATCGGCTGGGCGACGCCCACGTCCGAGATTGACCTTCTGGTAGCGCCGAGCCTTGCCTTTGCCGACCTGGCGGTAGAGTGTGACTGCCATATTGCCTCCAGTGCTTAATACCGCGCCGGAGGCAAATGATCGGAATTTGGTAGTCAGTTGGTAGTCACGTACTGTAAATAGCAGAAACTAAAGGTCTGGCGGAGAGGGAGGGATTCGAACCCCCGATACCCTTTCGGGTATGCCGGTTTTCAAGACCGGTGCCATCAACCGCTCGGCCACCTCTCCGGAACTCTGACCTGATCAATTATCTTACATCGCCGGGCGAGACTGGTTTCACAAATGGGTTTATTCTTAGACTTAGCGCTGGGTCTTGTCAGGGTTGCGACCCACTTGCTTGAGATCATGAAATCGCGTCCTCAGCTTGCGTTGCTGAGTTTCCTACCGACCATTGTGCTGATGGTTTGGCTTGCGCCGCAATGTGCGCGCGCGCAAACCCAGAACGGCTCAGACACTTCGGCCAGCGACTCGAATTGGACGGCCACGACCCGCGAGCAATTACCCAGCAGCTCAATCCGAGCAGGACATCTGAAACCCATACCTCGTCCGGCGGCCGCACGGTTGACAATCAGAGTATCGAGACAATGGGACTGTATGGCCGCTATGCGCCTTATCTGGATCTGCAAAAGGAAACTGTCAAGGTCGATGCCAACACGGTGCGAACCGTCGAGCGCGCATTCGGCAGAGATTCCGAAGGCCGGAAAACGCTGATTCAGGTGACCGAAGAGGAGAAGCGAACCTTGCCGGGAGGTGAGGTGAAGGTCGTGCGCACCACGTCGAATCCCGATGCCAACGGCGGCTTGCAGCTAGTGCAGCGCGAAGTTCAAGACACCAAGCAAATCAATCCCAATGTGCAGGAGACCAAGAGCACGGTTTTCACCGCTTCGACGAATGGCGGTCTAGCCGCATCCATGCAGACCACGGAACGCGACACAAAAACCGGCGACCATACGGTCGAGTTTCGCAAGTCGACTCTGTTGCCTGACTTGAATGGCGGCTGGCAGACCGGAGAAATCCGGGAAGGCACAATCAAGGGCGACGGCAAAGATAGCACCAAAGAAGAGCGCGTGCTGCGACCGGGAGCTGACGGAAATCTGACAGTAGTCGAGCGGACGGTCAGCAAGGAATCGGAGAATGCCGCAGGCGAGAAACGCGGCACAGTCGAAACCTATTCAAATAATCTTCCGGGAACTCCGGTCGATGGCAGCCTGCGCCTGAACCAGCGGGTGACGACAGTTCATCGGAAGGGCGAAGACGGTACGCAATCTACCACGAAGCAAGTAGAGCAGCGGAACCCTGCGCAGCCCAGCGATAGCCTACAGGTTACGCGGGAGGCGATTGACATTGTGCGGCCTGGCCTCGACGGCACAACCCGGCAGACCCAAACGCTTCGGTCGCTGGATTCAAACGGGGGCCTCGGGGTCGTGTCCGTCGATACTCGCAAACAAGACAACGCCTCTTCGGTCCAAGTTAATATAGCGCCGGCAAAGACTCCTCAGGCCGCGCCCAGTCACTAGCCCAATTACTTGGTGACCACGCCGCAGGCGATGCGATCGCCCGAGTTTCCCGAAGGATCGGTCTTCATATCGTCCTCCTTGGCATGAATGACCAGCGCCGTTCCGCCGTTGCTGAACAGCGAGTGGGTGTTGCTACCATCTCCGAGGACGACGTCATCGTCAGTCAGCTTGAGCTTGGCCACACCTTGTTCGTTGACGCTGAAGTTCATCATGTCGCCGGCGTGGTGGCCATCGGGATTCTGTAGGCCGTGCTTTTTTCCGTCGGGATTGAAGTGCGGGCCCGCGGACTTGAAGTCCGGACCATCGCATTTGGCGTTCTGATGAAAGTGAATGCCGTGTGTGCCCGGCGGCAAGTCATGCAGATTAAGGTCGAGCCCTACGCCCGCGCCTTTTTCGCCGGTTCCGCTCTCCGCTATCGTGACCGTGCCCACGCTCTTGCCCTGGGCATCTTTCATCTCGACCACAGTCTTGGCCGCGCTGGCGAGCGACCAGAGAACGATTGTCGACGACACAGCTGCAACGAAGAATCGTTTATGTTTCATGGGCACAAATTATAAACAAGCTACGTCTTGTGCGCTATTGATCATCGTCATCGTCGAGCAGTGACAGCTACAATGCATAGTCGTTTGACTGGGCGTCCGGGCATTCCCGTTTTAGGATGGAGTTTACTGTTTAGTACAGGGTACCCCCCCTCCCCCTGTCGGCTGCAAAATCTTGAAAACAATGGATTAGTTTCGCGACTATGTGCTAGATCTTTGAGTTTACAGGACTTACGGGCAAAATCTAGAGAACATTAGAGTTAGGGGCACACGCGCCGTGGCTTGCATCCCATTTTGGAACTAGGGCGGGTTCGGCATTTGGAAGGGTGGAAGCTACCCCATCGCTTGGGTCAGATTGTCAAAGATCGACATTATCTTGT
>Ga0210395_10005018_pt1 | contig 10160 bp, 8 predicted proteins | sample IncBWH4OmetaG_FD_150861 | JGI IMG/M metagenome (GOLD analysis project Ga0210395, IMG submission 150861) | Forest soil microbial communities from Barre Woods Harvard Forest LTER site, Petersham, Massachusetts, United States - Inc-BW-H-4-O ...
CCTGTTCTTCTTCGTGATGTAGTTGCGATGCTTGCACTCCTGGCAAGCCAGCGTGATCTTCGGCCGGACGTCGGTGGCAGCCACGGTGGAGTGCCTTTCTACACGGGACCCTGGTCGATCAAGGGTACTGGACGTAAAGCGGTCGGACTTTGAGTAGCGGAGGCCGGACTTGAACCGGCGACACAGCGATTATGAGCCGCTTGCTCTGCCTGACTGAGCTACTCCGCCATTCGGACCATGTAAGGCTACCCGATCCGGCGCGTGCGCGCGGCACGACGCCGGACCGGTCGTTATCCACAAGAGGACTAGTGTGCGTCCACGCCAGATCACCGTAAATCCTGGTATATCCACACGGAAACAAATGGTTGCACACAGGTTTTCCACAGGGCTTCCGGCGGATCATGAGGCCGTGCGGCACTCACATGCGCAGGACGTCTGCGCCGCGCCAGGCGCGGTCGCGGCGGTCTCCTTGACCAGCGTGAGGGCGGGGCGCACGGAGTGCGCCGGTGCCGCATCGCGCCGGCCTCGGAACACCTGGGATAGCGCCTTGGCGAGTTCCCCCGAGCGAACCGCGTCAGCTCGGCGCTCGGCGGCTGTCCTGGGACGTTCTGCCTGGTACATCAGGTATGTGATGTTCATTTCTGCTCCCTTTCCTGGAGTACTTCGACCAAGATAGGAAGCCGGTGTTCCCGCGGTGTTCCCGCGCGGTCAGCCGGTCAGCGGGGGCTGGGAACGTGCCCACACCGTGCCCAGAGCCCAGCATGGTCAACGCTTTCACATCCGCTGTTCGCGCAGCGCCGCGCGGATGTGCGGAACGCCCGTGCCGGCCCATTTGGCGACGGCGGCGTCCAGGTCGCCGAACTCCGGCTCGGTTATATACAAGCCACGCGCCGGGACGACCGCGCCGAGTTCGACAAGGACGGGGCGCAGGTGCACCTCCACCGCGAGCAGGTGGCCTGGCCACCCGCCGGTCATCAGCGGGACCGCGACCAGGCCCGCCAGGCCGTTGGAGCCATACCTGTCGAGGAACGCCTTCAGCATGCCGGTGTAGCTGGCCTTGTACGTGGGTGAAGCGAACACCGCCAGGCCCGCGGTGGCCACCTCGGCGGTCAGCCGGGACAGTTCGGGTGCGGCCCAGTCGAACAGGCTCGCGGCGTGCTCGGCGAGATCGATCACCAGGTGGTCAGCCGGTGCTCCAGTGGCCTCCGCCAGCACGTCAGCGACCGTGACGGCGGCCCCGAGGGTGCGCGATGCGGGCTTCGGGTTGCCGACCACGACCGCGATGCGCTTCGCGGCGCCTGAGGCGCCTTCCTCGGCGGTCATGATGCCGTCGCGGACTGTTGCACCTGCACCGCGCCCCGGCCTGCGGGTCCCGGGCTGGCCTGGCCGAACGGCAACCAGTTGAACCGCAATGACATCCGGCTTCCCTCTCTGTGGTCAAGGCTGCCCGGGCCAACCGCACTCAGGCTAATTATAACTTTTTCTATGTGCTTAGTAGGATGGTGTCAAGGCTATCTGCTGTTCATCGATGGCCGGACGACAGCAGTCACTAGAGCCTCTGAACGCTGCCCGACGCCCAAAATGGCGTCTGGGCGGTGGGCCGATCGCGCATTTGGCCTGGCTAGAGTGGCTTCTGGTTGCGGTACGTAACGGAAAGGGGTCCGTGGGGCTGCAGTGACACACGGGCCCGCACCAGGCAAACCAGCCCGTATATATTTGCGGTTTTGGGTGTTCTGACACCGCAAACCGCAAATACATCGAATCGGCCCGCGGCCATAGCCGCTCGGAGAGGCCAGCCCCGTCGCAGGTCAACTCCGGCTGCTCACCACGGCTCCGACCAGCGCCTTTCGCGTCTGGTCGTGACCAGCACAACTTTTGACGCACACCCCTCACCTGCTGTGAACCAGGCGGAATGTCGGCGGGGCGAGGTACCGTGAGCGGATGCTGGGGTCCTTTCATCCCGCGGTACGCACCTGGTTCGAGCAGCGGTTCCCCGATGGTCCGACCGAGCCGCAGGCGGCCGGGTGGCGGGAGATCGCGGGCGGCGGTCACACGCTGATCGCCGCCCCGACGGGGTCAGGCAAGACGCTGGCCGCGTTCCTGGTCTGCATCGACCGCTTGTACCGCGCCTGGGAGGCCGGCCAAGGCGAGGCCGGCCGAGGCGAGGCCGGCCGAGGCGAGGCCGGGAACGGCCCGTCGGTGGTGTACGTCTCGCCACTGAAGGCGCTCGCCGTGGACATCCAGCAGAACCTGGAAGCGCCGCTGCGGGAGATCGCCGCGGTGGCCGCCTCGATGGAGCTGGCGGCGCCTGACATCAGGGTCGCGGTCCGCACCGGCGACACCGCCGCGGCTGAGCGCGCCGCGATGCTGAAGCGGCCCCCTGATTTCCTCATCACCACGCCCGAGTCGCTGTACCTGATGGTCACCGCGGAGCGCAGCCGCGCGATGCTGCGCAACGTGCGGACGATCATCGTGGACGAGATCCACGCTGTCGCGGGGAACAAGCGGGGGTCGCACCTCGCGCTGACCGTGGAGCGGGTCGCGTACGTCGCCGACGGGCGGGTGCAGCGGGTGGGCCTATCGGCGACGCAGCGCCCCATCGACGCCATCGCCCGGCTGCTTGTCGGCGCGGGTCAGCCGTGCGCGGTCGTCGACACCGGCCACCGGCGGAAGCTGGACCTGGCGCTCGAGCTACCCGACGACGAGCTCGGCGCGGTCGCGACCGGCAGCCAGATGGCGGAGATCCTGGACCTGATCACCGCGCACGTGGCCGAGCACCGGACCACGCTGGTGTTCGTCAACACCCGGCGGATGGCCGAACGGGTCGCGCACGAGCTTGGCGAGCGGCTGGGTGCTCTGCTAACCCGGGAGGACGAGACCCCCCGGGACCCCTCGGAGTTCCCCGAAGCCATCGGGGCGAAGGTCGCCGCCCACCACGGGTCGCTGTCCAGGGACCGGCGGCAGCGGGTGGAGCGAAGGCTCCGGTCCGGGGATCTGCGGGCGCTGGTCGCCACGGCCTCACTCGAGCTGGGCATCGACATCGGGCCGGTGGAGCTGGTGTGCCAGATCGGATCGCCGCGCAGCTTCGCCACGTTCCTGCAGCGGGTGGGGCGGTCCAATCACACCAGGACCGGTATACCGGCCGGCCGGCTGTACCCGACGACGCGGGATGAGCTGGTGGAATGCGCGAGTCTGCTGCGCGGGGTGCGGTCCGGCCGGCTCGACGCGATCGTCATCCCGCAGGCGCCGCTGGACATCCTCGCGCAGCAGCTAGTGGCCGAATGCGCGGCGGCCCCCTGGTCAGCGGATGAGCTGTTCGAAGTGGTTCGGCGGGCGGCGCCGTATTCCGGGTTGACCCGCGGCGCTTTCGACGACGTGGTGGAGATGCTCGCCGAGGGGATCAGGACCGGTCGCGGACGCAGGGCCTACTACCTGCACAGGGACCAGGTCAACGGCATCCTCAAGGCACGGCGCGGCGCGCGGCTCGCCGCGCTGACCTCCGGCGGCGCGATCCCGGAACTCGGCGACTTCCGCGTGGTCGCCGAACCGGACGAGACCGTTCTCGGCACTGTCAGCGAAGACTGGGCGGTGGAGAGCTCGCCCGGCGACATCTTCCTGCTCGGCACCCACTCCTGGCGGATCAGGCGGGTGGAACCCGGCGTGGTCCGGGTGCTCGACGCGGGTGACACACCGCCGTCGGTGCCGTTCTGGCGCGGCGAGGCGCCCGGCCGGACCAGGGAACTGTCCGAGGAAGTATCAGCCTTGCGCGCCGCGGTCGCGGAGCGTCCCTACCACGAGGCGATCGACTGGTTGTCCACCGAGTGCGGGGTCGACGGCCCGGCGGCGGCGACGATCGTGAGCTACCTGCACGCGGCGCTGGCCTCGCTCGGGGCGCTGCCGACGATGGACACGATCATCCTGGAACGTTTCTTCGACGACGCCGGCGGCATGCAACTGGTCGGGCACGCGCCGTTCGGCGCGCGGCTCAACCGCGCGTTCGGGCTGGCGCTGCGCAAGCGGTTCTGCGTGACGTTCGACTTCGAGCTCGAGGCGTCGGCCAGCGACGACGCGATCCTGCTGTCCCTCGGACCGCAGCACAGCTTCCCGCTTGACCGGGTGCCCAAGTTCCTGGCCTCGGCGTCGGTGGAGCAGGTCGTGCGGCAGGCGGTGCTGACCGCGCCGCTCTTTCAGTCGCGCTGGCGGTGGAACCTGAACACGTCGCTGACCGTGCTGCGGATGCGAGGCGGGCGGAAGAACCCGCCCGCCATCCAGCGGATGGAGTCCGACGACCTGATGGCCGCGGTGTTCCCCGTCCTCGCCGCCTGTCAGGAGAATGTGGCGCCGGGGCCGATGGAGATCCCCGACCAGGTGCTCGTGCGGCAGACGCTGGAGGACTGCCTGCACGAGGCGATGGATATCAACGGGCTGCGGTCGATGGTGGCCGGGATCGAGTCGGGCCAGATCACGGTCCTGGTGCGGGATACCACGGAGCCTTCTGTGCTCGCGCACCAGATCCTGAACGGGGCTCCATTCACCTACCTCGACGACGGCGAGTTCGAGAACCGGCGCAGCCGGAATGTACGGGTGCCGCGTGGCCTGCCGGTCGAGGCGCGCGACCTGGCCCGGCTGGATCCCGATGCGATTTCCCGGGTCCGCTCGGAGGTCCGGCCGGCGCCTCGGGACGCTGACGAACTGCACGACTTGCTGCTCACGCTGTACCTGATGCGACCGGTCCCGGCGTGGGCGCAGTTCTTCGCCGAGCTGACGGCGGCCGGGCGGGCCGGGACAGCGAGCGACGGAGCGTTCTGGTGCGCGACCGAGCGGCGAGCCCTGGTCACGGGGCCGGCCTGTGACCCGGAGGTTGCCGCGGAGATGCTGCGCGGGCACCTGGACGTGCTTGGCCCGGTCACGGTGCCCGAGCTGGTCTCGGCGACCGGGCTGACCGCTTCGGATGCTGAGCTGGCGCTGCTGCGCCTGGAGAACGAGGGGTTCGCGCTGCGCGGACGGCTCAGCGATCCGTCCGGTGCGGAGGAGTTCTGCGCCAGGCGGCTGCTGGCGCGAATCCACGCCTACACCCGCGAGCGCAGGCGCCGCGAGATCGAACCGGTGACCCCGCGGGACTTCATGCGGTTCCTGCTGCGCTGGCAGCATGTCGCGGACGGCACCCGCCGGGAAGGCAGCTCCGGCGTGCTCGCCGTCGTCGAGCAGCTGCAGGGTTTCGAGCTGGCCGCCGGCGCATGGGAGAAGTCGGTACTGGCCGCGCGCGTGACCGGCTATCAGCGGGAGTGGCTGGACGGTCTGTGCCTGTCGGGGGCGGTCGCGTGGGGGCGGCTGTCGCTGCGGTCCGACGACACCGAGGACGTGCCGCGTGGCCGCGGACTGAGCCCGTCTCGGGCGACGCCGATCACGCTGACTGTCCGGGAGGATCTTCCGTGGCTGCTGCGTGCCGCCCGCGGCGACCGGGCGCCGGTCCAGCCGGGTCCGGGACGGACGCTGGACGTGATCGCGGCGCTGGCCGAGCGTGGTGCGTTGTTCCCCCCGGACCTCGCGGCGTCGACCGGCCGGTTGCCGAGCGAGATCGAGGAAGCGCTGTGGGAAGGGGTCGCCAGGGGCCTGGTGACCGCGGACGGATTCCGGGCCGTGCGGGCATTGCTGGCCAGGCGGCTCCTGGCCAGCGCCAGCGCCAGCGGAGGCGGCGGATTCGGCGTCGCGCAGACGCGTCGCCGGCTACGGCGGGCCGGCCAGCACACCACGCCTGCCGGCGGCCGATGGTCGCTGCTGCCGTCCGCCACCCCGGACTGTGACCCCGACGAGCTGGCCGAGGCGGTCGCCGAGCAACTGGCCGTTCGCTGGGGCGTGGTGTTCCACGACCTGGTTGTGCGAGAGAACGTGGCGGTGCCATGGCGCGAGATCCTGTGGGCGTTCCGGCGGCTCGAGGCCCGCGGCCTGATCCGCGGCGGGCGGTTCGTCAGCGGGTTCAGCGGTGAGCAGTACGCGCACCCGGACGCCGTGGACGTGCTGCGCCAGGTGCGAAAGCAGCCGCGGAACGGGGAGACGGTCCGGCTTTCCGCGGTCGACCCGCTGAACCTGATCGGCGTCATCCTGCCCGGCACCCGCGTACCGGCCGTGCTGACGAACACCGTCACCTACGTGGACGGCGCGCTGCCCCCGATGCCGGAGGCGGAAAGCGCCGACCTGGTGCTGCCGGCCTGATCCGCCGGTGGTCGGCGCGGGGCTGGCTTCGCAACCAACGAGTGGCTGTTGTCCCCAGCGGGAATCCTGTTTCCGTTGGGTTCGATACGGCCACTGAGGTGGCCCTGCTGAAACCTCAGGAGACGGTGACCCATGGAGTACCTCGTAACGATGACCACCCGCGTTCCTGACGGAACTCCAGACAAGGACGTCGATGACATTCGCGCCCGCGAGGCCGCTCGGTCACGCGAGCTCGTGGCGCAACAGCACCTGCTGCGCCTGTGGCGCCCCCCGCTGAAGCCAGGCGAATGGCGCACGCTGGGGCTGTTCGCCGCCGACGACGGCCAGCTGGAAACGGTCCTGGCCTCCATGCCGCTGCGCGTGTGGCGCACCGATGAGGTAACGCCGCTCGCGCCGCATCCGAACGATCCCGGCCCTGACCGACCGCCGAAGAAGGCAGGCGTCGAGTTCCTGACCACCTTCATCGACGCCGTCCCGCCTGGCGCACCCGGCCGGGCCGTGCACGACGCTCGGGCGGGCGAGGCGAGGCGCGCGCGCGAACTTGCCGAGGAGGGACATCTGGTGCGGCTGTGGGTGCTGCCCGGCAAGGGTCGCGCGCTTGGCCTGTACCAGGCCGCGGACGCCGGCGAGATGCAGGGCATCCTCGAATCGCTGCCGATGTACCCGTGGATGAAGGTGGAGACGATACCGCTCACTCAGCACCCGAGCGACCCGGCGATCGCGAACCGCTGAAACGAGGACCCCATGAGCGACAAGGACCAGCGGGTCGTCGTCGTCACCGGTGGCTCGCAGGGCATCGGCGCGAGGGTGGTCGCCGCCTACCGCCGGCTTGGCTGGGCGGCCGTGGCCAACGCCCTCACGATCAAGCCCGGCGAGGACCCGGAAGTGCTCGCCGTCGAGGGAGACATCTCCGATCCCGCTACCGCGGACCGGGTGATCGGCGCCGCGATCGAACGCTTCGGGCGCGTCGACACCCTCGTCAACAACGCGGGCCTGTTCATTTCCAAGCCGTTCACCGACTACACCGCCGACGACTACGCCTTGATGACCGGTGTCAATCTCACCGGGTTCTTCTGGATGACGCGGCGCGCTATCGCCCAGATGCTCAAACAAGGCCGCGGCCACGTCGTCAACGTTTCAGCTACGGTCGCCGAGCGGGCGAGCTCCACGGAGCCAGCGGTGCTGCCCGCCCTGACCAAGGGCGGCATGACCTCGGCCACCAGGTCACTGGCGATCGAGTATGCATCGCGCGGCATCCGGGTCAACGCGGTGTCGCCGTCCAACATCCAGACGCCGATGCACACGCCGGAAGAGTACGAGGCGCTGGCCGCGATGGTCCCGCTCGGCCGCATGGGCCAGATCAGCGACGTGGTCGACGGCATCTTGTTCCTGGAGGCATCGCCGTACATCACGGGCGAGATCGTGCACATCGACGGCGGCGAGATCGCCGGTCACTGAGTCAGCAGATGCGCGCGGCAGTCGCCACGCCCCCGTTCGGATGAAAGATTTTATTTATCCTGAACGGACCGTCGCGCCTCTGATCCCGCTATGTCTTCCTCGCTCTAGCTGGAGTTCTTCGCGTTAAGGCTAGACAGTTCCTGCGCAACCGAAAGCATGGCATGCGCCTGGGCGATGGCGATACGCCGGTCGATCGATAGCTCTTCTTCTTCGGCGTCCCGGACAATTGCGGTAATTTCGTCCATCGTATCCTGCCATAGAGCCACGGAGGGCCTCCCTTACCGGTGACAATTCGGTCTTCGACCTCCCCCGCAGTAAACCAGGCCCGGGCGTCGTCGGCACTGCCGGGTAGCGGCAAGCCGCGGATGGGATCCTGGGGGGACGACGCCGGCGCTGCCGACCTGGCGCGGTTAAATGAGGTGCGCCCCGCTTGGGGCGGCGGCCATGATTGGCCATGGGCAATGATCCGGATCTCACCTCCATGCGCGAGTACTACGATCAGGGCCGCGAATTGACGAGGCTCGCCGAATCACGCGGACAACTAGAGTTTGAGCGGACTAAGGAAATCATCCTTCGGCACTTGCCGAATCCGCCCGCGATAGTCGCCGATATCGGCGGCGGCCCGGGCCGTTACTCTCTGTGGCTGGCCCAGCTTGGCTACCAGGTCCTGCATCGCGACCTGATCCCTTTGCACGTCACGCAACTGCGGGAAGCGGCCGACGGCAATCCGCGCAACTGCTTGGGGTCGGCCCGCACCTGCTCGTGACAGCCCGCGGGCGCGAGAAGGGAGGGACGGCACCCGGGCCGCCCCTCCCTTCATCGGTCGAGTGTGTTTAGTGGTGGTGGTGACCAGGCCCGCCGGAGTGGGCCAGGGCGGGAACGAACGAGGCGGCGTTCACGGTGCCCCATCCAGTCGCGTCGTTGTAGTAGCCGTCGGCGTTGAAGCCGGGGACGGTCACGAGGTCGGAACTCGAAGCGCACGAGTCGTCGCTCTGGATGTCAGCGGCCAGGCAGAACGTGTAGGCGTTGGTGCCCTGCGAGATCGGCACGATGCCATCGCGCGATCCGCCCCGGGCCATCGCGTACAGGTCCGGGTTGATGTAGCCGAGGCTGTGCCCCGCCACCTGGTCGGCCAGGGCCACGATGCCGGAGAAGAGCGGGGTGGCTTCGCTGGTCCCGCCCACGATCCCCCAGCCGGCGACTCCCGGGTCGGTGGTGTCGTAGAAGTCGACCGCCCCGTTGACCGCGGCGCTCATCGCGATGTCAGGCGTGCCCCGGCTGTGGCCGACGACGCCCCTAACCTCGTTCTGGAACCGTGGACGGGAGAAGACCTTGGACTGGCCTCCGCCACCCGCCCCCCAGGTGTAGACGGGGCCTGTCACCCCGACCGTGGTGCTGAGGTCGTCCCAGACACTGTCAGGAGCGGTGCGGTTGCCCTCAGCGTCGAGGTGCAGCTGGGTGCCTCCGACCCCGGTGACCAGCGGGTCCGATGACGGCCAGTCAACTGTCGAGGTCGACGAGCAGCAGACAGCGTTGTTCGGGTTGGCGCAACCTGTGCCGCTCGGGTCGCAGTAGTAGTCGCTGGATCCCTGGTCACCGGTCGCCGCGAGGACGGTCACCCCGTGCTTCGCCGCGTTGATATAGGCGGAGCGCAGCGAGTAGATCTGGCGCGTACTGGTGAAGGTCTGCTCGCCGGCGCCGAAGCTCTGCGAGATCACGTCACCGAGGTGATGGTTGATGACGTAGTTCTCAGCCTCGACGATCTGCGGGAACCCGTAGATGCCCTCGGTCTCCGTCATCGGGGTCTCGACCAGGAGGATGTTGGCCTCGGGGGCCATGGCGTGCGACCACTCGACGTCCAGGCTCGTCTCGTCGGTCCAACCGTAGTAGTCGGAGCACAGGTCAGGGCCGGTCGGGCTGTACGAGGACGCGCAGTTCGACGGGTTGGTCGTGACCGGGCCCGCGGGGGTGATCACCTTGAAGGAGGGCGGGTTGGGCAGGCCCTCCTGCGAGTCGAAGGTCTTCAGGTCGGATGCGATGGACGGAGAGCCGAAGGCGTCGACGATCACGATCGTCTCGCCCTGGCCCTCAATGCCCCTGGAGTAGAGCGGGGACAGGTTGTAGGCCCGCTCGAGCTGGAAGGCCTGGTAGCAGGCGATGCCGAAGTCTGCCTCACATTCCGCCGTGGTCGGCGGCTGCGCCATGTGGCCCGCCGCCATTATGTGTCCGGTTGAGAACGGGACGGGCTGGACCGCGGCGACAGCCGCGGGAGCCACCGCGACGGCGGCCACCGGAGCCAGGGCAGCGCTGCCCGCCCCGAGCGTGGCGATCGCCGTCATGGCCGCGCCGCGAACCACGACCAGTGCGCGAGAAACTCTCATCCAAATTCCTCCAGTACGCCGACCTTTCCCTGCTGCTTTCTGGGTCATGATCATCCAGCAAGCAGGTCTTCGAGTCCAGTAGACGCAAAGGGCTTTGAATATCGATTC
>Ga0210395_10005021_pt1 | contig 10154 bp, 4 predicted proteins | sample IncBWH4OmetaG_FD_150861 | JGI IMG/M metagenome (GOLD analysis project Ga0210395, IMG submission 150861) | Forest soil microbial communities from Barre Woods Harvard Forest LTER site, Petersham, Massachusetts, United States - Inc-BW-H-4-O ...
CCTCACTCGATACATCGATCACCGCGTCGGTGTGACTTTTCGCAGCCAACGCATAGTAACGCAGGGCCCGATCGGCGTCTCCCTCGAGTTCGGCAACATATCCCAGATTGTTCAGCGTGAACGGGTCTTCCGGGTCGAGCAGGTAGGCCCGATAAAACAGACGCTTTGCTTTTTCTTGGTGGCCGCGCTTGAGTTCGGCAACACCATCGCGGTTGAGCTTCTGCGTAGGTGTGGATATGCCACGCCCCGGAAGCGGCACTCGCAAATCGCCTGCGAATGCCAGGCTTGCCGCGGCAAGCAACTGGATCGCCAACAAACAGGGAATTGCCCTTTGCAGCATCATGAAATCACCGAACGTCACCGAAGCTATTCACGGAACTATGATGTCGGAAAGAAGTCTGCGGTTGACTACAGCAAACACCCGATGCCGGCCTCTGTTTGATTCGGCATCTAACGCCCGATGGTAAAGTTCCTCAGTACGATGATCCTGAGCACGATGGTCTTAATGGTGAGTTGTGCGCAGGCTCAAGTTGCGCAGCCCGCCGCTCCTGACTCCGGCCACCCGCAAACGTCTGCAGTTGGAGACGATGTTCCTTCAGTTCGCAGGCCCGGCAGTAAGGTGGGTCTGGTGCGCGGCGTAGTCAAACAGCTGGATCCGATCCACGATGAGCTGTTGATTCACGCATTCGGTGGCGGGGACTTGCGGGTTGCCTTCGATCCGCGGACTCAGCTTCTCTCCGAGAATACGACCCAGAATGCGCCGCAACGCTTCACCAGCATTCCCGCTGGGTCTGTGGTGTCAATCGACACGGTGGTCGACGGTGGCAAGCTTTTCGCGCTCTCGGTGCGAACAGGCTCGTCCAATGCGTCTGAGCTGAATGGGCAGGTCGTGAAGTACGACGCGGCCGCATCTCGGTTGACTCTGCGCGAACCTATAAGCCCGAAAGAAAGTATTTCGTTGCGCATTACGCCCAGCACAACGGTGGTCAACCAGGGCCAGACCGCCTCGCCACAATCCTTGTCACCGGGAATGCTGGTGCAGGTGTGGTTCTCGCCAACTCAACATGCGGCGGACCGAATTGAAATCCTTGCAGCGCCTGGAGCTTCTTTTTCGTTTTCAGGTCGAATTGTCGCGGTAGACCTGCGCTCGCGTGTTCTGGCCCTGTTCAACGATTCCGATCAAAGCATTCGCGAGCTTGCCATCGGCTCGCTGGATATCAGCAATCTCAGCTTTTTGCGGGAGGGAGCCGACGTCAATATTCAGGCTGAGTTCGATGGACAACGCTACAACGCTCGCTCGATCACGCCGGTCTCACCGAATTCCACACCCGTTTCGCCCAATCCATAGTTTTGCCCAATCCTTAGTCTCGTGCCATTTTCGTCGGGGCGTCGCGCTATGCTTTGAGGGTCACAATCTCGGCGAGTTTCTCCCGTAGTGTCCGCGCAACAGAAAAATCCACGTCGCGAAATATATAGGCGAGGGTGTGCCCGGCATAGCGAGCCAGGGTCCGCAGGTCGGTCTTGTGCCAGCAACACAAATTCATATGGGGAGACAAACCACAATAGAAACGGAAGCGGCGGTGCGCCGATTCCGGCATTGTCAGTATGGCCGCTGCCATGCGGTGATTCCCCTCGATGATCGTAAGGGGGTGGTACTCGTCAATGCCGATGAGCAATACGGATTCTGGCACATCGCTCCCGCGGAGGTCGCTTGCGATTGCTCCAAGTTTTTTCAGAAACCGACTCTGTTGCCCACGAGCCAGTTCCGCCTCAATGCGGCCGATCATTTCGGTCAGGTAAAACCCGCCTCCTGCAAAGCGCCTCCACTCGTTGCGCGGAAACGATTGCAGACGCGCCAGGTCGCGGGCAGTCAGTTCAATCTCCCACCACTGCGTATCGGCGGGCAATTCACGCCACAGACGCCCTCGCCGGCGGAACAGCAACGCGCGCCGAACGAAGTTTTCCTGCGAGTTCTCAAGATCAGCATGCTCCACAATATGCTGAAAATCCCGCCGATAAGAATCAAACTGGGGATGATAGAACTCGCTCCGCAGAAATTCCGCGACGATCTCATCCTCTTGCACCGGCCGCAGGAGCAGCAAAGGTTCCCATAGATTGGGCTCTGATTCCCCGTGCTCGCGGAAGAGCGGGATCGTGACCACCACGAGTAGTCCACACATTACGAACACTTGCACTAGAATCACTTGCGACAACGAGCCGTGATAATGCCAGATCGCTGCGGCGAGCAAGACGCTTGCTCCCAACTGCGACCACGCCGCGGTGCTGGTGCGCCGCGAGATCTCATACATCATGACAACGACGGCAATGCAATAAATGCCGGTCATCGCCGCATACTCTGTTAAGAGCGCGGGAAACGAAGCTACAGCCAGCAGGAAGGGTTTCCCCAGCAGCATGGTCCAAACGGCCTTGGGAGCCAATGCCACGATCGCGATGAACGCGCAATTCACCGTCGTTACCAGCAGCGCCGCGGTGTACAGCAGCGAGTGCCCCACCTGGCGTTGGGTATGACTGGCGGACAACGGAAACATGCTGCTTACTATCGACCACGACAGCATGAAGACTACGCGCCCAACAAGCGCCACGGCTGCGTAGATTCCCGCCTCCGGCGGCGGGAAGAAATGCTTCACCAGCAGGATATCGAGATTACTCAGAATCACCTGTCCGATGAAGTACAGCACAACGTGCATGCCTTCGCCAAAAGGTGCGATCTTAGTCAGTCTCAGGCCTGATATCGCCCGATACTGAGTCGGCGGGGCTCCAGCGATGTATGCAGCGACGATTGAGAGCAATACCGCCGTCATTATGCCGGTCACGCCCATCCCAAAATGCAGGAAGAGCAGAGCTGCGCCGAACTTAACTACGACTTCCACCACCACATTGACGGCCAGGTCGCGAAAGTTGCAACAACCTTGCATCCTTCCGCGGCATACTCCCAGCGGGATGTACACTCCAGTCGCAAGGGCGAGCAACACCAGATCCCGTTGCTGCGGCAGGTTGAAATAGAACTGGAGGTAGGCGCTACTGGCGGCGAGCACAATGGCGATCCCAAGACCTACCTGCCAGGCCCGTCGCAGCATGCTCGCATAGATTTGGGCTTGGACTAAGATCTCTGAATTCCGCGCAATGAATTTCGAAGTGATGATCTGAAACGAGAAATTGATGGCCGCCATCAGCATTAGCAATGTGTACAGAGCGGAGGCGTGGCCGAAGCTGGAAGGGCCTAGCATCCGTGCGATCAGGATGTTATAGAGCAGGTTGATCGCGGCCACGAGTCCACTGCTCAGCAACAAGATGGCACTGCCACGCACTATGCGCCCGCGCAAGACCCCAACCTCACCCGGCGTCGTCACTATTTTCGGCTGTGGAAGTGTCATCATAAGGAAACGGCTGCCTCAAAACGTAAACTGCGCCGCGGGAACGACCTGGGTGTGCTGGTGCCCGGGAAAATCGTAAAAGCTTTGTTGTTCAATACCGAAAGCAAATTTCATGGGATAAGCGACCGAGGCCGTCTCCGAACCCGCGCCTCTGCCCCAGCCCCGTTCGCGCGTGTAGGAGAGCATGACGCTCGAGCTCACATTGTCGTACGCGTGAAAACCGCGTCCCGAAGACCACGCGCCGGAGGCCGATAACGTCCATCGGCGATTCAGATCGGCGTCCAGCCCGAAGCGCGGGCGAAGCGTTTGCGCAATGGCATACTGACTACCCTCGACCCGCCACGAGCGCAGAAACTCCGCCACTCCTGTTACGCGCAGGTGGGAACCGAACTCACGCTGCAGGCCCGCATACGTAATCGTCTGGTAGTACTCATATACTGCTGGTCCGAAGAGCAGGTCGCGCCCGTTGTACCCGGTCAGCAGAGCGGTCTTACCCCAAGGCCGGCCTACTCGAAAATCGAGAGCGCCGGAAAAGTCACGCGAGTGCAGATTCTGCTGCTCGAACGGACCCGCTTCCCGAATCACATTGCCGGAAAACGAGAGCCAGTTGTCAATCGAACTGCTGGACACATACAGGAACTGGCGAAACAGATTCTGATTCATGAACAGCGGCGCAAGCGTGTCTCTCCGGATCGTATACTGCAGCCCAGGCATCAGGGTGAGCTTCACGCTGCCCAGTTGCACCATGGGAGCCACAGAAACATTGAAGATAGTGTCAAAGGTATTGCGCTGCTGAATCAGAAGCTGGCTCGGAAATGAGATGGCCCCTTGAGCATTGCGCTCGGCGACAAAACCTTGAATCGGAAGAAATGAGTTCGGATGGAATTGAAAGCGCGAATCGGCAAAAGTCTCGATCGAACGCCGGGGAGGAGGCAACAAAGCTCCCGTGTTTTGCACACCGAGCAGACGAGCGTCCTCTTGATAGATGTTTTCATCTTCAAATACTCCATCGACGCGCACGTCAGAACCCATGCTGAGGTGATCGAGAATCGGACGCCCTTCTTCTTCAGCCAGCTCAATTTCCGCAGTGCGAGTGCCTGGATCCTCCGGATCCATCTGGCTGGCAAGGGCGAAATTCGCCAGCGCGCGGTCGTTCTCGCCGAGCTGCCGGTATATGTTGCCCTGAGCCACTAGAAAATCAAAGTTGTTCTTGCGGTCCGGATCGTCGGGCAGGCTGGCCAATTGCAATTCCGCATTGCGCGTGTCTCCCAACGCCAGCGACGCATTTGCCATACCCACCGCCACCGCGGAGTCATCGGCCCCGAGCGCTTGCGCTCGCCCGTACATCTTCTGCGCCAGCGGATACTCGTGGATATTCATCAGGATGTCCGCGGCATTCAAATAGTCTTCAGCCGAGGTCACATCGGTGGGCGCGACTCTGGCTTCGGCAAACCCGAGCGCCACCTGTTGTTGTGCGTCTGAAGCTTTTCCCTCTTCCGCAAACAGCTTGCCCAACGCCAGCCGCACTTGCAGACGATTTTCGTCGGAACTTTCTAGCGCGCGCGAATACGTGGTCATAGCCTGGCCGCGACGACCCAGGATGCGCAAAGCGTCCGCAGTCACGAGGAGAACTTTGTAATCCTTCCCACCAGCGCGTTCCGCGGAATCAATTGCCTGCAAGGCGTCGGACGACCGGCCCAGTTTCGCGTACGATCTGCCGAGCTGCGCCGAAATCATCGGGTCGTTGGGCGCCACTGCCAGCGCGCCGCGCAGAGTGTCAGCCGAGGCCGCATATTTGTGCGCCCGGTACTGTATGTCGGCGAGTGCGAGGTAAGTGCTCGAGGCGCTCGGATTCAGCTTCAGGGCTTGCCTATACTCGTTTTCGGCGGGCGTCAACATGGCTCGCTGCCGGTAGCCCTCAGCCTTCACCAGATGCAAACTCTCCGAGTCGGGAAGTAACCGGCTCGCCGCTTCAGCTTCTTTCAGCGCTGCCGTCGAACGCCGCAACTGGACTAAAGCATAAGCGAGTCCGAGGTGCGCTTCGCCGTATTTTGGATTCAGCTCGAGTGCCTTGCGGAAGTCCTGCTCTGCCTTCGTGGCCAGGCGCAGGTCGTTGTACACATAGCCCCGATTCATATAGCCGACTGACATCTTAGGATCGATCTCCAACGCGCGCGTGAAATCCTGGACGGCGTCCTCGTATTGGTGGCGGTCGGCGCTCACGTGCCCTGCGATCAAGGGAAGATCGCGATCGTTGCGAAGAACGGGCTGAAACTGGTCCACGATCTTCATCGCTTCGTCGAGACGATTGAGAAACAGCAGGTCGTAGGCAAGGTAGTCAACCGCCTCGCGATCCTTCGGCAGTTTCTGGATCACCTGATATCCCAGCTCTGCCGACTCCGCGTACTTGCCGGTCATCGTCAAGTACCGCTCGTGCTCGCGCATGACCTGCGGGTTTTGTCGCACTGCATCTGACGCGCGGGCTAGCCACTGCCGGGCCTGCGCGGTGTTATGGGCTTCAAGCGCCGCATTCATGGCACCGGAGACAATCAGCGGATTGCTGGGCGATCTCTGGAAGGCTCGATCATAACTTTCCTGCGCTTCCGCAAATTGTCGGTCCGAGCTATCCAAATCGCCCAGGGCAAGGTAGGGCACATAGTCATCAGGATGCTTCTTGGCAAATTCCAGGAAGTAGCCGCGGGCAGCTGCGGAGTCACCTGTCTCGCGCGACAGGAAACCTAGCGAACCTAATGCGCCTGCATTCGACGAATCAATGGCCAGCGCTTCGCGGTAGATCGTCCGCGCTTCTTGCTGTCGCTGCGTTTTCCAGAGTAGATTGGCGTATGTGAGCAGCAACACGCTGTTGCGAGGCTCGAGTTGGAGGGCTTCTTTCAGATCCTTCTCGGCAGAGTCAACATTGCCGCCCGAGATCTCTGTTAGCGCTCGCAGGCGCAAGAATTCCGGACGCGCAGTACCCGGCACATCGAGGGAGCTGATCGCAGCGGCTGCGTCTTTCGTGACACGCTCTGCATTCGCGGCGTCTCCTGCATCGCGGTAAGCCTCGGCAAGATCCACGCGCAATCCAATCGGATAGAGAACCCCCTCGGGCACGCCTTCAGGCAGATGCTGCAGCGCGGCCTCGTATTCGCGGATCGCATCCTCGTTCCGGTGCTGGGCCGCATCGAGACGCCCGCGTAAGGCGTACACGCGGTAGTGCTGGGGATTCAGAGATGCGGCGTGCTGCAGAAGCGCCGTGGCTTTGTCGAACTCGCCAGCATTGAGCATGGCTTGCGCCGCATTCAATTGGATCTCAATGTCCTTCGGCGCCCGGCTCGCCGCTGCGCCATAATTCTCCGCAGCCGCGTGGGCATTGCCGGCCAGAGTGTAGGAATATCCCAGCTCGGCTAGCGTGTGCTCATCCTTGGTGTGCAAGTCTTCGAGGACGCGGATCGCCTGGTCGTAGTGGCCCGTGTCGCGGTAGTAAGACGCAACCGCTCGCAGAACGTCGGGATTGTTTGGCGCCGAGCGGCGGGCCGTCTCCAGCATCTTGTGTGCGGCGTCGCCATCGCCGGCTCGCTCGTAGGCACGGGCCAGCAGAAGTTCAGTGCGCGGGGAATTCTTTACGGCTTCCGAGCGCTGCAGATAACCAATCGCTCGCTTCGCGTCGCTGAGCAGCAACAGTTCTCCGGCTAATTGAAGATCCGCCGCGCTCTTGGGATTCGCTGCCAGAACCTGGTCGAGCGCTTGCTGTGCCTCCGCGCTGCGCCCCATTCGCGCATAGGTTTGCGCCAGACCGGAAAGTCCCTCCATCGAGGATGGCCTCAGCGCCAGACCCCGCCGATAGGCGTCGACTGACATCGCATATTGTCCGCTTAGTCGGGACGCATACGCCAGAGTGAACCAGAGGTCAGGATTCTGCGGGGCCGCGTTCACCGCACGCTGGGCATGTACCGTGGCGTCCGCTGCGTCTCCGTGTTGCAGCGCGGTTTGCGCAGCTCGCGCCTCGCGCGCCACTTCAATGCTCGCGCCCCAGCCCATTCCGCTCTCGTCATTTTTGCTTGGGGATTGCGCGCTTCGCTTTTTCGAAGGTGCGGGCGAAGTGGAAGTGGTTTGGCCGTTCACGTCAAAGGTTTGGGCAGCGCTGATGGTTGCCACCATCAAGATTGCGAGCCGCACCGATCCCCTAAACGCTGACAGCATCCCCCCGACCTCCTGGCTGGTAAATCACGGTGGCGACGTAAGGGAAACACTTCCCCCTTCGTCGAGGCTCAGATGCAAGAAACGTCCGATGTGGTTGCGGACTTTTGCGAGCCAGGACAAGCTCTCTCCAAACATACCTGACAACCTTTGCTCCCCCTCCGCGAATCAAACGCTGCGATTCGAATACTGCAGCGCAATGCATGCAATGAGAGACAGGCAGGAAATATTTGCGGTCCCCCATGAGGCGAGCCTTTGGCAACGCCCGATTCCAGTCGCTGCCATCGTCTTGCTGGCGCTAGCCATTCATGGGCCTTTGCTCGTGATGCAGTTGCCGGCGACGACATCCTATGACGCCAACCTGCACATCTTTTTCGCGTCGCACTATGCTCATCACTGGTTTGATCCGTGGAACGAAAAGTGGTTTGCCGGCTTCTCGCAAACCACCTATCCCCCGCTGACTCACCAGTGGATCGCGTTGCTGTCGTATATCGTTGGGCTCACTGAGGCATTCATGCTGGTGCAGTTGGCCGCTGTCGTCCTGTTAGCGGTGGGCACATACCGGTTCGCGCAGCTTTGGGTGGATGACCGGGCAGCCAGCTACGCTGGTGTGCTGGCCGTATTTGCCGGCAGTATCGCATTTCTTGTTTACTCGGCAGGACAGTTGCCAACCACGCTGTCTGCCCCTTTGTATTTTCTTGCGCTGCCCTATTTCTATTCGTGGTGTATTTCTGCCAGGTGGCGATCGCTGCTGAAGGGTCTTGCTCTCACGCTGGCCGCTGCGTCAGCCCATCACGTTACGCTCATTTTCGGCTCCGTCTTGTTCGCTTTGCCGGTTTTGTGGCTGGCGTGGTACGACGGTCGCAAGATGGAGCGATCTGGTTTCTCAATTGTCGGGCGCGGTGTGGTCTTCGCCACGATTGCCGCCCTAGGGGTTGGCGTGGTTTTGTTGCCGTACTGGATTGCGATCATCCGGCATCCTATCGACCAGATGCCGATTCCGCACGCCAGCCGTTCGAACTTCCTGATGAATTGGCTGTACGGAATGAATTATTTCATCGTGCCATATGGCGCGCTAATCCTGGCGTTGCCCTTCATTGTGATCAAGGGCGCATCGAATCCTCGTCTGCGAGTGCTGCTGCTCGCGTTCTGGGTTACGTTTCTGATTGGGTTGGGCGGCACTACTCCGGTTCCCCGGTGGATTTTCGGCCGGGCCTTCGAAATCCTCACTTATGAGCGCTTCACGCTCTGGGCAACGGTGCTCGCACTGCCGATTGTGGGATTGCTAGTGGAGCAAATCATCGATCGTTTTCCGCGCCGCGGTGCGATCGGCGTCAGTGCTGCTGCAGTGGCGAGCTTAGCCCTCGCGCTGGGTTGGCTGACCTGGAGCCCTTTTCAGACTTCCAGTTCGCTCAAGGTAGATTCGGTGGTCGCATTCTTGAATCGCGATGGCCACGATCAATACCGTTATCTGACACTCGGGTTTGGCAACGCTTTGTCGAAGGTCTCAACGTATACAACCGCAAACAGCGTGGACGGCGAGTACAACTCGGCTCGCCTGCTGCCCGAGATGACCCGTTATGGTGCGGCGCAACTGACCAGCGCGAAGTTCTTCGGCGTCGCGGGCATGGATTCGCTTCGCGCCATGCTTCAGCATGCCAACCATTACGGCTTGAAATTCATTTTTGTGCACGATCCCTTCTATGAGCCTTTACTGGTTTTCGGTGGCTGGCGTCAGGTCGAGAGCTACGATTCCGGCGCTATCACGGTTTGGTCCAAGGATGACGCCCCTCCGGCTCGGATGATCCCGTCCGATGCCATCCCGGCCCCCTGGGAAGGATTAATCTGGGGCATACTGCCCATCTGCAGCAGCATTTTTGCAATTCTATTTGTGTGGCTGTTGGTTGAGCCGCGCCGCGCGCGGGAACCGATCACATTTCCGCGAGAAACGCCAGAAAGCGTGTACGCCAACGGAGTCCGGTCATGAAGTGGCCTCTGGTTATTTCTCTCGCCATTGCAACCACAGTTTTTGTAGTCATGGCCTGGCTGCAGTCTGGTGGCGTGAAGCAGCATGCCATGCTCTCTGCGGCAACTCCGGAAGAAGCGGTGCAGGCCCTGATGAGCCAGATTCAGGCCCACGACTACCAACAGGCCTATGCATCGCTCGATCGCAGCAGCGATACCGATCTAGCGTCCTTCATCGGCGATGTGGCGGGGAGCGACGGCAGCTTGCGCACCTACTCTTCACTGCAATCGGCGGACGTTTCGCCGCTGCACGTTGATGGTGACCAGGCCATGGTTCGGGTCCGGATGAATTGGTCGAGCGCGCTCGGCTCACTCGATGACGTGCGTGATTTGCGCGTCCGCCGCGACGGTTCGGTCTGGCGTGTGGCGTGGCCGAAACCGGCGCTTTCCACTGTGCCCCCGCAGGTGGTCGCAGTGAACTATTTGCGCTGGGATGTCATCGGCCGCAACACATCGCAGAACTGGGGGTCGCAGGAAGTCGATTCACCGAAAGTGCGCATCACGTCCATGAGCGCGATCTCGCGTCCCGGCCGGGTT
>Ga0210395_10005024_pt1 | contig 10152 bp, 10 predicted proteins | sample IncBWH4OmetaG_FD_150861 | JGI IMG/M metagenome (GOLD analysis project Ga0210395, IMG submission 150861) | Forest soil microbial communities from Barre Woods Harvard Forest LTER site, Petersham, Massachusetts, United States - Inc-BW-H-4-O ...
GCTCGTCGTACTTGTCGTGCCGGTCATGTTTGTCGTGCTTGTCGTGGCGTCCGTCGGCATACAGGTAAAGCTCCTGAAAGCCGGCGGTCACCGTCGAGGTCAGCGGGGCCAGGCACCGCGCGCACTCGCCCGCGAGCGGCGCGGTCACGGTCCCGGTGGCGAGAACGCCTTCGGAAACCGCCTCGAACCTGACCTCAAGGGCGACGTCGGCGCCTACCGGGACGCCGATGAGCTCGAGGCGCACGTTTTCGGGCGCGGGTACGGTCCGCGTCTGGGTCAGCGCCGACCCCGCCTGACGGCCGAGCAGGCGCATGTCGAAGACAAGCGCCCCCCGGGGTGCATGTGTGCGTGTGTTGGGCATGACAGTGTACTTGCGTAGAGCTAATGGAAACCGAGGGCACAGCCTACCGGCGGCGCGCAGTATTCCCAACTTGACGGCATCCCGCCGATATTCCGCTCTGCTTACTTCCTGGGCTTTCTTCCCCGGCTTACTTTCCGGGCCTACTCCTCGGACAGGCGCTCGCGCAGCCCGGACAGGACGATCTCGGGAACCAGCCCGCTGACGTCCCCACCGTACCTGGCGATCTCCTTCACCAGGCTGGAGCTCAGGAAGGAGTAGAGCGGATTGGTGGTCATGAACAGCGTCTCGACCTTGGCCATCCGGTAGTTCATCTGCGCCATCTGCATCTCGTACTCGAAGTCGCTGACGGCCCGCAGCCCCTTGATCACCGCGGTGATCCCGTTGGCCGCGCAGAAGTCGACCAGCAGGCCGTGGAACCGCTCGATCCTGACGTTGCCGTAGCGGCTGGTGACCTGACCCAGCATCTCCACGCGCTCGTCGACCGTGAATAGGCTGCGCTTGGTCACGTTGATCAGCACCGCGACGATCACCTCGTCGTAGAGCCCGGCGGCGCGGCCGATGATGTCGAGGTGACCGTTGGTGACAGGATCGAAGGAACCCGGACAGACTACGCGTTGCACGCGGTGCCACCCCTTCTGCTCTTCGCCGAGTACTCAAGGACATGGTCCAGGCTGATCATCGCGCTCGTTCTCCGGCGTGACCGTACCAGAAAGTTGCTTCCCCGTACCGGCGCGCCCGGTCGGGCACGAACCCGTCCGGCCAGCTCAGCGGTCCGGATCTGGTAGCCCGCTCCACGATCACCAGCGCCCCCGGCGCCAGCCAGCCTTGTTCGGCGAGCAGGATGAGGACCCGCGACACCCCGGCGTCCGCCAGCGCGTACGGCGGGTCGGCGAACACCACGTCGAACCAAGCCCGGGCGGGGCCGTCCTGGCCCCCTGCGGGGGCGGGGCCGTCCTGGGCCCCTGCGGGGGCGGGCCCGCGGGCCAGCACGCGTTCCACCCGGTCGGCGATGACCTCGGCGCCTGGCAGCCCGATCGCCTCGATGTTCTGCCTGATCACGCGGGCCGCGCGGGCGCCGTGCTCCACCAGCAGCACGTGTTCTGCACCCCGGGACAAGGCCTCCAAACCGACCGCGCCAGAGCCCGCGTACAGGTCGAGGACCCGCGCTCCGGCCAGCGGTCCCACCATCGACGAGATGGTGGCGAACAGGCCTTCCCTGGCCCGATCGCTCGTCGGCCTGGTGTCCCGGCCGTCCGGGACCGCCAGCCGCCGTCCGCCCGCCTCGCCAGCGATTACGCGTGCCACCCCTTAAGTTTGCACGCCCGCCGACCGACCGCCACCACTCCCCCAGATCATGACGGTGAGCAGCAGCGTTCCAGGCCTGGACGACCTGACCCCCGCGGGAGCGCGAAATGGTCTCGCTCATCGCCCAGGGCTGTTCAACGAACAGATCGCGGGCAGGCTCCACGTGAGCCCGTCCGCGATCTCGATGAGGGTCAGCGCAAGCGGGGCTCTGCCATCCGGGCCAGGCTCTCGTCCTTGTGCCGCCGCTCGTCGCAGCCGATCTGGCGGACCAGGTCAGCGACGCTGGCGAAGTGGCCGTACTCTGCTGCCCCGGGGCAGTCCCACGGCTTGGTCTCCAGCTCGGGGTGCGCGGCCACGAAGGCCATGTACTCGTGCTCGGCGTGATCTTCGAAGTCGGCGTTCAGCCGGTAGCTGGCCGCCGGGACGATCAGGAACAACAGCCAGGACAGCAGGTAATAGACGGTCGCGACGACCTGCGGCAGCAGGCGGTAACGCAGCCAGCCCTGTCCCGTTCCTTCGCGGGCAGCAAGTTCGCTCATGATCAGCAGATGCCATTCCTCGTTGTCCTGCTGGTCGCGGGATTCCTCGATCCGCTCATGGATGCGGCGGACCAGGCCGGTGTCGTGATGGACCCGGGTGATGGCAAGGTAGGCGATCCGTTCCCATGACTGGTAGGGCACCCGGGCGACCAGCTCCAGCACCTGGTACTTGTCGAAGGAGCCAGAACGGCCGTAGACGGGATCCATTCCTTTGATGAGAAGCCGGGTCATCAGGCCATACCGGCGCCGCGGGGTGCCCAGGGTCTCGGCCTGCGCCCGGCGCAGCCGGTCACTGTATGCCCGCTCTTCGACCCGGATAACGTCGGGCTGGATTACGGTGTTCATGCTGCTTCCCCTTCAGCGGCGAGTCCTCGTCGCGCCCTCGATGCCACAGCCGGGATCTGGCTGCGTGCGATCAATCCTGCGTGGCCAGGATGCTCGGAGTCGTCAGCTTCAGGGCCCTTCTGGGCTGGCCTGGCGGCGCAGCCGGACCGGCTGCGCGTACTCCCCGCAGGCGAGTCCGGGAGGCCCGGCGTAGCCGTATGGGGGCGTCACGCCGCTACTGGACGGCCGCGGCCGGGCCGTCACGCGAAAGGCCGGTACGCTCCGCTCATGACCTCCGTATGCCGGGCGTTGCCCCGTGGTGTTCGCCGGCTGGCTTCGGCTGGCTTCTACTCCAGATGACGTAGGCCGTGCCGCGCGGAGTCGTCCCGGAAGGCAGTCCGAACGGTCCTCGGAGCTGACGACAGCACTCCGGTGCGCGGTGACGATGAACTCATGGTGTTGATCGATTCTCGGCCGGCTCCCCAGGTGGCTGAGCCGCCTCCCGCAGGCGTCGCGACGCCTGCAGGAACCACTCGGATACTGGCAGCACGCGTGCCGCTGCTTTTTCTCTTCGCTGACACCGGCGGGGGGCATCGCAGCGCGGCGCAGGCGGTCAGCGAGGCGCTTGAGGAGGCGTACCCGGGCCGGTTCGATCCGGTGCTTTGCGACCCGCTCGCTGGGCCGGGCTCCTCGCGGGTGCTCCGGTGGGTCACGAGTCTCTACGGTCCGGTCATCCGCCTCGCTCCGTGGGCGTGGGGAGCCGTTTACCACGCCTGCGATTCCCGGTGCGCGATGCTGCTGCTGCAGCGGACGCTGCTGACTCTCGCCGAGCGCCCGGTGGCTGATGCGGTGTCAGCGCACGAGCCGGCGGCCATCGTGTCGTTCCATCCGCTCACCGGCGGCGCGGCGGTCAGGGCCCGCCGGCGGCAAGCCTGGGATGTCTCCGTAGTGACCGTGGTCACCGACCTGGTCACGTCGCACGCGGCATGGCGGCTGGGCCGGGCCGACCGAATGGCCGTGCCGTCCGCCGCCGTGCGACGGCGGTGCCGCGTCGACGGGCTCGATGCGGACCGGTGCGTGGAAACCGGGCTCCCAGTGACCTCCGGCTTTTGGAGTGGCCCGCCGCCCGACGGCGAGCGGGCCGCCCTGCGCCGGTCGCTAGGCGTGAACGAGCGGCGTTTCCTGGCTGTACTCACGGGCGGGGGCGAGGGCTCAGGTGGCATGGCCAGGCGCGCTGCCGCCATCATCAGGTCGTCCGATGACATCGACGTCGTTGCCGTCTGCGGCCGTAACCTCCGCTTGCAGCGCAGGCTCGCCAGGCGGGCCGGCCGGGCCGGCGGGCGGCTGAAGGTCCTGGGGTTCGTGGACAACATGTCCGACTGGCTGCGCTGCGCCGACGTGGTCATCGCCAAGGCCGGGCCGGGCACGATCGCCGAGGCCGCCTGCTGCGGCGCACCGCTCCTGCTTACCTCGCACCTGCCGGGCCAGGAGAAAGGAAATGCGCGCTTCGTCACGGCTGCCGGTGCCGGCCGGCACGCGCCGCGGCGACGGCAGATGATCCGGGAGCTCGGCGAGTTGTGCCGGAATCCGGCGGCCCTGGACGCGATGCGCGCGGCGTCGGCCGGGCTGGGCAGGCCGGGCGCCGCGGCCGGGGTGGCCGCATTGCTGGCCAGCGTCAGCGACATGAAGGCGGGCCGGCATGGATGACGCCGAACGAGCCGCGGCCCGAGGCACGGCACGAGCGCTGCGCCGGGCCGCGCTCACGGCTAGCGCGGCCGCCGCGGCCGGCGCCCTCGCGGAAGTCGCCGGGCAAATCCGGGTCGCGCGAGCCGCGCGCCCGCTCACTGACCGCTGGCAGCAGGTGCCCGTCGAGCCGCGCGGCCGGGCGCGGCTCGGCATCAGCTTCCGGCCCCTGCAGGCCGAGGCCCTCGGCCTTGATCCCATGGCCACCCTGACCGCGCTCCTGGGCTACCCGTTCCAGCTGATCAGGCTGGGCGCCTACTGGGACCGCATCGAGGACAGCCCCGGCCGCTTCGACACCGGAGAGCTCGACAGGCAGGTTGACGCCGCCGAGCAAGCAGGAAAACAGATCATCTTGTGCGTCGGCCCGGTGAAGACGTTCGGCTACCCGGAGTTCTTCGTTCCCGGCCACCATCTGCCCGAGCCACTGCGCGAGGGCACCCTGGTCGAGCCCGCGGCTCACCCGTCGTTGCTTGACGCAGGCACGGCATTCGCGGCGCGCATCGTGGAACGGTACCGCGGCCGCGAGGCGATCGTGGCGTGGCAGGTTGAGCACGATGCCGTCGACCCGCTCGGCATGGAGCACTCATGGCGCCTGGCGGCCACCTTCGTGCGCCAAGAGGTCGCGGCGGTCCGCGCGGCCGACCCGACCCGGCCGGTCATGATGAACGGCTTCCTGCCGACCTCCGCACCGGTGCGGATGCAGCAGTGGTGGCGCACCCGTGACCAGGGCGATTCGCTGGCGGTCGCCCAGCAACTGGCCGACATCGTGGGCGTCGATTTCTACCCGAGGCACGCGCTGGTGGCCGGGGCCGGGTGGTCGGTCTACCTGGCCGGCCGCATCGCCGCCCTGCGCCGGCGGCGAAAGCTGCTGCGCGGGGCGGCCCCGGGCGGCCAGCGGCTCATGATCGTCGAGGGGCAGGCGGAACCGTGGGAAGCGGTCACGACGCCGCCCAGTCCGCGGGACCGGGCCATGTACAGCTGCCTGCCCGAGCACGTGATCGGGAACTACAGCCAGTGCATGCGGTGGAACGCCCGCGGCGGCGCGGCGCTTGACGCGTACCTGTTCTGGGGCGCCGAGTACTGGATCCTGCGCCAGCAGCAGGGCGATCCGCGCTACCTGCGGGCCTTCGCCCGCGTGCTAGAACGCGCCTGACGTCAGCGGGTTCGTCCAGGGTGCGTCAGCGGGTCCGTTCCCGGTAGTCAAAGACCAGTGCTCCGGCGGTCATGAAGACGGCGGTCAGCCCGGCGATGGCCAGTACGTCAAACGCCGGGCCCGCGGTCACCACCTGATGGTAGCCCGGAGTCCCGGCGTAGAACGCCGCCCGGGTCAGCTCGACCGCGTACCGCATCGGCATGGCCCAGCCGATGACGTCCAGGTAGGTGGGATGGCCGGTCAGCGGCACCAGCACGCCGCTGAGCACGTACTGCGGAATGATCAGGAACTGGAAGATCTGCATCGCGGAGCGCTGATTGGGCAGCACCGCGATCGTGGCCAGCCCGAACGCGCCGCCCAGCAGGCAGCAGGCCAGGCCGGGCGCGACCAGCATCGCCAGCTGGCCCGCTGACATCCGGACCCCGAACGCCACCGCGGCCAGCGTGATGAAGACCCCCTGGCACAGCGCGACCAGGGTCTCCCCCGCCACCTTCCCCGCGACCAGCGTCAGCCGGGTCACCGGGGTGACGAATAGCTCGCGGGAAAAATCGTTCTCCCGGTCCTCGACGATCGAGATCATGCCGGCCGCGGCGGACTGGAACAGGCTGGCCGCGAGCACCCCGGTAAACGCCAGCGTCACCGCGTTGAGGCCGGTGACGCGGCCCACGGTGGGCTGCAGGATGCTGCCCAGGCCGCCGATGAGCAGGATGGGAAACGCCAGGTTGACGGCCAGCCGCGGGTGGTCGCGCAGCAGCTTGATCACGTCACGCTGGGCGATGATCGCCAGCCCGGACAGCTCATGCGACAGGCCGGCCAGCACCGCGGGGGCGCCGACGCTTCTCGGGGCCGGCCGGGTGCTCACCCGGCTCCTCATGGGCCGGCTCGCGGGCCGGGATCGGCCCTGGCCTGCTCGAGCAGCAGCAGGTAGGCGTCTTCCAGCGTGGTGCTCAGCTGCCGCGCCTTGACCTCGGCCGGGCGGCCGCGCTCGATGATCCGGCCCCGGGCCAGCACGCATACCGCGTCGGCGGCCTCTGCTTCCTCCAGGTAATGCGTGGTCAGGAACACGGTGGTGCCGAACGTGGCCCGGGCCTGCCACAGGTAAGCCCACAGGCTGCGCCTGCTCTCCGGGTCCAGGCCTGCGGTCGGCTCGTCCAGGAACAGCACGCCGGGCCGGTGCATCAGGGCCCGCACGATTTCCAGCCTGCGCCGCAGGCCGCCGGACAGGGCCCGGGCCCGCTGCTCCAGGATGTCGGACAGGTCAAGGACGCCGGCCACCTCCTGGACCTGGCGCCGGTAGCCGGCTGGCATCATGCGGTACGTCGGCCGCCACGGGTAGAGCCCGTAGAGCACCGCGTGCAGCCTGATGTTCTCCTCGGCCGTCAGGTTGAGGTCGAGTGACGGCTGCTGGAAGACGATGCCGAGTTCCCGGCGGACGCCTCCCTGTTCGGCCGACAGGTCACGGCCGGCGATCCGGACCCGGCCTGAGGTCGGGGCCAGGGTGGTGGTGAGGATGGACACCGTGGTCGTCTTCCCGGCCCCGTTGGGCCCGAGCAGGCAGAAGAGCTGGCCGGCCGACACCTCGAAGCTGATGTCGTCGACCGCGTTGTGCCGGGCGCCCCGGTACCGCTTGACCAGGTGCATGACCTCGACTGCCGTCATCGGTGATCCTTCCTTCGCGCCGGGCGCGGTCAGCTGGCGGGCTGACGGCTGGCCCCAAGGGCGGGAGCGGGAGCGGCCCGACCGGCATCGGGTTCGCGCAGCCTGCGGTAGCCCGCGTCGAGCCCCCCGCGCCTGGCCAGCCAGGCCAGCGGGCGAGTGACGGCGCCGACCAGCGCGGCCGGGAGGTACGGCGCTCGCACCTCGCGCTCGAAGTCACGCATGAACAGCGCCAGCTCGAGCGGCCGGGGCAGCCGCCGGGCCGCCGCGTGCTGGGCCCGGGCCATGGCCGCGGCGGTTTCCAGCAGCTCCTGCATGCTCAGTGCCGGCTTGGTCTGCACGGCGACCCGGGCCGGCTCGGGGCCGGCATTGGCGAAGTGATGCACCGTGCCCGGCGGGACTCGCACCGTGTCGCCGGGACCCGCGAGCACCCGCCGGCCGGCGATCCGGAACCTCATCTGACCGGCGAGCACGGTGAAGGACTCCTCCTGCCGCGGGTGCGCGTGGCTGCTCGGCACCCGCCCGCCCGGGGCGAGGACCAGTTCCCACTCGAGCACGCTGCCGTCCGCCCGCGGCCCCGGGGCGAGGATCGTGATCCGCTCGCCGCTCAGCGGGTTCTCGATGACGGAGCCGCCGGCCGGCGGGCCCGCCTGGAGGTCAGGTGACATCGCGTCGCACCGTGGTCCGGGCGGCCACCGCGCAGAAAACGAGGGCCAGGCCCGCGAGCAGCGCCGCGGCGGCCGCGAACGGGAGCGGGGTGCCGCCGGACAGGCCATGAGCGGGCCCGAACGCCGAGCCGCCCAGCGTTGAGCCCGACAGGGTCGAGGCCGCCGTATAGGGCAGGTAGGGACGGATGGACGTGAACAGCCCGCCGAGCAGCGACTCGATCACGATCGTCCAGGCAAAGACGCTGATGACCCCGGCTAGCTGGGAACGGACCAGCGAGCCAACGCCGACCCCGATCGCGGCCAGCAGGGCGGTGCCGACGATGTGGCCAATCGCGTACCTGGCCAGCGTGGCGTCCCCGATGGCCACGTGGTACCCGCGGGCGGTGGCGAAGATCAGGCCGACGCCGAGGGCTATGGCGTAGCCGACCAGGCCGAACACGGCCCCAGCGCATGCGCCCGCGGCCGCCTTGGCGGTCAGGACGCGCCCCCGGTGCGGCGTGGCGAGATAGGTAAGCGTGGCCGTGGAGTGACGGAACTCCCCGCTGGAGACCGTCACCCCCATGACCGTAGCCAGCGCCAGGGCCCACACGCCCGCGGTGATCACGGCGTTGAGGCCCGACGCGGTGGACAGCGGTCCGATTCCGTTTCCCGACCCGGCCCTGGCCGCCTCGATCACCGCGAACAACGCGGTGAGCGCCGCGGCGGTGGCGAGCAAGCCGTAGGTCAGCCGGGTGGTGCGGAGCTTAAGCAGCTCAACACGGATCAGCCGGGTCATCGTGACACCTCCTGAGCTGGTCTGACGCGCCGGTTTGGCTGGCCGGTCGAGCCGGATGTGAGTTTGAGGAAGACCTCCTCAAGGTCGATGGTCCCGCCCGCGGTCAGCTCCGCCAGCGACGACTGGGTGACGAGGTGCCCGCGGTCGAGAATCACCACCGAGTCCACCGTCTGGGCGACCTCGGCGAGGATATGGCTGGACACCAGGACGGTGCTGCCCTCGGCGGCCAGGCCACGCAGCAGGTCCCGCAGCCAGCGAACCCCTTCTGGGTCAAGGCCGTTGGCCGGCTCGTCCAGGATCAGCAGATCCGGATCGGTGAGCAGCGCGGTGGCCAGGCCCAGGCGCTGGCGCATGCCGAGCGAGAACCCGCCGACCCGGCGGTCGGCGGCGCCACCGAGCTCGACGAGCCCGAGCACGTCGTCGATCCGCGACGGGTCTGCCTGACCCACCAGGGCCTGAATTCGCAGGTGGTTACGGGCCGTCCGGCCTGGATGGAAGCTGGACGCCTCCAGGACCGCACCGACCTGATGCAGCGGATCCTCCAGATCCCGGTAAGGCCGGCCGTTGATGGTCGCCGTGCCCGCGTCTGGCCGTATCAAGCCGAGCAGCATCCGCAGCGTGGTCGTCTTCCCGGCCCCGTTCGAGCCAAGGAAACCGGTCACGGTGCCTTGCTCGACCTCGAAGCTCATCCGATCGACCGCCAACACCTGGCCGAATCGCTTGGTCAGGCCGCGTACCTCGATCACTGGCATGAATCTCTCCTTCCGGAGCGCTCGCAGCTCATGCCCGCCGCATGTGCTGCCCTCAGCGTGCCTGGGCGGCCACCGCGGCGTCGTCCGCCATCCGGACCGTTTCACGTCGTCCTACGCGGTAGCGACCGGCACCCGAGATGCATCGCCGGAGGTAGGCGGGGGCATGTGGATGTCGCCTCAGGGCCGACGCCTCCCGGTGACCTGGCGCGTACCGTTATTGCCAATGATGACCAGACCTCAGGAGTCCGAGCACGGACGGCGCGAACCCGGTGCCCGGCCACGCGCCGATGCCGCCCGGCGCTGGGCGGTCGATGTGGCGATCGCGGTGGCGGTGACCGCGATCCAGGTCGGCGGGACGTACGCGGGCCAGAGATGGCACCCTGGCCACGGTTCCGCCGACCCCCTGGCCTACGTCCTGCTCGCGATCGGCGGCGCGTCGCTGCTAGCCCGCCGTCGATACCCGGTCGGCGTCCTGGCCGTCACCCTCGTCACGACGCTGTGGGCGGCCGGGGAGAACGCGCAGGTCATTTATCTCGCGCTGATCGTGGCCTTCTTCAACGCGGTGCTCGCCAGGAAGCGGGCGGCTGCGATCGCGTCGCTGGTCATCGGCTACACCGCATCCGTGTGGCCCCGGTTGATCGGCCAGGCGGGGCATCCCTCGACCGCGTTCGCGCTCGGGCTGGCGGCCGGGCTGATGTTCTTGCTATCCGCCGCCGAGCTGATCCGCAGCAGGAGCCAGCGGGCCGCCGCCCTGCAGCAGAGCCGGGAGGAGGAGCTCCGCAGGCGAGCCAGCGAGGAGCGGATGAGGATGGCCAGGGACCTGCACGATGTGGTGGCGCACAACATCTCGGTCATCAACGTCCAGGCGAACACGGC
>Ga0210395_10005030_pt1 | contig 10145 bp, 13 predicted proteins | sample IncBWH4OmetaG_FD_150861 | JGI IMG/M metagenome (GOLD analysis project Ga0210395, IMG submission 150861) | Forest soil microbial communities from Barre Woods Harvard Forest LTER site, Petersham, Massachusetts, United States - Inc-BW-H-4-O ...
TCATGGCAAATCTCCCAAAGGAACCGGCAAATGTCTTGAGACAGAGCCTCCACGAGAATGGATGCGGCTAAGTTCATCTCGTCCTGAGATAGACGGTTGCCGAGGGCGAGCTGCGACCTGTTCGCGAGTTTGGTTTTGCATCGTCCCCACCCAGGACCTCTGGAAAGCAAGATGCTTTCGGTTGCAGGTTCTTGACCTATCGCGGCACGGGGCGGCCCAGAATCGGGAAAACAGGGCATCCAGACAACTGTTATAACAAAGCCCGTCGGTTTGCTATGGCAAAATAACGAGGGAATGACGCGAGCGCATCTATAGCAGGCAGCAGGCCTTCGATCATCGTATCGTTGCTGAAGTAGAGGAACCCCGGCTCCCTGATTGCAGCCCGATTCACCATCGGAACGCATGTATTGCATTGCCTAATCATAATATTTTGGCACACGATTTCGTGAAGAGGGCCAGCGATCGCCCGTGCCACATCGCGAGCCAGACTGCGACATGAGCCAATGACGGTCTACTTCACCAGCGATCACCACTTCGGCCATTCCGCAGCGAGGACCTTCTATCGTCGGCCATTCTCGTCAGTCGCCGCGATGGACCAGGAAATGACAGATCGGTGGAATACAGTGATCAGCCCTGAGGATGAGGTCTGGCACTTGGGGGACCTCGCTGTGCGCCAATCGGCAGAGCGGGTGGCCCACCTATTGGCGACGCTGCATGGCAGGAAGCATCTCGTCGTCGGCAACAACGACGACGCAGCAGTGACCGGCTGCACCGGCTGGGCAAGCGTTCAGCCGTATGCGGAACTGACAGTCGGTGGGCAGACGCTCGTGCTCTGCCACTACCCGTTCAGGTCTTGGCGAGACATGGGGAGGGGGTCGGTCAATCTGCACGGTCACAGTCATGCAAGACTTGAGGCATTGCCGCGACAGTTCGACGTTGGCGTGGACGGCCAGGATTTCCGGCCAGTTCGGCTGGCCGACATTCTCGGGAAGTCGAAGACCCGTCGTGCTTGAGCCAGCGGCAGGCGGGATGCAGGTCTCCTCCAACCCATGACAGAAGTACCCACAATTCCCCTCCCGCTGCGCCAGCCAAGCGGCTAGGGTGTGCTCGCGATGCTGACCGACTTACCGAATTTGCTGACGCTCTCGCGCATCGCGGCGATTCCGCTGTTGGTCGCGCTGGTGGCGCTGCGCCAGCCCGCGGCCGACCTTGCCGCATGCGTGCTGTTCAGCGGCGCTGCCATCACCGACTACTTCGACGGCCGCCTTGCCCGCTCGCGACGACAGCAATCCGATCTGGGCCGCATGCTCGATCCGATCGCGGACAAGCTCCTGGTCGGAGCCGCGCTCATGATGCTGGTCGGCCAGGGACGCATGTCCACATGGGGCCTGTACCCCGCCATCGTCATCATGCTGCGCGAGATACTGGTCAGCGGACTGCGCGAGTATCTTGCCGCGATCCTTATCGGCCTGCCGGTCACGCCGCTCGCCAAGTGGAAGACGGGGTTCCAGATGGGTGCTCTCGGCACCCTGCTCGCCGGCGACTCCACCGCGCACTGGCTGCACCTCTCGTTCATCCCGGTCACCACGATCGGTGAGGCCATGCTCTGGGTCGCCGCGGCGCTGACTTTGTGGACCGGTTGGGACTATCTGACGGCGGGGGTGCGCCACGCATCTGGCGCGCCCGCCGGTCTGACCAAACGCCAAATTCCCTGACCGTGCGCGTTCTCGGCATTGTCGGCTGGTCCGGCAGCGGAAAGACCACGCTGCTGACCAAGCTGATCCCGTTGCTGCGCGCGCAGGGGCTGACAGTGTCCACCGTGAAGCACACGCATCACGGCTTCGACATGGACCGGCCTGGCAAGGACACCTACCGCCATCGCGAGGCCGGCGCGCACGAAGTTTTGGTTGCAGCCGGGACGCGTTGGGCGCTGTTGCACGAAGTGGTGGGGCGAGAGCCGGAGCTGCCTGAACTGCTGGCGCGGATGCAGCCGGTCGATCTGGTGCTGGTGGAGGGCTACAAGACCCACAAGTTCCCCAAGCTCGAGGTCTACCGTACCGCATTGGGCAAGCCGCCGATCTGGCCTGATCAACCCAACATTGTGGCGATTGCCGCCGATGCGCCGGTCAGCGCCGACCGCGTCGTCCTCCCGCTGAACGACCCTGCCGCGATCGTCGCCTGGATTGGCCGCTTTTGAGCCCGTGTCCCCTATGTGCGGGACGCTGCAACCATGGCGTGCTACGCGGGACTCAGACCCCCCAGATCTTCGCCAGGACGGCCGCCGGTATCGATCTCCGCGAGCAGCCGACCTGGGTAAGACCCTCACGAAGTTCTTGAGCGCAGCGCACGGCCGGGGCACATTCCGTAGCGGCTGGCCCGTCCGGCCCGTCGATTCGACGATCCGTCCCGGTGGGAGCCTTGGTTCATGCGGCGCATCGCCCTTCCCTGCCTGTGCCTGGCGCTGTCCGCCTGCGGTTACAGTACGTGGTCAGACCTGCCGTTCTCGTCCGGCACGAACCCGAACTTTCCGACCGGCGACAGCGAAAACATGCGCCGCGTGATGGGCGCGCGAGTGGAGACGCCGGTGCTCACGCCAGAACCTGGCGACATCTGGCCCGGACCGCTGCCGCCGGAACCAACGCTGCAGGAGCTCGAGCAGCAGGGTCAGCAGAGCGGTCCTGAGCGGCCTGTACCTGGCTCGCCGCAGTTTCAGGCGGCACCGCCTCCGAACCTGCCGCCGCTACCCTCGCGTGGCAGTTCGACACCGCCCGGCTCGAACCAGCCCGGCGCCAGCAGGCTGCCGGCCCCGACCGCCCCCCCGCCGGTCAATACGGCGCCACCCTCTCCCAATCCCGCCGGGCAGGTCACGCCAACGCAACAGGGCCCGGCAGTCACCTCCGGTGGCACCAGCGGCTATCAGACCATCCAGACCCCGGGTGGCGGTTCAGCAATCGTCGTGCCCAATGGCAATGGCACCAGCACGATCATACATTCGGACGGCAAGATTGAGACTGTTCCCTCACCACGCTGAGTTGCCATGGCCGATATCGACGCTCCGCTAACCATTCTCTACTTCGCCTGGCTGCGCGAGCGGACCGGTACCCCGGAAGAGAGCGTAACGCCGCCTGCCAACGTGCGTACGGTCGGCGATCTCATCGCGTGGCTCGCCGAGCGCAGCCCTGGCCACGCGAGCGCCTTCGCCAATCGTCGCACGGTGCGTTGCGCGGTGAACCAGGATTTCGCCGACGCCGCGGCGCGCGTCGGTCCCGGCGACGAGGTGGCTTTCTTCCCGCCGGTGACAGGAGGCTGACCGCATGGCCCGGATCAGCGTGCAGACTGCGGAATTCGACATCGGCGCGGAATTCGGGGCGTTGGCCGCCGGACGCAGCGATATCGGTGGCATTGGCTGCTTCGTCGGCACAGTGCGCAGCAATGCGCAGGATCGTGTCGCGGCGATGACGCTGGAGCACTATCCGGCAATGACCATGCGGGCCATTACAGCTATCGCCGAGGAAGCCGAACGCCGCTGGAACCTGCTTGGCTGCACGGTCATCCACCGCGTCGGCCGGCTGGCGCCGGGTGAAAACATCGTGCTTGTGCTGGCCGCCGCTGCGCACCGCCAACCGGCACTAGATGCCACAGCCTTCCTGATCGACTGGCTGAAGACAAAAGCGCCCTTCTGGAAGAAGGAAGAGTTCGCGGACGGTGTATCCAACTGGGTCGAAGCGCGTGCCGCGGACGATGCGGCCGCGGCACGCTGGTAGCACGGAGACCGCTACCGGATCCCTCGTGCCGTTCGACCCGCTGGCTTCCCGGAGGCCACGACCATGCGCCACGTAAACCCGCGCGGGGCGGCCGGCAGCACCTCGCCCTCCGTCACTGAAACGCGGATACCGGTCGGCGTGCCCAGCACATTTCGCTCCTCATAGGTGCCGGCAGACGGCGCCCGCACACCTGGCCTGCAGTCACGCGCAGTCACTGAGTAGCCTCCCAACACTTCCACGTGGCCCTGCCGAAACGCACGGCACCTCGAACGGTTCAATCCGCGAGGATATCGACAAGGACTGGTCTCACCGCTTTGCGGATGTCGCCGATCGCTACGTTGGCCAAACCATGCGCCCGGCAATGCGACAGCAGCACCGTGGCCAGTTCCTCGACGGCGAATTCGACCCGCTCCAGTGCCAGTTCCTGGCGATGATTTGGCTCGCCGCTCGCGGTCGGCCGTCTATTCAGCGATGTCCCGGTTTTTGTCATGCAATGGATCATCGCACGGCGTGGTTACAGTCAGGTATATGAGTGGCGGCTCACACCGGCAGGGTCACCGTCGCCTTGACGCCGCTCATCGGCCGGTTGGCCAGTGTTACATCGCCGCCATGCGCCCGCAGAATATTCCGGGCGATCGGCAGACCGAGCCCCACGCCACCAGTTTCGCGATTGCGCGATGGTTCGCCGCGATGGAATGGCTCGAACACGCGCTCCAGTTCGCCGGGCGGAATGCCAGGGCCATCATCCTCAACCTCGATCACCGCCACCCCGCCCGCCGGCGGATTGAGCGTGATCCGCGCGGACCCGCCATAGACCACGGCGTTGGAGACCAGATTGGCGAACGCCCGCTTCAGTGCCAGCGTCCGGCCCTGCACCGTCAGATGCGGCGGGCCGTCATAGGCGAGCTTGGTCGCGGCATCCGGGCGGGTGTCGCCGGTCTCATCGAGGACCGTGCGCAGCAGCTCCGCCAGATCCAGCGGTGCCACCGGCTCGGTGGTCCGCGCGTCCCGGCCGAACGCGAGGGTCGCGGAGACCATCGCCTCCAGTTCCTCGAGATCGGCCAGCATCTTGCCCCGCTGCTCATCGTCCTCGACGAATTCGGCGCGCAGCTTCAAACGGGTGATTGGCGTGCGCAGGTCATGGCCGATCGCGGTCAGCAGCTCGGTACGGTCCTGCACGAAGCGACGGATGCGCGATGCCATCGTGTTGAACGCTGCGGCGGCGGTGGCCACTTCCGTTGGGCCGCCTTCCGGCAGCGGTGCCGCGTTCACATCACGCCCCAGCGCCTCGGCCGCCGCGGCAAGCGTGCGCACCGGGGCGGTGAGCCGCCGCACGGCCCACACGGTCAATCCCGCGGCAGTGACGGTCATCAGCAGGAAGGCGGCGAGGAATCTCGGCGAGTGCCAGGGCCGCAGCGGCTCCGCCGCTACCGTCAGGTCCAGCCAGTCGCCCTCGGGGATCCGCATCGCGATGATGAGCCGATGTCGATCATGGTCCGCCAGGATGCGGAGCCCGCGCCAGTGTGGCACGCCCATCAACGGCACCAGGTTCAGGTTGACACGCAGCAGCCTCTGTCCGGGCGGCAATTCATCCGGCAGCTCGGAGGTTGGTGGATCACGCGCCAGTTCGGCGGTGACGCCTGGGGCGTGCCGCAGCTCGTCGAGCACCGCCTCGCGCCGCTCCGGGGCGGTCATCATCACGGTGCGGTAGATACTGATGACCCTCACGGCGATTTCGCGCGACTGCGCCAGGCGCAGGGCATCAACCCGGTCGAGCGCGTGAATGGTCAGCCCGGCGATCTGCACCACGACGAGGCCGGCGATAAGAACGAATGCCGTGCGCGCAGCCAGGCTGCGCGGCCAGAAACGCAGCCTCACGCCCGCTCGACCGTCGCCGCCAGTACGTAGCCCCCGCCGCGGACTGTCTTGATGAGCTGGGCGTTGCGGCCGTCATCCTCCAGCTTGCGTCGCAAGCGACTGATCGCGACGTCGATCGCCCGGTCGAACGGGCCGGCTTGGCGGCCACGCAGCAGGTCGAGGAGCATGTCCCGCGTTAGCACGCGGTTGGCACGCTCGACCAGCGCCACCAGCAGGTCGTACTCACCTCCCGTGAGGGCGACCTCGGCACCGTCGGGGTTGAGCAGTCGCCGCCGCGCCGGCACCAGCGTCCAGCCGGCAAAGCGCATGTTCCGCGACGACGTCTCGACGCGCCGCTCTCTGGCATCGCCGGCGCGGCGCAACACGGCGCGGATGCGCGCCAGCAGTTCGCGCGGGTTGAACGGCTTCGGCACGTAGTCGTCGGCGCCAAGTTCGAGGCCGATGATGCGGTCGGTCTCCTCGCCCATCGCAGTCAGCATGACGATAGGGACCTCGGACTGGCTGCGCAGCCAGCGCGCGAAGTCCAGGCCCCCCTCGCCCGGCAGCATCAGGTCGAGCACAACCAGTTGGTAGTGGCCATTGGCGAAGGCGCGCCGGGCTTCCCTGGCGTCCCGCACCGCGGTGACGCGCATCTGGTGCTTCTCCTCCAGGAAGCGAGCGAGGAGGTCGCGGATCTCGCGATCATCGTCCACCACCATGATGTGAGGCGCGGGTTCCATGACTGTGTAACATACAACGGTTCACGCCGTTTCGGCAGAGCCGTTTGCATTCCGTCGCAATTCGTCGCGTTGGCGACACACGGCAGCAACGCGAACGCGCCACAGTGTGTCCACCGCGAGACGCGGACCATTGTCCGGGAGAGTATTGTGCGAAAGACCATTCTGACAACGCTGGCCGTACTGACCATTGGCGGCGCCGCCACCGGAATCCTGATAGCCAACGCGCAGCCGGCGCCTCCGCCACCGGGGCAGGACGGGCCGCCTGGCCGACCGCACTGGATGGGCTGGATGCAGCGCGGCCATGACGAGCGGCGTGGCGGCGGCATGCAGCGGCTGCGCACGTTCGCGTTGGTTTACCGGCAGGAGGATCGTAACCTAACGCCGCCGGACGTGCAGAAGATCGCCGAGGCGTTCTTGCTGTGGAACGGCAATCACACCTGGAAGGTGGACGAGGTCGCACCGACCGCAGATGGCGCGATTGGCTTCGCACTCGCCACCCAGGAAGGCTCGGTGATCGCCCGGTTCACCATGGACCCGCACACCGGCCGGGTGACCCGCACCGGCTGATCGCGTGATACGGTGGGCGTGAACCTCCCCATCCGCCCGCCGCTGCCCGCGCCGCGCTCGATCGCCTGATCGCCAGCGACCCCGAACTGGCAGGCATCGATGCGCGCGCGGGCCCTTCCCTGGTGCACGAAGCCCGGCGCGCGCTGAAGGCGAGGTCCTTCTGCAGTATCACTCGCGTCATGTCATCGGCCGGCCATCGCTGGACGGTTTCCGCCGGCTTGATCGCACGACCGTTTTTGCTGATCGTGCTGTCGGCTCTCACTGACCGCCGTTTCGCCGACCGTGTAATGGCGCCGGCAAGCGCGGTGCGCCTGGTCCTGGAGGAAACGGATGACACTTCTGGCTGGCAAGCTCCTGGCGACAGCAGCCCTGCTGTTTGGCGCAACTCACGTCAGTGCACAGCCTCTGGAGTACATCGGAAAGCCCGTGCGCGGCGTTCCTGTTTCACAGGCCGTAAAGGCAGGGAATGTTGTATTTGTGTCAGGCACACCGGCCTTCGATGGCAACGGGAAACTCGCAGTCGGCGATTTCCCAGCTCAGATGAAGCAGGTCATGGAGAATATCACTGCTGTGCTCAAGGCTTCCGGCTCCGGTTGGGATCGAGTGGTGAAGACGAATGTCTTGCTGACGCGGTCCGCCGACTTCGCCGAGATGAACCGTACCTACTCCACGTATTTTCCAGACGGCAAGTTTCCGGCCCGTACCACCGTTGTTGTCGCCGGACTACCAAGTCCTGATTTTCTTTTGGAGATCGAGTGTGAGGCACTCGTCAAATAGGACATCTGCCGATCGAGCGTCCCGGTCTCACCAGGTCGAACAACGCAAACGTCATTTGAGCATGGCCACCGCGGCATCGGACCCCCGCAGGATCTCCACCAACCTGATGCGGCTGACACGCGCCACCGCATCTTCCTCTGGCTTTGGACGCAATGCCTCGGCGGCGCGTTGCAATTGCTGGTCATATTGCTCGGCGCTGCCGATTTGCCGCGCGGCCCCCTCAAACCGGCGCAAGCCGCGCGCGGCCGCCTCCAATGCCTCGATCGTATCATCTTCAGCCGCAGCGATCCCAGTTGACGGCGCGACCAATTGTGTCTCCACCTCGATCGCAAAGCGCTTACGGCAGGCTGTGTCCACTTCGCGGCGAACCTGCTCGACACGGTTTCGCCGTCGTGGTCGCTGCGCTGAGCAAAGCATGAGATCGCCGAGCATGATGGCGATCTGACGGGCTTCGACGGCGGCCGTCGTCAGATCCGTGCTGGGCAGTGGCGATTGCTCAATCCGCGTGAGCACAAAGTCGACGGCGCGGTCGACCGTCGCGCCGACTGCCGGGTCGGCATGCCGTCTTGCGAAGTCGTCGACCACCTGGATCAGTAGTTCGGAACGCGGCAACCACCCCATTGCCAGTGCAATCATCATCGCAAGCGTCTGGGCGCCGGCAGGTGCCACCGCTTCCAGGAGGGCATGCAATTCCTCAGGCTCAGGGGTGGTGCCGGCCATCGCGCTGGCGACAACACGCAATAGGGGGAGTGCCTGGGCAAGCACGCTGGATACAGCACTGGCCAGCGCCGCGTGATCGCGTTCTCGCAGACCGGTTTTTGCCGTCCAGTTGGCCGGCATCGGCACGTCTGCGAGAATTATGGCGGCAGTCGGCCAGAGCTTGCCGCCGATCTCGACTAGTTCACCAATGCCGTCAGTCGACGAATGCAGGGCAGCCATGGCATCCATCTGCGCGGCCGCTGCGCCGAGGCCGTCCCTCACCTGACCGGCCAGCGGCAGGATCGCGGTGCGGGGGATCGACGGTGCGGCGGCGCTCCAACTGGCCGCGTCAACGATCAACGGATTGAACGGCGTGAACAGCAGTCGTGCCAGACTGAGCTTGCGCCTCGGTCGCAACTCAGCGATGCGCCCGCGTAGCGGTGCGATGAGCTTGTCGGCATCACCGCGCTCGGCGAGATCGTCGATGATCGTCAAGACACGATGGATCTGATCGTCCTGCGCCGCCGCGAGATCACGATGCAGGGTGCGCAGGTTCGGTCCAGTCAGCGGGGACGACGGCCCGTTTGTGGTCAACTCGGCCTCCTGCCAACGCTGCAGATCACAGAGTTTTCTCCAAGAGGGCTTCGTTGCGCGAAACGAGGTCGGATACGGTCAGCCCCGTCCGCCAATCCTCCAGTTGCTGCACCACCTTGCTGCGGTAGCGTGGCAGGTCGACCGCATTGCCAAGGCGGTAGCTCAGCCAGTGGTCAGCCTCGCGCGGAACCACCGGCACCAAAGCGGCCATCTCAACCAGAGTGTCCGCCATGTCTGGTGCGGTATCCCACAGGGCGCCTATGCGGTCCCAGCCATCGAGCAGCCAATCCGGTCGCGCCAGCAACTGCGCGATCTCACCTGGATCTCTTGCCCAATTTCTCAGGAGAGCCGCGATATTGCCGGGCGTCGCCTGCGCGTCGGCTAGCGTCGACTTTGCCAGCATGATGGTCAGGTCCGCGGCATTGGCGACCAGGATCGCCACGTTCGCGTTCTCGTCCGGATCGCTTTCAGCGTACTTGATGACCTCGCGGCGCACGCGGATCAGTCTGCCGATTTCCCGCGCTACCCTGGCAGGTCGTCTGACACCGACTCCCCTGAAGAGCGCGGCAAGCTGTTCGAGGGCGGTTGCTATCGCATCGACGGTGCAGCCAAGCTTCGGCGCCATGCGCGCTACTGCGCGCTTGCCGCGCTGTTCCAGTTCGAGCGGAGGGGCCTGCTCGGGAGGGATCGGACACTCGCCCTTGCGCTCCGTCTGGCGCACCAATTCAAGGAGCAGGTCGAAATTTGCCTGCAAACGTTCCAGGTCATCGCTTTCTCGCGCTTTTTTTGCGGCTGTCACCGCGCCGCGGCCGGCCAGCCCTTCAGAGGCAACTTCGCGAGCCGTGGTACGGATCGTGTCGGGCGTCACGCCGCGCAGTTTGACAACCGCTTCAATGAGCCGTCGATCGTTCAGCGTGAGGGTGTAGAGGCTGGATATATGATCCCAGGATAGAATATAGACACCGCGCCCCCCCGACGGATTTTGCACGACCAGTTCCAGCGGGTTGCGCTCACCTGGCCGCGCGCGCGCGCCGTTTAATTGTGGCGTGGTGAACGGGACTGCCACCCCACGCTCAAGAAACGTGGTTGGCAGGAAAGCGTCGACCGGTTGGACATCCGGGCGGGAAGCGGGTTGGGCAGTCGCGCT
>Ga0210395_10005031_pt1 | contig 10143 bp, 9 predicted proteins | sample IncBWH4OmetaG_FD_150861 | JGI IMG/M metagenome (GOLD analysis project Ga0210395, IMG submission 150861) | Forest soil microbial communities from Barre Woods Harvard Forest LTER site, Petersham, Massachusetts, United States - Inc-BW-H-4-O ...
TCGGGAGGGTCGGGGGGGTTCGGGGGGCGGACAGCACCTCCGAGCGCGAGGGGATCCCGGGGGGGCGTCCCCCCGGGGCAGCAGAGCCCTCGCGCCATGCCTTGAGCAGCTCGGCCTGCAGGCCGAACATCTCGGCTTCCTCCTCGGGATCCGCGTGATCGTAGCCGAGCAGGTGCAAGATCCCGTGCACGCAGAGCAGTTCGAGTTCCTGCTGCGCGGAGTGGCCCGCCTGCCGCGCCTGGGCGGCCGCGACCTGTGGACACAGCACCACGTCGCCGAGTAGCCCGGGCTCCGTGGCCGGGTCGTCGCCGCTGGCCCTGCTGCCGCGCGCGCCGCCCATCGACGGAGGCCGGAGCTCGTCCATGGGGAAAGACAGCACGTCGGTCGGGCCCGGCTCGTCCATCCACTTCACGTGCAGGTCGGTCATGGCGACTTCGTCGACGAGCAGCACGGAAAGCTCGGCGAGCGGGTGTATCCGCAGCTGATCGAGCACGAACCGCGCGACAGAGGCGAGTGCCACCTCGTCGACCGCGACCCCCGATTCGTTGGCGATTTCGATGGTCAACCTGGCCGCCCCGTTCCTGTCGTCAGTGGCCGCCGCGGCGACGAGGCGGCTGGCTGCCCGTCCGCGCCTGGGCGGTCGCGCTGTCAAAGCGTTCGTACGCGTCAACGATCTTCCCCACCAGCTTGTGCCGCACCACGTCTTGGCTTGTCAGCTTGGAGAAGTGGATGTCGGGAATGCCGTCGAGAATGTCCTGCACCACGCGCAGCCCGCTCGTCTGCCCGGCCGGCAGGTCAACCTGGGTGACATCGCCGGTGACGACCATCTTGGACCCGAAGCCGAGCCGGGTGAGGAACATCTTCATCTGCTCGGCCGAGGTGTTCTGCGCCTCGTCGAGGACGATAAACGAATCATTGATCGTTCTTCCCCTCATGTACGCCAGAGGGGCGATCTCGATGGTGCCCGCGGTGGTGAGCTTGGGGATCGAGTCGGGGTCGACCATGTCGTGCAGCGCGTCGTACAGCGGCCGCAGGTAAGGGTCGATCTTCTCGTACAGCGTGCCGGGCAGGAAGCCGAGCCGCTCTCCGGCCTCGACCGCCGGCCGGGTCAGGATGATCCGGTTGACCTCCTTGGCCTGCAGCGCCTTGACCGCCTTGGCCATCGCGAGGTACGTCTTGCCCGTTCCGGCCGGCCCGATCGCGAACACGATCGTGTGCTTGTCGATCGCGTCCGCGTAATGCTTCTGGTTCAGCGTCTTCGGCCGGATGGTCCGGCCGCGGGAGGACAGGATGCCCTGCGTCAGGACGTCCGCTGGCCGCACGCCGTGCTCGGCGCGGAGCATCGCCGCCGCTCGTTCCACGGCGTCGGGCGACATCTCGGTGCCCGAGCGCTGCAGTTCGAGAAGCTCGTCGAACAGCTTGGCGACCAGCGCGGCCTCGGCCGGCGGTCCGGACACGGTGATCTCGTTGCCGCGGACGTGAATATCGGCGTTGAACTCGCGCTCGATGACGTGCAGGAGCTCATCCCCGGTTCCGAGCAAGCCGACCATTGAATGGTCATTGGGAATGACGATGCGTATCTGGGAACCTGGAAGGTCGCTGCGAGTGTCTGTCAATTCACTTCTCTCGAAGGTCGCCGGGGGAGCACCCGGCGTCGAACGGCGACCGCGTACTGCGGCCGGTTTGCCCGGTCGGTCCGGTTCGGTGGGTTTGTTCGGCTAGCCGGGCGGCCATGTCATCGACCGGCCGCCGAGCACGTGCGCGTGCGCGTGCGCCACGGTCTGGCCGCCCTCCCGCCCGGTGTTGAACACGACCCGGTAGCCGCTGCCGTCGATTCCCTCGGCGACGGCGACCTGATGCGCCTGTCCGACAAGCTCGTCGAGCAGACCACCGCCCGCTTCGGCCAGCGCCGCCACGTCCGGGTAGTGATCCCGGGGGATCACCAGGACATGAGTCGGCGCCTGGGGGCTGATATCGCGGAAGGCGAGAGTCCGCTTTCCGTCAAGCACGATCGTGGCCGGGATGTCTCCCGTCGCGATCGCGCAAAACAAGCAGTCAGGCACATCACGATCATAGTGGCCCGGTGCGGCCTTCTGCTGCAGCACCTCGCACGGGCTGTGCGGCACCCCGCCGTCCGGCCGCGGCGGGAGGGGGCTAGTGTGACGATCGGTGGCCGGGTCCGTGTCCGCTATCTCCCGATAATTAATTCACGTCGGCGTTACGTATATCGATCCAGCGTCACCCGACGGGGCTTATGTTACCGGGTTGATTCCAACGGGGGGGTATCCTCGGCCTACCACGATCGATATTCTTGTCTTTCCGCAATCCTTCGGCGGTTTCTGGGGTGGAGTTACCGAATGTGGGATCGGCAGTGGAAGAACGTCGCGGAACCTGGTAAGAGGTTCCGCCCGATGATGCAGAAGCGGTACGGGCGTGGGCGGTGAACCAGTGAACACCGTCGTAGACGGGGGGGAATCCGCGGGGGCTGTCTTCGACGGCCCTGCCCAAAGTGCTGCTGCCTTGGCCGCTGGCCAAGTTCTGGACACGACTTCTGTCGATGTCCTCCAAGGGTCGCAGGTGCCGAATGTCCGGGATGGGGACAACGGTTCGACCATTCAGGACGCGCTCGCGACACCGAACGATACATTCCCGAACGAAGTCGGATCACTACCGGCCGCACACGGTGAACCTCCGGAGGCAGATGCGCGTCCTATCAACGTGACGGAAACGCTCGCAGCGAGCGCACTGATTCCCGAGGTACGTGCAGCACCTTCCGTCTGGGATGCTGACCGGGTTGTTACCGAGATTTATCACGGTGAGTACAAGTCGCTAGTTCGGCTTGCCGTGCTACTCGTCCACGACGTGCCGACCGCCGAAGAGGTCGTGCAGGACGCGTTCGAGGCAATGCACACGGCTTGGCGGCGACTGCGTGATTCCGAAAAGGCGCTGTCATATCTGCGACAGGCAGTCGTCAACAAGTCACGCTCGGTGCTGCGGCATCGAACGGTCGTGGACAAGAACGCGCCGAAGCCCGCCCCTGACGAGCCAAGCGCGGAACACGGAGCTCTGGCGCTCATCGAGCGCTCGGCTGTCGTGGCGGCGCTGCGCATGCTGCCGGACCGGCAGCGGGAAGCAATCGTGCTGCGGTACTACGCTGACCTGTCCGAAGCGGACATCGCGGCGACGATGGGCATCAGTAGAGGTGCTGTGAAGAGCCATACCGCACGTGCGATGGCAGCACTCAAGTCGATCTTGGAGCAGGAGACCCTATGAGACGGCGGGCGGGCTGGGTGAGAGCATGACCGCACCCGAGGACGGCCTGGAAGACGCGCTGCGGCGTTCGCTGCATGTCGCGCTCAGCCAGGTCGAGCCCGGTGTTGACGGCCTCGAGCGAATCCGTGCCCGGACCAAACACCACCAGCCACAGCCATGGCTGGTCAGCGTGGCAGTCGGCGCAGTGGACCGGGCCAGGCACTTTGTCTGGCACGGCCACTGGGCGTGGGCTGACTCGTTTCCGGTGCTCAGCGTTGTGCCCTGGCCGCGGCTGAGGCTGCTTCCGCAGGGCACGGGGCACGTGCCGGCCCACGCGGCGCCCGGGTCGCGGCCACGCCGGATCAACGGCATCGCGTGGATGCGGCCGGCGGCCGTGCTGGCGGGCGTGGTCTTCATCGCCAGTGTCGCGCTGGCTATACCGCCGTTCCGGCAGGCCATCGTGCAGTTCAGCAACACCACGCTGACCGGCGGTCACTCGTCGGGCGGGTCCGGCGGCAACGGTGGCGGCAGCGCGGCCGGCAACGGAACCTTGCCGGGGAGCGCGAATCGCGCCACCCCGGTGAGCAAGAAGAACGGAGCCTCGCCCAACGTGACCGGCGCGCCCACGTGCGGGCCCACCGCGTCGCCGAGCGCGGCGGCGACTCAATATACGTCGACAGGGGGCAGTTCCAACCCCACGTCAACGACGGCACCGGGGCCGGGGAGCCTAGGAGGGCCAACCTCGATACCGACGATACTCCCGCCGTTCGCGACGACCTCACCGACGGCATGCCCGTCCACGTCCGCGAAGGCGAGCCCTAGCCCCACAGCGTCGTCGCAGTCGCCGTCGCCGTCAACGTCGGCTACCTCCCCGTCTTCGTCACCGTCCTCCTCCTCGACGTCACCGTCATCGACTCCCGCAACGTCGCCGTCATCGACTCCGAGCGGCACGGCACCGACCAGTCCCACGCCGACACCGACCGATTCAGGAACCGGTGACATTACGCAGGGAAGCGAGGCGACAACTCCCACGTCGTCGCCGTCTGACAACGCGGCATTATCCGAGACGGCCCGCGGCGAGTTTGTCGGTGATCAAGATCATCTTCGGCTGACGTCGCGCCTGGGACTTGCGTCGCATGTCGCGTCCCGACGCGGGTGGCGTCAGCCGGATGAGGGCGCGCCGCGCCCGACTTTGCTCACTCCGTGACCAGAACATACCGGATATATCGGGATATATGTACCCGACGAAATGGTCACACGGTATGCAAAGACAAAACCAGAGGATGATGTGACTGGTGGGATCACGGGTGGGATCACGCGGTGACGGGGTGCGGGGCCCTGACGGCCCGCGGACATATCCGCTCGTCACAGACGGCCCGCGGCGGGCGGCTAGCCTGGCTGGCATGCAGTCAGCTGCCCGCGGCGCCGGCCCGCCCGTGTTCCTCGTGTCACCGGGAGAACTCTCGGCGGACGTGGTCACACTGTCAGGCTCCGAGGCACACCACGCAGCCGCGGTCCGGCGGCTGCGGGCGGGTGAGCGCGCGGACGTTAGTGACGGCGCGGGAACACTCGCGGAGTGCACGGTGGTCTCCGTCTCGAACGAGGCGGTCATGCTCACGGTGGGATCGGTCCACGTGGTCCCGCCGCCCGACCCGAGGATCACCGTGGTGCAGGCACTGCCCAAGGGAGACCGCGCCGAGCTGGCCGTCGAACTGATGACCGAGGTCGGCGTCGATGCCATCGTCGCGTGGTCCGCCGAGCGCTCAGTTACCCGCTGGCACGGCGACCGCGGCGACCGGGCCCTCGGTAAGTGGCGCGTCACGGCCCGCGAGGCGGCCAAACAGTCCAGGCGAGCCTGGATCCCAGTGGTAACCGGCCCTGCGGCCCTGGCTGACGTCGCGAAGCTCGCTTCGGAGGCGGCACGCGCTCTGGTGCTCGAGGCGGATGCGGCGACGCCGCTTTCGACTTCGGCTCTGCCCGAGGCGGGCTCGATCGTCCTCGTCGTGGGCCCAGAAGGCGGCATCAGCCCGGTTGAGCGCGCCGCGCTCAGCGAGGCCGGCGGGGTGGAGGCCCGCCTGGGCCCGACGGTCCTGCGCACGTCGACGGCCGGCGCCGCCGCGGCAGCCGTCCTGCTGGCCCGAACCGGTCGCTGGTAGGTGGTGGCCGCGCCCGGGACCGGGTTAGCGGCCGTTGAAGGCGTCGCGGAGGCGGGAGAAGAAGCCCTGCTGGCCTGGCTGGAACTTGCCGGCCGGGGCCTCCTCGCCGCGGAGCTTGGCCAGCTCGCGCAGCAGCTTTTCCTGTTCCGCGTCGAGTCGGGTCGGGGTCTCTACGGTCACGTGGATGACCAGGTCACCGCGGCCGTTGCCGTTCAAGTGCTTCACGCCCAGGCCGTACAGGGGGATGACCTGCCCGGACTGGCTGCCCGGTCGGATGTCCACATCGCTCGGGCCGTCCAGCGACTCCACCGACACGGTGGCGCCGAGCGCCGCCGCCGCCATCGGGATCGTCAGCGTGCAGTGCAGGTCGTCACCCTGGCGTTCGAATATCGCGTGCGGCCGCTGGACGACCTCGAGGAACAGGTCGCCAGGCGGGCCGCCGCCGGGGCCGGTCTCGCCCTCGCCAGCAAGCTGGATGTGCGTCCCGTCCTCCACGCCCGCGGGGATCCGCACCTTCATCGTGCGCCTGGTGCGCACCCGGCCGTCGCCGTCGCACTCCGGGCAGGGCCGCGGCAGCAGCGTGCCGTAGCCGCCGCAGGCCGGGCACGGCTGGGTGGTCATCACCTGACCGAGGAAGGACCGGCGCACCTGGCTGATCTCGCCTCGGCCGGCGCAGACCTCACAGGTCACCGGGTGGGTACCTGGTGCGGTGCCCTCGCCGGAGCAGGTGGGGCAGACCACGGCGGTGTCCACCGTGAGCTCCCTGGTCGCGCCGAACGCGCACTCGGAAAGGTCGAGCTCGATCCTGATCGTCGCGTTACGGCCGCGCCGGGCGCGGCTGCGCGGGCCGCGAGTGGTGGCCCCGCCGGCCGCGCCGAACACCGCGTCCACGAAGTCGCTGAACGGGAACCCTGCCGCGCCGAACCCGCCGAACCCGGCCGCGCCGGCCCCGGCGGTCGCGAACGGGTCCCCGCCGAGGTCGTACATCTGGCGCTTTTCCGGGTCGGAGAGCACCTCGTAGGCCTGGGTGATCTCCTTGAACTTGTCCTGCGTCTCCGGGTCCGGGTTGACGTCCGGGTGCAGTTCGCGCGCCAGCCTGCGGTACGCGCGCTTGATCTCGTCCTGGCCTGCTTCGCGGCGCACCCCGAGCAGCCCGTAGTAGTCCTTGGCCACTACGCCTCCCCGAGGATACGGCCGACATAGCGCGCGACGGCGCGCACGGCGCCCATCGTGCCTGGGTAGTCCATCCGGGTCGGCCCTAGCACGCCGAGCTTGGCCACCGCCTGCCCGCGCGCGCCGTAGGCCGCCGACACCACCGAGGTACCTTGCAGTCCGGTCTCCGCCCCGATCCGAACGGTCAGGGCGGATGGACTCGCGGCCTCTCCGAGGAGCCGCATCAGCACCACTTGTTCCTCCAGTGCTTCAAGCACGTCACGCATTCCCTTGCCAAAATCTGGGGCGGCTAGGTTGGCCGTGCCGCCGATCACCACCCGCTCCTCATGGCGCTCGGCCAGGCTGTCCAAGAGGGCGGAGAAGACGGCGCCGGCGTTCGGTCGCTCGGGGACGGGGATGCGGTCCGCCAGGCCGACCACCGTCTGGGCGGCGTCGGTAAGCTTATGCCCGTCCAGGCACGCGTTGAGCACGGCGCGCAGGTGCGCGATCGACTCGGGCTCGGCGACATCGGGCAGGTCGACATTGACCTGCTCCACCCGCCCGGTGTCGGTGATCAGCACCAGCAGCACGCGCTGCGGCGCCAGTGAGACCAGTTCGATGTGCCGGACCGCCGACCGGGACAGCGACGGGTACTGCACCACCGCCACCTGCCTGGTCAACTGCGCCAGCAGTCGCACGGTGCGCGTCACCACGTCGTCCAGGCTGTACGCTCCGACCAGGAACGTCTCGACCGCCCGGCGCTCAGCCGCGGACATCGGCTTGATGTTCGACAGCCGGTCGACGAACAGCCGGTAGCCCTTGTCGGTGGGGATGCGCCCCGCGCTGGTGTGCGGCTGGGCGATGAAGCCCTGCTCTTCGAGCACCGCCATGTCGTTCCTGATCGTGGCGGGAGACACGTCCAGGCCATGCCTGTCCACCAGGGACTTCGATCCAACGGGCTCCGTGGTGGACACGTAGTCCTCGACTATGGCGCGCAACACCGCCAGCTTGCGCTCGTCAAGCACGTGTTCACCTCGCTTCCCGTTGGTAGTAACCTGCCGACCTAGCACTCAACATCCTTGAGTGCCAATTCTATTGCGCCACGAGACTTCTCGGGGGGCAAGAAGAGCGCCGGTTGAACTACGCTTCCCTCTCAACGGGTTCTTACCTCCCGCGAGCCAAAGGGCGCGCCGGTGCCTGGACTGAGGAGGGCGGGAGGGCTCGGGCGGGAGGGAGAACAGCTCGTGAGCGACGAGGGAAGGCGCCGGACGAAAAGCGCCCGGAGGCGAGCGGGGCTGGCAGAGCGGGGAGGTGTGGGTGCGGAGCAGGCAGTACAGGGAAGATGTCCTGGCTCCGGCAAACCGCCGCAAGAGGCCAGGACAGGGAGCTGTGCCGGACGTTGAGGCGGAGCCTGGGCTGGTCGTCGAGGACTTCGAGGGTCGGTTCTGCGGGGCGGTCGTCGCCTTCGAGAAGGATGCCGTCACGCTGGAAGACAGGCACGGGAAGCGGCGGGCCTTCCCGCTGCCGGGGACGTTCCTGTTCGAGGGGCGGCGGGTGCGGCTGGTGCGGCCGGCGCCGAAGGCGCCGGCCCGGTCCGGGCCGAACAAGACCGCCTCCGGGTCGATCGCCGCCCCCGGCCAGCGGGCCAAGGTCGCCAAAGCTAGCCGCGTCTACGTCGAGGGCAAGCACGACGCCGAGCTCGTCGAGCGCATCTGGGGCGATGACCTGCGCGACGTCGGCGTCGTCGTGGAGTACCTCGAGGGCGTCGACGACCTGCCCGCGATCGCCGCCTCGTTCCAGCCCGGACCGGGCCGAAGGCTCGGCGTGCTCGTCGACCACCTCGTCGACGGCTCCAAGGAGAGCCGGATCGCCGCCGCGGTGCGCTCGCCGTACGTGCTCGTGGTCGGGCACCCGTTCATCGACATCTGGGCCGCGGTCAAGCCCGCCAGGCTCGGGATAACCGCCTGGCCGGACGTGCCGCCCGGGCAGCCGTGGAAGGAAGGCGTGCTGCGCGCGCTCGGCTGGCCGTGCCGCACACACGCCGACATCGCCGCCGCGTGGCGCCGCATCCTCGGCTCGGTGAGCAGCTACACCGACCTTGACCCCGCGTTGCTTGGCCGGGTAGAAGAGCTCATCGACTTCGTTACCGTGGCGGGGGACGAATGGCCGTGATGGGCGACGACCGTCGGCGCCACGTTCTCCGGCACCGCAGGTGGGGCGGCTACGTACCGTCGCGGACCGAGGAGGTGTACGGCGCGTTCGGCTACTTCGGGGCGATCCTTACCGGGCCGGTCCTGCCGCTTTTCGTCTACCTGTCCAGGCGGCGCGCGTCACCGTTCGTCCGCTGGCATGCCGCGCAGGCGCTGAACGTGACCCTGACCTTCCTGGTGTACCTGGTATGCGGCGCGATCGCCGGGGTGCTGCTGGCCCTGGACAGCCCCAAGGCAGCGCTGTGGATCATGGTGCCCATCGCCGTGATCGGCTGGCTGATCACGGTCAGCCAGCTAGTGCGCGGCGCCTCCGCCGCCGCCGGCGGCGACTTCCACCAGATCCCCAACTGGATCTGTTCGCCGCTGGTGCACTAAGTCAGGTCGCGGATCACCGCGTCCGCGAGCAGCCTGCCGTGCCGGGTCAGCACCAGGCGGCCGGCCGCGTAGGCGGATGGATCGAGCAGGGCTGCAGCCACGGTTCGTTCAGATGACAAAAGAGCGTCTCGCGTGAGGACCGAGAGCGGCGCTCCCTCGGCCAGCCTGACCCGGAGCATGATCTCTTCCATCCGCCGCTCCGCAGCGGTCAGCACTTCGCGCGCCTGCGCCGGGGACTGGCCGGCCGCCAGCCGCGCCGCGTAGGCCGACGGGTGCCGCACGTTCCACCATCGGGTGCCGCCGATGTGGCTGTGCGCGCCCGGTCCGAACCCCCACCAGTCGCCGCCCGTCCAGTACAGCATGTTGTGCCTGCACCTGGCCTGGTCGCTGGTCGCCCAGTTGGAGATCTCGTACCACGCGAACCCCGCTTGGGTGAGCACCTCGTCGGCGATCAGGTACCGGTCGGCCAGCGCGTCGTCGTCGGGCGGCTCGATCTCGTCGCGGCGCACCCGGGCGGCGAGCCGGGTGCCGTCCTCCACGATCAGCGCGTAGGCGGAGATGTGATCGGGCCCGGCGGCCAGCGCGTCGTCGAGCGAGCGCCGCCAGTCGTCGTCGCTCTCCCCCGGCGTGCCGTAGATCAGGTCGAGGCTGACGTGCTCGAAGCCCGCTTCCCTGGCCCAGCGGGCGCACTGCTGCGGACGGCCGGGTTCGTGCACTCGGTCAAGGGTCTTCAGCACATGCGGTACAGAGCTTTGCATCCCGAACGAAAGGCGGTTTATGCCTTGTTTACGCAGCTCCTCGAGGGTGCCGGCGTCGACGGTCTCCGGATTCGCCTCGACCGTGACCTCGGCGTCCTCCGCCAGCCCGAACGCGTCGTCGAGCGCTTTTAGCATGTCCCCGAGGCGACGGGGCGCGAGCAGCGTGGGGGTGCCGCCGCCGAAGAACACGGTGCTGACCCTGGTGCCGTTGGCCGCTCTGCTGAGCAGGATGCTCGCCTG
>Ga0210395_10005032_pt1 | contig 10143 bp, 5 predicted proteins | sample IncBWH4OmetaG_FD_150861 | JGI IMG/M metagenome (GOLD analysis project Ga0210395, IMG submission 150861) | Forest soil microbial communities from Barre Woods Harvard Forest LTER site, Petersham, Massachusetts, United States - Inc-BW-H-4-O ...
ATTCGTCGGGCAAACAGCTCCGCGTGATCAAATCCTTTTCGCACATGATCGTGGAGCGCTCGAGTACATTACGCAGCTCGCGAATGTTGCCAGGCCAGGTGTAGCTGCGGAAAATGTCAAGCACTTCGGTGCCGATGCCGCGAACGTTTTTGCCGTGCTTGGCGTTCACGTCACGAAGGATGTGTTCGACGAGGAGAGGAATGTCGTCTTTGTGGTCGCGCAGAGGCGGCAGGTGAATGTGAAATACGTTCAGGCGGAAGAAGAGATCCTGGCGCAACTGGCCGTTGCCGACGGCTTCCTCGGGATCTTTGTTGGTCGCGGCGAGGACGCGGACATCGACTGGCGTTTCGCTCTTGCTGCCGAGGCGGCGAACCTTGCGATCTTCGAGGACGCGCAGCAATTTTGCCTGAGTCGGTGCGGGCATTTCGCCAATTTCATCGAGGAGGAGCGTGCCGCCATCGGCGAGTTCAAAGCAACCGATGCGACGTTCCGCTGCGCCGGTGAACGCGCCACGCTCGTGACCGAAGATTTCGCTTTCCATCAGAGTTTCGGGAATCGCGGAGCAGTTGATGGCGACGAAGGGACCGGAAGCGCGCGGAGAAAGTTTGTGAATGCTGCGGGCGACGATTTCTTTGCCGGAGCCGGTTTCGCCCGTGATCAAGACCGAGGCGGAACTGGGCGCGGCCATTTCGACGATGCGCATGACTTCCTGCATCGGTTTCGATCCGCCGACGAGATCGCCGAGGCGGCCGGTTTCGCGCAACTGGCGTTGCAAGACGGCGAGTTGGCGCGTGTCGCGCGCTTTTTCCAAGCAGCGATCGAGAAGAGCGCGCAACACCGGTGCCTTCATCGGCTTTTCGATGTACCAGAAGGCGCCGGATTCGATGGCGGCGACGGCGCGTTCGTCGCTGCCTTTGCCGGTGATGATGATCGAAGGAACGTTGCGGAGTTCGTTGCCGAGTTGCTTGAGCAGGTCGAGGCCGTTCATGCCGGGAAGTTCGACGTCGGCGATAAGCGAATCGGGCTGAAAGCTGCCGAATTTTGCGAGGGCGTCTTCGGCGGTGGCGACACCAAGAACGTCGTAGCCCCACTTTTGCAGAAGCTGTTCGTAACCTTTGCGCGCGTTGTCTTCGTCTTCGACGATCAGTACGCGATCTTTGCGTTCGCCGGTATCGGTGCGAATCGCTGTGCTTGTCTCTTCGGCCATGCGGACCCTAGCCTCTCCCCTGAGGTATGGATGCTTGTCGCGGTTTTCGTGTGTGCTTGACCTGTGACTGTAACTTTTGACTGTAACAAGGGGGCACGGGATTTGCCAAGTTTGACGAGCGATTGGATATTGGTCAGTTTCCGGTAACGATGGGTTAAACAAGCGCTCGACCGCGATTGTCGGGTTCTATTTCCTGAAAAAGGAAACCGCTCAAGCAAGAATCCAAATTATGACCGTGGGAACGATTAGATACCGGGAGCGGCAGCACAACACCACATATTAATCCGTGAGGACCGAGCGTCCGATACAACATTATTCCCACGTTGGATCTTCACGGCGCTGATCGCGAGCCCAAGTCCAACGAGAAACGCGACGAACGCTAGACCTCCAATCAGGAACAAACCTATCCTGCGAACGTAGTGCGACGCCACGGGCGCCCAACATAACCCAACAGCACGATTAGGCCTGCTACTTTGGCTCTGTGATCTGAAGAGTCTGGTTCACACGGGCGCCGTCAGTGAGGATTTGCTTGCGGCCGGATGGCCAATCGACTTCGATGCGATCGATTTTTTCGGCATCGCCCAAGCCAAAATAGAGTGGGAGAACGCTCTGCGACAAATAACCGGATTTGCCGTCGTTGTACTGTGAATAGGTATTTCCACCGGCATAAACTCGTACGGTGGCGCCGAGACCGTCACGGTTTGACGCCGTTCCAATCGGTACTACCTTCAGCCAGTGAATGGCTTTGCGCTGCGCGAGGTTGCTGATGAGAACCTGCGGCGGGGCATTGAAGTCATTTGTGACTATGTCCAGAGCGCCGTCGTTATCGATATCAAAGATCACTGCCGAGCGGCTCGAGAGCGAGGCGGACACTACGACTTGCCCCGAATGCTGTCCTTCGCACGGATCCGACCCCTGCATGTGAAATACAAGGCTCTCAGGCATGATCTCCGAGCAATCGAGTTCGAACCAAGGAGTGTGTGTACGGCCGTCGCGGCGCGGCTCGACGCCCAGTACGAATTCCGCGTCGAGAAATTTCTCGCCGCGATTATTCAGAAGAAGCGAATTGATACCATAGCGGAAAGGAAAGCCCATGCCCGACGGAATGAAGATGTCTCGCCAACCATCGGCGTTCAAATCGCCAACGCTCGGTCCCCAAGGCCAGTAGTTCTCGACCCCCAAGCGATCGGAAACCTCCTCGAACTTGCCATCACCCAAATTGTGGTACATGGCATTGCCGAAGATAAAGCTGTTCGCAGGCCCACCAAGCCTGCTTTGCGGCGGATGTGACGCAGCTTTGAGCTTCTCGGCCTCCGGACCAACCTCCTGGAACATGTCTGAGTGCATGTCGGTGATGAAGAGATCTGGCCGGCCATCATTGTCGTAGTCAAAGAAAATGGTTCCCATGCTGCCAAAGGGGGTCTTTGGAAAGTATTGCGCGGTCTTATCGACAAACGTCTTGCCGCCGGAGTTTTCGTAGTAGTGCGAACTCCCGGCCATATTCAGTAGAAAAAGGTCAGGCCGTCCATCTCCGTTCAAATCTGCAAAGGTGGCATCGCCGCACCAGCCGACGGGGTGCAATCCAACCTCCGCAGTAACATCCTTGAACCGGTTGTGGCCCATGTTCCTGTAAAGGACGGGATACTCGAAACGCTCGGGATGGAGATGCCCCATAAAGGCATCCTGTAGCCCGACGTACTCACCGTTCGGTCCCTTTTGATCGGAGGTGTATCGGCCGACATTGCAGACCAGGAGATCAAGAAGGCCATCATTGTCGTAGTCGAAGAAAACAGCGCCTGAGGAATGGGCGACCAGGTCGAGTCCGGCTTCTTTGGTAACGTCTTTGAAGTGACCATTGCCGTCGTTTTCGAAAAGCGCGTTGCCGCCACGAACCGTGGTGACGAATAGGTCTTGGTCTCCGTCGTTATCGATGTCCGCGAATGCCGCGGCAACACTGATGCGGTCGGGTAGTGCGACTCCGGCCTCCTGGGTGATGTTCTTGAACTTGCCGTCTCCCAGATTCTTCCATAGCTCGTTGCCTCCAACTTGGTTGACAAAATAAATGTCGTAAAGCCCGTCACCATCGACATCCGCAACGACGACCCCATTGCCATGGTCGTAGTGTGTAAGTCTGAAGCTTTTGGTCGCGTCGTCGACGGCGTGGTGGATAAATTTGATTCCGCTCTCCTTCAGCTTGTCGGTGAATTGAAATCCGTAAAAGACCTTGAATTGACGAACTGTGTTCATCTGGGCTTTTTTACGGGCCGGCAAAGCCTTAGCACCGCTATCGGGATTTGGATATTGGAATTCGGGTATTAAGGCAGGTGATTTCGAACTCGTCCGCCTGGCGGAAATCGGTTCATTCCATAGAGCTAGCAGCAAAACCCCGATTCCCAGAAGGAATATACCAAAAAGAAAAAAACGTGGTTTGGAAGACGGCAAAGTCCATCCCCTAAACGAGGTGTCGATAGGCTACTCTTTACACCACACAGTATGTCACCAGTTTGCAAATCCGCTTCCCGTTTTCTCTATTGTTCTATGGACGGAAATCCATAGACATTCATTAGAAATTGTTCTTCGAGCAGTTAGAGTTGCTTTAGGGTGTAAGAGGGGGCGGGATTTGCCAAGGTTGACGAAAAGTGGGCTAGTGGGTCAGTTTACGGTTTAGCCGACGATCCGGTCGCAAAGGCGGGGAATCGAATCGCAGGAGGTGCCTTCACGGAATGCTTGCTGCAGATTTATGACCAGTTTGTGCGTCGAGGGTGCACACCTCCGTAGTCCACGCACCAGATTCGTTAGTTGATGACAGCTGACTTCGCGGCGGCTTCTGCGTTTTGCAACATCTCGTCTAGCCCCGCCCGATCAAATTCCGTTCCCGCCTGGAAGACCGCGGAGATTTTCGTAGTGTTATGAATATCGCCAGTCGGATCGGCGTCAAGCAGCACGAGATTCGCGACCTTCCCTTTTTCAATGGTTCCCAAGTCTTTTTCCATGCCTAAGAAGCGCGCGGGATTGATTGTCGCCGTTTGCAGCGATTCCATTGGAGTTAAACCCGCTCGTACAAGCAGAGCAAGCTCGTCGTGCAGAGAGAATCCAGCATAGGTGTACGGTTGGATCCACGCGGTGTCGGTCCCTGCCAAAAAGGGAACACCGGCTCGGTGCATAGCGCCCACTACTTGAAGCTTTCGCTGGAAGGATTTGGTTTTGATCGCGGCGCCTGCCGCGGCCGCTTCGGTCCACCGCTTTTGAATAGCCGGAGGGATGTATTTCAATCGGGGATCCGCCGTCACGTGGACATCAAAGATCTCGGAATCCGGAACAACTGCGGTAAAAGTCGGAACCATCCAAGTTCCGTTCTTGGCGAGATGCGCGAACACATTCGCAGCCTTACCCTCGTCGTAAGATGCAGCTGCCTCGTCCATCTCGAGGCGTATTCGTTCTGATCCGGGCAGATTGGCGCCGCCCTTTAGCATCTCGGACCTCAGTTCTTCCTCGCGGCTTGAGCAGGAGAGATAGATGCCCCATAGGTGTTCCATGCTTTTCTGTCCCGCATCAGACGCTTCGAGAGCGGACACGGAAAAGGGCACATGACCGGCAAATGGAATGTTCTGCTTCTTCGCTTCGTCGGCAATGGCCAGGAAGGAATCCCGCGAAAGCTGGGAATACACCTTGATGAAATCGGCGCCGCCGCTTTTGAGCCGGCGCACGGCTTCACGACCATCTTCAGGCGTATTGATCGCAAGAAAATTGGGACGCAAGGGTTTCGGGCGTCCATCGAGGATTGGCCCAGCGACAACGATGCGCGGGCCAAGGCGCGAACCGCTTGCGATCTGTTGGCGCAGACGATCGATGTCGGCCAAAGGCATGGAGGTGCCCATGTCTCGAATCCCTAGGACGCCCTTGGCGACGAACACGGGGAACATGCTATCCAGCCTCTCGGCAAACACCGCGTGCGCATGAATATCCCACAAGGCGGGGATCATGTACTTGCCCTTGGCATCGATGACTTTTGCGCCGCCGGGTGGCTTCAACTTCCCAAAATTCTCAATCGCTGCGATGCGGTCGCCTTTAACCAGGACGGTCTGCGCTGGCAAAGCGGGCCGCCCGGTCGCGTCGATGACAGTGACATTTGTGAAAGCGAGAACGTCACTTTCTGAAATGCCGGCGGTCAGTCGCCTGGCAGGGTCGAGACGGGACACTAGACTCATGGTTCCGAGAGCTAGAGAATTCATCAGGAACTCTCGGCGTGTCGTCGCCATACGCGCTCCTTAGACGAGGTGATGTCGTCCGCGATCAGTGACCAGGTTGTGCGTCGAGGATCAACTTCATCAGATGACCGAATTGCGCTCGGATCTCGCTGACCGGCATCAATCGGTTCGCAACTTCCGTAATCGTCTTGGCATCCTTGACCGGAGGATCATTGTCGGTGCGATGCACGATGACCATATCCAGCGTTGGAATAATGAAAATGAAGTGAGCTCCGTTGCCGCGTGCGGAATAGATCCCGGGAAGAGAGACTTCCGGGAAATGAACACCGCCGTAATCGACCCACCAGAGATACTCGTAACCGCCGACATCCGCGCCGTCGGACTTCACCATCTCATTGGCGTGACTGCTTTTTTCCACCCAGGCCTCTGGGACGATTTGCTTGCCGTTCCAGCGGCCGTGACGGAGATAGAGCAAGCCGAAACGCGCCATATCGCGCGCGGTGATTTCAAAGTGATAGGCGGGATGGATCGAAAGTGGGCCGCCAAAATAGAACAGATCACTCGGCTGAAAATCTTCCATGCCGATGGGCTTTGCGATGCGTTGATAGAAAGCATCGCCAATTTTCAAGCCGGTCTTTTTTTCGAAGATGGTTCCAAGAACATTAAAATCCCAATTGTTGTAATACCAGAACGTGCCCGGCGCGTGACTCCCGCGAGGTGGCCGGCCTTTCTCCATGGACTTAGTTTCAAAATCTACCGCGTGGTACACGCCTGAGCGTGCGCGGAGCAGATCCACGACGCGCGCTTGCTTCTCTTCTTTTGTGAGCGGGTCGGGCGAGTCGTCGATTCCCAACTGCTCGAGCGTCTGGTTGATGTCGATAACGCCTTCGGCGGAGTAGATTCCATAGAGCGCACTCAGTAGGCTCTTCCGAACGGAATATGAATCGATCTTTTTGTCGAAATCTCCCCACTGATCAACAACCCGGCCACCCTGGACGATCATCACCGCGGAGGTGTGAATCGAGTCCGTATTGGCATAGGCTTGCGCAGCGGCCAGCTTCTCTGCAGACCATTTGGCTTTTTCTGATGGAGAGAGGGGCTGCCAGGACTTTCCAGGGAAGGTTTCTTCCGATTTGTTTTGCGCTAGCCCTGATTGCCGGCCTGCGTCGGCAAACAGCACAATCCAAAGGCAACAAAAAAGACAGATGAGAGTGCGGGCGGAAGGATACCGCATGCGTGGACGTATATCACGGGTGTTGAACGCCCACAAGCGAAGCATTTGATCGCCTCATAAGGCGGAATAACGGATGGAATTTACTCGTGTCTGAGGGCCACCATGGGGTCGACGCCCGTGGCGCGCCGCGCGGGAATGTAACACGCCAGAACGGCGATTGCTGTCAACAGCGTTGAGACTGCGATGAACGTAACCGGATCGCTCGAGCTAACGCCGTAGAGCAAGTTTGCGAAGGTCGCGAGCAAACGAGTAAGGACGAGCGCCGCCACCACCCCAATCACAACGCCGGACAGCGCCAGGCGCAAACCCTGCCCGATGATCATTCGAAAGATATTCTGCCTCTCGGCGCCAAGCGCCACCCGAATCCCAATCTCGTGTGCACGCCGCGTCACGGAATAGGAAATCACACCGTAAATTCCGACGGACGCTAGAAGCAGCGCCAATGCCGCGAAGGCGCCGAGCAAAATCATTGGAAAACGTTGCGCGGACATCGACTCTGAAGCGATCTCCTGCATCGTTTCGACGTTGTAGATCGGCTGGTCTTTTGCCATTCCGTACAGCACATTTTTGATCGCTGACATGACGGCCGACACTGGAAGCGGCGTGCGAACGAGAATCGTTGTATTGGGAAAACCTTGCGAGGCCGTCACCCAGTCGTCAGGAATCTGATACAGCGGATAGTAGGCTTGGGCTTGCGTCTGGGAGCTTTCGTTGCCGAGGCCCCAATGCCGCACATGACCCACTACGCCGACAATGCGGCAAGGGCCCCACGGAGGGGTCCAGCCGAAGGTTATGGTTTGGCCCAGCGGGTCTTGCCCCTTGAAATAAGTGCTGGCGAGGACGTCGTCGATCGCTGCGACGCAGGAGGACTTGGTGGTGTCGTCCTCCGTAAAAAAACGGCCGCGAAGAAGAGGGATGCTCATCGTCCGCAGATAATCGGGACCCGTGTTGAACACCATCATTCGTGGAGCAGCTCCAACGATGGCGGGCGTTTGGGAGCCGATCCAGAAGGGTGCGACGTTGTCTCCGGACTTGAGAGGAACGTTGTAGGTGAAATCCGCGGCCTGCACGCCTGGAAGCGTTCGGAGACCTTCAAGCAATTGGCGATAAGCCGTTCGCATGGCAGAGGCGGTTGTGGTTGCCGAAGACGGGACGCCGACTTTAAAAGTGATGACGTGCTGCATGTCGAAGCCGGGATTGGTGTCTGAGATTCGGTGAATGGTACGGACGAGAAGACCCGCACCCACGAGCAATGTGAGGGTGAGAGCCATTTGCAAAACTACAAGGCCGTCTTGGACGCGATGATGGGCCGACGTCGCACCCCGGCCCCCCTCTTTGAGCGAGGATTGCAGGTCGGTCTTGGAATTTTTTAGCGCGGGCGCGAGGCCGAAGAGAACCGCGACGGCAATGGAAACAACGAAAGTAAAGAGAAGGACAGGCGTGTTCACGCCGATGTTTTCACTGCGCGGCAAACTTTCCGTCATGGCGGCCAGCGCGGGGCGGACTCCCCATTTGGCAATTGTCAGTCCCAGAGCCGCGCCACCCAACGAGAGCAGCGAGCTCTCCGTAAGCAACTGCCGCATCGTGCGAGAGCGGCTCGCGCCCAGCGAGGCGCGAACTGCAAATTCGCGAGTGCGTCCGACGGAGCGCGCCAGCAAGAGATTCGCGACGTTCGCGCAAGCGATTAGCAGGACCAAGCCCACAGCGCCGAACAAGACCAGCAATGTTGCGCTTACATCTCCAACGAGCACTTGCCGGAGTGGCACGAGCGATGCTCCCAAGCCCTTATTCGCATCTGGATAGAGTTGGGCCAGGTGGTCCTGAATGGCACTCATTTCCGCTCGTGCCTGATCCATGCTGACGCCGGAATTTAGCCTCGCGATGGACACGATCGCGGGCGCGCCGCGCGGGTCGAGCATCAGAGGATCGCCCTGCGCGAGTGGAGTGTAGACATCTGCTCGGTCATCGCCGAAATGGAAATGCGGCGGAAGAATTCCAATGACTGTGTAGTCGACTCCGCTTAAGGTGACCGCTTTACCCAGTGTTTGCGGATTGCCGCCGAAGCGATCTCTCCAGAGTTCGTTGCTGATGATCGCAACGGGCGGTCCGCCGCGCTGATCTTCCTGCAGCGAGAAATTCCGGCCGAAGGGCAGCTTAACGTCGAGCGTGTCGAGAAAGCTGGAGGAGATTCCCGCGCCAAGGAGATGTTCGGCGCTACCTGGACTGGATAGATCGTAATGCCGCCATCTTATTGCCGCCATTTGCTGGAACGAGCGGGCGCTGCGTTGCCAATCTTTGAAATTAGGATAGGAAGGCCAAACCACCTGCTTGAAATGCAGATTGTTCTCCCAGACGACAACGAGACGATCAGGGTGGGTATAAGGGAGCGGCGCCAAGAGAACGCCCTCGACAACGCTGAACATGGCGGTGTTGGCGCCTATGCCGAGGGCGAGAGTGAGCAGCGCCACGGCGGTGAAGCCGGGGGATTTACGCAGCAGCCGCAGCCCATAGCGCAGATCTCGCCAAAGTGTATTCACGGGTCACTCCATGAAACGCTCCGAATTGTAAGCCGATGCGGGTCCTGTCACGGTTTTGAGTAGCGGAGCAAAACGGATCCTGAATCGAAAGTCTTTGATTCGACGAGTTTGAGATGCAATTTCTCGGGCAGGTTTACACCTTCGAGCAAGCGTCGCCCTGCTCCTACAAGGATTGGATGAACGACAACACGATATTCATCCACCAGGCCAAGCTCGATGAGTTGGGAGGGGATATCGACGCCGCCGGTCAAAATATCTTTGCCTGGTTCTTGTTTCAATTTGAGGATTTCGTCGCGGAGGTTTCCACGCACAACGCGTGCACTTTTGTCTTCGACGCTGTCGAGCGATCGTGAAAAAACAACTTTTTTGACGGAGTCAAAGGCCTGACCAAACTCGATGTCTGCTTTTGTCGAAGACGGGTCTTTCGCGACGTCGGGCCAATACGGAACCATCAACTGATAGGTTTTGCGCCCATAAACGAACAGACCAGCATCGCGGACGAGCTGAATGTAGTAGTCGAATGTCTGTTCGTCAGGACTCATTTTGGTGTGATCGCAACAGCCATCGAGGCTGACGTTGATTGCGTGGACTAGCTTTCTCATGGATTGTCCTGACGTCCTTTGGGTTCCGGTGCTTGGGAGTTAGATCATCAACTTCAAAGTGTTGATCTGAAACCACACACCGGTGCGAACTACAGAGCCAAATAAACCATCTGCACGAAGAGGTCGCTGCTGAGCATGCCATGGCCCCACACAGGGTCCAGATCGGCCAAAGGTTTGCTCGCAACTATTTCGTCGGCCGATTTGCCGGCGGTCTTCAGTTTCTTCACACGATCGTGCGCCACAACCAGCATGTCCCGATACTTGGTCAGCTCGGCTTTGTTGCCCAGCGGGCCATGCCCCGGAACGATCTTGGTGTTGTTGTCGGCCAAGGGCAGCACTTTGTCGGCGGCGACAA
>Ga0210395_10005034_pt1 | contig 10141 bp, 10 predicted proteins | sample IncBWH4OmetaG_FD_150861 | JGI IMG/M metagenome (GOLD analysis project Ga0210395, IMG submission 150861) | Forest soil microbial communities from Barre Woods Harvard Forest LTER site, Petersham, Massachusetts, United States - Inc-BW-H-4-O ...
TGGAGCGAACCGCAGCCAGATCGCTTCCCCACTTTAGGCTGGCGCCGCGGATTGCCTGATCCGTCACTCCATCTACGAGATGGAGCGACCCGTCCACGGCAGCGAACGCCCATAGCGTGTAATTTGTTCGCTGAAATGCGGCAGCCGCATAGAACGACGGAACGTTCGAGACTTTTCCGATACCGGGAGAGAGTGCTCCCGTAAAGAAGTTACGGGTGGAGGCGTAGAAGGCGCGAACGGAATCGTCAGGAGTAAGCGGCCAGGGGTCGTCGGTCTCGCTGCACGCGAGATTGAGCGGCGCGACCGCGTTGGGCGTCGAATGGCAAACGATGCCAGGCAAGTAGACATCGAATAGATGATCGCGGCGTTGCAGAAGACGACCGCGCAAATCGCGTGGAAAAGGTCGCGCGTGAGTGATGGGCAACGAAGTTTCCAGTTCCCACCGTCCGATGGAATTCCCGGACGGGCTCGCTCCCTGACGATCATAGATCGAGACCGCATCGCTACCGAGCACAATCAACCGCAATCCTCCCGGCATTTCGACCAACGCGACGTCGAGCATGGGTTGTTCTTGCGCGAACAGGAGCGCCGTTTTCACTGCTATCGGCATTACGGGGGCAACCGCCGCGCCCGTCGGCGGTCGCGGCAACGAAACCAGAGCGACCTTCTTTTCGTCAGACCCGATCGCAATCACCGCCGTCCAAACGTAATTGCGCAGGCTTTCGGAGAGAACGACCTCGACCAACCCCGTCGCTTGCTCGGGTTTGGCGATATGCACGCCTTCAACGTGCAGTTGCGCTTCGAGCGTGCTGCGCACTTCGCGCACAGATTTCTCGTCGAGCGACGAACGATTGGTGAATTCGAGCGCGAATGCTCCCGGCCCGGAGGCTGCGGCGATCTTGTGGGCGAGTTGACGGGCCGTATCGGACAGGGGCGAGGCGGATGAAAAAGACGGAAGAAAAACCGTCACGAGCATAAACGAACTCAGCCAACCAAGCCCCCGACCGCTGAAGGTTCGCGCTCGCATGTGTGGAATGCGCTGATTATAGCGCGTGGCTGACGGAGGCCGGTTCATAAGGCATTCTCAGAAAAGTTCCCGGTTCTCGGTTCTCAGTAAGAAGTCAGTACCCAGTACCCAGCGAACTAAACTCACGGTCTTACTGGGAACGAGGAACTGCCGCCAGCTATTGTTGAGACTTGCCATCTTCCGCATCTTCCGCCCGGCTCGCCTGATTTGGCGCTCCCATGCCGCGCAGCACGTCGTTGGTAAAGAAAAATTTGCCGTCGGCAGGGACCATCATGATCTGCAATTTGTCCGACAGCCGTTCCGCAACGATTTTGTTGATGAGCAGAGGATTCTGCTTGAGGATCGCGGCCTCACTACCCATACGCTCGGCGTCGGCCGCGGCGGTCAAACGAATGCGTTCCGCCTCAGCTTGCGCCAGCAGTTTGCGGCGCTCGCTCTCGGCTTTGCTGTCGATAAGCTTGGCCTCGCCGGCCGCTTCGGCATTCTTCACGGTCGCTTCCTTGCGCGCTTCGGCCTCCAGCTTCGATTGCTCGATCTGCTTTTGTTTAAGCGGTAGCGTGTACTGCATGGCGTCAGCCTCGCCCTTGGCCTCCAGGACGCGCACGGCGGCTTGTCCCTCCGCCTGTTTGACTGCTTGCACCTTGTTAGCGTCGGCATCGGCCTCCGCAATTTTCACCTGTTTCTGGTGGATTTCGGTTTCGACGCCCATGCGGTCATTCTCTTGTTCCTTCAGCAGCAACGATTCCAGACCTTTGGCGTATTCCTCCGGCAGTTCGATATCGCGCAGCATGACTTCTTTCACTACGATGCCATCCGCCGCCAGTCGCTTACGGATAATGTCGGCGGACCGCTGGCGAACTTCTTCGCGCTTGGCGGAGAACACTTCGCGCACAGTGTAGCCCGGCACCAGTTCTCGCCACGCAGTCGCAACGACCGGCGGCACGATTTCTTTTTCCAGGGGCTGTGGCAGATTGGCTTCGATATAGTCGAGTCGCCTGGGGTCTATCTGGTAGCGAACGGTGATGGCGAGGCCAAGGGTGAGTCCTTCTTTCGCCTGAACGTGCAGCGCTTCGCCTTTCGCCACGCCCTTGGCCAGTCCATCTTCATCGATGCCGGTCGTGAATAACTGATCGCGCGTGTTGAATAATTCGACCCGCTCGATCAGCGGCGTCACGAAGTGCACACCGGGATAAAGCGTTCCGGCCAGCGTGCCTCTGGTTTGGCTCACGCGCACGCCGGCCATTCCGCTGGGGACAATGACGATGCCAGCCGAAACCAGCAGCGGCGCCCAGGCCAGCATGACCAGCGCGACCGAAGTGCGCCAGCGCATAGCCGGCGCTGGACCGGGCGTCCCGCCCGCAGGATCGGCGTGCAGGCGCCGGCGTTGATAGGCAACCAGGAGATAAGCATCGTAGGTGAGAATTCCGGCGGCAATCACGAACATCGCGATTCCCGCGCTCAGCAGCAAGTACTTTAGCAACAGCATGACCGTGCTCCTTTCCAGTCTTCAATTCTTTGGTGCGTGGTGTCTCACGGGGTTAGGAACTGCCGGACGGCGCGCGAACGCCGTGCGAACGATTTGTCCGAATATGAGTTCTTCGATTAAGAGAGAGGCGGCCAACGAGAACGTCAGACCGCCGATGATCACCAGTCCTTGCAGCATCGCTTCCATGATTGCCTCCGTTGCTCGGCATGAAGGAAGGCACGCGGAGAGCCGAATCGAGGCGATTGAAAGGAATGAAGTTAATAGCCGAGATCAAAGGGAGCGCGTGTCTGGGGACACGCGGGTGTGTCGGGATTGAGACTGCCAACGACGAGCGACTAACGACCAACGACCAACGAAAAAAGCCGCCATCAGATTTTCGCTGATGGCGGCCATCAAATGAAACAAGGAAATCTTCACGTCGCGGAAACGTGAAAATCAAAATCGAATCAAACGCGCAACTTGCGTCGGGCTACTCCTGCGATTCCCATCAGTCCGGTCGCTAGCAACATCAGACTGCCCGGTTCCGGCGTCGCCATTGCGGTGGCCGTAGCTTTCCCGCCATTGCTCGAGAAATAGTAAGGATAAGGGTAATCACCGCCCGAGACGTTAGTGCCCGGGTGAAGAAAGGTCATATTGACGGGGACGGAATCGGCCGAAGCCAGCGTCGAGAGAAACAAGGCTGTGACCAGCGACAAGAGAAAGCGGCTTCGTAACACGGTGAATCCTCCAAAAACAAAATTCCCGTTCTCGGTGCAATTGATGGTGTGGACGCGACTTAGAAGTGCAAGCGCAATACCAACCGGGAGCAGGAAGAAGAACCTTTTGGTGCAACCACTTGCCGTTTGCGGAAATGGGAAAGTGAAAAAAGTTGCAGATGGCAAATCCGTCGGATGGAATAAACTTGGGGCTAGTAACACAAGTTAGTAACTCGTGGTAACAGATAATAAGTAACTAACTGATGACATGCAGGTAAATCGGGGATTAGTGGGCGATGCTGCCTGTTGCGTGAAAGTCTACTTGCACTGTGTCGCCAACCTTGAGGACGAAAAAGCTGGGGTTTTTCATTCCCCATTGCTCATACGGAACCTGGAACGAAGCCTTCGCGGTCCAGGCGTTGTCTTTGAGTGTGACGTCGACCGGGAAGGTCACTGCGTGCTCCGCGCCATGGATTGCGAAGGTTCCGTGCACTTGTAGTGTGGAGGTTCCCGAAGGTGCGAGCGTGCCGCCGGCGTGATCGGGGCGAAAAACAATCTCTGGATAGCGCCAGCTATCGATCACATCCTTGTGCATTTTGTTGTCGCGAGAGCCGTTGCCGGTTCTGCCGCTGGTTGCATCAAAAACGATTTCTCCGCCGGCTGCGCCGCTGGCGGGATCAAAGTGTATCGAGCCGCGTTTCAGCGCGAACGAGCCCTTCACCGTGTGCAGGTTGGCGGCCAGAGTAATATCGGCGCCGCTTTGCGCTGGGTCGAGTTGCAGCGAGAGCTCATGGCTAAGCTGCGCGGCTGGCTGCGCCGCCAGCGCAGCTGCCAGCAGCAGCACTGCAAAATAGCCGAGAGCAAATGAGCGACAGGCGCGGAGCATACATTTAGGAGAAAAAGACTGAGGATGGATTCGCCAACGGTCAGGCCTTCAGCAATTTCCACCCCACGGCAATTCCGTTCGAGATGTGGTCGCGCGCAGAGCCCTCGCCTACGTGCATGGCCAGCATTCCGGCGAAGGAGCGAGAGTGCTCCTGGAATACCTGCATGACGCGCCGACGCAAACGGCTGTGTCCGGCCATGAAGAGCATCATGCGCCCGATCAATGCCGGCCGGCGAAGCAACGAGCGATGTCTTTTTTGATAGAGCGCGAGTTTTCCGCTGGCCAGACATTCGCCGAGCAACGCGGCCTGCTGAAAGGCGAGGCAAAGACCTTCTCCGGTAATGGCGTCGACTCCGCCCGACGCGTCGCCGACCAACACGGTGCGACCTTGATACACTCGCCGCAATCGCCGAGTCACGGTGATCGCGCCGCGTTCGCTCGAGGCATACTCGGCGTTCTTGATGCCCCTCCAAAGCTCCGAGAATTCTCCGAGCGCGTCTTCTTCGCGCAGGCGCAGCTTCGGATCGAGTGAGATCAGCGCCACGCACACTTCTTCGCGGCCGATGGGTGTGACATAAACCTGCGAGTGGCGGCCCCAGTGCAGTTCCATGAAGTCACTCCAGGGTGCAACGAGGTAGTGGCGACGGAACGCAAAGCGCAGATTCCCGCTCGGGTGAGCATCGCTTTGCTGTTGATCCAGTTTCGCCCAACCACGCACTCGCGAACTGGTCCCGTCCGCGCCGACCACCCAGCGCGCGCGCACCAATTCGCCCGCTACCAGCGCACCCTCCGGATGGAGCCCTGTAACCGCCGCCTGCCACAGCATCCGAACGCCGCACTCCACCGCTCGTTCGACCATGACGCGATGCAAATGCGTTCGCCGAATTCCATAGGCCGTTCCGCGGGGAAATTCAGCCTCCGCGGTTGTGCCTTCGCTGACGAAACGAATGCCGCGAAAGGGATAGGCTTCGCTCTGGGGGATCTCGACGCCGAGATTGCGAAGAGCCCTGACTCCATCGGGCAGGAGGCCCTCGCCGCAAGGTTTGTCGATGGGCGCAAGCGCACCATCCGCCACGATCACGCTGAGGCCGTGACGGCGAGCCGCGAGCGCCGTCGCCAGGCCAGCCGGCCCACCTCCGGCGACAAACACATCCCACGGCTTGGCGAATTCGAACGCCACAGATCACCCCACGCTACGATTTGAGATGCGCTATTTGTGGCCAGTGCCGCCTACCATTCGAGCAAAACGAATTCCGCGCAGAACCCTGGGCCCATCGCGGCCAGTAAGCCGAGCGTACCCGGCGCGGGCCGCCGATTCTTCATGACTTCTTCGAGCACGACCAGCACCGAAGCCGACGACAGATTGCCGGTGCGGCGCAAGCACTGCCAGGAAACGTCGAGCTCGCCATTTTTCAAGCCAAGCGCCTCTGCCGTCGCTTCCAATATCTTCGGCCCGCCGGTATGCAGCGCCCAGTTGCCGATGTCGGCGCGCGTCAGCGCTCTTTCGGCAAGAAAATCGTCGAGGTCGTGCGCCAGATTTGCTCGCACCAGATTTGGAATTTCGCGCGAGAGAACAATGCGGAAACCTTTTTCCGAAACATCCCACCCCATCATCTCTTCGGTGTCGGGGTAGAACACGGAGCGAGTCGCGAGAATCTTGGGTCCCGTTGAGAATCCGCACTCGGAGCCGGCCACAATCACCGCCGCGGCGCCGTCGCCGAAGAGTCCAGCCGAAATCAAATTCGCCATGGAGACATCCTCGCGCTGCAGCGTGAGCGAGCAGAGTTCCACCGACAGCACGACTGCGGTCTGATCCGGATACGCGCGCACATAATCAGCCGCGCGCGAAATCGCCGCCGCTCCGGCCACGCAGCCCAGCCCGAAAACCGGCGTGCGGCGAATGCTTCGGCATAGTCCCATTTTGTTGATGAGCAGCGCGTCAATCGACGGACTGCTGATTCCCGTCACGGACACAAAAAAGAACGCGCCCAGATTTCGGCCATGCAAACCCGCGTCCGCCAGCGCGCCCGAAATCGCCTTCTCGCCCAATTCCTTGGCGGTGCGAATCCAATGGCGGTTCGCCTCGCCCCAGGTTTTCATCTCCCGGTATTCTTCTTTCGGCAGCGACAGGAAGCGTCCGTCGACGCCCACATGCTTGTGCAAACGCCGCAACACTTGCGGATTCTGGACCTGATCGCCCCAATATTCCTGTAGTGCCGCCAGCAACATCTCCTGGGAATAATAATGAGGAGGAAACGCGCTCGCCGTGCTGACAATTCGCATTCTTTTTCCCTCTCGGGCGGATCTGGCCGGACTCACCGCCGCAGTATCCGAAATTGTATTCCGATTAAGCAAATTTTGGATGCCGATGATAATGTTAAGTCTATAAAAAACTCGGTATTGGAAGGGACGAACAGTGAAATTCGTTGCCGGATTCGTGCTCGGGCTTATCCTCATCCCCTTGGCGGGTTACCTGTATTTTACCGGCGGCAGCGCGCCGGTGGCCACCACCGACTCCGATATGCCCTTCGAGAATTTCTTCGCGCACAAGGCCTTGGACGCGCGCATCGCGAAAGATATGCCGAAAACTGTGCCGATCCAACCAAGCGAAACCAACTACGCAGCGGGCGCCGATCTTTATAAGCAGAATTGTGCCGTTTGCCACGGGGTTCCGCTGACTCCGAAAACAGCGATTGCGGCGGGCATGTATCCGCATCCGCCGCTGCTCTTCGAGGGAAAAGGCGTGACCGACGATGAGCCCGGCGAAAGCTACTGGAAAATTTTCAATGGCATTCGTCTAAGCGGAATGCCCGGATTCAGCAAGTCGCTCAGCGAAACGCAGATGTGGCAAATCGCGCTGCTCGTCGCGAATGCCGATAAGCTGCCGCCGTCGGCGAAAGCGGCGCTGGTCGCGCCGATTGGCACGCCGGCGACGGCGACGAGTGTGGCGCCGTCGAACCCGCCGACCAGTGCGCCGGCTTCGCCAATGACTGCTCCGCCTCCAAAATAGGATCGAATCGCCAACCTAAATCGCCGAGCGTTAACCCTTCAGCCTGGTCTCGCGCTATCGTGTAGGCATGGCGTTTGGCCGTCCCAGAAAACTTTTTACCGAAGCCGAGCTTTATGAATACGCCGTTGGTGCGCTCGCGCGCCGCATGCGCTCGGTGGCGGAACTGAAGCGCCTGCTGCGCAATCGAGTCGAAGCCGATACCGAATTCGGCAAGACGCTGGTTGAATTGATTATCGTGCGCCTCAAAGACCAGGGCTATCTGAACGACGCCAGATACGCCGCCGCCTTCTCGTCCTATCGCCGCGACAACGAGAAATTCGGCCGCATGCGCGTCGTCAATGATCTCAAGGCCAAGGGTGTCCACGGCGACGTCATCGAGAAAGCGGTTTCGTCAGCGTATGAAGACGTGAAAGAAGAGAACCTGGCCCGTTCCTACCTGCGCCGCAAACGGCTGCAGAAGCCGAAAGACAGAGATCGGAAACAGGCGGCCCGCATCTTCCGCCAGTTGATGCGCGCCGGATTCGGATCGAGAACGATCTTCGCCATCCTGAAAAAGTGGGACGTGGACGAAGAAACGCTCACCGAACTTGAGAACGAAACTCCCGAGAGCTGAAGGTCAGATTGCAGAAGTGAGAATCCAGGATTTATCCTCTGCAATCTGCCCTGCGCCCTCTGACCTAGGGTTGCGCTCGCCCAACGAGTCTGATAGAACTTTGCATCTAACGAATATCCGCGATCCCTTTGGAGGAACCATGACAACGAAGTTCTCCGCCAAGTTTGCTTTGGCGCTCGCCGCGTTTCTAGCCATCGCTGCCTTCTCCTACGGTCAGGTCGGAACCGACGTGAAGCATGCCGCCGACGATACCGGCAAGGCCACTAAAACCGCCGCGAAAGACACTGGCAAAACCACCGAAAAAGCGGCTGACAAAACCGGCGACGCTACGAAGACCGCTGCGAAAGATACCGGCCATGCCACCAAGGTCGCCGCTAAAGACACCGGCAAAGCCACCGAAAAGGCCGCCGACAAAACTGCCGACGCCACTAAGACCGCTGGCGAGGATACCGGGAAGGGCGTCGCGAAGGGTGCAAAGGTGGTCGGGAAAGGCGTGAAGAAAGGCGCCGAGAAGACTGCGGACGCCGCGAAATAGTCTGGACGGTCTGTATCGTCCGTGGGGACGGGCGTCGTCGCCCGTCCTGTCATTATTCCTCGCCTAAAATCGGTTGCGCGATTCTCGGACGTTGTTATGCGCCGGTTTTGTTTCGGTCTCTCCCGGCCGAACCTTGCAATCCGCCGTCATTTAGAATCTAACTTAGAATTGAACTTTCCATGCTCACAGGCTCACAAATTCGCCGCAAGTTCCTGGACTTCTTCATCCAGAAGGGGCACCGCGAGGTGCACTCCTCGTCGCTCGTCCCGGCCAATGACCCGACGTTGCTCTTCACCAACGCGGGAATGAATCAGTTCAAGGACGTTTTTCTCGGACTTGAGAAACGCGACTACAACCGGGCAACAACGTCGCAGAAGTGCGTGCGCGCCGGAGGCAAGCACAACGATCTCGAAAACGTTGGCTTCACCAATCGTCACCACACTTTTTTCGAGATGCTGGGAAATTTTTCCTTTGGCGATTACTTCAAGGATAAGGCCATCGCCTACGCGTGGGAGCTGCTCACCTCGCCTGAATGGTTTGGGATCGAAAAAAACAAGCTCTACGTCACCATCTTCAAAGGCGAAAACGGCGTGCCGCGCGATGTTGAAGCGTACGACCTGTGGCTCCGGCACGTGCCCAAAGATCGCAGTTATGAGTTTGGCTCGAAAGACAATTTCTGGCAGATGGGAGACACCGGCCCCTGCGGCCCCTGTAGCGAGATTCACTACGACATGGGACCGGCGGCGTCGGAACATGGGCACACGGATTGCGCCTTCACCTGCGATTGCGGCCGTTACGTCGAACTCTGGAATCTGGTCTTCATGCAGTTCGATCGCGATGCGTCAGGAAAGTTGACGCCCCTACCCAAGCCGTCGATCGATACCGGGATGGGCTTGGAGCGGATCGCGGCAGTATTGCAAGGCGTGTTTCAAATTACGACACGGATTTGTTCACGCCGCTGATCAAACGCGCGGCCGAATTGACCGGCGCCACGCTTAAGCAGGAACTCGACAAAGAGGCGCATACCAAGTCGGCTGCTTCGCTGCGTGTCATCGCTGACCACTCACGGGCGGCAACTTTCCTGATCTCGGATGGAGTCACTCCGGCCAACGAAGGCCGCGGCTACGTCTTGCGCAAGATTATCCGCCGCGCGGTCACCCATGGGCGATTGCTTGGACAAGACAAACCGTTCCTGCACGAAATGGTGTTCGCTGTCCGAGACCTGATGCAGGACGCGTATCCCGAATTAAACGAGACGGCAAGTCGCGTATCGAAAGCTGTGCGGGCAGAGGAGACACGCTTTGGCCACACAGTCGATCAGGGGTTGGGCCTGATGGAGGACGCCATAGAACTTGCGGTTTTGAACGTCCTACGCCCAGGACCGCCGGGCGTGACATTGTCGAGGAACGAGGCGGCTCGAAAACAGGAACGGTCTAGCCTACCCGATCGAATCGCGGAGGCTAAGCAGCACGGTCTCACCGTCACGTTTAACGGCGATATCGCTTTCAAGCTTTACGACACATTTGGACTGCCGCGAGACTTCATCGAAGACTCCTGCCGCGACCTCGGAATAGTATTCGATGGAGCTGGCTTTGACCGCGCCATGGCCGAGCAGCGAGACCGTGCCCGCGCCTCCTGGAAAGGTGCGGCCAAGCAGACGGCCAACCCCGCCTACCAGCAACTCCCAACGTCTGTCTTCGAAGGCTATCGCCAGACGCGCTCCGATAACTGCGAAGTTCTAGCCATCATCAAAGCCAGCCAGGGCGCGCAGGAACTCAAGCCCGGCGAAAAAGGGGAAGTGATTCTCGACCACACTCCCTTCTACGCTGAAGCCGGAGGCCAGGTCGGCGATCGCGGATGGTTCTACTCTGACGATCACAACACCATCG
>Ga0210395_10005037_pt1 | contig 10138 bp, 9 predicted proteins | sample IncBWH4OmetaG_FD_150861 | JGI IMG/M metagenome (GOLD analysis project Ga0210395, IMG submission 150861) | Forest soil microbial communities from Barre Woods Harvard Forest LTER site, Petersham, Massachusetts, United States - Inc-BW-H-4-O ...
CTCATGCGCCAGGAGGTGGAACTGGCCAAGGCCGAGCTCCGCCAGTCCGCCACCCGGGCTGGCAAGGGCGCCGGGCTGCTGGCGGGTGCCGGTATCAGCGGCTACACGGTCTTGCTGTTCGCCTCGGTCGCCGCGTGGTGGGGCATCGGCGACACGACTGGTCATGGCTGGTCGGCGCTGATCGTGGCGGCCATCTGGCTGATCGTCGCCGCGGTCCTCGGGCTGACGGGTCGGCGGGAGATCAGCGCAGTATCGGGCGTGCCGCAGACCGCGCAGACAGTGAAGAAGATTCCCGGGGCAGTAAGAGGAAACGAGGGCACATCATGACCAGCGATCCGGACCAGATCCGCGAGCAGATCGAGGAAACGCGCGCCAGCCTCAGCGAGGACGTCAACACCCTGGCCGACACGGTCAACCCGGCGCATGTCGCAAAACGCAAGGCCGCCAGCGCGCGTTCTGCCGTGCTCGGAGCAAAGGACAGGGTAATGGGAACTGCGTCACAGTCCGTCTCCAGCACAAGCTCGGCGGCGGGAGAAAGAGCATCGGCGGTTCAGCAGAAGGTGTCGGCGGCTCCAGGCCAGATGCGCCGCCAGGCGGCGGGTAACCCGCTGGCAGTGGGCCTGATCGCGGTCGGCGTCGGCTGGCTCGTGGGCTCACTTCTGCCGGCCAGCAGCGCCGAGGAGCATGCGGCGATGAAGGTCAAGGAAGCCGCCGCCCCAGCCGTCACCGGCGCGGCTAAGGATGCCGCGGCCAGCCTGCAGGACTCGGCGCAGCAGGCAGCCGAGTCGGTCAAGGCAGTAGCGGCCGGGGCTGCCGCCACCGTCAAGGACGAGACCGCCAGCTCGGCGCACGACATGCGGGATCAGGCACAGGCAGCCCGCGACACCGTGGCCGACAGCCGCCACACCGCAGGCTGACCGGAATCCGGCTAGCCGACAACGAATTAGGGAGGGCCATCGCCGATGGCCAGATCGCAGAATGCGGGCAGCAGCGTCCGCGACGAGGCGCCAAACAACCCGACAGACCTGAGCGGCGGGTCCTGGCTCGCCGCCGCCAGGCGGGCGCTGAAGGAATATAAGGCCGACGACCTGCAGGACCGCGCCGCAGCCCTGACATATTTCGGCATCCAGTCGATCTTCCCGGGTCTCCTTGTCCTGGTTTCCCTGCTCGGTGTTCTCGGTAAGTCGGCGACCCAGCCGCTCATCACGAACCTGGGCAACGCGGCGCCGGCGTCCGTGCGGAAGATCATCATGACCGACGTAACCCATCTGCAGAACAGCCACGCCGCCTCCGGGATCCTCGGCATTGCCGGAATCCTGCTCGCCCTGTGGTCGGCGTCCAACTACGTCGCGGCCTTCATGCGCGCCTCCAACGTCATTTACGACGTGCCCGAGGGCCGGCCTATCTGGAAGACCGCGCCCATCCGCCTGGGCGTCACGCTAGTTACCATGATCTTGCTCGTAGCCTCGGCCCTCATCGTGGTCGTGACCGGCGGCCTGGCGCAGAAAGTCGGGAGTGTGCTCGGCCTCGGTTCGACAGCGGTCACCGTCTGGGACATCGCTAAGTGGCCGGTGCTGCTGATCATCATCGGCCTGATCCTCGCCATCTTGTTCTGGGCCAGCCCGAACGCCAGACACGGCTTCCAGTGGGTCAGTCCCGGCGGTATCACCGCCGTCGTGCTCTGGCTGGTTGCCTCTGCCCTGTTCGCCGTGTACGTCGCCAACTTCAGCCACTACAACAAGATCTACGGCAGCCTCGCCGGCATCATCATCTTCCTGATCTGGATGTGGATCTCCAACGTCGCCATCCTGCTCGGCGCAGAATTCAACGCCGAGCTCGAGCGCGGCCGCGCCGTGGCCGCCGGCCACCCGGCCGACCAGGAGCCCTTCTCAGAACTGCGAGATGACCGCAAGTTGCGGAAGACGGAGAAAAATCACTCGCGGAGCTGACAGGCAAGCTCTTCTGCATGGCAGCCCAGTCAGGCGCCGTACGGTGGCGATGGCGGTGCTGAGCTCGTTTTCCGTGACCGAAGAGTAGCCGGGCAGGCCGGGGGAAGAGGCATTTGATGGCGACGAGCGAGAAGCCTCAGCCCGGCACGCTGCTGGCGGCTCCGGGAACTGAGCGGCCGCGCCGGTATCTGCCCAAGCTGCGGTATGAGCTGGTCGGCTGCGGGCTGCACGGTCACGAGCTGCTGGGGACCGATGCGGCGGCGCTGCGCGCTGAGGACGGCCTGTTCGCCCGCGAATCGGGCGGGCTGCGCTGGTACCGGTGCCTGCGGTGTGACTCGTGGGTGGCGCTGTGCCCGCCGGAACAGCCCAAAGTGCCGCACCCGCCGTCGCGGGAGCAGATCAGCCTGCCGCTGCGGGGACGGCCGCTGCGCGACCGGTACGTCCTGCGGCTTATTGCCGTCGACCGGGTGATCCACTTCCTGATTCTGTCCGCGCTGGCTACGGTGATCTTCTTGTTCGCGACCAACAAGGCCGCGCTGAACGCCGACTTCACCAAGATCCTTAACGACCTGCAAGGCGGCCTGAGCGGCTCGGTCAACAGCAACCACGGCATCGTTCATGACCTGCACAATCTGTTCGCGATCAGCATTGCCAACTTGTACGTGGCTGGGACTGCCGTCGCCGCCTATGCCCTCCTGGAGGGCACCGAGGCGGTCGGGCTGTGGCTGGGCCGCCGGTGGGCCGAATACCTGACCTTCCTCGCCACCGTCATCTTCGTCCCGTATGAGATCTACGAGCTGACCAAGAGCGTCTCGGCCCTGAAGGTCCTCGCCCTGGTCATCAACCTGGCCATCGTGGCTTACCTGCTGATTGCTAAGCGGCTGTTCGGGCTGCGCGGCGGCGGCAAGGCCGAGCGGGCCGAGCACGAGGAAGACACCGGCTGGGCGCCGATCGAGCGCGCCACACCCGTGCCGCTCGTCCCGCGGGAGCGAGACCCCCATTCTCAGCAGACGGCGCCACCGCAAGCGCAAGTCACCAGTGAGGCACGCGGTCCCTCCGGCAGCAGATGAAAGCAAGAACCGGCTCGGCAGGTATGGGTGTGTGAGCGCCGCAAGCGAGATGATGTCAGCGATGACACGCATGCACTCATACGACGTCTCGGTGATCTGGACCGGGAATCGCGGCTCCGGCACGAGCGGGTACCGCGCGTACGACCGGGACCACGAGGTCCGCGCGGACGGGCCTGCGGCCATCGCCGCGAGCTCCGACCCATCGTTCCGCGGCGACCCCGGCCGGTGGAACCCGGAGCTCGAGCTCACCGCCGCGCTGTCCCAGTGCCACATGCTGTGGTATCTGCACCTCTGCGCCGTCGCGGGGGTAACGGTCACGTCCTACGCTGACGATGCGCACGGCCTGATGGCCGAGGAAGCTGACGGCGGCGGCCGCTTCACCGAGGTCGTGCTGCGGCCGCGGGTGACGGTCGCGTCCGCCGGCATGATCGAGAGCGCCACGGCCCTGCACGCCGAGGCGAACGCGAAGTGCTTCATCGCGAACTCGGTCAATTTCCCCGTCCGCCACGAGCCGGTCATCGGCGCGGACGGTTAGCGCAGGGCGTTTACGCGACCAGCGCGGTCCGGAGGTTGCCGAGGTCGCGCGCGGTCAGCCCGTTGCCGATCAGGTAATCGGAGACGGAGCCGGAACGGGCACGGACCCGGGCCAGGGCGTCGTGTATGACCTGTGGCGAGGCGCCGAGCGCGCCGAGGTCGAGCCAGCGCCCGACTCCGCTGACGGCCCGGATCCGGCTGATCGCCCTGGCCGTGCTGGCGTCGAGGTAGGCGTCGCTCAGCGCGTAGTCGGCCGCGATGACCTCGTCGGGTACGCCGATGACCTCGAGCACGAGTGCCACGACGAGCCCGGTGCGGTCCTTGCCCGCCGTGCAGTGGACCAGCCCGGGAAGCGCGCCGTCCCCGCACAGCCGCCCGATCGCCGATGCGATGGCGGCGCCGCAGTCGTCGATCATGTACCGGTAGACCGCGGCCAGTTCGGGCGGCAGCCGGCCGATGGCCGCGGCGTCGAAGACCGGAACGTGGTAGGTCCGCACTCCGGCGTCGTCCAGCGCACTCGGCGCGGCCCGGACCTCGACGTCGGTGCGCAGGTCGATGACCGTCCGCAGGCCGAGAGTGGATAGGGTCGCGCGGCCCGAATCATCCAGGCGGTGCAGCGCGTCGGACCGCAGCAGCGTGCCCCAGCGCACGGTTCCCGCGCTCGCGGCTTCCTTCCCGCCCGCGGCTCCCTTCCCGCCCGCGGCTCCTTTCCCGCCTGCGGCTCCTCGCCCGCCCGCCCCTCCCCTGCCCGTCACTGGATACCCGCCAACGTCGCGCAAGTTAACGGTGCCGGGCAGCCTTATCCTCCGGTCGCGCTCGCCGTCGCGGGTGCGGATCTCCATGCGGGCACGCTCCGGGTGCTAGGCGGTATCCACCGTACGATGCCACGGCCGGCCAGCGCGTACCTACTTGGTACAGGATGTGCTCGAGGATCCGATCACCGGCATCCGCCAGGCAGCCGCGGCTGCGGCGATCACCTGGGCGGTGTCGCGCAGTTGCTGCGTGCCCGCCACGTCCTCGTGGGCGAGGAAGCGGTGCGCCATCCCGTCCACCCCGTAGTCGCCGAGCAGGCTCCCATGCAGGGCCGGCACCACGATGACGTTGCCGGGCAGGTCGCACACGGGCAGGGTCACCGCGTCTGCCAGCGGCACGACCGCGAGCCAGCGAATCTTCTGCCCGTTCTTGACCGCGGCGGCGGCGTAGGCGGCGCCGTCGCTGCGAACCGAGCCGATCAGGCGCTGAGCCCCGGACGAGCCGAACGGCGACAGCGCTCCGGCCACCTTGACGAGCTGGGTGAGCGCATCGCCAGATACCGGGTCGCCGCTGCCGCTCGGCGCCGCGGCGCGGTCGGCCCCGCCGGCCTGGCCTGGGTCGACGATCGGGCTGAGCAGCACGATGGACCGGACCGGAACATCCGGGTGCCTGGCAAGCATCGCGTAGACCCCGAGCGTGCCCTCACTCTCGGCCACGATGTCGACCGGCCGGCCCGTTTCCCAGTGCAACCTCCACACCTGCTGGGCGATCCGGTCGCCGAGCACGGACAGCGGCAGGTCCGTGGCGTCGAGCCCGTAGGGCAGCGGCCTGCCGCCGGCACCGAGCCCGGCGTAGGAGAACGGCCGGACCAGCGCGGACGGGCCGATCAAGTCGCGGCTTTCGGACGGATAACAGCACGATGACCCGAATCCCGGGATCACGAGCACCGCCGAAGTGAGCTTGCCTGCATCGCGGGCGCCCGCCTGAGCCGAGCTGGCGGCCATGATTGCCGCTCTCGTCGGCACGGCGGCCGGGCCGCCGGCCAGCGGCGTGGTCCCGGCGACCACGAAGATCAGCCGGACCGCCCCGACGAGCAGGGCCAGGGCCACGGCCGCGGCCATCGGCGATACCGGGGCCGGCAGCACGGGCCAGTGCAGCTGACGCCGGCGGCCCCGCGGGTCATCGGCTGGCAGCGCCTCCCGGCTCACTGCGGCGGCAACCCCGTACCAGGCACGCGCGTTGACGAGGCCGACAAGCACGCAAACCGCCAGCGCCGCCGGCGTGGCCAGGCTGCCGATCGCGGCGGCGGCCGCCGACAGCACAACAAAGCTGGCCAGCAGCCAGCCCACGGCGCGCAGCGGCGGCAGGGTCCGCCACCAGGAGCCGAGCATGCCGCTGTGCGCCAGCGGGATCATGATCAGCAGCATGACCGGAATCGCGGCAAGGTACGGCCAGGAGAACGGCAGCAGCGACACGCCGAACAGCAGCGTGACCACCGGCGAGAGCAGGATGCTCGCCACCACGGTGAACACGATGCAGCGTACGAACGTGCCGCCCCAGGTGAGCGGGGGCAGGTGGCGCGGCCAGGCCAGGCGGATCATCACCGCGCTGATCGCGGCCCGGGCGAGCACCAGACCGGCGTAGGCGAGCAGGAAGCCGTACCACGACCGGTTGTAGCCGAACAGCCAGCGCAGATCGTGGAACACGGCGAGCGGCGGGAGCGCGGTGACCTGCGGTGCGAGCGGCCGTGCCGCCGGGGCCACAACGGTCAGCAGGCACGCCTCGGCAAGGGCGCCGCCAGCCGCGAAGGCGATGAGCCCTCGGTGCCGCAGAAATCTTTCCGCTGGCGCGCGGCGCCCCGCAGGAATGATCCGCTCCCGCTGCACTTCCACCTTGGCCGGTGCAACCCAAGATCGGCGCCGGACATTCCGCGTTCGCCGCGCCTAGTGCCACGCGTTTATATCCGGCCACGCCAGGGCCGGAATGGTGTGTGATTACCCGCCGAGCCATGAACTAACCAGAAATTTCCGGCCACCGGCGTGGGGCTGGGCCCGCGCAGTCGCCTCCCCCGCTGTCCTCGGCCGGCCTCCCCCTCGTCGGCGCTGCCATCCTGGGCGAGCGCGGATTGATCCGCTGTGCCAGCATTGTGGTCGCTGCGATCTCCTGGAGGACCCATGGCACGGCTAGGCGGCATGTACGGGCCCGATGCCACGTTCCTTGGCGTGCCGCGGGCGGATCTGGCGGACCCGGCCAGCTGGGCGGGCACAGACATCATGATCATCGGTGCCCCGTTCGACGGCGGGACGTCGCACCGGCCCGGCGCCAGGTTCGGCCCGCAGGCGATCAGGTTCACCGATTACCTGCCGCACGACGGCTCCCGCCCGCATCTCGCGCTTCGCGTCGACCCGCTTGTGGAACTCCGGGTCGCCGACGCGGGCGACGTGGAGATGCCGTCTGGCGACACCGGGCTGTCGCTGCAGCGGCTCGAGGAGGCGGTCCTCCAGGCTTGCGCCGGCGGCGCGATCCCGGTGATCCTCGGCGGTGACCACACGATCGCGCTGCCCGACGCGACCGGTGTGGCGCGGCACGTCGGCTGGGGCCGCGTCTCGATGATCCACTTCGACGCGCACGCCGACACCGGCGACACCCAGTTCGGCTCGCTGTACGGCCACGGCACGCCGATGCGCCGGCTGATCGATTCGGGCGCGGTGCGCGGCGACAGGTTCCTGCAGGTCGGGCTCCGCGGCTACTGGCCCGAGCCGGAGACGCTCGAGTGGATGGCGGGCCAGCGAATGCGCAGCTTCGAGATGACCGAGGTGGTCTCCCGGGGCCTGGACGAGTGCCTGACCGAGGCGATGAGCATTGCCACCGACGACTGCGACGGCGTGTTCCTGTCCGTGGACGTGGACGTGGTTGATCCCGGCATGGCGCCGGGCACCGGGACGCCCGAGCCCGGCGGCCTGAGCAGCCGGCAACTGCTCGACGCGGTGCGCCGGATCGCCATGGAGATACCGCTGGCCGGCATCGACGTGGTGGAGGTCGCGCCGCCATACGACCACGCAGAGGTCACCGCGTTTCTGGCCAACCGAGTGGTGCTCGAGGCTCTGTCCGGTATCGCCTGGCGCCGCAAGAACGCCGCCTCTGCGGAACCCGGGGGCGGCCACGCCCCGGATGCCCCGCTGCTCTCCGACCGAGGGCCCGAGTCAGACTGACGAGACGGGACGGCTGCTCTCCGGCCGAGGCCCGAGCCAGGCTGGCCGGACCGTCGGCACGCTATCTAGCTGGTCAGATAAACGTAGCCCCGCAGCCGCCGCCAAATAATCGAGGCGATCTATACTCGGCGCATGCTGGACGTGACCAGGCTGCGGGTGCTGGTCGCGGTGGCCAGGACTGGCTCGGTCACCGCAGCGGCGCAGGCGCTTAACTACGCCCAGCCCTCGATCAGCCACCACATCGCCCGGCTGGAGGCGGAGACTGGCGCCCGGCTGCTGCAGCGGGCGGGCCGGGGCGTGCGTCTCACCGACGCGGGCAGGCTGCTCGCTGAGCGGGCAGAAGAGATCATCGGCCGACTGGATGCCGCAGAGAACGAGCTCGCGGCGCACGTCGGGCTGCGGCAGGGACGGGTGCGGCTGGCCTCGTTCCCCTCCGCACTCGGCACGATCGTTCCGGCCGCCGCGGCCAGGCTGGAGGCGGAGAGCCCCGGAATGGACCTCATGCTGGCCGAGGCCGAGCCGCCGGAGGCGCTGCGGATGTTGCGGGCCGGCTACGTGGACGTCGCGCTGGTGTTCCGCCACTACCAGCAGGACGCGGACCCGGAGCCGCCCGGCACGGACGAGGACGGGGCGCGCGGACGGCTGCTGCTCGACGAGCCGGTGTACCTGGTGACCCCGGCCGCCGGCGGTGTGGTGGACGGCACCGAGCCAGAACTTGCCGCGTATTCGAAGTACCGCTGGATCGCGGGCTGCGAGCGCTGCCGCGGCTACCTGGTCCGCCAGTGCGGGCTAGCCGGTTTCACCCCGAAGATCGCGTTCACGACCGACGACTATGTGGCGGTCCAGGCGCTGGTGGCGGCGGGGCTGGGTGTCACCACGCTGCCCGGGCTGTGCCTGCGTGCTGCACGCCACCCGGGCATCTGCGCGGTGCCGCTGCCCGGCGCCCGCCGCCACGTGTTCGCGATGACCTACGGCGAGCCACCCGACCCGCCGGCCACCTCGCGCCTGATCGACGTGCTGGCCGCGGCCGCCGAGGCTCCCTCGCTCGTGACCTGACGCCAGCCGGCGCGCCGTGGCTCGGCCGCACGATCCGGCCGGCGAGGCGCTCGCTCGGCGCGGCGGAAAATCATCACCAGGACGGCCAGCACGGTGGCAAAGACCGGGAGCCAGGCGATGCGCTCGGCCACCCACACGGCGCTGGTGGGCGCGGTGTGCAGGCCGGGCAGGCGACCCACGAGCAGTCCGGCGGCGGTGACCGCGAGGAACGCGGTCTGGTGCCAGAGGAACAGCGTCATGGCGGACAGGTTGGCCATCGCCACCGCCGCCCACGCGACGGGCTTGCGCATGAGCCGGGCCAGCGGGCCCCGCATCAGCAGCGCGAGGCCGACCTGGGCGATACCGAACGTGACCACGGCCAGCGAGGGCGGGTTCAGGTTCGAGATCCGCGCTCCGTTTACCCCGACCATGCTGGCCGGGTAGCGGGCCCAGACGATCAGAGCGATCGTGGCCGCGACGCCGCCGGCCAGCATCAGGGCCGGGAGCTTTCGGCTGGCGAACGCACCCCGGGCCCAGGCGATGCCAAGCAGGTACGGAACCAGCCAGCCTGCCACCACGTTGATCCAGCCGACCCACGACGGCCCGCCGAGGCCCAGCCGCACCACGTCGACGGCGGCCACGACCGCCAGCGGGATCAGCGCCGCGGCCGCGCCGAGCCGGCGGACCAGTGTCACCGCCACCGGGGTCAACGCGGTGAGCCCCGCGTAGACGCCGAGGAACCACAGCGGATCCAGCACGAGCGTGAGCACGGTGTGGAGGGTCGAGCCGGAAACCCCGGCCAGCCACATGCCGGTGCCGAGCACCACCCAGACCGCGGCCAGCGCCGCCACCGGGCGGGACAGCCGGGTCATGCGCTGGCGCAGCCAGGCGAGGTAGCCCCCGCGGTAGCTGCGCGCGGACGCGTATCCGCCGACGCAGAAGAAGACGGCCAGGGTCTGGAAGATCCAGGAAGCCGGGGTCAGGGCCGGAATGGACGCCAGCGGGCTCGCGTCGCGCAGCGTGCCGCCGGGGGTGAGCACCAGCGCGGTGACCAGCCAGTGGCCCAGGATGACGCCGCAGATGGCCAGCGCCCGGAGCGCGTCCACGGTGCGGTCCCGGTGCGCCGGGGTGGCCGCGTCGATCCGGGCGGCCAACGCGCGGATCTTAGTTGCCGGAGCCCGAGTCATCGGACCACTCCGGCGGGGTCGCCGAGCGCGATGTAGGCGAGGTTGCGCAGGGCGATGCTGCCCGGCACGAAGTAGCCGCTATGACCGCCGGGGCCGGCGGCGAACGGCCGTGCGCCGAACGCGGGAGCCATCGGATCCTGCCCGAAGCCCAGCCCGAGAAAGTGGACATGCGGGACGTCGCGGATCCAGTCGCTGGCACCCCGGCCGGCCCACACCCGGGCGGTGGTGTGCAGCGCCCGGACGGACGAGGCGTCCATGCCCGGGCTCCCGATCACCGCGATGTCGGTGACCGGCAGGTGCGGTGCGGCCAGGCCGCACACCACCGACCCGTAGCTGTGGCAGATCAGCGCGACCTGACGGCCGTGCCGGACCAGGTCGTCCACAAACGGCCGCAGCGC
>Ga0210395_10005039_pt1 | contig 10137 bp, 4 predicted proteins | sample IncBWH4OmetaG_FD_150861 | JGI IMG/M metagenome (GOLD analysis project Ga0210395, IMG submission 150861) | Forest soil microbial communities from Barre Woods Harvard Forest LTER site, Petersham, Massachusetts, United States - Inc-BW-H-4-O ...
GAAGTAGCTGTGACCCAGCGCATCCATACTCAACTTCGACACGTCAACGGTGTCGAGGCCGGCCATTACGATGGTGTCGCTCCCTGCTTCGCCGGCACGCGCTTCCTTATGGAAGAGAAGGTGGGAAGCCGCCAGTGCCTGGTCGTGTTCAGAGACATAGAGCGTGACTTTGTTCTGTGGCTTGTGGATCTGCGCCACAAGTTGCATAAAAACGTCGCGATCCACGTCGGGCGCGGCGAACACGACGGTGTTGAACTTGTCGAAATCCTGGAAGTGCGGATCGGTTGCGAGTTCCGAGAGCGCCGCAAGCAGCGCGCGATTGCCCATGCTGTGCGCGATCAGGTGAACGACCGTCGCTCCGGAAGTGGCGGATACGTCCTCAAGAAACTGTTTTAGATTGCCCACAGTCTGCTGCACACTTTGTTCGTCGTCGAGGTAGCCGAAGAGGCTGGCGCGCGAAGGCCAGCTATAGAAGATCGGCGCGCCTTTGAATCCGAAGTCGTAGGCTAATTGCGCCGTGCGGATGGCTGCATCCTCAAAACTCACGTTGTAGCCGTGCACGAATACAAAAGCCTCTTTTCCAGGAGAGGCCGCGACCATTCCTGCGACTTCTTTCAGGAAATTCCCTTTGGCCTCGAACTCGACTTTTTGCAGAACAATGTGTTTCTCGGGATCGGGATGAAACTCAAGCCGCCAGATCGAAGGGCGCTCGACCTCGGCGACAAGGTGTGTTTCCGGAATACTGACATCACACGAACCGTAGGTCAGCGCGCCGTCCTCGGCTCTCAGGCCCAGGTATTGTATGGAATTTTGAGTGGTCTGCGCTTTCCTGTCGGTTGCATAGAGTACGCGGACCACGGTAAAGCTTGTGCTCGCCCCACGTTCCTTGGGCAGCGCGGGCAGCGCCAGGTCGAAAGTCAACTCGAAAGTACTGGGCGTTGGGCCAATTTTGAAGGTTTTCTCCGTTTCGCCGAAGCCGGCAGCCGAGGCGTGGACCAGGTAGGGTCCAGGGGGCAAGGCGACGCCAAAGATCGCAAACTTGCCGTCGATGTCAGTCAGGGTGTCGGCTACCGCGTCGTCGATCGAGGCGCCTGCGCGCAAATCGACCCGCGCACCGGATATGGACCGGCCGTCAGGGCCCGTGAGGGTGCCTTGTACGGTGAAACGTGCCGCACCATTCAGGACCGCCGTCTGTCCTTCAAGACGCAGGTTCAACAAAAGCAGAAGAAGGAGGAAGGCCGGGACACTGAACCCGATTCGACGCATGGCTCGCCCCATTTTGTGAATTGGCGCTATTGTCGCTTTGATTGACCGGGAATTCCAGTCGCCGGCAACCTGACCGCGGGGGAAGAGAGGGAGGGCGCACCACAACTGTTCCGGGTAGCAACCATCTTCCGGGAAGGGATGGACGCTGTCAACGGTTTGTTCGATGGCCGGTCAATCGACGAAGGAACGGGCGATCGCCCATTTCGGCGCATCCTCGACTGCCGCCAGACGTCTAAAATTGGTAGAGATGTCCGATTCCTTATATTTGAGCCTTTGGTATCCGAACCTGCGCCTTGCGGCGCTCCCCGAGAAGCTGACGGCTGTGCTGGGAACTTTTGCCGCTTGCGGAGGAGAGGCCCAGGTCTACTCGGCAACGGTCTGGCCGGTCAGCTGGAGCGAGTCCCCGATATTTCAGCGTGTCTACGGACATGGGGAGCGAGGCGTGGATCCAGCTCTGGCGGTGGAAGACGCACTGGAATTGCTCCACGAAGACTACGCCTATGAATTTCAAATCGGGTGGAATCTCTGGGAGTTTGAGAAACCCGAGATGCTCGATCCGCGCTGGGTGCGCGAGCCCCGTCTGGTGCGCGTCACGGGTTTTGGTCCTCTCTTTGACGAAGGCGGCTACGAGCAGGAGGGTCATATCCGGATCGACTTCGGTAGCGATACGGCCTTTCTTGAAGAAGAAGCGGAGTTGGACTCCATCTCGGCCCGGCACGTTGAAGAAAACGTGCGTCAGCTCGTCGAACTTGCTTCGGCTGTCGAGAAAGCATCCGGAGCGACAGCACGAGTGTTGTGGAGTGAACTGGGAGAGAGCCTGGCTCAGCGACTGGCGGCGCGTCTCGGCATGGGGAACTGACCGTGCGCTTCACGATCGAATGGGTACGCACTGTCGTGCTGATCGCAGGAGTGCTGCTGGTCGTCGTTCTCGGCGTCTTCCTGACGATCGGCCATTGGCGGAGCCCATTCAGCCGTCGCGATCTGCCAAAGAAGCTCGGCATCGACATCCAGCAGGAGGCGAACGGCTTCACCCAGGCCGGCTTTCACGCCGGGCATGCCACGTTCAGAATCACGGCTTCTAAAGTCGAACAGCTCAAGAACGACCGCTACCGGCTGCATTCCGTAAAGATCGAAATGTACGATCCAAAGGGTGGCGGGTCCGATCGAATCGAGGGCTCCGAATTCGAGTATGACCAGCAGACGGGCCTCGCCAAGGCTGCGGGCCAGGTCGAGATTACTTTGATTCGGCCTCGGAACGATCAACGCGAAGATCTCAAGAAACATCCGGACAAGGACCCTCCGTCGAATCCATCTCCTCAAGATCTCGACACGAACCAGATTCACGTGAGAACCAGCGGGCTCACGTTTGATCAGAATCGCGGTGTCGCGACGACCAACGAGCACGTGGATTTTGATTTGGCGCAGAATTCGGGAAGTTCGATGGGTGCCTCTTACGATTCGCAGAATGGAAAGCTGGTGTTGAACAGCGCGGTCGAATTGAATTCTCAGCGGGGCACAGATCCGATTCACCTGCAGGCGCAGCACGCGGAGTTCGAACGGGACTCCAACGTTTGCCGGTTAAACTCTGCCACGGCGCAGTTTCGGAACGGCAAAACGCGCGCGCAGCAGGCAACGGTTCTTTTTCGAGACGACGGAACTGCGCAAAAAATCGACGCTTCGAATGGCTTGGCATTGACTACGGCAGCGGGCAGTCAATTGGCGGCGCCGACCGGAACGCTTCAATTTGACGAGCATAACGAGCCGCAGAGCGGGCAACTCGAAGGCGGAGTGACCATCGACTCGACGAACGACGGTCGCACCTTGCATGGAACTGCTCCCACGGCGGCGCTGCGGTTTGATGCAAAAGGCGAGTTGCGCCATGCCCATCTCGAGCGCAAGGTCAATTTTGCCAGCGACCAGCAATCCAACGCGCCGAGCGGCCCTGTGACCATCCATCGGGATTGGGCGTCGCCGGTTGCGGATCTGGAATTCCGCAGTGCCGGCGAAGGACAGGTGACGCTGGATTCCGTTCATGGCCTGGACGGGGTGGTCGTCACCAGCGAAAGCAAGGCTTCCAACGGAGCGGTCACGCGGGATCGGATGACAGCCGACGATCTGACTGGGACATTTGGGCCCAACTCTTCGCTGAGCACGATGACCGGCGTGGGCCACACGCAGATCGATCAGATCTCGGAAACGGGAACACACCAGACAACGCGCGGCGATCGTCTGGAAGCACATTTTAGCCCGCCGCCAGAGGCTGATTCGACGACTGGACGTTCGGTTGCAGGCGGTCCGGGGACGGATACGCAGATCGATTCTGCGCACGTGATCGGCCATGTCGTCCTCTTCCAGCAGTCTGCTGCAGCCGCTGGGACGCAGGTGCCTGCCGCGTTGCAGGCAACCGCGGACCGTGCAGAATATGAAGGCTCCGGCGAGTGGCTGCACCTTACCGGTACGCCGCGGGTGGAAAACGGCGGACTCCAATTGACAGCAACCAAAATCGATGTCGCCCGGGCGTCAGGCGAAGCCTTCGCGCACGGGGATGTGAAGGCAACCTGGTTCGGGAACGGGGTTTCGCCGGGCAGCAAACAGGACGCATCGTCTACCAGCGCGCGCGTTCCCAGTCTCGGTTCGCAGGGTCCCGCGCACGTCATCGCTGCCGAGGCGCAGTTGGATCAGAAAACGGGCGTGGCGACCTTTCGGGGCCATGCGCGCCTGTGGCAGCAGGCGGACTCCGTTGCTGCACCCGTGATCATGCTCGATCGGAACAAGCAGACTCTGATCGCGCGAACAGCAACTGCGGGAGATCCGGTGCGCGTCGTCATGCTGCGTGCGGCTAACCCGACCAAGGGCACTCTACCCGGCAAGACCGGCAATCCGGATGCGCCGTCTGTCCTTCGCGTACGCGGAGGAGACTTGAAGTACTCAGGCGCTGAGCGCAAGGCAGTCATGCAGAGCGGCGCTCTCGAGGAGGTCGTTGCGGAAACGGGGGATGCAACCACGCGCTCCAGCGAAGTGGAACTGACCCTGCTGCCTCCTGGGAACCACGCTGCGCCGGACGGAGGCGCCGCGCAGGTGGATCAAATGACCGCCCGCGGCCACGTCAGCATCGACTCGCAGGGCCGGAAGGGAACCGGCGACCAGCTTGCCTATTCGAGCGAAAGCGGAAAATACGTCCTCACTGGGTCGGCCGCCGTCCCGCCGCGCATGACCGACCCGGCGCGCGGGACAGTAACCGGCGGGGCTTTGATTTTCAATAGTCGCGATGATAGCGTCAATGTCGAAGGCGACGGACGCGCAACCTCAACAGAGACCACCGCCCCGAAACGGCAATGAATTGAACTGAATGAGATCGCCTGGAAGCGCCTGAGAGCTCGATGCAAACACTGATCGCCGAAGGAATCGGCAAGACTTACAAAGGTCGTCAGGTTGTGCGCGGTGTCAACTTGAAGATCTCCCGCGGCGAAGTGGTGGGGTTGCTGGGTCCAAATGGGGCCGGCAAGACCACGAGCTTCTATATGATCGTCGGCTTGGTGCCGCCCGAGACGGGCCGCGTCCTGGTGGATGAAACCGATATCACTCGGACACCGATGTATCTCCGTGCCCGAAACTTCGGGATCAGTTACCTGCCCCAGGAACCTTCGGTTTTCCGCAAGCTTACCGTCGAAGAGAATATTCTGGCTGTCCTCGAGGCCCAGCCGCTGGATAGCCGGGAACGCCGCACCCGTACGGAGCGGTTGATCCAGCAGCTCAACCTGGCCCACATCCGCACCACGCGTGGTTATGCCCTTTCGGGTGGCGAGCGCCGCCGGGTTGAGATTGCGCGCTGTCTGTGCATCCAGCCGAACTTCATCCTGCTCGACGAACCCTTCAGCGGTATCGATCCGATTGCCGTGTTGGAGCTGCAGAAGATCATCTTCGATTTAAAGGCCAGCGGGATCGGGATCCTGATCACGGATCATAACGTCCGCGAGACCCTCAGCGTGACCGACCGAGCGTATATCATTGCGGAAGGGAAGATCTTTCGCACGGGGACCCCCCACGAGCTGGGAAACGATGTCGAAGTCCGACGCGTCTATCTGGGGGAAGGATTCTCGCTGAGCTGATGGGGATTCAGGGGTGCAGGCGGCTAGCCGCCGGACGCAACCAAGGATGCAGGGTTCATTACGCAAAGGATGTAGCGGCCCGCCGCCTCCCAGACGTAGACTTCCGAGCAGGTATCTGCCCAATTTGGGAAAATGAATGGATTGGATGAGGGTTAGGCCTGCGGGCTTTTTCTCGTCCCCTCTACACTTTGGTAGTTAGAACGGAACAGGAATCGAGCTTTTTGTATGGCGCTGTTGCAACCCAGGTTGAATTTAAAGGTCGCGCAACGCCAGGTCCTTACCCCGGGCCTGATGCAGATGGTGAGCGTCCTTGCGCTCAACAAGCTCGAGTTGAAGGAAATGATCGACGCCGAGATGGTGGAGAACCCCGTCCTGGAGGAGATCGACGAAACGGTTCCGATGCTGGACGAGGTTGCGGGCCGTGTCGAACGCCATGAGCGTGAGGAGCGGATTGAGCAATTGCACGATGGTGCAGGCGAGGCGACTGCAGCGCCCAAGGACTCATTCAACGAGGTTGATTTCGGCTCGTATTTTCAGGAGTATCTCGATCCCGGCTATCGTACCCAGCCGGAATTTGAAGAGAACGAACGTCCCTCCTTTGAAAACTTCCTCTCCCAGCCGACGACCTTGTCCGATCACCTGGCATGGCAGCTGGGAGCCCTGACGCTCGATGGCCGGCTGAGGGAGATCGCAGAATTTATCGTCGGCAATCTTGATGAAGACGGATATCTCGCGGTACCGGAAGACGAGCTGGCAAAGGCATTTCGCGAATTTCCCGAGAGCCGGGAGCTGGACAATGAGGCCGCTCTCGGCCTGGTGCGCCGCGGCATTGAGTTGATTCAGACTCTCGATCCTGCGGGAGTAGCAGCCAGAGATCTTCGCGAATGCCTGATGATTCAGATCGCCGTCCAGCAGCATGAGTTTGGGCAGATCTTCGCTCGGCACGCAGACGACGTTCCGGAAGAGCCCCAGGGAAGTTCCCGCGCCGAGGCGGATGCAAAGCTTGAAGAACGTCGTCGCAGCATTGAAGTTGCCGCGATGATTGTCGATCGCCATCTGCATCTGGTGCAGAAGCGTGATGTGAAAGACCTGGCACGAGCCGCACAGGTAACGCCCGCCGAAGCAGATGCGGGAGTCGAGTTCATTCGCACCCTTGATCCGCGACCGGGCCGCCTCTACAACCGCGAACAGACACGGCTGATTGAACCTGACGTGGTGTTCGTAAGGCGGGGCGGCGAATGGGTCGTGTCGATGAATGAGGAAGACCTGCCGAGTCTGCGACTCAGCCAGCGCTACCGCCGCATGCTGGTTTCCGAGAACACCGACAAAGAAGTAAAGGAGTACGTCAAGGAGCGTTTCCGCTCCGCGCTGCAGCTGATGCGCAACATTGCGCAGCGCAAGAGCACGATCCTCCGAACCTGCGAAGTCATCGTCCGGCGCCAGCAGGATTTTCTCGATCAGGGGATCGAAGCTCTTCATCCCATGATGATCAAGGAGGTGGCCGAAGAGATCGGAGTTCATCCCTCGACGGTCAGCCGCGCCGTGGCCAACAAGTATGCGCACACCCCCCAGGGTGTCATCGAGCTTCGTTTCTTTTTCTCAGAGGGATCGAACGGCCCCGAGGGCGCCGATACCCCGTTGCTCGTGCTCAAGCGCAAAGTGCGCAAGCTTATCGAGGAAGAAGACCCGCGTCGCCCCTTGACCGATGACCAGCTGGCGCTCATTCTGCAGGGGCAGGGCATTCAGCTCACCCGGCGCACAGTGGCAAAGTACCGCGAAGACATGAGCATACCGTCGACCCACCAGCGTCGCCGCCGTGACGCCTAGAAAATCGGATTGCGCGCGAGAATACTCGCCTTGCCCCTCCTTTTTCCATCGTGCATTACCGAAGAACTCAACGAACTAAAATTTCGATCCCGCTAGACAACCTCCGTTTTGTAAATCGCATCCCTCCTTAAGCTGCGCGTACAGGCTGAATTGCGATTCCCCCCCGGGGGGCATCCGATGAGAACTTCCATGCGAGGGTCTGCTTGGCCGCTTTAGCTATTTATCTCCACGGCTAGAGGTCGTATTTATGGGAACAGTCGCTCCGGAGCCTGTGATGGGACAGGACGGTCCAAATCACCTGGCGCCGAATGGTCTTGAGCACACACCTGCCGAGTTCATGGCGGAAATCCTTCAAAGTCTTCAAACCATGAAGAACGGAGATTTCAGCGTCCGTCTGCCTGTTTCCTGGACCGGTCTGCCAGGAAAGATAGCTGACAATTTCAACGAGATTGTGACGGCTAACGAGCAGATGGCGAAGGAGTTGCAACGCGTAGGTTTGGCGGTGGGTAAAGAAGGCAAGACCCGCGAACGAATCCGTTTTGAGCGACGTCGTGGCGCCTGGGACGACATGGAAACCTCGGTCAATACGCTGGTTGAAGATTTGCTTCGGCCGACCACCGAGGTGACCCGCGCGATTGCCGCGGTGGCCCAGGGAAATCTTACCCAGACGGTGCGTCTCGACGTGGACGGGCGCCCGCTCGAAGGCGAATTTCTGCGTTCCGCGAACATCGTGAACACCATGATTCAACAGCTCGGCGTATTTACCGCCGAGGTGACGCGCGTGGCACGCGAGGTGGGAACGGACGGAAAGCTCGGTGGCCAGGCGGTCGTGCCGGGAGTGGACGGGACCTGGAAAGACCTTACGGATTCCGTGAACTCGATGGCCTCGAATCTTACCGGCCAGGTAAGAAACATTGCCGAGGTTGCAACCGCAGTCGCCAGCGGCGATCTTTCCCGCAAGATCACGGTCGATGTCCGCGGCGAGATTCTTCAGCTGAAGGAAGCCATCAATACGATGGTCGACCAGCTGCGGTCGTTTGCGTCGGAAGTAACGCGCGTGGCCCGTGAAGTTGGCACCGACGGCAAACTGGGCGGCCAGGCCGTGGTGCCGGGCGTCGCCGGAACATGGAAGGACCTTACGGATTCGGTCAACGCGATGGCCGGCAACCTCACCGCGCAGGTGAGAAACATCGCCGAAGTGACAACCGCCGTGGCCCGCGGCGACTTGTCCCGAAAAATCACTGTCGATGTGAAGGGCGAAATTCTAGCCTTGAAAGACACCATCAATACGATGGTCGATCAGCTCAACGCGTTCGCCGGCGAAGTGACCCGCGTAGCCCGCGAAGTCGGCACCGAAGGCAAGCTGGGCGGCCAGGCCAACGTGCCCGGCGTAGCAGGAACGTGGAAAGATCTCACCGACAACGTGAACTTCATGGCCGGAAACCTGACCGGCCAGGTCCGCAACATCGCTGAAGTGGCGACCGCCATCGCCAACGGCGACCTTTCCCGCAAGATCACGGTGGACGTCCGCGGCGAAATCCTCCAGCTCAAAGAAACGCTGAACACGATGGTGGACCAGTTGAACCGGTTCGCCGGCGAAGTGACGCGCGTGGCGCGCGAAGTCGGCACGGAAGGCCGTCTTGGCGGCCAGGCCAACGTACCTGGTGTTGCTGGAACCTGGAAAGATCTCACCGATTCGGTCAATTCGATGGCCGGCAACCTCACGGCCCAGGTAAGAAACATTGCTGAAGTGACGACGGCAGTGGCCCGCGGCGATTTGTCGCGCAAAATTACCGTCGATGTGAAGGGCGAAATTCTCGAGCTCAAAAACACCATCAACACCATGGTCGACCAGCTCAACGCGTTCGCCGGCGAAGTCACGCGCGTTGCTCGCGAAGTCGGTACCGACGGCAAGTTGGGCGGACAGGCGCAAGTGTCCGGTGTGGCTGGAACCTGGAAGGACCTCACGGACAACGTCAACTTCATGGCTTCGAACCTGACCGGCCAGGTCCGCAACATCGCCGAAGTTGCAACGGCCGTGGCCCGCGGCGATTTGTCGCGCAAAATTACCGTCGATGTGAAGGGCGAAATTCTGGAGCTGAAAGACACGATCAACACCATGGTCGATCAGCTCAACGGGTTCGCCGGCGAAGTGACGCGCGTGGCGCGCGAAGTGGGCACCGACGGGAAACTTGGCGGCCAGGCGCAGGTGCCGGGTGTTGCGGGAACCTGGAAGGATCTTACGGACAACGTTAACTCGATGGCCTCGAACCTTACAGGACAGGTGAGAAACATCGCAGAAGTTTCGACCGCCATTGCGACCGGCGATCTTTCAAAGAAGATTACCGTGAACGTCAGCGGCGAGATTTTGCTGCTGAAAGAAACCATCAACACGATGGTCGATCAGTTGAACCGGTTCGCTGGCGAAGTGACGCGTGTGGCGCGCGAGGTCGGCACGGAGGGGCGTCTTGGCGGACAGGCCAACGTGCCCGGAGTGGCAGGAACCTGGAAGGACCTTACCGACTCGGTTAACTCGATGGCCTCGAACCTGACCGGCCAGGTCCGCAACATCGCTGAAGTGACGACTGCCGTGGCCCGTGGCGATTTGTCGCGTAAGATCACGGTGGACGTGAAGGGCGAAATTCTCGAGCTCAAAAACACCATCAACACCATGGTCGACCAGCTCAACGCTTTCGCCGGCGAAGTCACGCGTGTGGCCCGCGAAGTCGGTACGGACGGCAAGCTGGGAGGCCAGGCTGTTGTGCCGGGCGTGGCCGGTACCTGGAAGGATCTCACTGACTCCGTCAACTTCATGGCGGGCAACCTTACCGCTCAGGTGAGAAATATTGCCGAAGTGGCAACGGCCATCGCCAACGGCGACTTGTCGCGCAAGATCACTGTCGACGTGCGCGGCGAAATCCTGCAGCTCAAAGAA
>Ga0210395_10005040_pt1 | contig 10136 bp, 7 predicted proteins | sample IncBWH4OmetaG_FD_150861 | JGI IMG/M metagenome (GOLD analysis project Ga0210395, IMG submission 150861) | Forest soil microbial communities from Barre Woods Harvard Forest LTER site, Petersham, Massachusetts, United States - Inc-BW-H-4-O ...
CGATCCCCACGAGCGGCACCAGGCCGCTGAGGCGAGCGAAGAGGTTGAAGGCACGGCAGTCGAGGCCGGCCACGATCGGCCAGTCCACATCGCCCGGGCGCCCGCCCCCGCCCTCGGCGAACAGGACGACCGGCAGGCGCCGGCGCTCGGCCAGCTCGAACAGGCGGTCCTTCTTCTGGTGCCCGCGCATGCCCTGAGTGCCGGCGAGCACCGTGTAGTCATAGGACATGGCCACGCACGGGTTGCCGTCGATCTCGCAGACACCGGCGATCAGCCCGTCCGCGGGCGTCTTCTCGATCAGCTCCTGCTTGGGACGCCGCCGCTCCTGGGCGGCGAACAGCAGCGGCCCGTACTCGACATAGCTGCCCTCGTCCACGAGCTCGGCCAGGTTCTCGCGCGCGGTGCGCCGCCCGCGCGCGCGACGGCGGCGCACCGCCTCCGGCCGCGCCGCGTCGAGGCCAAGCGCATGCCGCGCGCGCACCGCCGCCAGGTCGGCGCGCACCTCGTCGTCCCCCGCGTCAGCCACATCGGACCCACACTCCGCTCCGCCGGCTTCCGACTCGCTCCCGCCAGGCGCCGGATCGCTCCCCACAGAGGCCGGAGCGCTCCCCACAGCAGCCGGATCGCTCCCCACAGGAGCCGGATCGGGCTCGGTCTGGGCGCGAACCGCGCCGTCGGGTGCCTCCCCAAACCCCTTGCCCATAAAAGGCCCCCCTTTACGTGCACGCCCAAACTCAACATCCGCGCAAGCCCCCTCTTCTTCGCGCGCATCCTCGACGACTCGATCCTCAGCCCCCAACACCACCAGCAGCGCCCCCGCCTCGATCGCCTCCCCCGCGGCTACCTCGACCCGCCGCACGAGCCCGTCGCTCTCGGCGAGCACCTCGTGCTCCATCTTCATCGCCTCGAGCACGACGAGCACCGCCCCAGCCTGCACCAAAGCGCCCGGCGCGTGTTCGACGGCCACGACGACACCGGCAAACGGAGCGGTGACCTCTTGCTCGCCGGGCACAGGCATTGCGCAATCATGCCGCACATCGGCGGGCGACGAGCGCAGGTGGAGCCACCGCGACGACGACCGCGGGTGGGGCCACCGCGAACGCGGCGGCTATGGTGAGGCGCATGGCCGGCGGCTGGGACGAGACCACCAGGGAGCGCACGCACCCAACGCTGATCCTCTCCGTGCTCGCGCTCGGCGGGCTGGCCTATGCGATGCTCAGCTCGGCCGTGCTGCCGGCGCTGCCGACCTTCCAGCACGCGCTGCACACGAGCGTGACGGGGGTCACGTGGCTGTTGACCGCCTATCTACTCGCAGCCTCCGTCGGGACCGCGATCCTCGGGCGGCTCGGCGACATGTACGGCAAGGAGAAGATGCTGCTATGGACGCTTGTGATTCTTGCCGCCGGGACGCTCCTGTCCGCCATGTCGAGCTCGCTTGCCGTCGTCGTCGTCGGGCGCTTCATCCAAGGCGCCGCCGGCGGCATCTTTCCGCTTGCCTTCGGGATCGTTCGCGACGAGTTCCCGCGCGAGAAGGTGGCCGGCAGCATCGGCCTGCTATCGGCGATCCTTGGCGTGGGCGGCGGCGCTGGGATCGTGCTTGCCGGCGTGATCATCGAGCACCTGAATTACCACTGGCTGTTCTGGCTTCCCTTGATCCCCACGGTTCTGGCGGCAATCGCCACCTGGCGCTTCATCCCCGAGTCTCCGGTTCGCGTCCCGGGACGCGTCAACTGGCTTGCCGCGACTTTGATGACGATCGGCATGTCGATCGTTTTGATCGCGATCAGTCAGACCACCAGTTGGGGCTGGGGTTCGCCCAAGACGCTTGGCCTGCTCGCCGCCGGCATCGCCGTGTCTGCTAGCTGGATCGCCGTGGAGGTGCGCAGCGCGAACCCCTTGATCGACATGACGATGATGCGGATCAGAGGGGTTTGGACTACCAACGCTGCCGCATTCCTGCTTGGCGCCGGTATGTATGCGTCGTTCATCGTGATTCCCCAGATCGCCCAGCTGTCAAAGAGCACCGGCTTCGGCTTCGGGGCTTCCGTCGTCGTCTCGGGGTTCTATCTGCTGCCGACGACGATCGGCATGACGATCCTCGGCCTGTCGGCCGGGCGCATCTCCGCCCGTTTCGGCTCGCGCAGCGCGCTGCTCGCCGGCACCGCCTTCACGACCGCCTCCTTCGCGTTGCTCGCCGTGGCCCACAACCACCCCTACGACCTGCTGATCGCCTCCGGGCTGCTGGGCGTGGGCGTGGGCCTGGCCTTCGCGGCGCTCGGCAACCTGATCGTGCAGGCCGTCTCACCGGAGCAAACGGGCGTGGCCAGCGGCATGAACACGGTCATGCGCACGCTCGGCGGCGCGCTCGGCGGCCAGCTTTCCGCGACCTTCATCGCCGCCAACACGGCTGCGAGCGGCCTGCCCACGGTGACGGGCTTCAGCGACACATTTCTGATGGCCACAGGCTTTCTGCTCCTCTGCCTGCTCGCGGGCTTCCTGGTCCCCAAGGAACGCGGGACGCAAGTCATGCCGGATTTCGCGCACGACGAGTCAAGCGCCGGCGCCTCGGCGCCAGAGGGCGCCACCGGCTGACGCCCCGCCCCGCCCCGAGCCGGGCGAGACAGAGAGGCTCAGGCCAGCACCCCAGCCGGCAGCACGAAGCGAAGCGGCGCTTTGGACTGCGCCTCGCCTCCGCTGCTCAGATGCGAGCCGTGCAGTCCGTGTCTCGGCGCCTTTGCGCCCGCGTCCTCGGGCACGCCGGCGTGATCGGTGATCCAGGCGATCACGGCCGCCGAGTCTGCGCCCGCGGCCATGATCGCGGCACGCTCGATCACCTCTCCCCCGGAGCGGTGAGGGCGACTGAGCCGGATTACCAAAGCCCGGATCGCGTCGTCATCGGTGTCCTTGGCGTCTATGAGAACTCCGTCACCGAATACACGGGACGGCCGACCCGCACCGCACGGCCCACGGCCTCGCCGCCACCGCGAGCGCCGTCGCCGTCGCCGTCGCCGCTACCGTCGGTATGCACGACAAACGCCTCTTCACGACCGTGATCGAGGATCGCTGCCACGACATCGCTGCCGCTAGAGAAGCGCCTACCGACCTCGATCTCCGTGTCGCTCCCGTCGAAGCGACAGCTGAGTTTGAAGATCCTGCGCGATCTCGCCGGGCAGCCGACGACCGCCTGCGAGCGATCGCGCAGCTCGCTGTAGGCGGCCTCTGCCTGCTTGCCCTGGCCATCGATGCCGGCGACGAAGAAAGCGGTCATTTGCTGCGACCGCGAGACGGTCGTTGCTCTCGCTGTGGATAGCGTTCGCGCTCGGCCAGCGTCATCTTACGGATCGTCAACGACCCGTCCTTGACCTGCGAGCGGATCTCCTCCAGCTTCTCGCGGCGACGCTCGGCCGCGCGATCTGCCTGCGTGAGCATCCCTCTACGTTAGCGGGTAAGTCGTTGCTGGCCGCGACAGCCGTACATGGACCCAACCGACGGCCTACTCGGGAATGCGAGCAAATATCCGAGCGGGTAAATGACCGTTGGCCCGTCGGGCATGGCATATATGACTGTCGGCCCGTCAGGCATGGCCTTACCGTTGGCCCGTCAGGCGTGGCATGTCACCGTCGGTCAGGGGTGGCCCGCGAGCTGGCGTCCATCGAAGAACGCATGGTCGCGCTTGCCCATCTCAGTAGTGGGCGGAGCGCTCTCGAAATGCTCCGCCGAGATAGAGCCCCAGTGCGTGCCGGCGCGCAGCTGCCCGAGCACCGACATCACCCCGATCTCGATGCGGCCCATCGCGGTGTACTCCGGCGACATCGTCGTGTAGCGCAAAGCGTTGGCCGAGGGTCCGGTCGGCGAGCACCTGCGCACGATCCGTCTCGCCGCGTACTCCGGCGTGATGGTGAACCGCTGCTGCGCCCAGAGCGTTGCCCAGTCTTCCCGCCAAAAGGCAAACACTTCCTCAGGGGTGACGGGGTCCGTCGACTTGAAGAACCCAGCCTCGACGCACGCGCGCCATGTTCCCAGTACATCGTTGCGCAGGCATGCGCCCACGATCGCGTCCATCATCTCGACCTGCTCGGCGCGGAAGCGCTTGACGCAGCCGTAGTCCAGGAAGCTCACGCTCCCGTCCTCGTGGAAGAGGTAGTTGCCTGGGTGGGGGTCGGCATTGAACATGTAGATGCGCTCGAAGGTGCCATAGACGAAACGGTAGATCGCCTCGGCCCACTGGTCGCGGAGCTCCTGGTCGGCAGCAACGGCCTCGCTCCAGGACAGGCCGCGCACCAGCTCCTGCGTCAGCACGCGACCGGTGCAAAGCTCGCCGACCACCTCTGGCACATGGATGAACGGGTGTCCGCTATAGAACTCAGCGAACTCGGCCTGGTTGGCCGCCTCGAGCCGGTAGTCGAGCTCCTCGACGATGCGCTCGCCCATCTCGCGCGCGGCGCCGCGCAGGTCGAAGCTGAGCTTGCGCGGCGATATGCCACCGACGGTCAGGCTCAGGAACGTCGCCAACAGTTCCGTATTCTTCAAATCGGCGCAGATCGCGTCCGCCGCCCCGGGATACTGGATCTTGACCGCGACCTCGCGGCCGTCGTGCATCCGGGCCGCGTGGACCTGGCCGATCGAGGCGGCGGCAAGCGGCTCCCAGTCGAAAAGGGCGAAAGCCTGCTCGGCCGGGTGCCCAAGCTCGCGCTCGAGCACCTGTCGCGCGAGCCTGGGCGCCATCGGCGGCGCGTCGTCGCAAAGGCCCGCCAGCGCCGCCTGATATATCGGCTGAAACTCGGCCGGCACCGCGGGACTCGCCGCCACGAACGAGAGCATCTGCCCGGCCTTCATCAGCGCGCCCTTGGAGTGTCCGAGCAACTCTGCATAGCGCTCCGCCGAGCGCACGTGAAACTCGGTTCGCTCGGCCGCAGTTCGCCCGCCGCGCAGCCTGGCCGCCAGCGCCTCGCCGGCGCCACGAGCGGCAAGCCCGACCAGCGGGACGGCGCGGCGCAGGCGCCCCTGGCCGATCCCGTCGTTGCCCATTTCGGGCTCATCCCGAGAAGACCCTAAATCGAACATGCCCCCACCTCCTGTTCAACCAGCCAAATCTGACCCATCCCGAGTTTATGGTTGGAAGTCAAGCATGTCAACCAGCCTCACCGCCGCTGCGGCACAGCAGCCGCCGGTTCTCCAGCAGGGTCTTCGCCAGGGTCCGAGTCAAGCGCCGACGTAGGCCGCGAGGTGCTCGCCGGTCAGCGTGGAGCGCTCGGCCGCCAGCTCGGCCGGCGTGCCCTCGAAGACGACCTGCCCGCCGTCGTGACCGGCCCCTGGGCCAAGGTCGACGATCCAGTCTGCGTGCGCCATCACCGCCTGGTGGTGCTCGATCACGATCACCGACTTGCCGGAGTCGACGAGCCGGTCGAGCAGGCCGAGCAGCTGCTCCACGTCGGCGAGGTGCAGGCCGGCGGTCGGCTCGTCCAGTACGTAGACCTCGCCTCTCTCGGCCATCTGGGTGGCCAGCTTCAGCCGTTGCCGCTCGCCGCCGGACAGCGTGGGCAGCGGCTGGCCGAGCTTGAGGTAGCCGAGTCCGACATCGGCGAGCCGGTCGAGGATCTTGTGTGCTGCCGGCGTCTGCGCCTTGCCGACACCGAAGAACTTGGCGGCCTCTAGCACCGACATCGCGAGCACCTCGCCGATGTCCCTGCCGGCGAACTTGTACTCGAGCACCTCGGCCTGAAAGCGCTTGCCGTCGCACACCTCACAGGGGGCGGCAACGCCGGCCATCATCGCCAGGTCGGTGTAGATAACGCCGGCGCCGTTGCAATTTGGACAGGCGCCCTCGGAGTTGGCGCTGAACAGCGCCGGCTTGACGCCGTTCTCCTTCGCGAACGCCTTGCGGATTGGGTCGAGCAGTCCGCTGTACGTAGCCGGGTTGCTGCGCCGCGAGCCCCTGATCGCCGTCTGATCGATCGAGACGACTCCCTCCCGTCTGGACACCGAGCCGCCGATCAGCGAGCTCTTGCCCGAGCCGGCCACGCCGGTGACGACGACCAGCACGCCGAGCGGGATGTCGACGTCGACGTCCCGCAGGTTGTGGGTGCTGGCACCTCGGATCTCCAGTGTGCCGTCCGGCCTCCGCACCTCCTGCTTGAGGGTGGCCCGGTCGTCGAGGTGGCGGCCGGTGATCGTGTCGCTTGCTCGCAGTCCCTCGACGGTCCCCTCGAACATCACCTCGCCGCCGTCGGTCCCTGCCTTCGGGCCGAGATCCACCACATGGTCGGCGATCGCGATCGTCTCCGGCTTGTGCTCCACGACAAGCACCGTGTTGCCCTTGTCGCGCAGCTGCAGCAGCAGCTCGTTCATCCGCTCGATGTCGTGCGGGTGCAGTCCGATCGTGGGCTCGTCGAAGACGTAGGTGACGTCGGTGAGCGAGGAGCCGAGCTGGCGGATCATCTTGACGCGCTGAGCCTCGCCGCCCGACAGCGTGCCCGAGGGCCGCTCGAGCGAGAGGTAGCCCAGCCCGATGTCCACGAACGAGTCGAGCGTCGCGCGCAGCGCCTCGAACAGCGGCGCGACCGACTTGTTCTCGAGCTTGCTCACCCACGCCGCCAGGTCGCTGATCTGCATCGCGCAGGCATCGGCGATGTTGATCTGCTCGATCTTCGACGAGCGCGCCTCCGGGCTGAGCCGGGTGCCGTCGCACTCGGGACATGTGGCGAACGTGACCGCCCGCTCCACGAAGGCGCGGATGTGCGGTTGCAGCGAGCCTGAGTCCTTGGAGAGCATCGACTTCTGGATTCGTGGGATCAGGCCCTCGTAGGTCAGGTTGATGCCGTCGACCTTGATCTTGGTCGGCTCCTTGTGGAGCAGATCATTTAGTTCCTTCTTGGTGTACTTCTTGATGGGCTTGTCCGGGTCGAAGAAGCCACAGCCGAGGAAGATCCGCCCGTACCAGCCGTCCATGCTGTAGCCGGGAATCGTCAGCGCGCCCTCTCTGAGCGACTTGCTGTCGTCGTAGAGCTGAGTGAGGTCGATGTCGGACACCGAGCCTCGGCCCTCGCAGCGAGGGCACTGGCCGCCGAGAATGCTGAAGCTTCGCTTCTCTTTCGTCGTGCGCCCGCCGCGCTCGAACGTGACCGCGCCGGCGCCCGAGATCGAGGCGACGTTGAAAGAGAACGCTTGGGGCGAGCCGATATACGGCTTGCCGAGGCGACTGAAGAGAATCCGCAGCATCGCGCCCGCGTCGGTGGCGGTGCCGACCGTGGAGCGAGCGTCGGCGCCCATCCGCTCCTGGTCGACGATGATCGCGGTCGTCAGCCCTTCGAGCACATCGACCTCGGGTCGCGCCAACGTCGGCATGAAGCCCTGCACGAAGGCGCTGTAGGTCTCGTTGATCAGCCGCTGGGACTCAGCGGCGATCGTGCCGAACACGAGCGAGCTCTTGCCCGAGCCCGAGACGCCGGTGAACGCCGTCAGCCGGCGCTTGGGGATCTCGACGCTGATGTCCTTGAGGTTGTTGACGCGCGCGCCGTGCACACGGATCGACTCGTGGCTGTCGGCGGCTTGCGGCGTGGGCGAGCGCTTGGCCCGCGAGCGCCCTGCTGTCTTCGTGGCCGTGCTCATCGTGTCTGCATCCACCCGCCGAAGCGGCCTCCGCTACGCCTCTTCGTCATAGTCGCTCCTTGAGTCGTGGGCTATATATCGGACCGGTGGCCATGTCAGCCACTCTAGCCGCGGCTCGGGGGGCTGGTTTATCGATTCCTGATCCGTTTGCACCATTGTCGCGCTGCACGACGGCGCCGGGCTCTGCCACTGCTGCGAAGACTTTGCGTCCTGCGAATCGACCAAGGAGATCGAGGCGGGGGCAGAACCCAGGTTCGCGCCACTGGAGTCAGCCTTGCTGCGGCGCTCGTCGTGTACGCGATCGTGCAGCCATGTCCGATACGAAGCAATTGCCTCGGCCAGAGTCACATCGAAGTCCTCGTCGGAGAGCAGGTCGTCGCGCCACAGCGACAGGTCCTCGTTCAGGGCGCGCAGCGCACATGAGAGCGCCCACGCAGCATCGTCCTGATCGGAGGCCAGAGAGACTCGGGAGCGCTTCATCGCCGATTGGAGCCTCGAGCTGCGCCCGATCAACACATACCTCTTTCTTGCAATGCTGAGGCTTCGGCGATTACGGTAGGACTCCACCGCCTTCTTGCACCCAAGCGCAGCACTCGCGCAACATCCCCCTACGGTAGTTGGTGGCAAAAAGCCGTGGGCGGAAAGGAAAGCATCGGCTATGTATCCAAGCGGTCCGAAGATTAGGACGACAGCGATATCTCCAGGGCCAGTGGCCTGACCCAGCAACTGGACGAAGTCAGACATAGGGATGCCTCGGGTCCAGGCCGGGCAGAGACACAGAAAGACCGGTCGAGAGCATCACGGTCCCTGTCGCTAGGGACGCTTTGGTGTGTGCGGGTCTTGGGTATCGCCTGCTCGTCATCTTCACACTCGCGTAAAAGGGGAAACGGAACGTGGCGATGATCTCGCATGAAGAGACCACCGCAAAATGCGTGCTTTTGCCTAACGCGACGAGCCCGAGAGTGCGGTCCGGCGTCGCGACTTCTGACGGGCTGCGGCAGCCAGCGTGAGGTAACGACCAGTCGGCGTAGCACCCCACAGCACGGGGCCTCGTGCGCGGAGCCAAATGAGCGCGACGTCCGTGTGCCCATCCTGTGGCCGAGCGCGACGTGTTGTGACCGATAACTACGAACTGCTATTTGGTGCTAGCTTTTGATAATGCCTGTGCCGCCTCGCTTGGGCCAACTACCGGATCCCATTGCGCTCAAGAAGGAGCTGAGGCTCATCTGCCGCCAGCCTCGGGGCTGGTTCATAGCCGAAAATGCGCACATCTTGATGGGCCTGGATTGCGTTCGATCGCATGTCGTCAATGGGCCGGTGCAGGATGAGGAGGTCTATGCGGACGCAGTGCGACGCTATCTAGAGCTTGCCGTCCTGAAGGTGCCCTCACCCCAGTACAGGACACTTCTCATGGTCGTCCTTGGCCTCGGAGACGACAGGTGGCGCAAGCCTGAGTGGCGCTCGAAGTCGCTTCAGGAGCGCCAGGATGAGGCAGGCCGTCATATCCGTAAGCCTGAAACCGTCAAGCTGAGCACCGTTCGAGCGCACCAGCCGAAGGCTGTCGAGGCCTTGGTTCCGATCATTCTCGAAGACGAGGCGGTGGCGCGTAATAGGAACCGGACGCACAATCAGAACCGGCCCAGGCGGTCGTCGATGGGCGAGGGTAGAGCCAAGGAGCAGCCGGACCCCGCCACCGGGTCAGGGGGTTCATAGTCCCAGCGCGCGTAGCTTGCGCCAGCCTTTCACGCGATAGCGAAAGCTGGCGCGCTGCGGCTTGCGGGCTGGCGACTGGTACGTTACTTGCCAGTTTGGGTGAGCTGCTCGGGGGTTGTTGGTGTCGGAGTCGGTTGAGCTTGCGACGATCCTGTTGACCGATCTGGTCGGCTCGACTCGGCTGGCCACCTCCGTGGGCCCGGTACGCGCCGATGAGCTGCGCGAGGAGCACTTCGCCCTGTTGCGCGACGCGATCGCAGGCTGTGGCGGCAAAGAGTAAAGAACACCGGCGATGGGCTGATGGTCGCCTCACCTCGGCATCTGCGGCGGTCAGGTGCGCTGTGGCGATGCAGCAGCTGTTCGAGCGCCGCTATCGCATCGCTGAGCAGGGTCTGCACGTGCGCATCGGCCTCGGAGCAGGGGAGTCCACGGTCACAGAGGGTGACTACTTCGGCATGCCCTCGATCGAGGCGGCGCGTCTGTGCGCGCAGGCGCCTGCGGACGGGATTCTGATCTCGGCACTCGTCAAGGCGCTGGCGGGGCGCTGTGAGGGTGTGGAGCTCGAGTCGGCTGGCATGTTGGAGTTGAAGGGCTTCCCCGAGCCGGTGGAGGCATTCTCGGCTTCGTGGGCGCCGCTTGGCGAGGAGGCTTCCGGGGCCGGCGGCTGGCCCCTGCCCGCGCTGCTTCGCTCGGTGCCGCCGGTCTCCTACGTTGGACGTGTCGAGGAGCGCGCTGGAATCGAGGAGGCGTTGGTGCTCGTACGCGGCGGCGCACGCCAAGTGGTCCTGCTCTCGGGTGAACCTGGGATCGGCAAG
>Ga0210395_10005041_pt1 | contig 10134 bp, 12 predicted proteins | sample IncBWH4OmetaG_FD_150861 | JGI IMG/M metagenome (GOLD analysis project Ga0210395, IMG submission 150861) | Forest soil microbial communities from Barre Woods Harvard Forest LTER site, Petersham, Massachusetts, United States - Inc-BW-H-4-O ...
TGACCCTCAACCCGCAGCCGCTGCACATCGACCGGCAGTTCTGCGAGCAGGAGACCGAATGGGGCCAGCCGCTGATGAATTCGCTGTTCACGCTGGGCCTGATGATCGGCATCCAGGTGTCAGACATGACGGTCGGCACGACGATCGCTAATCTCGGCATGACCGAGGTCAAATTCCCCCACCCGCTGTTCGAGAACGACACCGTGCATTGCACCACCGAGATCATCGGCAAGCGCGAATCGAAATCGCGCCCCGGCGCCGGCATCGTCGAGTTTCATCACCGCGCCTACAATCAGAACAACAAGCTGGTCGCCGAATGCCGCCGCCAGGCGTTCATCTTGATGCGGCCGAAGTGATGCGATGCTGCTCAACCTGAGCCAGATAGGCCAGATTGCGCTCCCGGTGAGCGATGTGGACCGTGCGGAGGAATTTTACGAAAAGGTTCTCGGGCTGCGAAAGCTTTATCGATTTGGCGATCTGACCTTTTTCGATTGTGCCGGCGTTCGGCTGTTGCTCGAGAAATCCAGGGACGCCATTACGCCGCGAGGCTGCATCTATTTTCGGTGCGCCGACATCGCCCTTGCCGTGACCGAACTGAAACAACGCGGCCTTGCGTTCGACAGCGCGCCACATTTGATCGCCAAGATGGATGACCATGACTTATGGATGGCTTTCTTTGCCGATCCCGACGGCCACACCTTGGCCCTGATGCAGGAAGCACCTAAGGGCTACGTCCTTCCCGATGTGAAATAACGCAATGCCACGAAGCTCGATCGAGGTGTAATGCGCTCCCTTCTTTTCGTTCCGGCCGATAGCGCCAAAAAACTCGACAAGGGGATGACGAGCGGCGCCGACGCGCTCATCGTCGATCTCGAGGATTCAATTGCGCACGATGGCAAGGCGAAAGCGCGCGAGAGCGCGGCGGCATTTCTGAAAGGTGCGATGGCGGCGCCATCGCGGCCCTATATCCTGGTGCGCGTCAACGGGCTGCAGACCGGCCTGATCGATGCCGATCTCGACGCCGTCGTGCCGGCAAAGCCCGACGCCATCATGTTGCCGAAGGCGGAGGGCGGCGCCTCCGTCGTGCACGCCGATGCCAAGCTCGCCGTGCGCGAGGCGATCGGCGGTCTGCCCGATGGCCACGTCAAGATTCTCGCGCTCGCCACCGAAACCGCGGCCTCGCTTTTCGTCACCGGCACCTTTGCCGGTGCCAGCAAACGGTTGAGCGCCCTGACCTGGGGCGCGGAGGATTTGTCCGCCGAGCTCGGCGCGCAGGCAAACCGCGACGCGCAGGGCCGCTTTCTCGATCCCTATCGGCTGGCGCGGGTGCTGTGTCTGGCCGGCGCCGCCGCCGCCAATGTGCCGGCGCTCGACACTGTCTATGTCGATTTCCGCAACAGCGAAGGTTTTCGGCGCGAGTGCGAGGAAGCCCGCCGCGACGGCTTTGTCGGCAAGATGGCCATCCATCCGGCGCAGGTGCCGATCATCAACGAGGTGTTCACGCCGAGCGCGGAGGCGATCGCGCAGGCGCAATCCATCATCGATGCGTTTGCACAAAACCCCGGCGCCGGTGTCGTCGGCATAGGCGGCGTGATGTACGACCGTCCGCACCTGGCGCGGGCTCAGCGGCTGCTGGCCCAGGCCGCGCCAATGAAAAGCTGATCAGTCTTTCGTCCGATACGCCGCCTTCGGATCGAACACGCGCTCGTTGCGGAATTCGAGCGTCACCGCGCCGGCTTCGCCGAGCGGCACCGCGCGATAAAAACACGAGCGGCGGCCGGTGTGGCAGGCGCCGGCGATCTGCTCGACCTTGATCCAGACCGCGTCCTGGTCGCAGTCAATGCGCATCTCGACGACGCGCTGGGTGTGACCGGAAGTCTCGCCCTTCTTCCACAGCGCGCGCCGCGAACGGCTGAAATACCATGCCTCGCCGGTGGCGATGGTTTTTGCCAGCGCCTCGGCATTCATGTGCGCGACCATCAGCACATCGCCCGAAACCGCGTCGGTGGCGACGCAGGTGACGAGCCCATCGGCGTCGAATTTCGGCGTCAGCGCCGTACCCTCTTCGAGCGCGGCGCTCGTTCCCGGCGATGCGAAGGGTATTTTGTCGGACAACGAAGCCCCCCGCTTTGCCGGCGTCAGCCCGCAGCCGCGGCGCCGCGCACCAGCGTGACGAACCGCATCTGGTCTTCGGGGCTGTCGCGGAACGTGCCGAGAAACCGCGTGGTCACGGTCGAGACGCCCGGCTTGCTGACGCCGCGCACCGACATGCAGGTGTGCTCGGCCTCGATCAGCACGGCGACACCGTGCGGCTTGAGCACATCCTCGATTGCGGCTGCCACCTGCGAGGTGAGCTGCTCCTGGGTCTGCAGCCGGCGCGCATAGACGTCGACCAAACGGGCGAGTTTCGACAGGCCGACCACGCGCTCGACCGGCCGGTACGCCACATGGGCCTTGCCGTAAAACGGCATCATGTGGTGCTCGCAATGGGAGGTGAAGCCGATGTCGCGGATCAGCACGAAATCGTCATAAGGCTCGGTCTCGCCGAAGGTGCGCATGAGCGCTTCGGCCGGCACTTCGCGGTAGCCGCGATAAAGCTCGTCCAAGGCCGCGACCACGCGCTTCGGCGTGGCCTGCAGGCCCTCACGCGCCGGGTTGTCGCCGATATAGGCGATCAGGGCCCGCACCGCCGCCTCCGCCTCCTGGCGCGAAGGCCGCTTTTCGACCGGCACCGGCGTAGAGTGCACGTGGTCGATCAGCGCGGAAAACCGTTGCTTGATAGCGGCGTCCATTGTCTCTCCAATCGCGCGGCACAAAGGCCGGGGTCTCAGCCCCCGGCCCGAACTTCAATTCCACCACGTCTGCGCCTATATAGTCGATTGGCGGGTGTAGACAATAAACCCAGGCACAGACAGTAAAGACCCGGCCAGGCAAATCTGCGGTTCTGCAATGCTCAACGAGGTCTACAATCGCCGCATCATCGAGCTGGCCGGCACGATTCCGCGGATCGGCCGCCTGCCCGACCCCGACGCCAGCGCCACGGCCCATTCAAAGCTCTGCGGCTCGACCGTCACCATCGATCTGAAAATGGACGGCGACACGGTGACCGATTTCGCCCACGAGGTGAAAGCCTGCGCGCTCGGCCAGGCCTCGTCTTCGATCATGGCGCGCAATGTCGTCGGCGCCAAAGCCGACGAGCTGCGGGCGCTGCGCGAGACCGTGCGCAAGATGCTCAAGGAAAACGGCGCGCCGCCGCAAAACGGCAAGTGGGCCGATATCGCCGTGCTCGAGCCGGTGCGCGACTACAAGGCGCGCCACGCCTCCACGCTTTTGACATTTGACGCCGTGGTCGACGCCATCGGCCAGATCGAAGCCAAACGCGGCGGCAAACCGGCAGCGCCGTAACGCGCAGACCATGACCCTCGACGACTTGTTCGACGCTTCCCGCCGCAGCCCGCGCCTCGCCGGCCGGGGTTTTGTAAAAATTTATCGGCTCACGCTCTCCCCGCTCATCGGTTTTCATTGCCGGCATCTGCCGACATGCTCCGACTATGCCGACCAGGCGCTCGATCGCTTCGGCCTGTGGGCCGGCGGCTGGATGACGCTGGCGCGCCTGTTGCGCTGTCAGCCGTGGGGCACTTCGGGATTGGACTTCGTGCCGGACTCCGTGCCGGCAAAAGCACGCTGGTACCTGCCGTGGCGCTACGGCCGCTGGCGCGGCGTCGACGACCGCCCTCGCGCTCAAGCGTGAGCGCTATTGCGCTGCCGCTTCAAGCTGGGCCAGCGGCTGGGATGCCGTAGGCGAGCCGAGCGCGACGGCCTTTTGGTACCATTGCCGCGCCTGCGCGGCGTCCGGCGCGGCGCCGATCGCACCGAGCCGCCGGATGACCAGCGGATCGAACGTAGCGCCGAGCGCCAGCGCCGCTTCCGCGCTGCCCGCCTCGGCGGCGCGCCGCAACAACAGCCGCGCCGCGGCCAGATCGCCGGTGCTGAAAGCATCCTTGCCGCGCCTGAGCAGCATGGCGATTTCGTCGGAAGCGAGCGACAGGCTGGCGGGCGGCGGCGCCGCAGCCGCAGCAGCAGCGTTGCTCGGCGGCGCTGCCGTTGGCTGCGGCGCGGGCGCCGGCATGGCCGGCGTGGCCTCAGCCGGCACCGGTGACGCGTTCGCCTCGGTGAGGCCGTGCTGCAGCAAAAGGCCCGCTGCCGCGGGCGTGCGCAACGGATCCTGCTTTGGCGTGTCCGGGACGGGCGGCGGCAGTTGCACGTTGGCGCGGGCGACCTCGTTGCGTAACAGCCGCGTGCCCGGCAGCGATATCACCAGCCATGCGACCGCGGCCGCGACGCCCGCGACAGCGCATAGCCGCAGCGCCATCGGCCACAGCGACTGAATATCGTCCACCGGCGGCTCCGGGACCGCGTCGGGATCGAGCGCCAGCTGGCGTTGCAGCTTCGCCATCGCCAGATCGCCGCTGAAGGCCTGGCCGCCAAGGTCGAGGCGCCGCAGGCTTCGCGGCGATCGGACCAGTTGAGCGGCCGGCCGCAGCGGCTCCCGCAGCCCCTGCTCACGCGCCCACGGCGGGGCATACTGCAGCGCCTCGTCGAGATCTTCGGCGTGGTGGATGGGAGAACTCATGATCGCCTCCCTGTGCTCTCAAGCTCCGATGCTCGGTTACAAATCGATTTTCAGTTCCGCTCCGTCACTAGTGCTGGCGCGCCTGCCATTGCAGAAATTGCTGGAACAATTGCTCGCGCTCGGGCGAACTATCGGCTCCGATATTTGCACCCGAGGCGCGCTTGCCGGCCAGGAACTGATCGAACTGATCGCGCGCTGCCGCCGGCGCCGGCTGGGCCTGGCGATTTTGCGTGAGCCATTCGTCGGCCCCGGCAAACCGCGTCCAACCCGGCAGCGTCGCGGCGAGATTGGTCTCGCGCCATTTCGGATGGTGTGGCGGCTTCTGCAGCTCGGCGATCTTGGGAAAGAACACATTGACGAAACTGGCGATGCGCCGGTAGCGGTCGGTGTCCTTGGGCCAATTGTAGGCGATCAGCACCGCGCTCGCCGCGATGGTGTTGACGTCATGACCGGCCTCGACCATGCCGGCATAATCGCCGTGGCCGAGCACCGCCGGCAGATAATCGGCTTGCAACGGCTTCGAAAACGGCACCGTCAGGAACTGGAAGCCGTCGCTTGACCGCAGCTTGCCCATGGCGCCCGTCGGCTTGCCGGCAATCAGGATGGTCGCCGCAAGCTCGCCGGTCTTGAGTTTCTCCAGCGCATCGCCCTGCCCCATATTGACTTCCTGCGGGTGCAGCCCGAGGCGGCGGAAAATATCGCGGCTGGAAAGCTGGCTGCCGCTGCCGATGTCGCTGAAATTGACCTTCTTGCCGTCGAGCTGCTCAAGCGAGGTGATGCCGGAATCGGCGCGCACGACGACGTGCATCTCTTCGTTGAACAGCTTTGCGATGTAGACGATCTTGTCGTCGATATTGCCGATCTCGTTGCTCTCGCGGAATCCGTTGAGGATGATCGACTGCGTGATGCCGAGATCGATGCCTTTGAGGAAGCGGACGTCGCGGATGTTCTGCCCGCCGCCTTTGCCGATCACCGGCAGGATGCGGAAATTATCGCCGTCATCGAGCACGTCCGACATGTCATAGGCGATGGTCAGATAGGTGGCGTTGGGATTGCCGGACACGATGGCAATCGTGTTGGTGTTCAGCCGTTCCCCGAGCGTGCCCAGATTGGGCTTGTCGGGGATCGGCAGCGCGCCGGGGTGCGCGGCGTAGGCGGCATAGACGGCTTGGAGGGAAAAGGCTGCGGCCAGCAGAACCGCGACCAATACGCAAATCACCTGGAATGGCCGGTGCGGCCACCGCGAGCCCCCCTTCATTGCAAACCCCCGACGGCGGACTGCCGCTTACGCACACACACACTGGCGTTGCAGACCGCAACGTTTGAACGCTCACCCTGCCGCGCTTGAGTTCTTAAACGCGTTTGATTGCGATACGCGTTCTGGCGCGGACTTAAGCTTCACGGTCGTCAGGCAATGGGGCGGCGGTATGATCTTGCCTTGATGATTCTTGGGCGACGGTCGCCGCAATTGCCCGCCGTAATTTGAATCTGCTTGGTTGCGCAGTCGGATTGTGGCGCGTTTCGGCGAAATGACCCGGTTGCACGGCCAATTTCAGCTGTTATATCCCTTTCCCCAACGCTTACCTGCGTCCGTAGGCAGCGAGTGAGCAACAGGAGCTGACAATGGTCGCCGTGACCTTTCCCGACGGCGCACGCCGGGACTATCCGCCAAACACCACCGGCCTCGACATCGCCAAGGGGATTTCGCCGTCGCTTGCCAAGCGCACGGTCGCCATGGCGCTCGACGGCAAGCTTGCCGATCTGTCGGACCCGGTCGACCACGACGCCAAGATCGAGTTCCTCACCCGGGACGACCCGCGCGCGCTCGAGCTGATCCGCCACGATGCGGCCCATGTGCTGGCCGAAGCGGTGCAGACATTGTGGCCCGGCACTCAGGTCACCATCGGGCCGGTGATCGAGAACGGTTTTTATTACGATTTCTTCCGCAACGAACCGTTCACGCCCGAGGATTTCGCCGCGATCGAAAAAAAGATGCTCGAGATCATCGCCCGCGACAGACCGTTCACCAAGGAAGTGTGGTCGCGCGAGGACGCCAAGAACGTGTTTCGCGACCGCGGCGAAAGCTTCAAGGTCGAGCTGGTCGACGCCATCCCGGCAGACCAGGAGCTCAAAATCTACAAGCAGGGCGACTGGTTCGATCTGTGCCGCGGCCCGCACATGACCTCGACCGGCAAGATCGGCAATGCGTTCAAGCTGATGAAGGTCGCCGGCGCCTATTGGCGCGGCGATTCAAATCGCGAAATGCTCTCTCGCATCTACGGCACTGCCTTTGCGAAGCAGGAAGAGCTCGACGCTTACTTGAAGCAGATCGAGGAGGCGGAGAAGCGCGACCATCGCAAACTCGGTCGCGAGATGGACCTGTTTCATTTCCAGGAGGAAGCGCCCGGCTCGGTGTTCTGGCATCCCAAGGGCTGGACGCTGTTCCAGACCCTGGAAAATTACATCCGCCGCCGCCAGAGCGAAGCCGGCTATGCCGAGGTCAACGCGCCGCAGCTGATCGATTCCTCGCTGTGGGTGGCGTCGGGCCACATGGCGACGTTCCGCGACGGCATGTTCCTGGTGCAGCCGCGTGAGGAGGACGAGCGCACCTTCGTCATCAAACCGATGAACTGCCCGGGCCATATCCAGATTTTCAAGAACGGGCTGAAATCCTATCGCGACCTGCCGTTCAAGATCGCCGAGTTCGGCAAGGTGCACCGCTTCGAGCCGTCGGGCGCGCTGCACGGGCTGATGCGGGTGCGCGCCTTCACCCAGGATGACGCGCATATTTTCGTCACCGAGGAACAGATCGCCGACGAGGTGCTCAAGGTCAATGACCTGATCCTGTCGATCTACCAGGATTTCGGCTTCGAGGACGTGCGCATCAAGTTTTCCGACCGGCCGGAAAAGCGCATCGGCGAAGACGCGGTGTGGGACAAGGCCGAAGCCGCGCTGATGCAGGCGCTCAAGGCGTCAGGCCGGCCGTGGACGCTCAACAAGGGCGAAGGCGCGTTCTACGGCCCAAAACTCGAATACGTGCTGCGCGACGCCATCGGCCGCGATTGGCAATGCGGCACCGTGCAGGTCGATCTCAACATGCCGGGCCGGCTCGGTGCCTTCTATATCGACGAGCATTCCAACAAAATCACGCCGGTGATGCTTCACCGGGCGATGTTCGGCTCGCTGGAGCGCTTCACCGGCATCATGATCGAGCACTATGCCGGGCACCTGCCGCTATGGCTGTCGCCGCTGCAGGCCGTGATCGCGACCATCACGTCGGACGCCGACGACTATGCGCGCGAGGCGATCGCCGCGGCGCGGCGCGCCGGCCTGCGCGTCGAAGGCGACCTGCGCAATGAGAAGATCAACTATAAAGTCCGCGAGCATTCATTGGCGAAAGTGCCGGTGCTGCTCGTCGTCGGCCGCAAGGAAGCCACTGAGCGCACCGTCTCGATCCGCCGCCTCGGCCGCGAAGGCCAACAGGTGATGCCGCTCGAGGCGGCGCTGGCGGCGCTGGCACAGGAAGCGATGCCGCCGGATGTGGCGCGGACGAAACAGGCGGCGTGAGGTCGACCAACTATTTGGCGCGCGCAATATCCTCTAGTGCCGCGGCCAACAACACCGGATCGTTTTCCTCTAAGACGGTTTCCAGATAGTTGGCGATATCCTCATCGGTCTTTGGGTGGGCCGCTGGATCCCACGGCAATGTTCGTAGCTTTGGTCGTCGCTTGGCCTTTTTTGCCGCCATGGAATCCACTCGCCGTATTCACTATCACCGCGCCAGCACTTCGACCTCGCCGTCGACGCCGGTGATGACCTTGAAATCGCGCTGATAGGTCTTGCCCGAATTGCGCGCGACCAGGTGATAGTCGCCCTCGGCGAGCACGACGCGGGGAAAGGCGCCGATCGATTCCTTGATGACGTCGCCGCCGGGGGTGAGCACCGTCCATTGCGTATTGGCGAGCGCCTCGCCGCCGGTTTCGTTCACCAGCTTGAAGGTCAGCGCCGCGGCGCGGTGAGTGACGACGATGTCGGTGAGCTTGGCGGCCTGCACGCGCACGTCCGAGCGCACCACGGAATTGGCCTCGCCATAGTTCGACACGATGTAATAGGTGCCTTCGGGCAACAGCACGACGTCGCCGGTGATCACGTTCTGCGCCACCGGCCGGCGATTGGAGGTGTCGAATTGGCTGCCCGGAAAGATGTCGAACGCAATCTGCCCGGGAGGAATGCGCACGTCGCCGACGCGGCCCTCGAGCCGCACGCCGCCGGCGGGAATATCGAACATCTCGCGGACCGTGTCGGCGCGCAGCTGGATCGCCTTGGCGGCGCTGGCCAGCCCCAAGCTCGCATGCACCACGTAGCTGCCTGGCGGCAGGATGAAAGTCGGCGCCGCACCGCGGTCTTCCTTGATCAAGCGAAACACGCCGGTGGCGTCGGCCTTGGCGGCATAGACCCGCCAGATCAGGCCGCCAGAGATCGCCGGCGCATCGCGGCCGTAGCGGGCGGCAACCGCAAGCGCCACGTGTCCGGCCGGAACCATCGGGGTCACTTGCGCGACCGGGGGCGAAGACGGCGGCGCCAACGGCACCGGGCTGGCCATGGTTGCGCCGGGCGATCCGGTACCCGGCGTCAGCGGCGCTGGCACGGCGGCCTGCGGCGCCATCAGGTTCTGCGCCGAGCCGGCGGCGGGCACAAAGCAGATCAGCGCCGCCACCAAAAGCCGCCAGCGCCGAAATGATGTTAGCCCCCACCCAGACATGCCGTTTTCTCGGGCCTAATCGCGGCAATTTGATGCCGGGCCGATCACTGCGACGGCGATATTCTGGCGCAGGTCGTCTGACACGTGAGTTGGGTCGTCGAGCAATTCATGACGCACGACGTGCTCGCTGTCGGATTGGAACCTGGGGCCTGGGCCTGTGCGATCGCCGACGTTGTCGAACCGACCGACGGCGCCGGGGGTACGAAACAGGCGGCCTGGCACGTCGCGGCCTGCGCATTGCACGTCATCATGCAATTCGTCGTGGTCGAGGTTTGCGCCAAACGGATTTTTTCGCCGGCGGACGCTTCGCTGGCGAAGCCCGCAACCGCCACAACGGCAAACAGAACGGCCAAGCACTGCATAGCTGCCTCTACCGGGTCTTCAGTCGCCCTCGACACTATAGCCCGGTAGAGGCCGGTCAGGAATGCATCTTCGCGTCGCTTACGCCGTCAGGATGTAGTCGCGCATTGCCGCCGAGTCGCGCTCCATCTCATGCAAGCGATGCTTGACCACGTCGCCGATCGACACGATGCCGGTCAGCCGGCCCTGGTCGACGACAGGCACATGGCGGAATTTGCCCGTGGTCATGCGCTCCATGATCGAGACGACCGTCTCGCGCTCGTGACAGGTGGATACTTTGCGGGTCATCGCGCCACTCACCGGCTCGTCGAGCGCCGCTGCGCCGCGCTCGGCGAGCGCGCGCACAATGTCGCGTTCGGAAAGAATGCCGACGACGCGG
>Ga0210395_10005046_pt1 | contig 10130 bp, 7 predicted proteins | sample IncBWH4OmetaG_FD_150861 | JGI IMG/M metagenome (GOLD analysis project Ga0210395, IMG submission 150861) | Forest soil microbial communities from Barre Woods Harvard Forest LTER site, Petersham, Massachusetts, United States - Inc-BW-H-4-O ...
CTGCGCGAGCGGGGCAAGGATCACCTGTGCATCGTGCCGCACGGCCCGATGCACTTCCTGCCCTACCACCTGCTTGAGGTCGATGGCAGACCGCTAGCCGACGACTGGATCGTGACCTATCTGCCGAGCGTTGGGCTGCTGATGCGCGATCCGGCCGAGCCGGGTGCGAGACCGGGAACCGGGACGCGCGAAGGCGCTGCGGTCTTCGGCATCGGCTACGGTTCTGATTACCCATTCGAACTGCCGGAACTGTCCGAATCGCTAGCCGAGGCCGAGGCGGTCGCCGCCGTCTACGGCGTGGAGCCAAAGCTTGATTGTGACGCGACTGAGCAGGCGGTGCGCCATGGACTCGAGCACGCGCGGGTCATCCACCTGTCCGCGCACGGACGGCACAACGTGGCGGCACCGGGATTCCAGACGCTTTACCTGTGGCCCACGGATGGCGACGACGGGCGCCTGATGGCGCATGAGATCGCGACGCTCGATCTGGCAGGCGTCAACCTCGTCACGCTGAGCGCATGCGAGACGGCGCTCGGGCGCTTCGACTTTTCCGACAACCTGCGCGGCCTTCCGGCGACGCTACTGCTCGGCGGGGCCTCGACCATCGTCGGCACGCTATGGAACGTCAGCCCCGAGGTATCCACGGCGTTCTTCAGGGAATTTCACGCGCGGGCGGCCGGGACAGGGCAGTTGCTTGACGCGTTCGCCGCCGGGCAGCGCGCGGCGCGGGCAATCGACGGTCACTATCTCGAGTGGGGTGCTTTCTACCTGAGCGGCGGATGGTGACATGACGATCTTCACCTTCGATGAGCTGCCGGACGAAGAGGTCCTCCTTGAACCGCGCCGTGTCAAGGGCTCCGGTTTGCAGCCGGTCCGGCTGTCGGTGGGCGGCCCGTTCCCGGTCCCCCTCGACGACGGCTCGGTTGATCCGGATGACCACGAACTGCGGAATTTCATCGACCACGAGGCGGCCACGCACGCGTACTGGCTCGTGCGGCTTGCTTGCACGTTCCAGGCCGAAAGCGACGAGCCGTTCATTCGGGCCTGGCTGAACCTCAAGCTGGCGCGGGACGACGGCAAGGCGGAACCCGAGCCGGTGGCTTGGTCGATGACACCCTTCGCACTGCTGCAACTGCGGGATTCGCCGTGGACGATCAAGGTCGGGGCCAGCGCGAAGATCCTCAACGCCGAGACCGAATGGCATCCGGGTGCCAAGGCGCAAGCGGCCGTGCTCGCCATCGGTGAACTGGAGGCGACACCCGGCTGGGAGTTCGCGCGCACCGACGCTGCGCCACTGTCCGGCACCCAGCGGCTTGCCTTCGTGTTGCGGGCACCGCGCGGCGTACCGACCATGGGCGAGCTGTCTGTAGACGCGACCATCCGCCGCCGCCGGATGGGCGTGATCCCGCACCGCGCGCGCTTCCCGTCCGGTCCGGCTAAGCACTTCCGAGTGCCGTCAGCTGGATGATCCCGCCTGCCATTGCCGCGCCACCAGCCTGGTCCTCAGCGACCTCAGCCTCGCCCCGCCTGAGACCTCGAAGGATCAGGTGCCGGTCCGCTCCACCTCGAGCTCGCCGTCGGCCAGCCGGGCCCGCAGCACCTTCTTGTCGAACTTGCCGACCGCGGTCTTGGGGATCTCGGCCACGAACGTCCAGTTCTCCGGCACCTGCCAGCGCGCCACCTGGCCCGCCAGGAAGTCGGCCAGCTCGGCGGGCTTGGCCGTCATCCCGGGCCGCAGCACCACGGTGGCCAGCGGCCGCTCGCCCCAGCGGGTGTCGGGCATCCCGATCACCGCGGCCTCCTGCACGGCCGGGTGGGCCATGAGCTGGTTCTCCAGGTCGACCGAGGAGATCCACTCGCCGCCCGACTTGATCACGTCCTTGATCCGGTCGGTGATGGTAAAGAAGCCGCGGTCGTCGATGGTGCCGACGTCGCCGGTGCGCAGCCAGCCGTCGTGGAACTTCTCCGGCGCCGGGTCGTTGTGGTAGGACCCGGTGACCCACGGGCCGCGGACCTCGATCTCGCCCTCGCTCACCCCGTCCCACGGCAGCTCTTCATCGTTCTTGCCGATCAGCCGCATCTCGACCCCGTGGATGATCCGGCCCGCGCGCATCCGCCAGTCCAGGTCCTCGGTCGTCCCCTCGGGCACCTCGGCGGGCGGGATCGCCAGGCCGCCCACCGGGCTCATCTCGGTCATGCCCCAGCCCTGGATGATCCGCAGGCCGTACCGGTCACCGAACCGCTCCAGCATGACCCGGGGCGCGGCAGACCCGCCCGAGTTGCCCAGCCGCAGCGAGGACAGGTCGATCTCGTGGTCCTGGCCGTAGTCCAGGATCGCGTTCCAGATGGTCGGTACCCCTGAGGTGACCGTGGACCGCTCGGCGGCGATGAAGGCGGTCAGGTGCTGAGGCTGCAGGAACGGCCCGGGCATGTGCAGCGTCGCGCCGGACAGGAACGCCGAGTACGGCATGCCCCAGGCGTTCGCGTGGAACATCGGCACGATGGCCAGCGCCCGGTCCGCCTCGCTGATGCCGAGCGGCGCGGCCATGACCGCCATGGCGTGCAGGTAGGTGGACCGATGCGAGTACACGACGCCCTTCGGGTCCCCGGTGGTGCCGCTCGTGTAGCACATCAGCGCCGCGGTCCGCTCGTCCAGCTCGGGCCAGTCGTACCCGGGATCCTCGGCGGCCAGCAGATCCGCGTACCGCAGCACCGGCACCCGGTTACCGAGCGCCGACGCGTCGCCCGGCCCGTTGACGATGAACGCCTCGACGCTGGGCATCTGGTCCGTGATCGTGCCCAGCAGCGGGACCAGAGTGTCGTCGACGATGATGATCCGGTCCCCGGCATGCCTGACGATCTGCGCCACCTGGGCGCCGGGCAGCCGGATGTTCAGCGTGTGCAGCACCGCGCCCATCGCCGGCCCGCCGAAGTAGGCCTCCAGGTGCTCCTGGTTGTTCCAGCAGAACGTGGCCACCGGGTCGCCCGGCCCGATCCCCAGTCGGGCCAGCGCCCCGGCCAGCCGTCCCGCGTTCTGGGCCACGGTCGCGTACGAGGCCCGGCGGGTGCCCGCTCCGGTCCAGGTCACGCACTCACTGCGGCCGTACACGCGGGCGCCGTGCCGCATGATCGCGCCGATCGTGAGCGGGCCGTCCTGCATGGTGCTGCGGATCATCTGCTGTCATCCTCGCTGCTGGCGGTGCCTGCCGGATCGTACTGGGCGGTACGGTAGGGCCGGGTCCCGGCCCTCGTCAATTGTCGGCTTTACGGAGGATCGAATGCCACGTCAGGTCGTCCTCTAACTCGCCGGGCCGGTCCCGAGCTCGCGTTCGACCAGCGCCACCAGGTCCGGGCGGGTGCTCAGCCCCCACAGGACCGCGGCCGGGATACCCAGCTGGCGTGCGGCCTCGGCCACCACGGGCTGCATCATCCCGAGCGCGTGCGCCAGCCCCTCGTCCCTGGTGTAGGTCGGCGGCAGGTCATCGAGCGAGAGCTCGGCCGGGCGGCGGAAGGTCCCGTCCCGGCCGGGCAGCCACGCTTCGCGCCCGGCGGCCAGGCCCATGGCCGAGCTGGCGGGTTCTCGGCTTGAGTCACCGAACGACTGCAGCACGGACCGTTCGACGACCCCGGTGACCAGCCGCCGGTTCGGCGCGAGCAGGACGTTCCATACGTACTCGGACCTGGCGTGGCTGGGGTGGCGCAGCGCGAAGCCCAGGCCGTCGATGTCCGCGTCCGGGTCGAAGCCGTCCAGACCTCGCTCGTTCCGGCCGAACTCGACCGTGATCGTCACGTAGCCGAGCTGGTCCGGGGTCCGCGCCCTTACCTCGACGGCCTGCCGGACCCCCATGCCGCGCAGCTGCACCAGCCACGGCCCGTAGACGTCGGCGGCGAACCAGACGCCGGGATTCCCGTCGAAGTAGACCTCCAGGTCCTTGCCCCGCTGGTACAGCGCGGGCGGCGGCAGCAGGCGCTGCTCGCCGGTGGCGGCGTTCTCCCCGATGAGGAAGGCGGTCTGCCGCAATCGGCCCAGCAGCTCGTCGTGCCGGGCTGGCCCGGCCTCGTCCAGCGCGCGCACCACCCGCTCCAGGTCGGCGTCGTGCTGGGCCGGATCAAGCGCGGCGACGTCCAGGCCGTCGTACCGGGGCAGGATGAGCTCGAGGACCTCGGCCACCACGTCCGGCTCGGTCAGGCCGAGCGCGTCGAGGAACGGCCGGGCTACGGGGGAGCCTGCCACTGCGCGCCGCACCGTGGGCAGGCTGCTCGGGCTGGGCCCGGGCAGGTAAACGGCTGGCCGTCCGTCGGCGCCGAACGGCTCGACCTGGCGCCCGTCCTCCAGCCGGATGACCGGCTTGGTCCGGGCCAGACCCCCTGGACCTCCTGACCCATCCGGGGCCCGCCACAGCCGCGGATAGCCGGACAGCAGCCCGTACAGCCGCGCGATCCACTCGTCCGGCTGGTCCTGGAGAAACTCGGCGGTCAGCCGGGTCACGAGGCTCTCGGCGGTGACCTCCTCGAGGCCGAGCTCGTCCCGCAGGTAACGCCACAGGACCGGAGTGCCTGACTCGGTGATGGACTCGTCGGCGAACCAGGCCGGGCCGGGCGAGCCGTACAGTGCGCCGAGCTGGCCGGCGTCCGCCAGCTCACGCACGTCCCGGCCGCCGGCCAGCTTGAGCTGGCGGGCCGGGCGGTATCCGCCCCCGTCGGCCGGTATGAGCGCCTCGGCGGCCAGCGCCGCACGCACCGCCTCGAACAGCGGGCGGAACATCGAGCCCGGCTCGAACCGCGTCGCATCCAGCGGCAGCGCGGTCAGCGCGGCCGCCGTCAGCAGGCCGTCGTCACGCAGCTCGCGCAGCACCCCGGCCAGCAGCGCGGCGGTCTCCCGCACCAGGACCTGGTTAGCCGGGTCGTGGGCGGGCACGTTGTCCCGCGCCGGCGTGGTCCGGTACGGCCCTTGCGCGATGAAACCGAGGAAGGTCTCCTTCTCGGTCGGGAAGAATACGCTCAGCGGGGAACGGTCCAGCGCCACGACCCGGCCCGCCTCGACGCGGAAGGCGATCTCGACCCGGTGCGTCCCGGCCGCCAGGCCCTCGACCGGGCGGTACCAGGCCAGCCACTCCTCTGGCCGGCCCCGGCCCTTGGCCAGCCTGACGCGCCGGCTGGCGGGTGTGCGGGATTCGGTGCTGCGCTCGATGACCGACCCCGCCACCCCGCTGCCGCCGACGCTCAGGCGCGTGATGCTGGCCAGGAACAGCAGGATGCCGGGCTCGATCGCGGCCAGCGCCGCGGATATCTCCCGGACGGCGACCGCCGCGGGCACGTCGTCGTGGTCGAAGGGGAAGACGAACACGGTCCCGGCCGCCGGGCGGGGCAGCGGATCGGTGGCGTAAGGCCGGACGTAGTTCTCGATCCGGAAGTGCTCGCCCCCGCTGTAGATGTGCGGGGTCCGGGTGTAGGCGTACACCGACTTGAAGCCGATGCCGAACTGGCCGATCTTGGTCAGGTCGGCGGACTTCCCGCTCTGGCCCACGCCGCAGACCCCGCGGACGTCGGCTTCGGTGAAGGGCCGGCCGTCGTGCCGCAGCTCCAGCCGGTCGGAGAACAGTTCGAAGGCCAGCGCGGTGGCCCCCGCGTCCTCGGCGTTCTGGATCAGCTCGAAGATGAAGTGGGTGCGCTCGCTGTAGAGCTGGCCGAGCAGGTCCAGCACGGCCCTGTCCCAGCCGTACCGGGCGATGTTCTCCTCGCGGATCTTCTCGTAGTCGGCTGACACTGCCGTTTCCTCCGCCGCTGGGCCCGTCGCTGTGGGGCCGCCGGTCCCGTGCGAAGAATTTACCGGGTGCCGCATTTTCCCGGGTGCTGCGTACGTCCGGTGCCACCGCGGCGCCCCAGCGGCATCAGTGTTCAGCACGAAAACATCGGCAACATCAACAATAGCTAGTCGTAATCGAAACAAGATTCTCGGTGACGACTGCTCAACCCCGGGCCGCGCTGGCACCGGGAGTGCGTTTGAGTAGCTTTCGGCCGGGAAGAAAGAAGTTTACGTCTTTGCCTGAGTCGCCCAGGCATGAGTGGCTACGTTGTATGAGCGAGCCAGCAGGTAATTTCGCCCTGTAAAGCCCCGGCTTCAACGGAGACGGACGAGGGCGTTACGGTCGGTGTCCGGTGGGGAGGAACTATGACCGCATCTGCCTCAGCTACGGCGATGCCCCTGGTCAGGGAGCCCGATATGTCAGCGGTGTTCTGATGGCCAGTCATTTCGTGCGGGCCGATGTCCCGATGTCCATGCCGCGTGATGATCGCCCGCGTCCGCTGCAGGTCGCCCAGTGCTCCTTGTGCGGCATCGCGCTGCCGATCGGCCTTATGGTGCCCGACGGCGGCCAGGCCTGCGCGGACGTCCGCTGGTACTGCAAGGACGCTCAGGCGTGCACCGAGCGCTGGACCGCTCACCCGCCCCGGCCTGGGCCCGTGGCGCCGGCTCGCCGTGAGCTGCCCGCGGCCGGCGGGGAGCGCACCGAGGAGCCGGTCCCGTCGCCCGATCCGGTACCCGCGGAGCTGATGGGCAGCGCAGCCCACGACGGCTGGTCCGTCGACCTGCCCTAGCCTGGCACCAGAATGTCACCTGGAGTTTGACAGGCGTCAATACCCTCGTTTAGCGTCGTTTGTCCCGTGGCAAACGTCTCGATGGGGGCCAGCATGCAGCGGATGCCCGTGGTGTCGCGGCCGGCCTGGATGCTGGCGCTGTCCGGCGCGGGCGGCGGCCAGCGGCGCTCCCCGGTGGAGATCATCGCCACGATGGGGACCCTCATGACCAGGACCCAGGCCGCCGAGGTCTCCGGGCTGCGGGCCGGGCCGTTCGGGCGCTGGGCGGACGGGGTCACCGCGATGCGCGCGGACTGCGCGGCCTTCGCCGGTCACTGGCAGGCGCACAACGAGTGGGTGCTCAGCCAGCCGCGCGGGTCCGGGCCGCTGTGGGTGGTCCTCGGTGACTCGACCGCGCAGGGACTCGGCGCCCCCAGCCCGGATGGCGGCTACGTCGGCCAGACCCTGGCCGAGCTGCGCGAGCGCACCGGCCAGCCCTGGCACGTGCTTAACCTGTCCGTCTCCGGTGCGCTCATCCGCGACGTGCTGAACCATCAGCTGCGCCGGATGCCCGCGTCGGCCGACCTTGTGACCTGCGGGATCGGCTTCAACGACATCATGTATTCCGGCCCAGGCAAGCTGTTCGCCGACCTGCGCATGCTGCTGGCCGCGGTCCCGGACCAGACCGTGATGCTCGACCTGCCGGTGCCGGTCGGCTACGGAGGCTGGCTCGGCCGGGTCAGCCGGCCCTACCTGACCCGGATCAACCGGACCCTGCACGAGGTAGCCGCCGCGCGGGGCCTGCCCGTAGCCCAGATATCGGCGCACTTCCTGCCGCCCTGGACCGGGAAGTTCGCCTCCGACTGCTTCCACCCCAGCGAGGATGGCTATCGCGCCTGGAGCAGGGCGCTGCTCGCTGTGCTCTGACGCGTCGGCTTCCGGCCTGTCGACCCCGGCCGCCCGCCCCCGATCATCCGTGGCGGGTGATGACCGCTGGATGCCGACCGGGCCAGGCTGCTATCTCAGCGAAGGGAGCCAGCGATGACGGAGTACGCCCTGGGAGCCACGGCCAGCTGCACGGATGGTGTCTGCGGCGTGGTCAGCCGCACGATCCTGGACCCGGCCGCCCGCGCGGTCACCCATCTGGTCATCGTGCCCAGGCACCAGCATGCGGAGGGCCGGCTGGTGCCAGTGGATCTGATCGAGGCGACGGCAGGGGAGGTCAGGCTGCGCTGCACCCTGGATGAGTTCGTCCGGCTCGACCCGGCCGAGGAAGTCGAGGTGGTCGGCGACGACGGGTACGGCGGCGGGTACGGGCAGGCCGAGGCGGTCCAGGGGTACGGCAATGTCGGCAGCATGGGAGTCGGCGGTGCGGCTTCCGGCCTGGGGATCGGCGCGAGCCTAGGCCACAGCCCCCCGGTCATCGTCAGCCACGCCGTCCCGCTGGGCGAGACCGAGGTGGAACGCCACGAGAGCGTCCATTGCGTGGACGGCGAGATCGGGAAGGTCGAAGGCTTCATCGTCAGCCCGGCCGATCATCAGGTGACCCACGTCCTGCTCCAGGAGGGCCACCTGTGGGGCCGCAGGCAGGTGGCCATCCCGGTCAGCGCCGTCGCGTCGGTCGACGCCGGGATCCGGCTCAACATCACCAAGAAACAGGTCGAGGACCTGCCGCCGGCTGACCCAGCTGGATGAGGTCAGCGCGGTTCGCGCCCGCGATAACGGCGGCGTCCGCGTCGTGAGCCTCACCGTCGTCACCCGCTACGAGTGATGACCTGACCAGGGTACGGGGGTTAGACAGGTTCGATGGTGTGGCGAGCGACGCGCCGGGCGTGGCTACGGCCCGGGAGCCCGCTGAGGACGTCCCGGGGGGCTGCGGTCGCCGGGATCATCTTCGCGGTGTTTCTGATCACCGCGCTGGTGCTGCTCCGGGTCTCGGTCCCGGCTCGTCCCGGAGTCCCGGGCGCGTGGCTGACCGATTCCCGGCGGCGAACGGCGGTGGCCATCGCTCTGAACCTCATCCCGTTCGCCGGGATCGCCTTCCTGTGGTTCATCGGGGTGCTAAGGGACCGGATCGGCGAGCGCGAGGACCGCCTGTTCGCCACCGTGTTCCTCGGCAGCGGCCTGTTGTTCGTCGGCATGCTGTTCGTGGCCGCGGCGGTGGCCGGCGCCACGATCGGCGCCGCGTCGTCGGCCCGGCCCGACGCGGACGTGCTGAACCTGAGCCGCAACCTCACCGCGAGCCTGCTGAACGTCTACTCGATGCGGATGGCGGCCGTCTTCACCCTGACCACGGTGAACATCGCGCGGCGCACCGCGATCGTCTCCCGATGGCTCATCCTGGCCGGGCTGGCCTGCGCGCTGACGCTGCTGGTCGGCATCGGCATATCTCCCTGGGTGGAGCTGCTGTTCCCGGCGTGGATCCTCGCGCTGAGCCTGGAGATCCTCACTGCTGGTCCCGCGGCCGCACCAGCGGGCTCCGCAACACCATCACCGAGCGAGCTCTAACCGTGACGGCGTTCCCGGGCTTGTGCTCCTGCGCCGGCGTCCCTCTCACTCGCCGCTCCCACGCTGCCTTTGCAGAAGCCCGGCTCGCTTCAGCAATCACCCGTGATGGATGAGTGGTCAGGCCGTCTCCATCTGCTCGGATTCAGACGTGGACTCCAACATGGGCATCGACCGGCAGCTGGACACCTTCCGTGCGGCGCGCCGGGATATCGAGGCGTCCGTCCTCCCGCTCGCCACATCAGTCGACGGGCGGACATTCACCTTCCAGGCCTCGTTGTACGCCCTGGACTTGCAGGTCGGCGGCTATGCCGTGGTTGAGGACGGCAGCGGCACGGCGCGCCTCGGCCAGATCCTCGCCCTCGAACTCGACCGGCAGCCGGGGACGGAACTGACGCTCCCGGCCGCCGGAGGCGCCCCGGGAGCCCGGACCGAGGTCCAGTTCCGGTACGCGCGCGGCGAAGGCGTCGTCATCGACGGCCACCTGGCCCCGTTCCATGACGCGCTGATCCGGGTCGCCACCGAGACGGAGGTGCAGGACTGGCAGCAGCGCACCGCGCCGCACCGCGCCCGGTTGTGGCTGGGCGAGCTGGCCCTGGCAGGCGGCGTGCCCTGCCTGGCCGACGCCGGGGGCTTCAGCCGGCATACCTTCCTGTGCGGCCAGTCGGGTTCAGGGAAGACCTACTCGCTCGGGGTCATCCTGGAGCAGCTGCTGATGGAGACCGACCTGCGGCTGATCGTGCTCGATCCGAACTCCGACTTCGTCCGCCTGCACCGGCTGCGCTCCGGCGCAGACCCGGCCCTGGCCAGGCGCTACGAGCGGGCCGCCGGCGCGATCGCGGTCTACTCCGCCCATGCCAGCGGCGAGCGGAGGCTGCGGATACACGCGGCCGAGGTCGCCCCGGCGGCCCAGGCGGCATCGCTGCGCCTGGACCCGATCGCCGACCGCGACGAGTACGCCGCCCTGGCCGCCTTCCTGGCCAGCGAGAACACCCCCACCCTAGAGGCGCTGACCGGAAGCGACCTGCCGGAGGCACGCCACCTGGGCT
>Ga0210395_10005048_pt1 | contig 10125 bp, 8 predicted proteins | sample IncBWH4OmetaG_FD_150861 | JGI IMG/M metagenome (GOLD analysis project Ga0210395, IMG submission 150861) | Forest soil microbial communities from Barre Woods Harvard Forest LTER site, Petersham, Massachusetts, United States - Inc-BW-H-4-O ...
CGTCGTCGATCAGCATGAGATGCGGATTGTGCTTCAGGCCTTCGGCTTGCAGTTCCATCGTGTGGCGATCCTGCTCGACGAACTTGGCGAAGACAAACTTGAGCAGATCGGGGCCGAAGGGCATCCAGCGGAAAATGTTCCAGGCGGCGACCACATCGATGCGGCATTGATTGCGGGTAATGGGCGTCACCGTCGTGAGCGATGAAAACCAGTACTTCCCTGCCCGGATAATTTCGCGGCGCAGGTTGGGGAGGACGAAGTCGATCGTTGTAGTAATAGAATCGGCCGCGGCATACAAGCGCAGAAGTTTGTAGGGCGCGGAGTTCGAGCTGGGGGTGTGCGCGCTCATGCGGAAACCGTTGGAGATGGGCTCGAAATTCTTTTTCTTTTCGTGGATGCTGTGGCGGCTGCGCCACCACCAGGCTTGGTGTACGAACGGCCCGTGGGCGGGATCCATGAGGCCGATGATGCCGTGATCGATGCTGACGGGCATGTCGGCGGTGAGGTAGGCGAGTTTGTACTTCTCGCCGAACTTCTCGATCAGCGGGGCAGGTTCAGGAGCTTCTTCTCTCGCGCTGAAACCCGCGCCCGGCGGGCCTGGATCCGGAATATAGACCCAGATGAAACCATCCTGCTCTTCACAGGGATAGCTGCCGGCGTAGATGCGGTCGACTTTCAGATTCTGGTCGGCGGTGAGCGATGGGATGAGCTCGCACTGACCGTTGTGCGCATCGAACTGCCAGCCATGGTAAGAGCATTCGACATTTTCTCCGTCGAACCGGCCACAGCTTAGCGGCATGCCGCGATGGGGACAGGCGTCGCGCAGAGCGAAAGGCTTTTTCTGGCCGTCGCGTCCGATGACGAGCGGAATCTCAAGCAGCGTAGCTTTGTGGAGTTGATTGCGCTGGACCTGATCGGCGGGCAGGGCGCGATACCAGAAACCCGTAAGCATGAGCGCGTCGGGCACCTGGCGTTGAGGAGAGTCGAGATCTGGCATGGAGTGGAAATTGCTGATTGTTGATTTTAGATTGCTGATTGAAAAACCTATGCTAGCATCCGCAGGGCGTTTCAGCGCGCAGGGAATTGCGCGGAGATAACTTCCATGGAATTCATCGGCCATTTTCGCAGGCTCACGCCCGTACAGCGGAATACCTTCGTTGCCTGCTTTCTGGGGTGGTCGCTGGATGCGTTTGATTTTTTCATTCTGACTTTCTGCGTCAGCGCGATCGCGACGGAATTCCAGACGAAAGTCTCTGTCGTCCTGGAAGCAGTCTTCTTGACCCTGGTGTTTCGGCCGGTGGGCGCATTTCTTTTTGGACTGGCGGCGGACCGGTTCGGACGGCGTCCCACGTTGATGGTGGACATTATCGCGTACTCGGTGTTTGAGCTATCGTCGGCGTTCGCGCCTTCTTTGAAAGTCTTCCTGATCACGCGGGCGTTGTTCGGAATCGCGATGGGCGGAGAATGGGGCGTGGGCGCGGCGCTGGCGTTTGAGACGCTGCCGGCGGAGGGGCGCGGGTTCTTCTCCGGAGTGCTGCAGGAAGGCTACGTCGTGGGCAATCTGCTAGCTGCACTGGTGTATGGGACGCTGTTCCACTTCGTCGGTTGGCGCGGGATGTTCGTGATCGGGGCCCTGCCCGCGTTTCTAGTAATTTACATTCGTACGAAAGTGGACGAATCACCAGCGTGGCTGCAGGGCCGCGTCTCGAGGAAAGCGGAGAGTCACCTGGGCAAGGACATCCGAACCTATCTGGGCACGTTTGGTTTCCTGGTTCTGCTGATGTTTGCATTCAACTCCTTTAGCCACGGTTCCCAGGACCTGTATCCGACATTCCTCACAAAGGGGCATCAGTTTGCGCCGCCTACGGTTATGTTCATCACCGTTGTCTGCAATATTGGTGCGCTGCTGGGGGGAATTCTCTTTGGGACGTGGTCGGAAAAGATCGGGCGGCGACGGGCGATTGTGGTCGCGGCGCTGCTGGCTATTCCCGTGATTCCGTTGTGGGCTTACTCACATACTGTTGCCATGCTTGCTGTGGGAGGGTTTCTGATGCAGTTCATGGTGCAGGGCGCCTGGGGCGTGATCCCAGCGCACCTGAATGAGCTTTCGCCGCCGGCGGTGCGGGGTACGTTTCCAGGATTCGCCTATCAACTCGGCAATCTGCTTTCTTCGCGCAATGGGGTGTTCCAGGGGAAGCTTGTGGAAAACCGTTACGCTGGCGCGTATCAGCCAGTTCTGGCCGGGACGGTGGCACTGGTGGCAGCCTTGGTCGCGGTAGTCACATGGAGTGGCAGGGAGCGAAGAGGAAGCGATCTGACAAGCACGCGATGAGGGTGGAATGGATGTGGTGTGCAAGTTTTGGCGCAGTCCTCTGCAGGGGCACAATGGTGGCATTGTCACGGAGAGATTCCTGTGGTACGGTAGGTGAAATTTCACGCCTTCGTAAACACATTTTTGGGGCCCTCTAATAGTGTGGTCTGCGCGAATGCGCGTGCGGGGTAGCGCCACTATGAAGGAAATCATGGACTCGATTCCCGCCCAGCCGTCAGGGAACGAGGAGAATTTTGCCAACCGGAAGCTGATCCGTCCGGCGCTGCCGCGCCCGGATCACAACCATGGGAACCACAACTCCAATCATCCCCAGTTGATGGAACGCCGGGACCGGCCGGAGCGCCACGATCGGCCGGAGCGGAGCTTTGAACGGAGCGATCGCGGTGACCGTGCGACGGGTGCGGGAGGCGGACGCAAGGCCGCGCCTCCGGAACAGACCAACGCCGAGAATTTCTATTATCAGAAGCAGATGCAGTCGAGAACGCCGATGGTGATCGTGCTGCGCGACGGCGAAGAAGTACACGGCGTGATCGAGTGGTACGACAAGACCTGTATCAAGGTGATCCGCGACGACGGCCGGCCGAACCTGATGATTTACAAGCCCGCCATCAAGTACATGTTCAAGGAAGAAGAGAACGGACGGTAGGCGCGACGCCGGAAATCAGCCTCATGGCGATTGGCGTTCTCGGGACTTCAGCAAGGTTGCCATCCATTCATGGTTTCTAAGGATCCCTAGAATTCTGTCGCGTGTCTCTTGGGTTCGGACCTCAATGTCGATGAAGCCGTCGTGGCTGACTGAAACAAAGTAGTCGAGATGGCCATAGGCCCACAGGGGAACATAGTGGGAGTCCCAGCCGACAATCATGGGCTGAAGTAGGCAGCAAACCGACTCGGTAAACTCATCGTCGCGGAAGTAGTGGCCTGAAGCCGCTTCTAGGGATCGATTCTCACCATAACTACGCCGGAACTGTTCCAGGGTTTTGAGCCCCAGAGCTTCTTCGAGCGGATTCCATACTCCCCGCGTGGTCACCCAAAGGTAGGCGCCCCTGAAGTCAATCTCATCGTAACCAATGTGTGCAATCAACCGCGCCAGATACACTAACTGGTGCGGCTCCTTCACTCTTAGATCAACTGTGATTGAGGGTGCTTGCGGGTCGGCAAAGTAGATTCTCTTTCCCTCGCATCGGAGTTCCTCGTGGGCGGCGAGGGAAGTTTTCATTTCCTCATCGGTTGCTGCCACCATATAGACTCCCCGTCTGTCCGGCTCGGGATGGCGAAGCGGTCTCGGCCGAGAGTGCCCGTCAGTTTACGGTGCCGGTGCTCCCATTTACAATCTCCCTTTCCTCCCATCGGTAGGGGTGATAAGGGCCTCGCAGCTTCGAGCGCCGATCACTTTCCAGCAGGGCTCGCCTGCAGTTGGTCCATCCAGCGGTTCAACAGATCCAAGTCATCGTTTAACAGCGCCGGTCCGGAAAGATCAATACCGAGAAACTGATTGAGCAACTCCGCGGGCGGCTGATTGAAACCGTTCTTGAGAAGCTGGATATAGCGTGGTGCAAACCACTCCCGCCTGGTCGAGTAAAGCTGGTAATACTTCAGTGCGAGCAGCCCGCCATACATGTAGTTCACATCGTAGAGCGGATCCTCAAACATGAGGGACATCCTGGCCCAGTCGGTGCGCAATTCCGGCGTAGAAGCGGGGAACTGCGAAAACTGGCCCTCAATATTTAGAGTCAGGCTGTCCAGGTGATCAGCGTTCCGAACCGTGCCGGCAGCGACACCGTCATAGATTGCCTGCTCCAGCAAGGCATCGCGTGCGCCGAGAAACGCGTCGATACCCTTGATATACATCCATTGCTCGCGATAATAGCGTTGCAGTTCCGGCGTGGCGGCGTGCTCGGCCATAAAGTCAGCCAGGACTAATTCATTGAACTCCGCGAATGACTCGAAAAGGAAATGCGGGCCTTCCGCGTACGATGGCGCTATGCCGTTTGCGGTCATAAGCTGGCGATGGACCGCGTGTCCTCCTTCGTGCGCAATCACAGAGAGGTCCTTGAAGGTTCCGTCATAGCGGCCGTAGAACAGCATGCTGGTGCTGCCGGCGTGTCCCACAGAGAAGCCACTGGTGTAGCGGTTGGGCGCGCCTCCCGGCATGATGTCAGCGCGTCCGTTGGCGGGATCGAGCAAGGCATCGAAGGCGGCTTGATACTCTTTCCCGAGCCCCGCGAACGCTTCATGGAACATGCCGCGCGCCTCTGGAAGCAAAGTTATGGGCGGGATGAATCCAGGCGCGGGAGCTGACAGGTCCCACGCATGCGCTGGCTGGTGATAGCTTCGCTCGAAGTCCTGCGACAAAATCTTCTCGAAGCGCTTGGGGACTTCTCCGTGTTGTGCGACTGAGGCAAGAAGACTGCGCGTTTCCTCCGGCTTGAAATAAAGACTCTCGTACTTGCGAGCAGGCGCATCCGCATAGTGATGCACTTTCGCCAGAGCAGTTTGGGCCTCCACGGTGTGAAGCAAAGCAAAAGCGAGGAGGTCGCGCTGGCTGGCGAATCCCGCATAGCGCCGTTTGAATCCTCCTTCACGCACTCGGCCGTCCGCGTTTGCCGCAATTAGGTTCCGCTGGCGCACCACGCCGAGCGGCCCCGAGGATGTTTGCACCGTCCCGAACGAAATGCCTGTCACAATCTGTTGGTACAAATCATCCTGCCAGTCGCCAATTTGCGGTTGAAATCGGTCGAGCAGCGTCTGCTCGGCTTCGGGCAGCAGATGCGGTGCAGCGCGGCGAATGTCAGAGAGCGCGAAGCGATATTCCACCAGTGCCGGTTCTTCGCTCAAGAACAGGCGCAGGCGATCCTCGGAAAGGGCGAGGATCTCAGGATCGAGGAATGCGGTCTTAGCATTTACGCCGGATTCAAGCGCGTTGTTGGCATCGCAAGCGGCGTCCTTGCGATTGAGAGCGCAGCGCAGGTGCAGGTAGGCTTCGTGCCTGGCGAAAAGCCTTCGAACGACGTCGTACTGCCGCAGAAGAGCGACCAGCTGAGATCCGGAATTAGGTTGACCCTTGAACCGGGCCATCTGATCGAGCGCGGCATTCAACTCGGCTCGCGCGGCAACTTCTTCCTCCGGCGTTTTGAAATAGTAGCGCGACAAGTCGGCAGACAAAGCTGCAGAGGGGGGTGACTGCACTTGCGCAGCACCGCTCACGGTTGCCGCCACGACGAACAGCAAACGCGCCCAACGTTCGGACTGCCTCATGTTTCCACCTCAGCGATCTTTGTCAGCGATGTTCGTGGTTCAGCATTATGAAATAGACGGCTCTGCGGCCTGCCAGTTTACGGTGCTGATGCTCCCGTTGACAATCTCCCTTATCTCCCATAGCATCAATCACTTGAGGGAAGATTCTCAGACCCCGTCCGGGAGCCGTTCGTGATCAAGCTCGATATTATCAACGAAGTGGTAGCCAGAACCGGCATAACCAAGACCAAGGCCGAGTTGGCGGTAGAAACCGTTTTCGAGAGCATGAAGAAAGCGCTGGCCCATGGCAATCGCATTGAGCTGCGAGGGTTTGGCGTGTTCAACGTGCGCCCGCGCAAGACCGGCATTGGACGCAATCCGCGCACCGGTGCTGAAGTGTCGATTCCTCCCGGCAAAGCGGTGCGCTTTAAGCCGGGGAAAGAATTGCAGTCGATCGACTGAGGTCAGTACCTAGCACCTAGTACCCAGTGCTGCCCTGGCGCATTCCCCGGCCTTTAACTGATCTCCGATTTTCTTTCCAGTTCCCGTTCCCGTGACTGCATCAGGTTTTTTCTCGGTACTGGGTACTCGGTACTGGGTACTTCTTCTTCGTAGTAGCATCTAAAGGATGGCTCTCGGCGGAATCGCGGAGCCAATATTGCATGTCGGAACCCACTCCTCCAATCACTTCGTCCACCGTCGAATATCTGCGGCCGATGCCATTGTACGCTCCGCGCCCACCTCGGCAGCGGTACTGGCTGCATGCGTTGCTGCTGCTGGCGACCTGCTTCACCACTTTGGTGATGGGCGCGCGCATGCAATACAACTTTCAGCGTGGCCTGCCTGCACTCTCTATCGCCGATGATTCGGTACCTTATTTTCCCGCGGGCTGGATCTTGTCGCATCCGCGGCGACTGCTGGGCGGCTTGCCCTTCATGGCCACCTTGATGCTGTTCTTCATGGCCCACGAAATGGGCCACTACTTATTCTGCCGCCGGTACGGTGTTTACGCGACGCTTCCCTTCTTCATCCCGATGCCGACGCTGATCGGAACCATGGGCGCGGTGATTATGATTCGCTCGCGGATTCGCTCGCGCACGGCGCTCTTCGATATAGGAATTGCCGGCCCCATCGCCGGGTTCGTAGTGGCGCTTGCCGTGCTTGTCGTGTCGCTCGGCTGGTCGAGGCCGGCTCATCCCGGCTTCGGCGCGGCGGAATATGACCTCGGGTATCCCTTGGTTTTTCAGTGGCTGCATCAACTGCTGGCGTCGATGAATCTGCTGGGCGGACCGGCGGCCCAGCCTCTGAATCGCATACTGCTGCACCCGGTGACAATCGCGGCGTGGGTGGGAATGTTCGCCACTTCTCTGAACTTGTTGCCCGGCGGGCAGCTAGATGGAGGACACATTATTTTTTCGATTTCGCCGCGGGTACACAAGCTTGTTTCGCGGTTGACCATCCTGATTCTTCTGCCCATGGCCTACTATCTATGGATGGGATGGTTTGTGTGGGCAATTCTGTTGCAACTTAGCAGCCTGCGCCATCCTCAAGTTGCGGAGTGGCCGCGAGTTTCCGGCGGACGAACCTGGCTTGCCGTTTTTGCATTGCTGATGCTTGTGCTCACGCTGACCCCGGCGCCGTTTGCCCACGCATCTCTGCGCGCGTTTATGCAGCAGTTTCGGCATCCATAGGCCTCCGCGGCTTGATGACTTCCTGTTGTTCGCTTCGCGCTCTTGGATATCCGATGTCGCTGGAGCCTTTCGCAGCAAAACTCGCCCATTCGCGTCTTCTTTCGTATACTCCCTTATTCAATCGTTTTAATTAGTGGGTTGGAGGTTCTCCTGTCTTGAAAAAACTAGCCGCTGTCCTTGCCGGCGTTATTACTTTTGCACTTTCTGCCGCAAGTCAGACCATCTCGATTGACGTTTCGCATCCCACCAACCATTTCGTACCCAAAGAAACGTTGGGAGCGGGCGTGGATCGCATCGCGGTCGACGCGATCGACAAAGATCTGCTCCAGCCTACGCTCGAGAAAACTCAGGCCTCGGGCTGGCAGCCCGTTACTTTTCGTCAGAACACGGAACTCGCAGTCGAGGCGTGGCATTGGAATCCGCAGGGGAAATGGAGCGACGCGAGCGGCAGAGGATATTTCACCGGTTCAGCAACTCCTACGGAAATGCTGCGCTACTCCTACGGATACGGGCTGCCCCGCCGCGGTTTTACGCGCAACGACGGCACCGACAACGTGGGCTTTTCGCGAATGACAGATGGAGATACGAATACTTTCTGGAAGAGTAATCCGTATCTCACGCAACGCTTCACCGGCGAAAGCGATACCCTGCATCCACAGTGGGTCGTGCTGGACCTCGCGCAGGTGCAACAGGTAAACAGCATTCGCATCGCGTGGGGAGAACCTTACGCTCGCCACTATGAAGTGCAGTACTGGACAGGCGAGGATCCCGTCCATTCGCCGATACGCGGAGTCTGGCAGACGTTCGCGCAGGGCATGGTTACTGAGGGAAAAGGCGGGGTCGAGACCATTCGCTTGAATCAAAGTCCCGTGGCCGTGAGATTCGTGCGCATCTGGATGACTGAATCTTCAAACACCTGCGGAGCGGATGGCGCGAAATCAAACAGCAGCAATAATGATCCGCGCGATTGCGTGGGCTATGCCATTCGCGAACTTTATCTCGGCACGACCACCGAGGACGGCGAGCTTCACGACATTCTGCGGCACACAGCGGATCAGGAGCAGACGGCGACTTATTGTTCGTCGGTCGATCCGTGGCATCAACCGTCAGACCTGGGATCGACTAAGCAGGCGCAGATGGGTTTCGATCTGTTCTTCACCAGCGGAGTAACGCGCGGGCTGCCGGCGATGGTGCCGGTCGCTCTTCTGTATGACACTCCCGACAACGCCGGGGCGGAGATTGCTTATTTGAAGGCCCGCGGCTATCCCGTCTCTTATGTCGAAATGGGCGAGGAGGCCGACGGCCAGTATATGTTGCCGGAAGACTACGCTGCGCTCTACCTGCAATGGGCGACCGCGATTCATCGCGTCGACCCGGGGCTGAAGCTGGGCGGGCCGTCGTTCCAGGGAGTGAACAAGGACATCGAGGTCTGGTCGGACGCGAATGGAAAAGTTTCGTGGACGGGACGGTTCCTGGATTATCTGAAGCAGCATGGACGCATGAACGACCTCGCATTTTTCTCGTTCGAGCATTATCCCTACGACCCGTGCCGCATGCCGTGGGGCGTGCTCTATGACGAGCCCGAGTTGGTGAGTCACATCATGCAGGTGTGGCATGAGGACGGAGTTCCGGCAGATATGCCGATATTCATCACGGAGGGAAATCTTTCGTCGGGTGCGAGCGAGACCTTTCAGGACATTTTCTCCGGGATCTGGCTCGCGGACTATATTGGATCGTTCCTGAACTCGGGAGGGAATGCAGTTTACTTCTTCCATTATCTGCCGCTGCAGATGGAGCCGGGATGCAACGGCTCGCCGGGCACGTTTGGAATGTTCACCGTCGACGCCAATTATCAGATTCAGCAGCCTCTCGCGCAGTTTTTTGTGGCGCAGTTGATCAACCTTGAATGGGCGCAGCCGGCCGGCGGCGAACATCAAGTATTTGCCGCAAAGAGCGATGTGGAAGATGGTGCTGGTCATGAACTCGTGACGGCATACGCCGTGAAGCGTCCTGATGGAAAATGGGCGCTGATGGCGGTCAATCGAGACCAGCAGAATGCGCACAGGGTTCGGATTGCGTTTGAGGGAGCGGCAGACAAATCCAGCGGCTTCGCCGGGCCGGTAGAGGTTTCAACTTTTGGCAGTGCGCAGTATCAATGGCATCCGGCGCAGATGCGCTTTATGGCTCACGCCGAAAATGGGGCGCAGCCTACGATTGTGGCCACGACCCGCGGCTCGGCAGATCCTGACGGGCCGATTGCTCATACCAAGCTGACCGCAGAGAAGGGCACGATGTTCGATCTGCCGGCAGCATCGGTGGTGGTGATCCGGGGAGCGGTCGGCGGAAAATAGTTGATTGAGACCTCGGTGCGTTCGTCTGTCACATCAGCCACAGTGCATCCACGTCGACGATCACCTGGGTGCGCGGAATTTTCCGCTGCGCCGCATAAGCCAGCATGGCGCGCAGCGTCCGGTTCAGCTTTTCGCGGCTGGGCGATTTCAGCACGAAGTGATAACGGTAGTCACGCTTCAGTCGCATGATGGGTGCGGTTGCGGGACCGAGCACACGCACGCCTTCATGCCGGTTTTGCTCAAACCATTTTCCCAGCGTGCCCGACCACTCGAGAGCTTCATCGAGCTTGTTGCTGCGCACTAGAACATTCGCCAGTGCGGAATATGGCGGATAGTGCATCCAGCTGCGGAAGCGCAATTCTTTATCGTAGAATCCAGCGAAGTCGTGGCGGGCCGCATACTGCACGGCGTAGTGATCCTGAAAATAAGTTTGCAGAATCACTTTGCCGGGAGACTGGCCGCGCCCGGCGCGTCCCGCGACCTGGGTGAGCAACTGGAAGGTGCGCTCGGCGGC
>Ga0210395_10005051_pt1 | contig 10123 bp, 8 predicted proteins | sample IncBWH4OmetaG_FD_150861 | JGI IMG/M metagenome (GOLD analysis project Ga0210395, IMG submission 150861) | Forest soil microbial communities from Barre Woods Harvard Forest LTER site, Petersham, Massachusetts, United States - Inc-BW-H-4-O ...
ATGGTGCTGGTGAAGCTGTAGCGGACGGACGGGCGGGAGGAGCAGCCACACTCACAGGAGCCTGCTGCTTGCGAATGGCATTCAGAACGTCGCCCGGCCTGGAAATATTGGAGAGATCGATCTTGGTCTTAATCTCATCGCTATCGGCGCGGCTGGGGCGGGATGGCCTCGTGGCCGTCTGCGCTTCGCTGGCAGCGCGCAAGTAGGCGCGCACCTTCTCCGCCTCATGCTCTTCCACGGAACTGGAGTGCGTCTTCTTCTCAGTGACCCCTACTTGAGGAAGTGCGTCGAGAATCGCTTTGCTTTTGACTTCTAGCTCCCTGGCCAGATCGTTAATTCGAATCTTGCTCATCCGCCCTTTCTTTCCTCCGGACTATCCCGCTAAGTCTTCATATCAACCTCACGGTGTCGGTTTTTCGGTTGCTCGCTTCCGTGTTCACGGAGACCGCGTAATGTTCTCATTGCTCTTTGTCTTTGCCTTCGGAAGAAGCAGGCGCTTCCGCCGGCTCTTGCGACTGCTCTACGGTTTCTGTTTCTGCCGGTTCGGTCGCGACGGCAATTTCAGCCGTTTCGTCCCCTGCCAAGTCTTCCCCGCCTACTTCTTCCGGAGAAGCCTCCTGACCCTCAGCGGCTTCCACCGCCTCGCCTTCAGGCGCTGCCGCCTCCCCAGCTTCAAGACTGGAAAAATAATTATTAACCGCCAAGCTGATTTTTTCCACCGTCTTCGGACCAATGCCCTCGATGGCCTCGAGTTGCTCAGGCGTCATGTCAGCCAAGGCCTCCACGGTGGTTACGCCAGCCGCACTCAACTTCTCGATCAAGCCTTCGCCCAGCCCGGGCACTTCTGCCAACGGAGTCGACGCCGGCGCAACCAACTGCGACATTTGCTGTTCGACTTCCTGGCGTTTTTCTTCCTCACTCTTGATGTCAATCTTCCAACCCAGCAGCTTCGCCGCCAGGCGGACGTTTTGCCCCTTCTTGCCAATGGCAAGGGAAAGCTGGCTGTCGTCGACCACAACTTCAAGATGTTTCTCAGAGCCTTCGAGCACACTCACCCGGCTCACTTTCGCCGGCTGCAACGCCTTCTCCGCGAAAGTCACCGCGTCTTCGTGGTACTCGATAATGTCGATCTTCTCGCCTCGCAATTCGCGAATAATCGACTGCACCCGCATGCCCTTCATGCCAACGCAGGCGCCAACCGCGTCCACGTCTTTGTCCTTCGACATGACGGCGATCTTAGTGCGCTCGCCGGCTTCGCGAGCAATCGCCCGGATGACAACGGTTCCATCGTAAATTTCCGGCACTTCCGTCTGGAACAGATGCTGCACCAGTTCCGGCGCAGCACGCGAGACCACGACCGCAGGGCCTTTCGAAGCTCTCTCGACTCGCGCAATCACTACCCGCACCCGCTCCCCGATAGCAAAAGACTCCAGGCGCGATTGCTCCTTGCGCGGCATGCGCGATTCTGCTTTGCCCAGGTCGAAAATCACGTCTGGACCCTCAATGCGCTTTACCGTGGCATTGACAATCTCGCCGACGCGCCCGATGTATTCGTTGTAAACCGTATCCCGTTCGGCTTCGCGCACCTTCTGGAAAATCACCTGCTTTGCCAGTTGTGCAGCGATGCGCCCAAGAATCCCTTCCGTCACTTTCGGAATCTGCAGTTCGCCGCCGATTTCCACGTTGGGATCAACTTTTCGGGCATCATCGAGCGTGACCTGCAGAAGGGGATCTTCCACCTGCTCGGGAGCTTCGACCACAGTTTTAACCGCAAATGCACGAATCTTGCCCGTATCCTTATCGAGTTGCGCGCGCAAATTCTCCTGCGTCTTGTAATACTTGCGCGTGGCGACAACAATGGCATCTTCGACCGCAGTGACCACAATCTGCGGATCAATACCCTTTTCCCTGCTGAGCGCGTCGATCGGGTTGTAAAGCTCGCTTGCCATAAATCAAACCTTTGGTAGCGCCGGCATCCTGCCGGCTACACCTAAATCTCTGGAACCAGATTCGCTTTTTCGACGTTGGCCAATTCAATTTCCAATGTCTGCGGCCCAGGATCACCCGGACGCGCCTTTTTCTGCGTCGCGCCCACTTCCAAGGTTAAACGGCCGTCGTGAAAACTCTGCAACCGTCCCTCGAAGTGCTGGTTCCCGTTCACCGGAGTTCGCGTCTTCAGCTTCACCTTGCTGCCGGTGAAGCGCTCGTAGTCGGCCGCTCGGAACAGTTTGCGATCCAACCCCGGAGAGGAAACCTCCAGCAAATACGAATTGCCAGGAATCACGTCCTCTACATCGAGGATGGTCCCGACCTCCCGGCTCAAAATCGCGCAATCCTCGTGCGTTACTCCAATTAGTTGATCGCCACCACCTGCGCCGGGTGCGGGAACCTTATCAATCACAATGCGGAGCATCCGCGCCTTACCCGACCCACGCAATTCCACTTCAACCACCTCGAGCCCGCTGCCGGTGGCCACCCGCTCCACAATCTCGCGCACCTGATCGATCTCAAATCCCATGAAACCAATAAGTTATCGGGCTGTTGGGAAGTTTCGAAAGGAGCGTAAACTAAAAAGTGGGCTTGCGCCCACTGGTGTGCTCCGCCAAAATCTGGTACTACACAACAGTTTCCAACCACCAATATACGCCGCTCAGAGCCAAAAGACAAACGCCCGAAAGCCAACTTTCACCACTGCACCGCCCCTCTCAAGACAGTCACCGACGCCCTCGGCAGTGTATACTCCACTCCCTTCCCGCCGCTTTGATCAGAAATAACCGCCGGACCATCCGGACGGGCATACCCGTTCTGTCCCTTCGCATGCCAAACATAATTGTCTGCCCCAAAGCTCACTTGCCTCACAGTCCCCTGGAAGTAGTGATTGCTGTGCTTCGCGGAGTCATGAAACTCAACCACCACGGAATGCGGATTTGCTTGATCCTTATTCACCAGCAGCAACGACCACTGCTTGTCCGGCCGCCGCACTGAATACGCCGTCACCAGGACGTGACCGTGACTATCCTTAATGTCAGTCGACGCGGGATACACGAAGTGCGACTCGTCCACGGGATCAACCCACTCCTGAGTCAACATCTGCGCCGAGAAGAACTGCGCCGTATCCTGTGTGACGTTGTAGTTCGCATCCACGTTGAACATGCCAAACGTGCCCCACCCTCCGCAGCCGTGGTACATGGGCAGCGGTTCCCACTGATAATAAAAAAGCGCCTTCCCGCCCACCGTCAGAAACGACCCCGCATAATCCGCCAGCCATAACGCCCCGAAGGGTTGCATATACTGCACAGCCGTGTCGTAAGCCAGGTTCGATTCCGTAATCTGCATTGGAACATCCTTGGGCAATCCATCGTCCCGCCAGACTTTCACGATGCCCCGCACCAGCGCGGGCTCGTCATACAGATCGTTCCAACTCAGGTTGCAAGGGTCAAACGGATAATGCTCGAACGTCATCACATTCAAGTCGCCCAGATGACCGTGGCTCCTCAGGTAGTTCAGGAAACGATTGAACCACGACACGTTGCCCTGCGCATTTCTCCAGACCCGAATATCGCTGTTTACGCCTTCAAACACAGGTCCCGCCAGCTTGATCTTCGGATCAACTTTGTGGATCGCGTCCGCCCATTGCACATACAACGCCGCATCGTCCTCCGGCGTCCCAAACTGCCCGTCAGGTTCTTCGCCCATTTCCACATAGTTGATGGCATATCCGCGGCTCTCGATATAAGCGATCTCATTCGCCGCGTTATCGGGATTGTCGTAAAGCATCGCGACCGGAACCGTCATCGGCAGGCCCTGCGTCAGGCCGCTTTTGTAGACGAGATCGAAGCCGGGTTGTTCTCCATCGTCGGTGGCGATGCCTTTTGGATCGTGCCAGGAATCCACGGACGATCCGTAAGTCAGCGTCTGATTGGGGCTGGGGCTGTGATGCATCAGGTCAGTGAACTTCCCATCCGAGTCGAACCCCAGGTACACCTCTCGAACTGCAAAGCCCACGCAATTGCGCCGATCGGAAGATCCATGAGAGTCACAAGTGTTCGAGGATGCCGTCATCAGCACGCGCACAAATTCAACTTTGAAAAGTTTCTGTGCGAACTTTACCTTGGCTAGCCCACCCTTTCCTTTGGTGATGGTTCCATCGGGAAAATTCTTCCAGTCGCCATGCCCCTGATCGCCGATTGCGTCATCGCCCGTCCAGTACTGCACCTGGTATCTGGTGGCGTAGGGATCGCCCCATGCAATCTCGATCGCATTCACACCGACCTTGCTTCCCAGATCCACGATGAACCACCCTGGGTGCAGCCTATTGCTTTCGCCTGTATAGGTCTCGTCAAGATAAGGATCGGTCTTCCAATAGGTCGCGGTGTTGCCGTCGTCCAGCATGGAAAAGCCGCCGCTGGTTCCGTAGTTGCTCGTGGTCCCGCGGTGCGGAAGGTTATATCCAAACGAGCGCCTGACGTCGCCAGAACTGTTGGCATCGCCGACAAAATATCCGCGCCCCGCAGGATCGCTCCATCTGCCCGTCGGATTCCAGTGCCAGGCCTGAATGCTCAGTTCAGTATTGAGCCGGTAGCTGATCGGCCCCCACCCGGCCGTGTGCATGGTCGCAACGTGCTCCGGATCATAAAGAATGTGAACCGAGTTCAGCGGGTCGCGATCAATGCCAGCCCCAAGCGCATGCAGCGGGCTGAAAGAATTGGTTGAGTGCCCCGGCGTAATGTCGACCGTAACCTGCTGGGCAAAAACAGGCATACCGAGCATCAGCAGCCCGATGCTCATATTCAATCGTTTTACTAGATTCGCGCAGCGAAGACCGAGCGGCTTGCAGATTGTCTGATTCATGACGACAGAACTCCGGCAGGAGGAGGTCAGCCATTTTACCTCCGTTCGTCAAGTCCTGTATCAAGAACTTTTTTAGGGACAACGCCCCGGCCGACTAAACTCGGGGAGAGGCATCTGAAGGAAGCTGGGATCTTAGAAAATCAGCTACAAGGATTGCTTCCACAGCTTCGACAATGCCGCCGCTGCATCTTCCAGCACTCGCCTTTCCCGGCATTCCGCCGTCTCGCTCCGAGCCCGCAACGGCATCCTGCGTTCCAGGAGAGTTTTGGCTCGTGTACGTTTCGAAGACTGATCCCCTTGTAAGACGGTGATAGCCGCCGCGAAGACCTGCTGAGCATCTGGTACGTTTTGTCGTGAACTCATGGAGCGTATTACAGCCGACAAGTCTGTCCATCGCCATACAGGCACTTCCTGATATCGGCATTTATAAGCCACTAATATTTTCCATGTGACGCTAGGTGGAGGGGCTGGTGGACTGAACTGGAGAAGCTACAGGATGGCGATGTCAGGGCCAATAATCTAAATAATCTGTTGGGGCTGCCGACCGCTGGGCCTCGCCGTCGGTTCTCCTCTGCCGTCAGAAAGACAGTCAGCCGTCAGTGGAGGTCCTCCTGACGGCTGATGACTGATAGCTGATGGCTAACGGCGTGAGGCTCTTACCGGCCCCCCCTGGCCGCCTCGATCGCATCGTGCAGTTCATGCTCTGCCTTCCGCAGATCCTCTTCCGCCCTGGCGCCATGTCCGGCCATGTCGTAGTGATTGGCTGCGCGGGCATTTTCCATCTCGTGGATCGATTCTTGTACGTGGTTATGGACTTCTTCCAAATCGTGCCAATCGTGAACCTTATCGGCAACCGCGATTCCCGCAGCAAACGACAGACAGGCAGAAAGAGCCGCAACTCCAATTGCTTTCTTCATAGATTTCCTCCCAAAATTGTGGACTATTCAGGACACATGCGAACACTCGCTATCCTCGCCGACCGCGACCGTCACGTCAAAATGAAATAAGGGCATGTACGTCGGTAACCTTCACCTGATTTGCGCGAGTATTTGGTCGGAATTTTCGGACCTGAACTCGATGTTTTCATCGCGCGCACCGTCCGAGGGTTAACCATTCGAGAAAAAAATAACCGCCTCGCTTCTCACAAGCCCGAAGCGAGGCGGTCAGAAAGAAAAATCCTGCGCAAGCTACGGGACGGTCCCGTACACCGCGAATGCAGCCAGGTTATCGTTGTAAGGCAACCACTTATCTTTCGTATTGCCATTCAGGAACGCGACCTTGCCCTGGGCGTCGTTCCAAACAAAGTTCCATTGGTATTGCGCCTGTTTTGATTGCGGGCCGGTGCGGGCCACGATCCAATATTGACTGCCGCCCTTCAATGGAACACCAGTCGAGTCCTTAAGCGGTATCAATTTGCAGCATTGACCTTCAGGTGGGAAATTGCCCGTGGCCCAAGTCTTGAGTGGCTTGCCGGGTACGCCGCGCGCGTCGGTGAAAATGCTGATCGAGCCCTTATTGAATCCGCCCGTAACGTAGCCAAGGGCGATCAGGACTTCCTTGACCGTCGAATTTGCCTTTGGAGTAAAAGGCATAGCGAGGTAGCCCTCGCCCCACCTCGGATTGTCGGGACCGGTGATCGACCAACTGACGCCGTCGTCAAAGGCATCGGTTTTCGGTCCAAGATTACTATGAATTTTTGTCAGACCTTTTTCGGGTTCATCCGCAGGCCGAACGATTGGAGACCGCTGGACAATCGCGATCTGCGGGCCTTGCGCTGCGAGACTACCGCTAGCGAACATGATAAACACAAAACAAAGGCATACACCTGCGACCACCTTCTTAACCATTACTCCTCCGTTCAATTTAAACTTGTCGCGCAAAACTTGAATTCTCGCAGCCACCGCTGACGGCGGGAACGATCGAAATCTCGCATCCCGCAGAGACGGGACTCGCCAGCCCACCCGTATATCGCATATTTTCGTCCCCAATGAAAATATTGATATGTTCCCGCACCTGCCCCTGCTCCGTTGTGATGCGGTCTCGAACGCCCGGATAGAGTGTCCAGAGAGCCGATAAAGCTTCCGCCAAAGTTACGGGCGAGCCCTCGATCTGGACTCTGCTCCGTCCAGCGGTAAACTCGCGCAATGCCCCCGGAATGTGAAAAGTGACCGGCATGCATCACCTCTTCAGTCGATGCGTCTTGCGTTTCGACCCAGATTTCGCTCCATGTGAAGATACCGGCGAAGGCTTAGACAACGCCGGCCCGAAACCGCCCGAGCCGTCTTCGACGACTGCATTCCGTACGCAGACGACAGACGGCAGCCCTTCGAGTACCTTTTGCCAGGTTCTGCCTTCATCGCGCGAGCCAAACAACTGCCCACTCCGTGTGCCGAAGTAAATTCCGACGGGATCGAATGCGTCCGCTGTGATGGCGTCACGCAAAACAGTTTCGTACGCGCGCTTTTGCGGCAGCCCGCGGAAAAGAGGTTCCCACGAGGCGCCACCGTTGCGAGTTCGATAGACGCGCAGCCGGCCATCGCAGGCGCAGCGAAACTCGTCAGACTCAACCGGCACGACATACACGCAGTCAGGATTTCTGGGATGCGTGAGCATGGCAAAACCAAAATCCGACGGCACTCCGTTGGCAATGTCGGTCCAGTTTTCCGCAAAGTTGTCAGAGCGATACAACCCCCAATGACTCTGCAAATAGAGGCGTTCCGGACGAGCAGGGTGCATGACAATCTTATGCACGCACTGCCCGAACTCAGGATACCTGTCGGGCATGGTCACAGCGCGGATGCCCTGGTTCTGCGGCGTCCAGCTACGTCCACCATCGCTGGTTCGGTAAACACCGCCCGCTGAGATGGCCACGTACATCCGCTGGTTGTCGGCGGGGTCGAGCACGACGGTGTGCAAAGCAAGTCCGCCATTGCCCGGCATCCAGCGGGGACGATGCGGATGATCGAACAGCCCGCGCACCAGCGACCAGCTTTCACCCGCGTCGCGGGTTTCGAAAAGCGCGGCTGGCTCTACGCCGCAATAGAGGACGTTCGGTTCTTCGGGCCGGCCGAGCGCGATCTGCCAAATGTTCTTCAAGGAAACGCCGGAGTCGGACGGAAATCGAATCGGGGCCTGCTGCGGATTGGTCCAGCTCTTCCCGAAGTCATCGCTGGATCGCAGCAGAGTGCCCCAATAACTCTGCGTCGAAGCCCAGATGCGATGTTGCCCCCCGCGGCCGTCGTAGGCCATCGCGTAAACATTGTGCCCGTGAAAGTACGGGCCACCGACCTCCCAACGGCTGCGCGCAGCATTCGAGCGAAGAATGAACGCTCCCTTGGTTGTTCCCAGCAACAAAAGAAAGTCTCCCTTCCTTACATGCGCGTGTTGCACGCTGTGCAAGACCGTAGTCCTGGGCCCACCTGGATCGCCGCTGGGACTGGCGGAAACGATTCCAGCAGACTGGACGGCTTCCAGAGCGGCCTGAACTTCACTCGCGCGCTGATAGCGCTGTATGGGTTCCTTGGTCAGACAGCGTTGAATAATGGCCCATAGCCCGGGAGGGACGGGTGGGCCGAGCGGGTTCGGGATCTCACGCATGATGGCCGAACTGATCTCGAAGCCAGTGCGTCCCCCAAATGGCAAGCGTCCGGACGCCGCTTCATAGAGCACAACTCCCAGCGCCCAAAGATCACTGCGATAATCGGCCGCGTCGCCACGCAGGATTTCGGGAGCCATGTACGGCAAAGTGCCGCTTACGCTGGATGCATCCTGTAGGCTGGCAAAGGAGCGCGTGGTGGCCTCGAATATTCCCCCACCCACCCGCTTGGCTAAACCGAAATCGAGGACTTTCACCAGACCGTCAGAGGTGACGACGATATTTGCCGTCTTGAGATCTCGATGAACGATACCGCGGTCATGAGCCCGGGCAAGTGCGCTCGCAATCTGAACCCCGTATCGCAGCACTGAGTCGGGTGGCAGTCCCGTATCTGCGCTCATGGCGTGCAGAGACTTGCCCTCGACCAGTTCCATCACGATATAGAATTCACCGTCAGTCTCGCCAACTTCATGAATGGTGCAGATGTTGGGATGAGCGAGCGCAGAAGAGGAACGGGCTTCCTGAAGCAGACGCTGGCCTGCTGACGAATCAAGACGAGCATCCTTGTTTACGACTTTCACCGCCACATCGCGGTGCAACACTTCGTCGTACGCGCGATAGACAACCCCCATTCCTCCTTCCCCGATCTTTGCCACAACCCGGCAATGACCGAGCATCTGACCGATCACAGGACACTCCTTTTCGCCACCGCTGGCCGATTACGCCGATGGGAATATTCACTTCGCTCAATGGAAAAATCGTGAGTTACGAGGAAAGCTTATCACCGCTTCTCGCTTCCACCAGAACCACAGAGGTTTCAATTTGACGTTCGGGTATGCTCCAGTATTTCTTGAGCAGCCGGTCCTTCTCCTGGGGGCCGACCAGTCGAAAGCCATATTTTTCGTAAAAGCGGATCGCCCAGACCTGATCCGCACGCCTATGCCCCCCATCAGCAACAGCTTGGAAAAACGATTCTTCACACTCCTCTTTGCTTCAACACAAATCTCCCTCCTAACTCAGGAAGAACGCGATTGTATAACCATCCCAACCTTTCCGACACTGTGAAAAGATTTGCATCCGGCGGTGCGGTCGGCCGGTAGCCCTCGCCATCCGCCCGAGCAAATTCCTTGTGCAGCTTCGGTTTTGGGTCTATTTGCATGGCGCTCTGGTGCTAAACTACGGACCCCTGAGCGAGCGGCCAGTTACGACTGCTCACGTACAGGAAACCAACCAGGAGGAGGTTCTGTGAAAAGATTCGCCGGGATATTCGCAGTGATATTTGCGCTCGCCTTGACAGCGTGGGCAAGCACGGAAAAAGTCTTGTGGAACTTTAAGGGCGGCAGTGATGGTAATGAGCCCTGGAGCAATTATTTCATCAGCGACGCAAAAGGCAACCTCTACGCAGCAACCGCTGCCGGCGGAACCTATTCCGCCGGAACTGTGTTCATGCTGTCTCCCGCAGGCAAGGAAACAGTTCTCTATGAGTTCAAGGGTTCTAACGGAGACGGTGCTTATCCTCATGGTCGTCTGGCGTTCGACGCCGATGGCGAGATATATGGCACTACCCAGGGTGGCGGGACCAACGGTACGGGAACCGTCTATAGGTTATCTCCAAAAAGCGGTGGCGGATGGACAGAGAAAGTGATTTACAACTTCAGCGCCACCGGCGCGGACGGA
>Ga0210395_10005052_pt1 | contig 10121 bp, 7 predicted proteins | sample IncBWH4OmetaG_FD_150861 | JGI IMG/M metagenome (GOLD analysis project Ga0210395, IMG submission 150861) | Forest soil microbial communities from Barre Woods Harvard Forest LTER site, Petersham, Massachusetts, United States - Inc-BW-H-4-O ...
GATGCGCGAGCGCGCAGCAGCTCAGCGCGGACGTGCTGCAGCCGGGCCTGGTCCGCGGAACCCGCAGGCTCGCCGGCCGGCCGCTGCAGCACCGACTTGCCGTGCTCGAACGTCCCGCCGGGGGTCACGCCGAAGACGGCCGCCGCGAAAGCGGCGTCATCCTGCCCGAGGGCCGCGTCCAGGTCCGCCGGGCTCCAGACGTAGAACGCGCCCTCGACGCCGTCGCTGTCCGCGTCGAGCGCCGAGGCGAACCCGCCCTCCTCGGTACGCAGCTCACCGAGCATGAAGTCGCAGGTTTCCTCGGCCACGCGCCGGGCGAGCAGGCTGCCTGTCTGCCGCCACAGGTGGGCGTACACCCTGGCCAGCAGCGCGTTGTCGTACAGCATCTTCTCGAAGTGCGGGACGACCCAGTCCGCGTCCACGCTGTACCGGGCGAAGCCGCCACCCAGCTGGTCGTAGATGCCGCCGCGGGCCATGGCCTCGGCAGTCGCGCTGGCCATCGCCTGGGCGCGCGGCCCGGTCCCGGAATCCGGAGCGCGCTCAGCATGCCGAAGCAGGAACTCCAGGACCATCGACGGCGGGAACTTCGGCGCCCCGCCGAATCCGCCGCTGCTCCCATTGAACTCAGCGGCCAGGCGGCCGACCGCCGCTGCCGCCGCCGCGGCGAGGGCCGCCGTGCCGGCTTCCTCCCCGGTGGCCGCCGACTCACCGGCCGCCCGTTCGGCCAGCGCGGCGGCGATCTGGCTTGCCTGGGCCGCCACCTGACCCCGGTCCTCCCCCCAGGCCTTGGCCACGCCCAGGATGAGCCGCTGGAACTGCGTCCGGGGGAAGTAGGTACCGCAGAAGAACGGATCGCGCTCCGGTGTCATGAAGACCGTCATCGGCCAGCCGCCCTGCCCGGTCATCGCCTGGGTGGCCGCCATGTACACGCTGTCGACGTCCGGGCGCTCCTCCCGGTCGACCTTGATCGAAACCAGGTGCTCGTTCATGAGCGCGGCGGTCTGCTCGTCCTCGAAGGACTCGTGCGCCATCACATGGCACCAGTGACACGCTGAGTAGCCAACCGACAACAGCACCGGCACGCCCCGTTCCCTGGCGGCGGCAAACGCCTCATCGCACCAGGGCCACCAGTCGACCGGATTGGCAGCATGCTGAAGGAGGTAGGGCGAGGTGGCGCCACCAAGCCGGTTCATAACTAGCAGTCTTCCACGACCGGGCGGCGCGACCATCCATCACACTAAGTAGTCATGCGAACGCCCCGTGCATCCGCACGACAACCAGCGTGCAAGCGCGGCAAACTGGCTCAGAAGATACTGAAGACTAGCTGCGAATCCGGTCCTTGCTATGGCCAGCACCGACGCGGCACGCCATGCTGGAGGCTAAGTCTTATCCAACAGGCCCGCGATCCAGGTCAGGCCGTACAGTGGCATGAACTGACCATCGCGGTGGAAATCGCCCGGTACACTGCCACGGATGCATACGTCGGGAGGCACGGTCCTCCGGCGCCACCCGACGGCCGTGGCGGTCGCCCCGGGCATTCCTTCAAGTGGCAAGGCTATTGGGAGCACCTATGCGCGTACTGGTCCTCGGCGGCGACGGCTTCTGCGGATGGCCCACCTCGCTGTACCTATCGGATCGCGGTCACGACATCACGATCGTGGACAACCTGAGCCGGCGGAAGATTGACGTCGAGCTCGAGGTCGACTCCCTGACGCCCATCCGGCCGATCAGCGAGCGGATCAGCGCCTGGAAGGAAGTCTCCGGCCGCGAGATCGGCTTCGCCAACATCGACCTCGCGGGCGAGTACGACCGCCTGGCGGCGCTGCTGCTGGAGGTGCGGCCCGACGCCATCGTGCACTTCGCCGAGCAGCGCGCCGCGCCGTACTCCATGCGCAGCGAGAAGACCAAGCGCTACACGGTGGACAACAACGTCCGGGCGACGCACAACCTGCTGACCGCGCTGGTCACCACGGGCATCGACGCGCCGCTGGCGCACCTCGGCACGATGGGCGTGTACGGCTACGGCTGGTCGGGCAGCGCCCCGATCCCCGAGGGCTATCTCACCGTGAAGGTGCCGACACCCGACGGCGAGCTGGAGCGCGAGATCCTGCACCCGGCCAACCCAGGGTCCGTCTACCACATGACCAAGACGCTCGACCAGCTGATGTTCGCGTTCTACGCCAAGAACGACGGCCTGCGGATCACCGATCTGCACCAGGGCATCGTGTGGGGCACGCAGACCGACCAGACGGTGCGCGACGAGCGGCTCGTCAACCGGTTCGACTACGACGGCGACTACGGCACCGTGCTGAACCGCTTCCTCATGCAGTCCGCCGTCGGTCACCCGCTCACCGTGCACGGCACGGGCGGCCAGACCCGCGCGTTCATCCACATTCGCGACACGGTCCGCTGCATCGAGATCGCGCTCACCAACCCGCCGCAGGCCGGCTCGCAGCCCATGGTCCTGAACCAGGTCACCGAGAGCCACCGGCTCCTCGACCTGGCCAAGATGATCGGCGACATGACCGGCAGCGAGATTGCGTACCTGCCCAACCCGCGGCGCGAGGCGGAGGAGAACGAGCTGAACGTCCGCAACGATCAGTTCCTCGCCCTCGGCCTGCAGCCGACGACCCTGTCGGAAGGGCTGATGGAGGAGATCACCGAGATCGCCGCCAAGTACCGCCACCGCGTCGACCCGAGCAAGATCATCGCCCGCTCGGTGTGGCGCGCGGGCATGGAGACCTCGGCCGACCTCGTAACCGAGCTGCCCGCAGAGTAATAGCGCGCCAGCGCTCACAGGAGCCGCCGCGACGCCAGGTGCCTGGGTCCGGCGGCTCTTGCCTGGACGGGGTCGGCGTCCCCATCGCGCACGGCCAAAGCTGGCGGGCAGGGCTGCTACCGTGCGTGTGTGAGTACATCGCCGTCCGCTTCTCCGGCGGCCCGCGGGACCAGGGTTCGGGGCACGCGACAGGCTGAGGCGGTCTCCGCGGCTCTCGATGGCATGCCCGGATTCTCCAGCGCGCAGCAGATCCATGCCGAGCTCAGGCGGCGCGGCGAGAATGTCGGGCTGACCACCGTGTACCGGCACCTGCAGGTGCTCAGCGAGGACGGGCGTGTCGATGCGATCAGGGACGCCAGCGGCGAGACCCTGTACCGACGGTGCCGCAGCGACGCCCACCATCACCACCTGATCTGCCGGAACTGCGGGCGGAGCGTCGAGGTCGAGGGCAAGGCCGTTGAGCGGTGGGCCGAGCAGGTCGCCGCGGACGCCGGGTTCACCGATGTGGGGCATACCGTGGAGCTTTTTGGCTTCTGTCCTGACTGCTCGGTTTGAGGTAAGTTCGGACTCGCTAGCAGTCAGTTCCACCGCCGGGGGTGCACGGTGTCCGACGACCCGGGCTCAGCGTTTCCTCCGTTCCGCGGGCTCAACCCGCCAGGCGGCTTCGGAACGGGAACGGGCGGTTACCCGGGCCAGCCACCGCCTGCCCCGCGCAAGAGTCCCGTCCGGGTGCACGTGATCTGGCTCGCGGCTGTCCTGATCGTCGGCGTGGCCGCTGGCGGCGGCGGCTACCTCGTCGGCACGCACCGGACTGGCTCCGCGAGCTCCGCGCAGAGTCCGCCGGCCAGCGGCGTCACTCCCGGCGAGACGCCGGCCGACGCTCAGCCCTGCGCGGCGTCGCTCACCGCCGTCAGCCCGGATGCGAGGCTCTTCCGCGACCTCCTGCCGATGCCGGCCGGCGCGAGCCGGGTTGCCGGGCCCAAGCCGTACTCGCTGAACGCCTACGTCCACGAGCTGTATTCGAGCGCTGACTACGCGACGGAGGAGGCGCTGCTGGCCGCGCGCTGCTTCGAGACCGCCGTCAACAGTGAGTGGCGGACCTCCGCCGGGGTCATCGTGTCGGTCTGGCTCATCCAGTTCGCCGGCTCATCGGGCGCGCAGAGCTATGCGCTCGGCCAGGCAAACATCGACGTGACGGATCTGCACGGGCATGGCCGGCACGCCCTGGTCGCCGGGGTAACGGACGGATCGATCGTTCAGAACCCGCAGCTGGACACCTACGGCAACACGCTCACGCGGATGTTCGGGTCGGTGGGATCGGTCATGATCCTCGTCCACGAGTTCGAGCCCGCGTACCTGCCGAGCGAGGCATCGGCCGAGCCGGTGCTGCTCGCGCAGTCGAGGCGGGTCGCCTCCGGCTAGCTACTGCCGCGGCGGGCCGACGTAGCGGCCGAGCCACTCGCCCAGCGGCGCGGTCGCGGTCAGGAAGCCGGTCACCCGATTCTTGGCGGCAGCCGTGCCGAGCCAGGCTTCGACCTGAAACTGCTGCCAGGCCACGAGTCCCTTGCACCGCAGCAGCTCGATCCGCGGATGCTCAGCCGGATAGCCGCGGGGCGCCGACTTCAGCTTCTCGTGGCCGTCCACATCGATGCTGTGCTGGCGGATGCCCGTGATCAGCCGCTCAAGCTCGGCTCCGGTGTGGTGGCCCGCCACCGCCTGCCGGTAGCGGTCAAGCTGATCCGACCTCATCTCCCACATTCCGCTGCCGACGGCGAGACCCCTGGCCGAGAGCTGAATGTAGCCATCGCCGACGACGGCGCCGATGGCCGTCTTGTAGGGCGACTTGTCCTTGCTGAAGCGGAGATCACGGTAGGGGCGGAAGATCTTGCCCTCGCCGTGCTCCGGCCCGAGCTCGTCGAGCAGCTCGGTCATCGGCCGCAGGACGCACTCGGTGTAGATCTCCTTGTGCGCGAGCCAGTAGGTCTTTGAGTTGTCCGCCTCCAGCCCTTCGTAGAAGTCGAGGGCTTCCTCCGGCCAGCCGTTGAAGGTCATAGCGCCTCTCTTCGACGATCGCGGTGCTGCAAAGGCGAGCATGCCACGACCGGCTGCGCCGCGAGGCCCTAGTTATCCGCCCAGATCTCTCCGGCCTCGCCGTAACAGTCCTCCTGGACCAGCGGCGTGCCGGTGCCGGGCGCCGGGTCGTCGAGGCACTTGCCGGAGTAGTTGTTGATCAGCTCACCCGACGGTCCGGTCAGCCATTGCTGCGAGAGCACGAACTCCTCGACGCAGAAGTTCGGCTGGACGTTGACGCCGTCCAGGGCAGACCCGACCAGGGTCGGTCCGGGCACGTCGAGGCAGTCCGAGCCGGTCTGGATGCTGAGGTCTGCGTGCAGGGCCATCCGCTGCTCGCCCGAGCCGGCGTCGCAGGGCTGGGCGGTGACGAGGGTATTCAGCCCGCTGACGCCACCCTGGCTGCTGGCGCACTCACCCGATTCGCCCGAGACCAGCAAGCCGGCGGGCAGGGTCCACCGCATGATCGCCTTCCGGGTACACGGGACGATGCCGGCTGGCTCCGCGGCCGCCTGCGCCGCAGCGGCCAGGCAGCCGCCCAGCCCGTTGCGCAGCATTCCGTAACCCGCGGGCGTCCACTGCTGGGCCGCGCTGCCCGGCTGGCAGGCGGCGACGGTGACCTGACGACCCGCTCGGAGGAGGCACGCCGATCCGTTCGACAGAGCTCCCGGACCACCGGGCGCTCCCGCCGAGGTATAGACCCAGGCTTGCGCTGAGACCGGCGCGCAGTCCTCGACGAGCACCTGGCCGGCCGGGCTGACATCGAGGCAGAGGCCGACGTCGTGCAGGCCGAGGTGGCCAGGTCCGGATCCGGTCCTGGTTAGGCTCCCAGCGCTGACGATCATGAAGTGGACCGAGCCGCTCTGGCCAGTCACGGTGTCCCGCGCGCTGACGGTCACCGGCCAGGTCCCCGGTGCCGCGGGGAGGCTGCCGGATATCAGCGCGCTGGTGCTGGCGGCGACGGACTGAATGGACAGGCCCGCGGGCAGTCCGGCCGCAGAGTAGGCCAGTGAAGCGGCACTGGCACGGGCGTCGAGCCCGACGATCGTCATCCGGAGCGAGCCGCCGGCCGCGAGGTCCTGAGTGCCAGGATCGACGAGCGTCACCGGCGGCGGGCCGGCGGCGGCGAACGCGCCGGTGCCGTCGGGAGTGCCCAGGCCGGTCGGGCCGTCATAGCCGCGCTCGGCATTGCACAGGTACTGACGACTGGGCTCACAGGTGCCGTTGGTGCCGGCGGTCACGTCAAAGAGGCCGGCCAGGCGCCGGTAGGGGTAGGACGCAGGGTAGGTCCCGGCTTCCGGGGTGCCCGCCAGCGCGTAGGTGGCGGCAATGATCGGGGTTGCCACGCTCGTGCCGCCGATGTCGAGCCACGGCCCGCCATTGTCCCTGGTCCCGAACGAGTCGTAGACCGATACTCCGGTGGCCGGATCGGCGACCGCGGCCACATCGGCCACCGTCCGGTTCAGGCACCCGGCGGCCGAGTCGTCAGGCTTCGTCAGCTGCCAGGGGGGCTTAGGCTCCAGAATCGAGCAGCCGGAACCGGTCCCGGGGTTGAAGAGGTTGCCGAAGCGGCTGCCCGAGCCAGCGCCGCCCCACGCGCGCTCGCTCCATCCGCGCTTGACTTTCCGGTCACGGGTGAGCGTGGTACCGCCGACCGCGGTCACGAACGGATTCGTCGCCGGATACAGCGCCGCGTACCCGTAGTCGCCTGCTGCCACGACGACGGCGTCACCGGGATGGTTGAAGTCCTGGTCAAACACTGCCTGGTCGGTGAACTCGGCCCCGTCCCAGCTATTGGAGATGAAGCGAGCGCCGGTGGCGGCCGCCGTCATCTCGGCGCCTGCCAGGTTCGTGATCTCCTCGTTCTTCGCCTCGACCACCACGATGTGGCAACTCGGGCAGATGGCCGACACCATCTCGACGTCGATCGATTCCTCGATCCCCCAGCCGAGGCTAGGCGACGGCAGCGGACTCGGCGCGCCGTGCTGATTCAGGATGCGCAGGCAGCCGCTGGCCGTTGTGCAGGCCGGCAGCCGGAACTGCCGGCGATAGGCCGCCAGATCGCTCGCCAGACGGGGATCGGAGTGGGCATCGACGACCGCGATGGTCGCCCCGGTGCCACGGTGAACGGCGGCGGACACCAGCCGGTAGGCGCTGCGCAGAGCCAACGGGCTGTAGCCGAGCAGAACCGGGCCGCGGCCAGCCCGCGCGGCCCGCGCCGCAGCCGCCCGCTCGGCCGGGCTCGGAACTAACACCAGCGCCTGGCAGGCCATCACGCCTGGCTGGGCCGACCGCGGGCACGGCTGCCGCTCATCCGCGGGCAGTCGTGGTCCCAGCGCCTGGCCCGGGCCGGCCGTACGGCTAGCGCCGGGGTTCACCCGCGTCCGGCCGGCCGCCGTCGCCGCAGGGAGCGGCGCTAACGCCACGATCCCGAGTACCGTCGCCGTGACCAGCCCGGCAGCGAACGCGCCGGGCGCAGACCGCAGAGATAACCGCCGCATACCTCCTCCGTATCCAGGCACAGCGGCTCTAAGCTCGCGCGCGGATAACAGCTTCGCCTCGGTCGGAACGCGGGCGGGTGCACGTCCCTACAGATGCCCGAGCACCGGGTGCGGCACGTAGGGCTCCTCCAGCCGGTGCATCTCGTCCTCGGTCAGCGTCAGTTCCTCGGCCGCCAGAGCATCCTGCAGGTGCGAGAGCTTGGTGGCACCGACGATCGGCGCCGTCACGCCTGGCCGGTGCATCAGCCAGGCCAGCGCGATCTGCGCCGACGGCACGCCGCGTTCCGCCGCGACCTCAGTGCAGCGGTCCACGACGTCGAAGTCGGCATCGACCTTGTACAGCGAGTCGCCGAACGGATCGGACCCGGAGCGCACCGTGTGCCGCTCGCCGTCCCTGGTGCGGTTGCCGGCCAGGAAGCCGCGGGCGAGCGGGCTCCACGGAATCACGCCCACCCCCTGGTCGATGCACTGCGGGATCATCTCCCGTTCTTCCTCGCGGTAGACCAGGTTGTAGTGGTTCTGCATGGACACGAACCTGGTCCAGCCATGGGCATCGGCCGCGTGCTGGGCCTTGGCGAACTGCCAGGCATGCATGCTGCTCGCGCCGATGTAGCGAGCCTTGCCCGCGCGGACCACGTCGTGCAGCGCCTCCATCGTCTCCTCGATCGGGGTCCGGTAGTCCCAGCGGTGGATCTGGTACAGGTCGACGTAGTCCATGCCGAGGCGGTCAAGGGAGGCGTCGATCCCGGACAGGATGTGCTTGCGGGACAGGCCGCTCATGTTCTCGCCCTCTCCCATCGGCATGTAGACCTTGGTGGCGACCACGATCTCGTCCCGGCTGAACAACTTGCCGAGCAGCCTGCCGGTGGCAACCTCGCTGGCACCGCGCGAGTAGGTGTCGGCGGTGTCGTAGAAGGTGATCCCGCCGTCGGCCGCGGCCTGGACTATTGGCGCGGCCGCGTCCTCATCCAGGACCCACGGGCGTTCGGAGTTGTTGCCGTAGCTCATCATGCCGAGGCAGACACGGGAAACGCGCATTCCGGTCGAGCCGAGGTTCACGTATTTCACTTGGGTCGCTCCACGAGGTAATCGGGAAATTGGGGACTAATGGTCGAGATCAGGGCGTCGGCTTGAGCCATTCTCGCCAATGGCGTGAACCGGGCAGCCAGGCACCGCGTCACAATGGCGACGATGTTGCCGAACCTCTGGTAGCGGTCCAGACCCGCCGATAACCCGTCGGCGAGTTCTCGAGCGCCCAATGGCCGCCAAGAGCCGGGTGGATGGAGGGCAGGCAGGCCGTCGACGCCAATCAGATCGGGGCACTAGCTGCAGTTCAGTTACGGCATGCCCGGGCCTGCCGTAAGCCAATGTGACTCTAGGGGTGGGAAAAATGGCAACCATGACTCCGGCCGAGGCTGATCGGAAGAAGACTCGGAAGAAAAGCGGCGTGGGTGGCTGGTTCAGGTCCTTCAGCGGGATCCTCGCATCGACAGCGACCATTGTGGCCGCGCTCGCGGGTGCGTTTGCCGCGCACCAGACCTCGAAGGTTGACCAGCTCAATCTCACGATCAGGGACAAGAATATCGTGATCAACCAGGTCAGCAGCCAGCTGGCCAGCGTCAAGGCGAGCGCGGCGACGAACCCGAGCCCGTCGACATCGGCGCCGTCGACCAGCATCAGCGGCGGCGCGCCCGCGGGCGGCGGCGCATATCTGATTTCTCTCCAGCCGACGGTCGACAACGCCGAGGAGCAGACCGGGCTGCAGGTGATGTCCGCGGCTAACTATCCCGACAGCGTCACCTTTTACTGCGAAGGGCCGCAGGGCAACGGCCAGCCGGATGAGGCGTTCAACGTCGCCGGTCACTCGGTGTTCAAGGCGGTCGTCGGCATCCCGGACGATGCGCCCAACGCCACCAGCGTGGACGAGACGATCACGTTCACCAACCAGGCGGGAGCGCAGCTGAGCAAGCCGGTCACGGTCAGCCTGGGCAAGACGGCCACCGTCCAGCTCAACATCTCGGGCGTGACCCAGCTCGGGATGACGTGTACCGGGCTCAACACCCAGACCCAGCAGCAGGACAACAGCAATGTGGTGACGCTCGGGAACGCGTCGGTCTCCTGAGCCGACCGCTCGGAGCCCGGACGTGGGCGGCGCGTTCACGTTCGGTCTCCGAGCGGGTCAGGTGCGGGTCCCGGCAACGTGCGGGACGCCCGCGGGCTCGTCGGAGGGCTCCTCGCGGATGCCGTACTTCGCGTACAGCCGGCGAAGCGGACGGGGGGCCCACCAGTTGGCGCGGCCGAGCAGCCGCATCGTGGCCGGCACCAGCATGACCCGCACGATGCTGGCGTCCACGACCAGCGCGACGATCATGCCGACGCCCAGCAGCTTGATGAATGTGATCCCCGAGGCGGAGAACGCCCCGACCACGATCACCAGCAGCAGGGCCGCGCTCGTAATCACGCCGCCGGTACGCTGCAGCCCGCTCGCGATGGCCTGCACATTGTCGCCGGTCGCGTCGTAGCGCTCGCGGATGCGCGAGAGCAGGAACACCTCGTAGTCCATCGACAGCCCGAAGATGATGGCGAGCATCAGGATCGGCATCGTCGGCTCGATGGTGCCCGTGGGCGTGAACTGCAGGAGCCCGGACAGGTGCCCCTCCTGGAAGATCCACACCACCACGCCAAACGTGGCCGCCAGCGACAGCAGGTTCATCGCGATCGCCTTGACCGGCAGCACGACCGATCCGAACGCCAGGAACAGCAGCACGAAC
>Ga0210395_10005054_pt1 | contig 10118 bp, 10 predicted proteins | sample IncBWH4OmetaG_FD_150861 | JGI IMG/M metagenome (GOLD analysis project Ga0210395, IMG submission 150861) | Forest soil microbial communities from Barre Woods Harvard Forest LTER site, Petersham, Massachusetts, United States - Inc-BW-H-4-O ...
CGAACAGTTCCCGCAGGTGCCGGCCGGCGATCTCGGCATGGTGCCGCTTGAGTGCCTGCCACGCCTTTCGCTCGGGCAGAGGTGTGACCGCCATGTCCTGCCTCCTCGCGTCGTGCCTACCTACCCCCCGGCATAGTTTCATGCCCGGTTTCCCGGCCGCCGCCAGCCCACCGATAACAATGCCTGAACTCCGGGCGACTCCCGGCTAGTGCGAATTCTGGGCCAGTAGCTCCGCCGCGTAGTCGGGCACGTAGGCCTGCATGTCGCGCGGGGTGCGCACGTATCCCTGGGACGGCGGCCGGGGCGGGAGCTTCAGCGACGGCGGCTCGACGTCCCGGTAGGGCACCGTGGTCAGCAGGTGGTCGATCATGTTGATCCGGGCGTTGCGCTTGTCGTCGCTCTCCACCACGTGCCAGGGCGCCTCCGGGATGTCGGTGTGCACGAACATCTCGTCCTTGGCCCGCGAGTAGTCCTCCCAGTGGGTGATCGACTCCAGGTCCATTCCGGACAGCTTCCAGCGGCGCATCGGGTCGTCGAGCCGGTCACGGAAACGGTGCTGCTGCTCCTCGTCGCTGACCGAGAACCAGTACTTGCGCAGCAGGATGCCGTCCTCGACCAGCAGCCGCTCGAAGATCGGGCACTGGTGCAGGAACCTGATGTACTCCTGCTGCGTGCAGAACCCCATCACGTGCTCTACGCCGGCCCGGTTGTACCAGCTGCGGTCGAACAGGACCAGTTCGCCGGCGGCCGGCAGGTGGTCGACATAGCGCTGGAAGTACCACTGGCCGCGCTGCCGCTCGGTGGGCGCGGGCAGCGCCACGACCGGGGCGCCGCGCGGGTTGAGGTACTCGGACACCCGCTTGATCGTGCCGCCCTTGCCTGCCGCGTCGCGGCCCTCGAAGATCACCACCATCCGGGCGCCCGTGGCCCGCATCCAGCCCTGCATCTTGACCAGCTCGCCCTGCAGCCGGAACAGCTCGCGTTCGTACAGCTCCCTGGGCAGCTTCGGGGTGGCGCTGACCTGCGATGACCGCTTCTTCGCGTGATCTGGGTCAGTGGCTGAGTCCTTGGCTGAGTCCTTGGCTGGCACCGCGATGTTCTCCTTGTCCGGCCCGTCACCGGCCCGCTGTGCTGGCCCCGGGGGGACGACCTGCCGGAGCCCCCCGGATAGCATGACCCGCGTGAGCGACGATGAGCTTTACCGCCAGTATGAAACGGTTAACATATACCGCCGCGGGCCAGGGGCCAAGATCGAGTTCAACCGGCCCGACCGGCTCAACGCGTGGAACAGCCAGTTCTCCACCGATCTGATCGCGGCGATCACCGAGGTCACCGACGATGCCGACGTCCGGGCGGTCGTCCTGACCGGGGCCGGGCGCGCCTTCTCCAGCGGAGCCGACCTCAAGGCGGCGGCCGAGGAGGCCGGCGGCGGCCAGGTCGACGTGTACCGGATGCTCACCGAGCGGTACCACCCGCTGATCACCGGCGTCCGGCGGATGCCCAAGCCGGTCATCGCCGCGGTCAACGGCCCGGCGGCCGGGATCGGGCTGTCTCTCGCGCTGGCCTGCGACCTGGTGGTCGCGGCCGAATCGGCCTTCTTCCAGCTCGCCTTCGTCAACATCGGGCTGGTCCCCGACGGCGGCTCGTCGCTGCTGGTGCCGTCCCGGGTGGGCTTCACCCGGGCCGCGGAGCTGGCCCTGCTGGGCGAGCGGCTCGGCGCCCGGACCGCGCTGGAATGGGGCCTGATCAACCGGGTCTGGCCCGACGCGGACTTCGCGGCCGAGACCGACACCCTGCTCGACCGGCTGGCCGCGGGCGCCACCAGGTCCTACGCCGGGACCAAGCGGCAGCTCAACCAGTGGCTGTACACCCAGATGGACGCCCAGCTGGAGTTCGAGGCGGGAATCCAGCGGGAGATGGCCGCCACGGGTGACTTCGCCGAGGGGCTGGCGGCGTTTGCCGAGAAGCGCCCGCCCCGGTTCAGCGGGGCCTGATTCGGCCGAACGGTCCAGGGCTCTTGGACGCCGATCAGCTCGAGCGGCTCTACCGGGACGAGGCCACCAGGATCAGGGCCGCGCTCGCCGTCCGGCTGGGTGACGTGGGCCTGGCCGAAGAGGCCGTCCAGGATGCGTTCATCGAGGCCATCGAGCACTGGCGCGACGGCCAGATCCCGCCCAACCCCGGCGGCTGGCTGGCCACCACGGCCCGCCGCAAGGCCATCGACCGGCTCCGCCGGGCCCGGGCCGGGCAGGAGAAGCTCGCCCTGCTGGCGGCGACCACGACCGACAGCTGGGACGGCGCCGACGCGGCCGACGACGACCTGCTGGGCATGATCTTCGCCTGCTGCCATCCGGCGCTGCCGCGCGAGTCGCAGATCGCGCTGACCCTGCGCGCGGTGTGCGGCCTGACCACCGCCGAGATCGCGGCCGCGTTCCTGGCCACCGAGCCCGCCATGACCCAGCGGCTGCTGCGGGCCCGCAAGGCCCTGCAGGCCAGCCGGGCCGACGTGCGGGTGCCCGATCCGGACCAGCTGGCCGGCCGGCTGGCCGAGGTGCTGGCCGTGGTCTACCTGGTGTTCAACGAGGGCTACCTGGCCAGCGCGGGCCGCCAGCCCGCCCGGCGCGACCTGGCCGCCCAGGCCGTGTCGCTGACCAGGCTGCTGCACCGGCTTATGCCGCGCGAGCCCGAGGTCCTCGGGCTGCTCGCCCTGCTGCTGCTGCACGAATCCCGGGCCGCGACCAGGTTCGACGGCTGGGGCCGGATGGTGCGGCTGGCCGAGCAGGACCGGGCCCGGTGGGACCGGGCCCTGATCACCGAGGCGACCCGGCTGCTCGACCGTGCGCTGGCCCTGCGGGGTCCGGGCCCCTACCAGGTCCAGGCGGCCATCGCCGCGCTGCACGCCCAGGCGCCGGACTACGAGCAGACCGACTGGGCCCAGATCCGGCTGCTCTACGACCGGCTGCAGGCGCTGGCCCCGTCGCCGGTGGTGCTGCTCAACCGGGCCGTGGCCACCCGCTACGTGCTGGGCCCGGAGGCCGCGCTGGCCGAGATCGCGCCGCTGGCCGAGGCGCTGGACGGCTACCGGCTCTACCACGCGCTGCGGGCCGGCCTGCTGGCCGGGCTGGGCCGCGAGGAGGAAGCCAAGCAGGCCAGCGACCGAGCGCTCGCGCTGGCGGCCAACCCGGCCGAGCGCGAGCTGCTCGCCCGCCGCCTGTCGTTCTGAGGGTTACATCTCGATGACCGGCCGGACCTCGACCGTCATCCAGCCGCGGTCCACCCCGGGCCACGTCTTGGCGATCTCCACCGCCTCCTCGATGGTGTCGGTGTCCAGCACCGAGTAGCCGCCGAGGGCCTCCTTGGTCTCCATGAACGGGCCGTCGGTCACGCCGCTGGCCCGGACCGTCCTGGCCGTGCTCCCCGGCGCGAGCTGGTAGCCGGTTTCCACCAGCTTGCCGGAGCCGCCGCCGCCCTTCTCGTACCAGGCGCCGATCTCGCCGTACCAGGCCTGGCCGTCGGCCTCGGTCAGGTTCTGCGCCGCTTCGGTATTCATGAGCAGAATGACGTACTTCACGATTGCCTCCGTTTCTGCGATGCCATTGGCATCCTTCACCTAGTTCACGAACAGGCCGACCGCGTTTCCGACACGGCCGCCGATTTAATGTCGTCCGTTGACTCCGCCCCGCTCCCGGCCGGCCAGCCCTAGTGCCTACTCAGCCCTGGCGCCCGCTGGCGGCCAGCTGCGACTCCATGGTCAAGATGGCCTCGTACCGCCGCCGGATGTCGGCCCGGTCGGCGGCTTCCGGCACCGAACGCTCGCCGGCCCGGTCGATCATGGCCGCCTGGTCGAGCAGCACGCGGCGCTGCCCGTCGCTGGTCGTCTCGGTCATGATCCTGGCCAGCGCCTCAAGCTCGCGGATCATGACCGCGGGCATGCCCAGGCTGGACTGCCTGATCTTCTCGAACGAGCGCTGCACCAGCCGGTCGTAGGCCGGCTCGGCCGTGATGACCCGGATGTAGCCCTGGGCGTCCCGGTGCACCCGGGCCGGATGCCACCCGGCCACGATCTTGCACAGATTCTCGCCCAGCCAGTCGATGCAGGTCATCGCCGTGAAGGGGTCGTTGACCGCGGGCGACAGGGCGCGGATCGCGATCTCGGCCAGCTGGTCGAAGCCGAACGACACGTCCTGGGTCAGCGTCCGTTGCGGTCCGATGAGGTGCGCCCGGCCCAGCGCCTGCCGGACCAGCGGCGCCGCCTCCGGCGGCCAGACCGTGGCGAACCGGTGCCCGGCCACGATGAAGTGGCCGGGCCGGTGCTCCAGGTTGATCACGGCGTCGGCCCTGGCCGCCAGCCGGACCAGGTTCTGGTGCTTGATGAACTGCACGTACCCGCTGACCGGGGCCAGCAGCACGGCCCCGCTGGCCTCGGTCCGGGTGACCAGCTCGACCGCGGCCGGGCCGGCCTCCAGCCCCTGCCGGTCCGGCTCGCTGCCCTGCTCGCGGATCGCCTCGGCCAGGTCGGCGGCGATGCTCGCGATCACCTGCGGCAGCTGGATGGAGATCGCCGTGTGGTGGATGAAGTAGATCAGCACGGCCAGGTCGATGACCGTCAGGCCGAGCGTGGTGGTCACGCTGATGTGCGGCACGAAGTCGCCGTGCGACCCGGTTCCGATCGAGGCCAGGACCAGCACCGAGTAGACGAACGTGCCCACGAACGTGCCCAGGGTCAGCTGCGTGCCGCGGTCCCTGATGAAGTTCCGCAGCATCCGCGGCCCGAACTGGGTCGAGGCCAGCGTCAGGGTGACCAGGATGATGGAGAACACCACGCCCACCACGGTGATGATCGCGGCGGCGATGGTGGTCAGGATCTGCCGCGCCGCGTCCGCGCTGCCGCTGATCACCCAGCCCGGGAGCGCGAAGTCACCGCGGTAGGCGGCCCGGTCCGCGGCCAGCGTGACGGCGAACAGCCCGATCGCGGCCAGCACCTCGAGCGAGGGCACGAACCACAAGCTGGTACGCAGCACCTCGCGGCGCCAGTGCGACGCGAGCGCCGCTGAGAAAATACCGCGGTACATGGCCGGCTCCCCGAGCTTGATCCATGGCCGACCAGACTTCCCGGCTCACCCTGTCCTCGCCGCTATTATGCCTCGCTCGCGCTACGTGAGCGGCACGTCAGCCGCGCGAGTGCGGGCCCTGGTCGCCCCCGGCCAGCCAGGCGCCCACCAGCACCCGGTCGATCGAGTCGACGCGGCCGAGCTGACCCTGGGCCTGCTCGTACTCCCTCAGCTCGGCCCGGGTGAACCAGCGGGCCTCGACGATCTCGTTGCCGTCGACGGAAATCGACTCGCCGGCGGCGGTGGCCTGGAACGCGACCATCAGGCCCGCCGGGAACGGCCAGGGCTGGGAGCCGACGTACCTCACGTCGCTCAGGGCCACGCCGGACTCCTCGAAGATCTCGCGCCTTACCGCGTCCTCCAGCGACTCGCCCTGTTCCAGGAAGCCGGCCAGCAGCGAGTAGCGGCCGGCCGTCGAGGCGCGGTGCCGGGCGAGCAGGCACCGCCGGGGCCGGGTGCTGGTCTCGACCAGGGTGATGACCGCGGGCTCGATGCGCGGGAAGATCAGCGCGCCGCACTCGCCGTTCGTGCAGGCCCGCAGGTGACCCGCGTGCCGGAGCGCGGCGGCCGAGCCGCAGCGGCCGCAGTACCGCTGCTGCCGGTGCCAGTACAGCAGCCCGCGAGCGTACGCCAGGATCCCGGCCTGGTCGGCAGGCAGGCCGGAGAACAGTGACCTGATGTCGGCCGCGGCGTCCGCGCCCGTGCGGGCCAGCGCGTCGGCCAGGGCCAGGCCGGACAGGTCGGCGGTGAAATAGGGGACGTCGCCGCCGAGCCCGAGCAGGACCAGCCCGGCCGGGTCCAGGCCGCCGGCCGCGCCGGCCGCCAGCTCGACGGGGACCGGCGGCTCACCCGCGACCAGGCACTGATCGCGCCACAACGGCCAGACCCGCGCGCGCCCGCCGGCCGCCTGGGCGGCTACCCACGCCGGGTCGGCGCGGCGGTCAGTGGCGCGGTCCAGGCCCAGCCCCGTATACGGAATCGTCACGACCACATCCTCGTACCGCTCCGGTCGACCGCGCCCCACCGGGGGCCCGGCTACCCTCGGGACTTGTGAACAAGGCACACCTGGAACTGTGCTCCAGCCCGGAATGGGCCCGGCTGGTCGAAGACGAGCTACTGCCCTGGGTCCTCGACGGCTACCAGCTCGGAGATGACCTGCTCGAGGTCGGGCCGGGCCCCGGGCTGACCACCGACATCCTGCGGCGCCAGGCGGCCCGGGTCACGGCGGTCGAGCTGGACCTGGCGCTGGCCGGCCAGCTGGCCTCGCGGCTGGCCGGCAGCAACGTCGGGGTCGTCGCCGGGGACGTGACCCGGCTGCCGTTTCCGGCCGGCCGGTTCTCCTCGGCCGCCTGCCTGACCATGCTGCACCACATCCCGTCCCCGGGGCTGCAGGACGCCGCCCTGGCCGAGCTGGCCCGGGTGCTGCGGCCAGGCGGGCTGCTGGCGGGCTCGGACGGGCTGGATACTCCCGCACGGCGTGCGGTGCACGAAGATGATGTGTTCGTCCCGGTCGACCCGGGCACGCTGGAGGGCAGGCTCCGCGCGGCGGGATTCTCCCAGGCGCGGGTGGACGTGGCGGGCGACCGCCTCAGGTTCGCGGCCACCACGGGCCGCTGACCGGCCTGGTCAGCCCAGCCCGGTCAGCCCAGCCCGGTCAGCCCAGCCCGGTCAGCACAGCCCGGTCAGCACAGCGCGTCGGCCAGCAGCCGGGTCCCGGTGATCAGCTCGGATTCGGTCGGCAGCGCGAAGCCGAGCAGCAGCGCCGGAGCGGACGGGGCGTGCGTCGTGCAGTGCCGGTGCAGTTCGTGCACGCCGACGTCGGCCCGCCGGGCCCGCATCGCCGTCGCGTGCTCGTCGGCGCCGTCGGGCAGCCAGGCCAGGACGTGCAGCCCGGCGGCGGTCCCGCTCACCCGCACCCCGGGCAGGTGCTTGCCGAGCTCGCCCACCAGGAGGTCCCGCTTCGCGCGGTAGCGCCGTCGCATCGAGCGCAGGTGACGTTCCAGCGCGGCATCCTCGATGAACGAGGCCATGGCCACCTGGTCGATGGTCGGCGGGGTCACGCCGGTGACCAGCAGCACGTTCTCGACGTCGTCGATCAGGCGGGACGGCGGGACGACCCAGGCCAGGCGCAGCGCCGGGGCCAGCGTCTTGCTCGTCGTCCCGACGAACGCGACCAGCTCCGGGGCCAGTCCCTGCAGCGAAGCCACCGGATCCCGGCCGAAGCGGTACTCGACGTCATAGTCGTCCTCGACGATCAGCGCGCCGCGCTCGCGGGCCCAGGCGATCAGGGCGCCGCGCCGTTCGGCCGTCATGACCACCCCGGTCGGGTAGTGGTGGGCCGGCGTCATCACCACCGCGTCGACGTCGGCCGCGGCGAGCTCGGTGATCACCATGCCGTCCCGGTCCACCCGCACCGGCACCGCCTCGAGCCCGGCGTGCTCCACGGTGAACCGCTGCCAGCGCCAGCCGGGATCCTCGACCGCGATCCGGCGGGCGCCGCGCTGGCGCAGCACGTCCCACAGCACAGTCAGCGCCTGGGAGGCCGCGCAGCAGACCACGACGTGCTCGGGCTCCACCACCACCCCGCGCACCCGGGCCAGGTATCCGGCCACCGCGTTCCTCAGCTCGGCCGCGCCGCGGTGGCTGGCGTAACCCAGCCGCCCGTCGGGCACCTCCCGCAGGGCCTTGATCAGCGCCGCCTTCCAGGCGGCGCGCGGGAAGGCGTGGTAATCGGCCTGCCCGGGCCGCAGGTCGTACCGGTAGCGCTGCGGCGGGCTCACCTGCCGCCGTTCCGGCGGCTGTCCCGATGCCGCCAGCGAGGCTACCCGCGTGCCCGATCCGCGCTTGGCCGCCAGGTAGCCCTCGGTGGCCAGCTGAGCGTAGCTGTCGACCACCACGCCGCGGGATACCCCCAGCTGCTCGGCCAGGTCCCGGCTGGGCGGCAGCACCGAACCGGGGACCAGCCGCCCGGACCGGATCGCGACCCGCAGCGCGTCCTCGAGCCGGCGGCGAAGCGAGGTGCCGGCCTTGATGTCGATCTGGAGTTCCACGGCCAGAACGTACCCCGTTCCTGGCCGGCAGACCACGATTGGTCTCATTTACCCGTGGGCCATTGGACCCGTCCGCGAGACCACCTGCCGGTTAGGCTGGCACGCCAACCGACAGGAGGAACAGTGGGAGCGATCCGAGTACACGAGTTCATCACGCTCGACGGCGTGATCGACACCCCGAGCTGGACATTTGAGTACGGATTCGACCCGAGGATGGGTACCGCGATCGCCGGGGCCATGGCGGACTGCGACGGCATCCTGCTCGGCCGGACGACATACCAGATGTTCGAGCCCGCCTGGTCCAGGCGCACGGCTGACCAGGACCCGGGCGCGCCCTTCTTCAACGACACCATGAAGTACGTGGTGTCGTCCACGCTCACGACGCCGACCTGGCAGAACTCGGAAATCGTCGGAGCCTACGACGCCAAGACGATCCAGCGCCTCAAGGAAGGCACCGCGGGACTGTACGTCAGCGGCAGCGGCACCCTGGTCCGCGGGCTGCTGGCCGACGGGCTGGTCGATGAGCTTCACCTGTTCGTGTACCCGGTGACCCGCTCGGCCGGCCCGCGCCTGTTCGCCGAGGACCTGCCGCCCGCCAAGTGGACCCGGGCCAACGCCGAGCTCTACGACAACGGCGTCGTCTACCTGCACCTCACCCCCGCCTCGTAAGGGCCGTTGGCTCCTCGAGTCCTGGCCACCGATGAGTTCTGGCTGCGCGAACCGTCTACGCAGCATCGGGTAAGGCAACCGGAGGTGTTGAGCGTGCGCAAGGTCGTCGTGTACGAACTGCTGTCTCTCGACGGCGTCGCCGAGGATCCCGACTCCTTCATCACCAGCTGGGACGACGCGATGGACGCCAACCTCGCTCGTGTCATCGCAGCGCAGGACGCGGTCATCCTCGGTCACCGCAGCTACGGCGAGTGGGCGCAGTTCTGGCCGGACAGCAAGATCCAGCCGTTTGCGACGTTCATCAACGGGGTCGCGAAGTTTGTCGCGACCTCCGCACCGCTCGAGCGGGAGTGGGCCAATGCGACGGTGGTCGACGGCGGGCTGGCCGAATTCGTCCGTGACCTGAAAGCCCGGCCTGGCGGCGACATCGGAGTCCATGCCAGTATCTCGGTGGCCCAGGCACTGCTGGCCGCCGACGTGGTCGACGAGCTCAGGCTGGTGATCGCGCCTAGGATCGCTGGCGGCGGCCGAAGGCTATTCGACGGGTTGCCGTCGATTCAGCTCGAATCGATCCGGAGCTCCACCTCACCCAGTGGCCATCTGCTTGTCGACTACCGCGTCATCAGGTAGCTGCCGCTGTCCGCGCCGACAACCGGCCGGAGAACCTCGAGCGGTGGACGCATCCCGCGCTGTCCGCCGGCGGTCGGCGTCCGGCCCATGAACCGGCCGTCTCTGGGCGACCGGCGGCAGCAACCCCAAAAGCAGCTCGAGGTCAGAGCGGCAGGCCGGCTTCCAGCAGGGCCAGGCCCTCGTCGATGCGCGCGAACGAGTCCTCGAAGCTGGCCTGCTCGGTCCAGCCTTCCCACGGCAGCGTGATCGCCATGATCACGCCGATGATCGCGCCGGCGACGGTCCGGACGGCCAGGTCATCCGCGGGCCGCCCGGCCCGGCGGGCCACGGCGTCGGCCACCACCGCGATGCTCCGGGCGAACTCGTCCATGGCCCGGGCCCGGACTTCGGGCACGGTCATGGTCAGCCTGGTGGTCTCCGTGAGCACATCCACGTCGGCGGCGGTGTAAGAGGCGAACACCTGCTTGGTAGCGGCCCGGACGGCGGCGACCGCACCGAGATCGGGTGGCTGCTGCTCGAGTGCCTCGATCAGCCGGGTGTCCATGTCGTCCTGCAGGACCAGATCTTCCTTGGTGGGGAAGTACCGGAAGAAGGTGCTCGGCGACACCTCAGCCGCCGCGGCGATCTGCTCCACGGTGGTGGCCGTGTAGCCCTGGTC
>Ga0210395_10005055_pt1 | contig 10114 bp, 10 predicted proteins | sample IncBWH4OmetaG_FD_150861 | JGI IMG/M metagenome (GOLD analysis project Ga0210395, IMG submission 150861) | Forest soil microbial communities from Barre Woods Harvard Forest LTER site, Petersham, Massachusetts, United States - Inc-BW-H-4-O ...
GCTTTTTCCTGGAGCTGCTGAAGACGTTTGGCGGAAGTGTCTTCGGGGCGGAGTTGCTCGAGTTCGATGCGGTGGTAATACCAGTTTAGTTCTTCGCGCAGGTCGCGAATCCGGCGCACGAGTTCGCTTTGGCCTGCATCGCCCAGGGGCAGGCTTTGGCCGCTTTGAAAAATCATTTCCGTCATGCTGCGGGACTTGGCAGCTTCGATGCAGGAGAAGGCTTCGGCCGCAGAGGATTCGCCGCCCTCGCCGCTGAGGTGCAAATCGACTAGCGCTTCGTAGACTTGCAAGCGGTTCTTTACAAAGGAAATTTTCAGTTCTTCGGCGTGCAGGCGACTGCGCAGGGCTTCCAAGGATTTGCGCGCTTCTTGAAAGGCCGCGTAGGCGGCGGGGCGGTCGCCAGCCGCTTGCGCGAGCTGGCCGCGGAGGAAGTGCGTTTGGTACGCAAGGACTGGGGCCTGAATGCCGGAAATCTTGGCTATGGCTGCGTCTGTTTCCGATTGCGCGGCCGGGAGTTCCCCAACCTGCAGCGCGACGCGCGCGAGGAGAAGATGCGCGAGAGCCGCCTTGCCGGGAAGAGTTGCTTGATCGAAGAATTTTGCAGCGCCGGCACAGAGGCGGCGGGCTTCGAAGTAGCGGCCTTCGTGGAAAAGAATGAGGCCCTGATAGAGGTCAAGGAGCCAGGGCCAGACGAGATTTTTTTCGGCGGCGAACATGGCGCGAGCTTTTGCGAAGCGTTCGAGGGCGTGAACGGTTTTTCCCTGCTGGCCGTAGGCGATGGCTTCGTTGGCGAGAGTTTTCGCGGCTTCGTAGCCCATGCCGAGTTTTTCAAAACGAAGGAAACCTTCGCGAGCCATTTCGCGCGCTTCTTCGCTCAGGTTCAGCTCGAGATAGATCTCGGAAAGATCCAGATAGCAAAGAGCGACATGATAGGCGTCACCAGAAACTTCACACTTGCGGCGCGTGGAAAATAACATTTCGATCGCGCGGCTGTACTCGCCCCGGAAATAGTACAAGTAGGCGATGTTGTAATCGGCCTGATCGCGGAGCAGCGGCATTCCGAAGCGCTCGCACGCTTCGCGTGCTTTCTGGTAACAGTCGAGCGACCGGGGAAAGTCGTTCAAGCTGATCAGGCACATGGCCATGTTGCTGAGGACGACGGCAATACCTTCCGCGTCCTTATAGGGGAGCAGACCTTCGTAAGCGCGCTCATATTGATGAATTGCTTCATCAAAGCGATCTTGCCGGTGGAAGATGTTGCCGAGATTAATACCGAGACGCGCGAGGCGCCAGGCATCGTTGTGGCGTGTGAAGATCTCCCGGGCCCGGTCCACGGCTTTGAACGCCTTATCGTACTCGCCAAGCAGGATCAGCGGCTGGATGGAACTGCTCAGAGTGCGCGCGGCCTCTTTTTCGTTCTTCACCAGTTCGTATAGCTCGACGGCCTTTTCGTGGAGTTCGACGGCGGCAGCGTTGTTTCCGCAGGCGTAAAGGGCGTTCGCCTTTGCCCGCAGCCCGAGAGCCAGACTCTCTTTGTTCCGCAGTTTCGTTCCGATCAGGACGGCGGCTTCCGCGAGGTGCACAGCCTCGCGCGTGTCGACGCGAACTCGCTCGACAACCAATTGAGCGAGGCGCTCGACAACTTCGCTGCGAACTAATGCCCGATGGCGAGTGAGAAACTTGCGGCGCGCCGGCTCATCATCGAGTTGCGCTAGTTGGGAATAGAGTTCTTCTGGTGGAACTTTTTTGACCAGCGTGGGCATCAGTCAAATCCCAAATCGCCGAGATGCTTGCGCAGACGATCCATGCATTTCTGGCGAGTAAAGCCGATGGAGCCTACCGCGAGACCCAATTCCACGGCCACTTCATTGTAGGGGCGCGGCGGAGTTTCAAAAAAGAGAAGTTCCACCAGGCGGCGGCATTGCGGCGAGAGGGCGGCCATCGCTTCGCGCAGCATTTGCTCTTCTTGCGTTTGCTGGACAAGCGTTTCCGCGATGGCCGGAGTTTCAGGTACGGGCAAGTCCGGATCCGCGTCGCGGCTAACCAAGCGTTGCTGTTGCTGCTTCCAGCGGTAGCACTGATGGTGAGCGACCTGCATGAGCCATTTCGGAAGGGCACGCGGTTCCCGCAATTCGGGGAGGCGTTTGAGAAGCTCGACACACGTAGCTTGAAAAACTTCGGCGGCTTCGTGCGAAGGCAATCTGTATTTGACGGGGATCGAATAGATGAGCGCTTTGTACTTTTCTATGAGAAGAGACCAGGCTTCTTCGTTGCCGGAGAGGCACTCTTTTACAAGACGCTCGTCGCTCCATGCGCGCGCGGGTCTTTTCGCAGGTTTGGTGACTACGGGAGTCATAGGCAGGGGTTCTCCGCGCCGTTGCGAAAGTAGAGTTGCTCAACGTTCCCGAGGAGATTCCGCGTCAGAACGGCTGGCTTGATGCCGATGATGGAGCTTCTTGCGCCGATCAGGACGTCAGGGCTTGCCAGGAAGATCATGCGCCAATTCTCCGCGTCAGTTCCTTGGATGCGGCCCTGGAGCTTTTTGCCCCGTGTGTAGCAGGGCGTGGCGACCTGCTGCGGCTGCGCCGGGATGAGGGGTGTTCTTTTCTCACGATGGGTTCCAGTTGCCCTTCTCTTCTATCTTGTACGCGCCGGCGCGCTCCTGCAATGCACTCGCGAGACTCAGGTATCCGAGAAAGAACGGCACTATAGCCAAAGCGGGTAAATACATCCACCAGTATGAGACCAAGACGTTGTATTGCTGAAGAGTTGCCAGGAGATTTCCCCAGCTGGACATAGGTTCAGGGACGCCCAGGCCGAGAAAAGACAACGTCATTTCGGCGAGGACGAACTGGGGCACGAGAATGGCCGCTTGCGTGAGCAAGACGCTGGCTGTTTCGGGCAGAATGTGGCGACGCAGCAAGTAGAAGTCGGAAGCGCCGAACCCCCGCGCGGCGCGGACGAAGTCACGTTCCTTCACGCTGAGGACAACGCCGCGGACCAAACGCGCCGGCCGCGCCCATCCGACCATTCCGATGACGACTACAACAAGGAGAAAGGCTTCGAGAGGGCTGACCGCGAGCGGCAAAAAAGCACGGAGCGCAAAGAGGAGATAGAGCCACGGAAGCGCAAGAAAAAGTTCGGCAATGCGCATCAAGAGTTCGTCCTGCCAGCCACCGTAGTAGCCGGCGGCCATGCCGATCAGCGCGCCGAGGAATAAGGTGACTCCAGCGCCAAGAAGGCCCGCGAGAAGGGAGATTTGACCGCCGTAGAGAATACGCGAGAGTTCATCGCGGCCATAGGCATCGCTGCCGAGGAGATAGACGCGTGCGCCAGCCACACCGAAAAAATGCAAACGAGAAGGGACAAAGCCGAGCAGGCGGTATGCGGCACCGCGCTCAAAGAATCTGAGCGGGACGGTTGTGTTTGTGTCTTCTTCGTATTGGTCGAACGAACCTTCTCGCAAACGAAGGGGATAGAAAAAGGGGCGCAGGTGGAAATGGCCTTGCGCATCCACGATGTGGATGTGCATGGGAGGGAGATAGGGGCGCTCACGATCTTGCTCGACGGGATCGTACGGGGCAAAAAATCCCGCGGCGGCGATGATCCCATGGAGCGCCCCCAGGATGACGAGCCATATCATGAGTTTGCGGCGCTGCTTCATTTTGCGCTCGCTGCGGTGCGGATTCGGGGATCTGCCCAATAGAGCAGAACGTCGGCGAAGAGATTTCCGGCGACCAGGAAAATCATCGAGAGCAGGACGCCGCCAATAACCACATAAAGATCACGCGCCAGGATGGCTTCGAGCAGGAATGGACCGAGGCCGGGCCAGCTCATTATGACTTCAACCAGCAGAGAGCCACTTAAGAGAGTGCCGACGCTAAATCCGAAGAGGGAAATGAGGGGATTTGCGGCGGCGCGAAGTGCGTAGCCATAGAGGAGCTTGCTGTGCGGGAGGCCATGGCCGAGGGCCGCTCGCAGGAAAGGAGCCTCGAGAACTTCGGCTACTGAGGCGCGGACATGACGCACAAGCGTCGGGAGAGCTGCGAGGACGAGAGCAGTCACCGGGAGCGTCATGTGCCAAGCGAGGTCGCGGAGCTTGTGCAGCGGCGACATGTCGTCAAAGCCGACGGAGGTGAGACCTCCCGTTGGGAACCAGCCCGTACGCACGGCTATTATCAACAAGCCGAGAGCAAGCACTAGATCGGGGATCACAAGGAGAGTTGCTGTGGTCCAAGAGATGACGCGGTCGGGAGCACGGCCGAGTCTAGCGGCGCTCCAGACGCCGAGGGGAAGGGCCAATAGCCAAGCAAGCAGCGTGGCGGTTACGGTGAGAAGAAGAGTGTTTCGCGCGCGAGCCCAGAGAAGCGGAGCGACGGGGCTGTTGTAAGCAAAGGAGAAACCCATTTGGCCGTGCGCGAGGGCGTTCAGCCAGTGGGCGTAGCGGACGGGGAGCGGGCGATCGAGTTGATATTGTGCGCGCAAAGCGGCGACGGTTTCCGGAGAAATCTGCGGATTCAGGCGCATCTCATCGAAATAGTTTCCGGGAGCGAGAGCGGAGAAGAGGAAAGTGAGTAGGGAAACACCTAAAAGGAGAAAAACGGCGTGGAGCAATCTGCGCAAGAGGTAGCGCATCAAAGCTCCAACCCTACACCTGGCGTCTCGGTGATGGGGAGTGTAGCTGCGAGGAGGGCGCGAGTGACCTCGTGGCTGGGGGAACGCAGGATATTTTCTGCAGGACCGGATTCCACAATGCGGCCGCGGTCCATGACGGCGATTTGATCGGCAAGGTGGGCGGCCATTGCAAAATCGTGGGTGATGAAAAGATAGGTGAGACCGAAGGAGGATTGCAGTTCGAGCAAAAGATTGGAGATTTGAGCTTGTACGGAGCAATCGAGCGCGGAGAGCGCTTCGTCCAAAATAATGAGCTTTGGCTCAAGCGCCAAGGCGCGGGCAATCGCGAGGCGCTGTTTTTGCCCGCCGCTGAGTTCGTCGGCTCTTTGGCTTGCCAACCTGCGAGGAATAGCGACGCAATCGAGAAGCTCAAGCGCTTTGTTCTCGCGCTCCTGCTTGCTGGTGTCTTGCCGCACTACTAAAGGCTCGCTGGCGATCTCGAGTGCGGTCCATCGCGGATTGAGCGACCTTGCCGGATCCTGAAAGACGAGTTGAATCCGAGGGCGGAACTTGCGCTGCTGATTTTCATGGAGAGCCGCGACATCGATTCCTTCAAACCAGATGCTCCCAGATGTCGGATGTTCGAGGCAGGCGATGCACAACGCGAGCGTGCTTTTCCCGGAGCCGGATTCGCCGATGAGAGCGAGCGTTGACTGCGGGGCAATCGAAAGAGATACGCCATCCAGGGCGACGTGCTTGTCTCGCGAACCGGCGGATCGCCCTGCCGCGTAGTGCTTCACAAGGTTTTCAACTCTCAAGAGTGGCTGCATGTCATGGTTCCTGGATGAAGCTCAGCCAGCAAATTTGAAGCAGGAAACTTCGTGCAACTCGCTCACCGTGAATGGCGGGGGTTCGCTGCCTTTGCAAACTTCCATTCTTTGCGTGCACCTGGGTTCAAACAGACATCCCTTTGCAGGCAACGACGAGTCTGGCGGATCTCCGGCGATGACGTGAAGTCTGGCCTTACGCATGCTTTGGTCCTCTCGAAGGTGCGAGGGCAGGCATTGCAAAAGCGCCTCTGTGTAGGGGTGTTTGGGCGAGGATAGCACTTTCGCCGTTGGGCCTATTTCAGCGACTCGGCCAGCGTAGAGGACGAGTATGCGGTCAGCGAAGTCCGCAAGCAAGGAGGGATTGTGCGTGATAAAAATCATTGCGAGGCTGAACTTCTGGCGAAGAGTTCGGAAGAGCAGCAGAATTTCCCGTTGCGTGGTGGGGTCGAGGGACGCGGTCGGTTCATCGGCAATGACCAGGGAAGGCCCGCAGGCGATAGCTTGGGCGATGAGCACACGCTGGCGCTGTCCTCCGCTCAATTCGTGGGGATAGGAGCGGGAAATGCGTTCGGCGCCTGTGGGAAAAACAGCTGCGAAAAGCTCGCTGGTTTTTTCCCTTAGAGTGCGTCGATCTAAGGATTCGTGCGCAGCCAAAACATCGCTAACTTGCCGCCCCACCTGGATGCTTGGATGAAGGGAAGAGGAAGGTTCCTGGAAGATCAGGCCGATGCGGCCGCCGCGAGTTCTTCTGAGTTCTTGGGGAGACACTTTGAGAAGATCTTTCCCCTCGAACAGGATTTCGCCTTGTTGGATTTTGCCATTGAGCGGCAGAAGCTGCAGGAGGGAAGCTGCAAGCGTGCTCTTGCCCGAACCCGACTCTCCAAGTACGCCTAGAATCTCTCCAGGCCCGAGAACAAAATTGACTCCTACAAGCGCCGGGCATATCTCGCCCGCGCGGGCAGAATAGGCGACGTGAAGATTCTTGACCTCAAGAATGGGCGTCATGCCATGGACCAGGGGCAGGGCATCTCCTTCCCATTATCCATGTTCTGTTAAGTGTGTCAGGGGAACAAGACGGACGTATTCTATGGCGCAAGAAAGATAATTACGAGTGGTAAAGCACGGCTAGTTGAGACAAACGGGAACGGCCCGCGGCGGGATTAACCCCATTCCGCAGGCCGACGTCAGAGAGAGCCCTACCGCCAGGGCAGGCGATGAGGTTCTAGCGAACCGCGTGGGCCGATGCGGACTGACTCTTTTCGACGTCTGTTCGCGGCGTCATGGAAACAACGATGTACTCGCGCTCTTTGTCATTCGATTCAATCACGCGAAGGAGGAGTTTGTCTTTGTGGATGCGAAACTCCGCCGTCTCGCCGATGGGCAGAAGCGCGGGATGCTTGTCATCCTTGGGCCGAATGCGGTAGGTGACGCGATCGGTTTGGAAGGTGTATTCCTGGCAAAGAATTTGCTGTGTGTTCTTGTGTTGGCCGTCAGTGCCGAAAATCTCTCCCGCCAGAGTCTTGCCATCCTTTTCCGTCAAACCACAGGAAGAGGACTCCATTTGCGACAACACGCCTTTTTCGTAGGCAGGTTTGTCTTTCGCTTGCAAAGGCAGCGCGACGAACATCACAGCTGCGAGTACGCTGAACTTCCTCATGTTGCCTCCTATGATGACGCCCATTAAGAGCAGGCCGTAAAGCCGCGAATTACAGCATTCGGCTCACTGCTGGAAAGGGGCATGCTGGAAGCAAAAAAATATAGGGGCCTGGGAATGTGTTCCACGAAGAGGGTTTGGCTCGCTGCCCAAGGAGCGGGAGCGAATCCACGGATGATCACCTAAAGTCTGGCGCGCTTACTCAGCCGTGTAGGTGACCTCGAGACGATGAATGAGGAAGCAGGAAGGGACGAGAATAGCGATGGTAAGACAAAGCAAGCCGAAGATGGCAATGAATGGAGAGACCGGCTCGGCAACGATGGCGAAAATAGCCATGGGGCCCTCGATGGGAAGCTTCACTGGGCAGAGATGCTTCAGATAGAAAGTCACGCTCAGGTGCTGGGCCCACGACGGAAAAATGGGGGCGACCGCTTCCCAGCCCAACAACATAGCGCCGGGAATAATGGGATTCTTGAAGAGGAGGCTGAGAGCGAGAAAGACGGCGCCGTATCCGAGACAGGCGAGCGCAGTCACCAGGAGATAGGAGCCGAGTTGGCTGAGGCCGAGACCTTCGAACACGTAGGAGCTACCCGTTGAACCGAGGCGGAGATACGTGATGCTGAAGCAAGCGATAACCGCTGCTTCGAAAAGCGCGACGGAAATAATCGCGCCGGCGATAAATTTTCCGACCACCAGAACTTCTTTTCTGACCGGAACGAGAAATTGATAATGCAGCGTGCGCTCGACCATTTCGCCACGGAACAGCCAGGTGAAAATCCCCATGCAGGCGAAGAAGATGCCAAGCCGGAGATAGTAGAACTGGACAATTCCGGCGAGGACAAACGTATCTTCCTCGAGTTGGGAAGGGCTCCTGTTTTTGTCCAGGAGATAGTGTAGGAAGATGATGATGACCGGTATCAGCGCGAGCAGATACACCCAAATTCTGCGGCGTGTAAACAGGTTTCGGCGAACTTCATTGCGCACGAGGACGGAGATCTGGCTGGCGAAAAGCCGCCAGGGTTGTTCTTTCAAGGTGGTTTGCGCGCGTGCTACGGATTCCTGGATGCTCATGCCGGTCCCCCGTCCGAGCCAATGAGGTATTGATAGATGGAATTCACGTCGTCGTCGGCGGGGGCGACGGCATCGACTTCCACTAGGCCCGCGGACACGATTTTGTTGAGCAGGAGAGAGAACTGCTCGGCATCGCGCGTGCGCACCAGGACGCTTTGGCCGTCACTCAGGATTTTTGCCTCGACGACGTGATCGAGTTCGAACGCGGCGGAGGCCAGCTTCGCGGCATTCGAGCAGCGGACCAGGATTTGCATGGGGTGATCGCGGACTTCGCGGCGAACCTCTTTAATTTGCCCTTCGGCAACCACGTAGCCGCTGCTCATCAACACGACGCGGTCGGAGATGCGATCGACTTCTTCCAAAATATGGCTGGAAATAATGACGTGCATTCCCTGCTTGGCGATGGCTTCGAAGAGGGCTATTGATTCCGAGCGGGCCATCGGATCGAGTCCGTTTAGGGGCTCGTCGAGAACCAGCACGGACGGATGATGCGCAATGGCCTGAGCCAGGCGAATACGCTGGCGCATGCCTTTGCTATAGCCAGCCACCTTGCGGCGCGCGACTTGCGCCATCCCAGCGCGCTCGAGGGCTTCGTTCGTGAGCTTCGTGGCCTGGTCGTGGCCGAAGCCGTGAAGGCGCAGCGGCCAATAAATGAAGTCGTAGCCGTTCGTGCCGGGAGGGAAAGAGTCAAACTGCGTGCAGTATCCGACTTGGCGAAAGAACTGGATGGGTTGTTGAGGCGTAAGGCCGAGGACGTAAATCGCGCCATGGGAAGGCCTGATCAGTCCCGTGAGCAAATTCATGAGCGTGGTCTTGCCCGAACCGTTGGGGCCGACGAGGCTGGTGATTCCTGGTTGGAGAGAGAAGTTCACTTTGTTAACGCCGAGAACTTCTCCGTAAAACTTGGAGACATTGTCGAAAACGATTTGACGGGCGTCTGCGGTCATCCGCGCACCGTCTCGCGAGCGCGCAAGCGCGCGTTAAGAATGACAAGCGAAAGTAGGCATACAAAGATCAGGGAGCCCCATGCAGCCGCAACTGGGATCACGCTCCAACGTATCCCTTCGATCAGACTAGTCTCGTCACGGAACCCATGTGCCACGATGAGCCTGAACATATAAGAGAAATTCAGCACGCGGCCCCAATAGGTGCCCATGATGGCGTTGAACATCTCACCAAGCCCCGCGGGGATGAAAAATGTGACGAAGATTACCCCTGTAGCGACAATTCGCAGCTTAACCCACGCCGATACGGCTAGAGAAAGGAGGGAAAGCGTTAAGATCCAAATAGCGGAACACAACACGATTGGAACGACCATCCACAGGTGCGACCAGATCCAGCCGTTGTGCGCCAACCCGGACTGCAGGCCAAATAAGAGCAAGCAAGGAATCCACGTGACGGCGGAAAGCAGCAAACCGAGCACGGCGAGTTTTCCAAGAACATAATCGGCGCGGCTGAAGGGGCGGCTCAGAAAAAGAGGGAGCGCGCCATTCGTTAGATCGCCGGCGACTAGGACGGGGCCGACCCAGCAGTTCAAGAGAAAAGCTGCTTGCGTCTGTACCATCATGATGACGATGAAATACTGGCTTTCCACCTTGAAAAAATCCATATCTGGGCGTAATTGCATCAGTAACTGCAAAGTCTTGTTATTGGCGACGAAGATATAGCCTGCCGAGAACAGACATGGAATGATGCACAGAATCAAGAGAAGAACGAAGAAGCGCGATTTGAAGAGGTCGGCGAACGCGAAGCGCGTCAGGACAAAAAAACGCGACCAGGTGGGCGTCAGCGAGCCGGTGTAGGAATTGTATCGGCGCTTATAGACGGCCATCAGCCACTCCCGTCTGTTCCATCGCGTTAAGGAAGATGTCTTCGAGGGAGTCGCGGCGGTGATTCATCCGGCGAATTTGCACGCCTCGATCCGCCGCAACCTTGAAGACCTCCC
>Ga0210395_10005056_pt1 | contig 10113 bp, 7 predicted proteins | sample IncBWH4OmetaG_FD_150861 | JGI IMG/M metagenome (GOLD analysis project Ga0210395, IMG submission 150861) | Forest soil microbial communities from Barre Woods Harvard Forest LTER site, Petersham, Massachusetts, United States - Inc-BW-H-4-O ...
ACGCTCGACCGGAGAATCGTACAACCGCAGGCAACGGCCCTGGCGCAAAGCGTCTAACCACTCTTGGGGCACTCTTGGGGAACTTCCGTGATCGAACAAGTCGCCGAACTCAAGTCGAAAATGTATTCAACTAAACAGCACGCCGAAGTGAGAGTGCGCACGACTTGCCGGTCGTGCGAAAGCGACCGCCTGGAAAGCGTTCTGGATCTGGGGAATTTGTACGTCTCGAATTTCGCGGATGTGCCGGATAGCGGGCGCTGGCCGCGCGTGCCGCTGGATCTGGTGCTCTGCGGCAGCTGCGGTCTGGCGCAGTTGCGGCATACCACGCCGCCGGAGTGGCTCTATACACATTATTGGTACAAGTCTGGAATCAGCGCGATGATGCGCGCGGCGCTCACGGATATTTCTCGCCGCGCTGCACATTTTGTGGGCCTGCACGCGGGAGACAGTGTGCTGGACATCGGCTGCAACGATGGGACGCTGCTGCGCTCCTACGATTATGATGACGTGCGCCGGGTAGGTTTCGAGCCTGCGGAAAATCTGGCGTGCGAGGCGGCGGCCGGAACCGACCGCATCGTGCCAGATTTCTTCAGCGCGCGGCCCGTCGCGGGCGAACAATTTCGCGTGGTGACGTCCATCGCGATGTTCTACGACCTGGAAGATCCCAGCGCGTTTGTGGCGGACGTGGCGAGCATTCTGCTGGAAGAAGGCGTGTGGGTGATCGAGATGCACTATCTGCCGATGGTGCTGGAATGCAACGCGTTTGACGCGATCTGCCACGAACACATCGAGTATTACTCGCTCAGTTCGCTGGAGCCTTTGCTGGCGCGGCACGGTTTGCTGGTGGCGGACGTGGAGACGAACGACGTGAATGGCGGAAGTTTTCGCGTGTACGTGGTGCACCGCGATTCACCGGCCGCTTCGGTGCCGGCGCGGCGCGAGCGCGTGAATGCGATGCGCGCGCGGGAGCAGGGCGCGGGATTGCTGGGCCCAGCGGTGTATCAGGATTTCGGCGCGCGGGTGCGGCTGATTGGAGTGAAGCTTCAGGAATGGCTGCGCGACGAACGGCGGGAAGGGCGGGAAATTTCCGCGTACGGCGCATCCACAAAAGGAAATACGCTACTGCAAGTGTTTGGGCTGGATCACACGATGATTCGGTCCGCGGCGGAGCGCAACCCGGAAAAATGGGGGAAATACACCGTGGGGACGTGGATACCGATCGTCTCTGAAGCCGAAGCGCGAGCGCACGCCGATGACTTTCTGGTGTTGCCGTGGCACTTCATGGACGAAATTCAGGCGCGCGAGCACGATTTTCTGGCGCGGGGCGGAAAGCTGGTGGCGCCATTGCCAAATCTGCGCGTGATTACTGCGAGCGAGTGGAGCGCGATCGCCTGATTCCCTGGATCGCGCTGGTTCATGTCCGCAGCTACATCCGTCGCAATAAAATAGCCGCTGTAACGCGGCCAGAATATTCTGCCGAACGAAGGACACAGTAGAAAACTCGATCTTTGCGCGCCCCTTGCATTTGTCGCGCGTCCGCAACTGCATTTCCCATATATCTAGCGCAGCACTGCACCGGCCTGCCATGCATGCGCCGCAGTGCGGGGTGCGCACGCGAGCCAGCGAGGCAGCAGCGAGTCAGTTTCCGGTAGGACGGGTGGACGCAACACTGAGATGGAAGCCAACCAGGATTGAAAAGAAAATCCAAAATCGCTCGCTAGGATTAGACAAGCCGGAAAGCCGCCCTAGCTAGGTGTCGGCCGAGTGCAGCCAAACGAAGGGTCCTCCCGCGGAAGCATTCTCGAACAAACGCGGTGCACGGTGTCGCATCGACCGGTTGAGCTGGCAAGACTCGTCAGGACCTAGCCGTGGAGTCTGACGGATAACTTCCGGTTTGCCGACCACTCGTACGGATGATGCTCCGCAAGAAGTGCGCTTCCCCGTCAACGTTTCTGTTTTTCTCTTGCTCACCGAGGGCGGCGCGTGTAATTTCTCACTCGGTTACCGAGGGTATAAATTGAGCAAACCTTCCGATATGGTCCAGGGCACGTTGGACATGTTGCTGCTGAAAATACTCGCCCTTGAGCCTATGAACGGCTTCGCCGTCAGTCAACGTTTGAAGCAAGTGTCGGGCGACGTTCTACAAATGAGCGACGGCTCGCTGTACCCGGCCCTACACAAGCTGGAGCAGGAGGGCTGGATTACCGCCGAGTGGATGACGTCCGCAAAGGGTCGTCGAGCGAAATGCTATTCGCTGACACGATTGGGGCGGCGGCAACTTGAGAAGGAAACTGACAACTGGGGCAGGTTGTCCGATGCGATTTCGCGGGTCGTTAAACTCAAACTGAAAGAAACTTAAGGGATTCGAAGGCGGAACGGAGCGCCAATGCGACCGGAACATTGGGTATACACGATTCCATTGCGATTGAGATCGTTGTTTCGTCGAAAACAGGCAGACCAAGAACTCGACGACGAAATGAGCGATCATGTCGAGCTAAGGACTGAGGAGTACGTCAGCAAAGGTCTCGCCGTCGAAGAGGCGCGTCGGCGAGCGCTCCTTGAAATCGGCGGAGTAGAAAAACGCAAAGAAGAGTGTCGCGATACCCGCCATGTGACTTGGATTCGGGACCTCGCTCGAGATCTGCGCTACGGTGTCCGCATGCTGCGCAAATCACCCAGCTTCACCGCCGTTGCTGTTCTCACTCTCGCGCTCGGCATCGGCGCGAACACCGCCATTTTCTCTGTTGTAAATTCCGTACTTCTGCAGTCACTCCCGTTTTCGCATCCGTCGGAACTCCTGGACATTTCCGCGCGGAGCACGTATTTCGATTTCACTAATCTCGGACTTTCTCTCCCGGATATTGCCGACCTGCAGCAATCCTCCCAATCGCTCGCCGCACTCGCGGTGTATCAGGATTCGCCGAAGGAACTCGCACTGGACAAGCCGCAACGCCTGGAGGCTACCGCCGTTTCTAAAGATTTTTTCCTGCTGCTCGGACTTCGCTCTATCCATGGGCGCACGTTCACGTCAGAGGACATGCAGCCCGGCAGCCATTCGGTGATTCTTGGCTATTCCCTGTGGCGAGACACGTTCGGCGCCGATGCCACTATTCTCGGCAGATCCATCACGTTAGATGGCCAGCCGCATACCGTCATCGGTGTAATGCCGGCGGAGCCCGCTCTCGGTTTCGCGACAGACTCTAAACTTTTCATTCCGCTCATTCCGACGGAAGACCAACTTGCCGAGCGAGGGAATCACGCGTATTCGGTCGTCGCCCGCCTGCGCCCACACACCAGCGCGGCCCGAGCGCAATCCGAACTCGACACGATTTCTGCTCGGCTCGCTTCCGCTTACCCGGATGTCGATCAGGGCTGGAGCATCCACGCCACGCCTCTTAAACAATATCTGCTCGGTGACGCGCGTACTCCACTCGCCACTCTCCTATGCGCCGCAGGATTCGTTCTGATGATCGCCTGCGCCAATGTCAGCAATCTGTTCCTTGCCCGTGGGTGGGCGCGCCGGCGCGAATTCACTATTCGCGCGGCCATGGGAGCCTCGCGATCCGTTCTGATTCGTCAAGTCGCGGTCGAATCTCTGGTGGTGGCGGTCGCCGGGGGAGCTTTCGCCTTCGCGTTCGCCATGCTGACTGTGCAAACGCTCCGCTCCACACTCCCACCGGAAATTCCGCGGCTGCAGGAGATCCGAATCGACAGCTATGTAGCGTGGTTCACGGTTGGTACCTCGCTGCTTGCCGCATTGCTCTCCGCGGTCGCCCCGGCATTGCTCAGCACAGACGGTGATCTGAGTTTTGCCATCAGAGAAACTTCCACGAGCGCACCGGCCAGAGGCTCTGGCCACAATTTCCTGCGTCAACTCCTCGTTGTTGGCGAAGTTGCGCTCGCGTGCATTCTTCTGATTGGCGCGACGCTGGCCCTTCGCAGCTTCGGCCAAATTCTTCGCCTCGATCTCGGGTTTCAACCAGAGCATCTCCTCACGTTGCGCCTCGATTTTCCGAATTTTCGTTTCGCGTCTACGGAACCGGCCATCGTCTTTGTCAGGCAGGTTCTGGAATCCACCCGCGCCACTCCTGGCGTAACCGCTGCTTCCGCCGGACTGGTATTTCCCATGGCCGACGAAGTTGGGGAAACGACGTTCGAAACCGAAGCGATAGCCGCTGAGCCTAAGCATGCGCAGCAATCTGCACTGGGCAATCGCGTTGCGCCGGATTTCTTCCGCACGCTTGGCATCCCTCTTTTGGCCGGGCGCGACTTTACTGACGCCGATATAAAAGGAAACTCACCAGTTTTCGTTGTGAATGCGACTCTGGCCAAGAAATATTTCGGCAGCACGGATGTGATTGGCAAACGATTCTCCACCGATTTTTCCTTGGGCCACCCGGTGTGGGGGCAAATCGTCGGCGTGGCCGGCAACGTTCGCGAGGCGAATCATTTCGACCTGCAGGACGATTTCAAGCCCCAAATTTACGCGCCGTTTTATCAGACGCCGCGTATTTTCGGCGTCTATCTGGTGGTTCGATCCGCAGGCGATCCTTCTGCGCTCGCGCCGGCACTAGAGGAGCGCATCTGGTCCATCGACAAGAACCAGCCAGTCACTGCTGTTGCCACACTCGATCAGCGCATAGCCGAGGTGAATGCTTCGCCCCGCTCACAAACTTTTCTACTAGGGATCTTCGCCGCGCTGGGCTTACTTCTCGCGCTCATCGGCGTGTACGGCGTGATGTCGTATCTGGTGGGGCTGCAGACGCGTGAAATCGGGATTCGCATGGCGCTCGGAGCAGATCGTGGCGGGATTCTGCATCTGGTTATCGTGCACGGCTTAAAGCTCACCCTGTGCGGAATTTTCGCCGGAATCGTCATCGGGTTGGCTCTGACTCGATTCATGAGCAGCCTACTCTTCGGTGTGTCCGCCACTGACCCACTCACCTACGTGACTGTCGCTTTGCTGCTTCTGGTCGTCGCCACAGCAGCTTGCTGGATCCCGGCCCGACGGGCGGCGCGCGTCGATCCAATCGTCGCGCTACGCTACGAATAGAACGATCTTGCACCTGGGGGATTTTTGGATGTTCCTGGCGCTTCCTCCCGAGTCACCGGCGGCCAAGAAGTAATCCACACGGCTGATTAACGGTGCGGGTACCGGAAACTGGCGCACTGCTGGCGAGGGCGCTCGCCTATCTGCGAATTGGGATTCTTGCTATAGTAATTTTTCGTTTTGAATTGCGGCTTTAGCGCGGAGCGGGCGCGGCTGCCTTACTTTGCAGCACCGAGGGAGAGAGATGGTCGCGGATCGTCAACCGGAATATTTTGCGGGGAAAGATATCAGGATTGGAATTATCGGTTGCGGCTACGTGGGGTTGCCACTGGCGCTGCGATTTGCGGACGTGGGCCAACGCGTGACGGGCTTCGACACGGATCAGGAAAAAATCACCAAACTGAACGCCGGGCAGTCGTACATCCAGCATATTTCCGCGGACAAAATTAAACAGCACGTGCAGGGAAAGCGCTTCGATGCCACCACGGATTTCACGCGCTTGCGCGAGATGGATGCGGTGCTGATTTGCGTGCCTACGCCACTTGATGAGCGGCGTGAACCGGATTTGAGTTATGTCGAGAAAACGGCGCAGTCCATCGCGCCTAATTTGCAGCGCGGCCAGCTGATTGTGCTGGAGAGCACCACGTATCCGGGAACGACTGAGGAATTGGTGCTGCCGATTCTGGAGAAGGGTGGACTGAAGTGTCCGCTGGCGCGGGGCGCGGGCAGTGAGAATGTAGCCACGGATTTTTATCTGGCGTTTTCGCCGGAGCGGGAAGATCCGGGGAATAAACAGTACGGGCTGGCTCAGATTCCGAAAGTGGTGGGCGGGATCAATCCGCCCAGCGGGCGTGCGGCGATGGCGCTCTACGCGCAGATTGTATCGAAAGTGGTGCCGGTGAGTTCGACGCGAGCGGCGGAAATGGTGAAGCTGCTGGAAAATATTTTTCGCTGCGTGAATATCGCGCTGGTGAATGAGCTGAAACAGCTTTCGCTGCGCATGGACCTGGATATATGGGAAGTGATTGACAGCGCGGCGACGAAACCATTCGGGTTCATGCCATTTTATCCGGGACCGGGATTGGGCGGACACTGCATTCCCGTGGACCCTTATTATCTTTCGTGGAAAGCGCGCGAATATGATTTCGCGACGCGTTTTATTGAGCTGGCCGGTGAAATCAATACAGCTATGCCTTACAACGTGGTGGATGCGCTGGTGACGGCGCTGAACGGCCATGAAAAAAGCGTGAAGGGCTCGAAGATTTTGTTGCTGGGCGTGGCTTACAAGAAGGATGTGGACGACCTGCGCGAATCGCCTTCATTGAAACTTCTGGAATTGCTGAGCGCGCGCGGAGCGGTGCTGGATTACAACGATCCTTATTTTCCGGCGCTGCACAAAATGCGGCATTACGATTTTTCGAATATGAAGTCGGTGGAGCTTTCACCGGAGCGCCTGGCGACTTACGACTGCGTGCTGATCGCGACGGACCACACTAGCTACGACTACGAGGCGATCGTGCGCGACTCCAAGCTGGTGGTGGATACACGCAATGCGACGCGGCACGTGAAGCAGGACCGCGAAAAAGTGGTGCATTGCTAGAACCCATCTCATAAATATTCAGGCGCAATATATGTAAATGTGTGACTTCTGGGGCTAAAGCCCCTACTTTTGTGGACTTTACGGCGGTGCTGAAGCCCCACCCTTTCGGCCCAACCGAATTATGAGATGGCTTCCGGGCCGCAGCGTCCTTCCCGCAAGCTATTGAACCACGTGTCCGCATTCTTGGCGCCAGCCCCACGACAATTTCTGCGCTGGATTTTCGCCTGTACTTACGAACAGGGGGCAGTTGTGTTTTCGCACATGGGAAGATAGTTCCATTGCCGGGAGCGAAATCAAAACTTATGGTACTGGTATGCGAGCAACGACCACGAAACCGCAAAAGAATAGTGAGCCGCTGTTGTTGGATCCGGGGCGGCGCCGCAGCATGCGTGTGCTGCTGAGCGTGCCGATTACGGTGATGGGCAAGAACACGTCTAACCAGGATTTCGAGGAAGAAACGCGCACGCTGGTGGTGAATGCGCATGGCGCGCTGATATCGCTGGCTGCGCGCGTGGCCGCCGCGCAGGAAGTTACGCTGGCGAACAAGGCCACACAGCACACGCAGAAATGCCGCATTGTGTATGTGGGCGCGGCGCAGGCTGGGAAGGCGCAGATGGGCATCGAGTTCGTGAAGCCTTCGCGCACTTTCTGGCAAATTGATTTTCCGCCGGATGATTGGGTCGTTCCCGAAGATTAATGCGGGTTTCTGTTTCGTTTCTGCGTAGCCGCCACTAGCGCGGCATAGCCGCAAGTTCCGCGCGAACATTTCCCACGGGCATTTCCGCAAGTACCAGTAGAGGAGTGCGCGCGGGGTTGTGCGCCAACCACACCAGGAAACTGGCGCGCGGCACTACTTTGCCGTGCTCAAACAGGCGCACTGAGATTTTCGTGGCTTGAAACTTTCCCGCGTCCACTGCGACTGCTTCCGACGCGGATTCCAGGCGGGCCCGGACCTCATATAAATCGCTGCCATCGTAAACCGGGACGTGAAGCTCCGACGTGTGCTGCCAATCCACAGCGCGCAACGCGTAAAAACCGCCGAGGGGATCGCGCGTGCCGGGTTGCACCAGCACTGGCGCGACGGTACCGCGGCTCGATTGGCCGACGGGGATAAGGTGCAGCACTTCGTTCTGCTTCGAACCTAGTTCACTCAGATACAGTTCGTATTGATGGCTTTCGAGGGTCGTGGTGTCTGTGTAGGAATCGAATTGATCGTCCACTTCGAAGAGTGTGCGCGCCGGATTTTCGGAGTGCGCTGAAGCGCGGAAGTGCCACGTTTGCCAGCCGAGAAGATTGCGGCGCTCGACTACGGTCATTTGCAGGGCGGCGGCATTAGGAAAAATCGCCCACGATACTCGATAGTTTAGAATTTCGCCGGTGCCGAATGGCATCGGAGCTTCCGCGCTGGTGATTTTGGTGACGGACATTGCTTTGCTGAGAGCGGTGTAAGGAGTTTGCTGTGTGTTTGCGGTGGGGCGCGTGGAGCGAGCCGTCGCTAGAACGCCGCTGCATATGAAAATAGATGCGACGATGATGAGCCGGCCTGTGACGGTTGCACGATGATGCGATTTCATAAAGATGTCCGGCTGACGATCAGTCTTTCCTGTTGCGGTTTCGCTCTGGATTTGCGCGCACTTCGTACCGCCATCTATTTTGGTGCTGGAGGTTGCCGGTTCGCAAGCGGCGAGGATATAGTCAAGCGTAGCTGAAAAATGTGCGGCGATTCGTTGGGCTGGTGCTTCGCGGGAGGATTTTCAGAATGCGTTATCTGGTGACGGGCGGCGCGGGATTTATCGGCTCGAACATTGTGGATGAGCTCGTGAAGCGCGGGCAGGAAGTAGTGGTGCTCGACGATCTTTCGGCCGGCAAGGAGACGAATCTGGCGGCGGTGCGCGACAAGATCGATTTGCACATTGGAACGATTACGGATTTGGCCGCGGTGCAGTCGGCATGCAAGGGCGTTCATTACGTGATTCATCTGGCGGCGCGGACTTCGGTGCCGCGCTCGGTGCTGAATCCGCTGGAATCGAATCATGTGAATATTGACGGGACGTTGAACGTGCTGGTGGCGGCGAGGGATGCACAGGTGCGGCGGTTTGTTTTCGCGGCGTCATCGTCGGCGTATGGCGAAACGCCGACGCTGCCGAAAGTCGAGACGATGCCAGCGCAGCCGATCTCGCCTTATGGCGTGACGAAATACGTGGGGGAAATGTACGCGCAGGTTTTTGGGCGCGTTTATGGGCTGGAAAATGCGTGTTTGCGGTATTTCAATGTGTTTGGGCCGCGGCAGGATCCAACTTCGCAATATTCTGGGGTGCTTTCGCGATTTATGCTGGCGGTGATCGAAGGACAGGCGCCGGTGATTTATGGCGACGGGGAGCAATCGCGGGATTTCACTTACGTGGAAAATGTTGTGGACGAGACGTTGCGTGCTTGCGAGGCTGACGGCGCTTCGGGATTGGTGTTCAATGGAGGGACCGGGGCGCGGATTACTTTGAACCAGGTATTGAAAATGCTTTCGCGCATTACAGGACAGACGATTCAGGCGAAATATGACGCGCCGCGCAATGGTGATATACGCGATTCGCAAGCGGACGTTTCGCTGGCGCGGAAGATCCTGGGCTACGAGCCGCGGGTGCAATTCGAAGAGGGATTGAAGCGGACTTGGGAGTGGTACAAGAACACCTACGCGAAGAGTTAGCTGGATTCAACAAAGGCGGAACTTCAGCGGCTAAAGCCGCTCGGGCTCGGCGCTGCCTATGTCGTGGCTAAAGCCACGACCCACAAAGGTACCCCCGAACTGCCACGGATTTTGTCGTTGCACATTTTCTAATCAGCAATTTATTTTAAATGGGCGGGCAGGTCGCTGAGGCTATCGAGCATTATGTCAGGCGGATGCGCGCGCAAGCTTTCGGAGCCGAAACCGTAGGTTACGCCGCAGGCGTGCATTCCGGCGTTGCGCGCTGTTTTGATGTCCACGTCGGAGTCCCCTACCATCATGGCTTCGTGCGGCGCGGCTTGCAGCTCGCGCAACAGGATTTGCGCGCCCTGCGGGTCAGGCTTCTTGGTTTCGAAGCTGTTCCCACCATACACGTTGCGGAAATAACGCGAAAGATTCAAGCCTTCAATAATCGCGCGGCTGAAGCGTACGGGCTTGTTGGTGAGCACGGCCATGGGAAATTTGTGCAGTTGCGCTAGTGCTTCACGCACGCCTGGATAGACGTCGGTATTGTCTAGCATGTGCGCGCGATAATATTGCAGAAAATATGCCAGGCCTTTTTCGATGTCCGCTTCCGTGGCATTTTCACCCAGGGCTCGCTGCACCAGCATAGGTGCGCCGTTTCCGATGAAGGTGCAGATTTTTTCGTGGACGTGTGGTTCACGGCCCATGTGTTCGAGCATGGCATTCACGGAGAGGACGAGGTCGAGCTGGGAATCGATCAGCGTGCCGTCCAAATCGAAG
>Ga0210395_10005061_pt1 | contig 10109 bp, 8 predicted proteins | sample IncBWH4OmetaG_FD_150861 | JGI IMG/M metagenome (GOLD analysis project Ga0210395, IMG submission 150861) | Forest soil microbial communities from Barre Woods Harvard Forest LTER site, Petersham, Massachusetts, United States - Inc-BW-H-4-O ...
ACCAGGTCACAGTCCGTTCCCGTGATCAGATGGGCCAGCGTCCGGCCCGCGAGGTTCGTCGTCGACACGCCGTCCCCGACGTAGCCGCCCGCCCAGCCCAGGCCGCTGTCACGGTCGAGGCCGACCGACGCGCACCAGTCGCGGGGCACGCCGATCGGACCGCCCCAGCTGTGGCTCACCCGGACCTCGCCCAGCACGGGGAACAGCCCGGCCAGCGTCCGCCGCAGCTCCGCGAACACCTCCGGGACGCGGTCGAACGACGGCCGGACCGCGGACCCGAAGTGGTACGGCGCCCCTCGCCCGCCGAAGGCAAAGCGCCCGTCCGCGGTCCGCTGGCCGTAGATGATCAGGTGCCGCAGGTCGCCGAACGTCGGCCGGCCCGCCAGACCGATCTTGTCCCACACCTCGTCCGGCAAAGGCTCCGTCGCGATCATCAGCGAATAGACGGGAACGACGGCGCGCCGCAGGCCCATCAGGCCCGGCGTGTATCCCTCCGTGGCCCGGACGATGTAGCGCGCTCGCACCGTCCCGAGGCCGGTCACCACGCTGCGCGGCCGGATGTCGTGGACGGGCGTGCGCTCATAGACGCTGACGCCCGCGCGCCGGACGACCTCGGCCAGGCCGCGGACCAGGCGGGCCGGGTGAATGGCCGCGCAGTGCGGGGTGTAGGTGCCGCCGGCCACCTCGGTGGCGCCCGCCATCTCGCGGGCCTCCTCGGCGGTCAGCAGCCGCAGATCCTCGTCCCCGAAGCCGAACTCGCGGGCCTCGGCGACCTCCTGCCGCGCCCGCTCAAGCTGCAGCGGCGACCGGGCGAGCATGACGGTGCCGCCCTTGGCCCAGTGACAGTCGATGCCCTCCGCGGCCGCTACCCGGCCGACCTCGTCGACCGTCTCGTGCATGGCCCGCTGCATGGCGACCGCGGAGGCGTGGCCGGTCATTCGCTCGAGCTTGGTCAGCGAGGCGGGAAACAGCGCCGAGCACCAGCCGCCGTTCCGTCCCGAGGCGCCGTAACCCGCAATATCCCGCTCGCACACGACGATGCGGAGGCTGGGATCGGCCTGATTCAGGTAATAAGCGGTCCACAGGCCGGTGAAGCCGGCCCCGACGATCGCGACGTCGGCGTCGGTGTCGCCGGGCAGCGAGTCGCCTGGCGCCAGGGAGCCGGGCACAGTGTCGTGCCAGAACGACAAAGATCGGTACCGGTCTGCGGGCGCCATGCTGTACATCGTGGCAGGCCGAGGCCGCCCGACCGGGATCGGGCATGCTAGGGCCATGAGCACTGAGGCGGCCGGAACTGTGCCACCCCCGCGCGATGGCGCGGGGCCCTACCGGATCTGCATGGTGTGCCTGGGCAATATCTGCCGGTCGCCGACCGCTGAGGTGGTCCTGCGGGCCGAGCTCGATCAGGTCGGGCTGGACGGAAAGGTCCTGGTGGACAGCGCCGGAACCGGGGACTGGCACCTCGGCGAGCCGATCCACCCGGGCGCTGGCGCTGAGCTGGCCCGGCACGGCTACGACGGCTCCGCGCACCGGGCGCGGCAGATCGAGCGCTCCTGGCTGGCCGGCTACGACCTGCTGCTCGCGATGGATCAGCGGAACCTGGCCACGCTGCGCCGCCTCGCGGTCGGCGACCCGCAGCTGACCGGCCGGATCCAGCTGCTGCGGTCGTTCGACCCGGACTCCGAGCCCGCGGCGGAGGTCCCCGACCCCTACGAGGGCAGCGAGGCGGAGTTCGGTGAGGTCTTCGAGATGGTGGAGCCGGCCGCGCGCGGGATCGCTCACCAGCTGGCGGCGATGCTCTGACGGGCCTGCTGACGTGGCGGCCGAGGCCACCAGGCTCCGGCTCGAGGCGGCTCTCGGCGGCCCGGTCGGTGAGCTGCGCCGCCTTGGCGGCCAGCACGGCGTCGACCATTACCGGCTGGCGCTCGCCGACGGGCGGGCGGGATTCGCCAAGGTTGCCGGCCGCCAGGACGAGGCGGCCGGGTTCGCGGCCGAGGCCCATGGCCTGCGCTGGCTGCGCGAGGCGGAGGCGGTGCCCGTCCCCGCCGTGCTAGCGGCCGGCGACACCGTCCTCGTCATCGAATGGGTCGGCGAGGGCCAGCCAGGCCCCGATGCCGCCCGGCGCTTCGGGGCCGAGCTGGCCCGGCTGCACGCCGCCGGGGCCGGGCACTTCGGCGCGCCGTGGCCCGGCATCATCGCTGGCCTGCCGCTGCCGAACGACGAGGCCGCGCGCTGGCCCGACTGGTATGCGACCTGCCGCCTGCTGCCCTATGCCCGCATGGCCCGCGATGCCGGAACTCTGTCCGCGGCCGATGTCCGGCTCGTCGAGACGGTCTGCTCGCACATCGGGGCGCTGGCCGGGCCGCCCGAGCCGCCGAGCCGGATCCACGGCGACTGCTGGTCAGGGAACGTGCTCTGGGCGGACGGCCGGGGCTGGCTCATCGACCCGGCCGCGCACGGCGGCCACCGGGAGACCGACCTGGCGATGCTGCGGCTGTTCGGCGCTCCGCACCTCGACGAGCTGCTCGCCAGTTACGACGAGGCCGCGCCGCTCGCCGACGGGTGGCGTGAGCGGATACCGCTTCATCAGCTGCACCCGCTGCTGGTACACGTCTGTCTTTTCGGAACGGCCTACCGGGAGGGTGCTCTGGCCGCGGCGCGCGCGGCGCTTCGGGCGTGAGGGCTCAGCCAGCGCTGCCGTTCGCCGACCTGCCGCCGTCGTGGGGGCCGAAGTCGATGTAGTCCGGGTTCGCGGGCTGGTCACCGGGCTCACCGGGCTCACCGCGCTCGTCGTCGTGATCGCCCGTCTCTGGTACCGCCTCGGGCGCGAGCGGCAGCGCGATGGAGAACGTGGCGCCCTGCCCCGGCCTGGATGTCACCCACACCGCGCCGCCGTGGGCCGCAACCAGGGCGGCGACGATCGCAAGGCCGAGGCCGGTGCCGCCCGCGGTTCTGGCCTGGTCGGCCCGGTAAAACCGCTCGAAGGCGTGCGCCGACTGCTCCTGCGTGAGCCCGGGTCCGTAGTCGGTGACCTCGAGCACGGCAGCGGGCTGGGCGCCGTGCGGGCTGGCTGGGTGGGCCGGTTTCGCGGCGGCAGGAGCGTCGTCTGCCTCCTCGTCCCATCCCCAGTCGCCGGCGTGCGGCTCGTCCGGCACGAACTCGTCCGGCTCGGTCGGCTCGTCCAGGACCGCTGCCGACGCCTGGATCTCGGCCATGCTGCCGGACCTGATGGTGACGTCGATCGGCGTCGCGTCCGGAGTGTGGACGAGCGCGTTGCTCATCAGATTGCCGATGACCTGCCGGAGGCGGACCTCGTCGCCGACCACCAGCAGCGCGGCGCCGGCGCCGACGGTGAGGTTGATCGTCCGGCTGGGCGCGACGACCCGGGCGTCATGCACGGCGTCGCCCGCGAGCGTCAGCAGATCGACGGTCTTGTGCTCGAGCGGCCGCTGCTGGTCAAGCCGGGCGAGCAGCAGCATGTCCTCGACCAGCACGCCCATGCGGGCCGATTCCTGCTCGACCCGGCGCATGATCCGGTCAAGATCAGCCGGGGCGAGCTTGCCGGTCCCGTTGCGCCCTGTCCCGTTGCTGGCGCCCAGGTCGGCCGGGGTCGTGCTGCCGGACGGCGGGGTCGGCTCCGCCTCGGCCGAGACCGCCGAGGCGGCCTCAGTGTCCGACGAGGCCTTGACCCCGCCGCGCTGGCGGTAGTACTCGGCGAACCCGCGGATGGCCGTCAGCGGCGTGCGCAGCTCGTGGCTGGCGTCCGCGACGAACTGCCGCATGCGGCCCTCGGACCGCCGCGCGGCCTCCTCGGACCTGGACTGCGCCCGGAACGCCGACTCGATCTGGCTCAGCATGACGTTGAGTGAGCGGCCCAGTCGGCCGACCTCCGTCCTCGGATCCATCTCGGGGACTCGCCGGGTCAGATCGCCCGCCGCGATCGCCCCGGCGGTCTGCTCAATGTCAATGAGCGGCCGTAGGCTGCCCTGGACGATAGCTGCGCCGATTGCCACTAGCGCGATGAGGATAATTCCGCTGACAACGATATCGACCACGGCGAGCTTGCCCAGGGTGGAGTACTGCGGACTGACGTCGATTCCGACGACCAGGGTGCCCATGATGGGCGTGTTGGACGCGGTGACTCCCACCTGCTGATTGGGGATCGCCAGCACCCGCCATTTGCCGGCTCCCGACATGGCGGGCACCGTCGTCGGCCCACCCGAGCTCACCCACGACGCAGACGGGGTGATCTGCGGCCCGGAACCGGCCGGAACGCCATTGGTGGACGACGCGGCAACCTTGCCGTTGACAATCGCTGCGGCGGCCCAGTCCTCTGGGCCAAAACTGTGGAACCGCGGCCCGCTGCCCGTCTCAACCTGCGCCGCAAGCGCCCCTAGCTGCTGGTCAGCAGTATTGAGCAGGTATTCGCGCAGGAATGAGAGCCCGGCGATGCTTATGACGGTGAGCGCTACCGCCACCAGGGCGAGAACGGACGCGATGAGCTTGGCTCGCAGGGGCGTGCGGGCAGGAAGCTGTCTGACGGATTGCCAGAAGCTCCGTGGTTGCGGGGTGGCGGCCATAACACGAGCCGGTCCTAAGACGCTGGGAGCCGGAGCACATACCCGACGCCGCGCAGTGTGTGCAGCAGATGCGGCTCAGCGGTGTCGATCTTGCGGCGCAGGACCGAGACGTAAGACTCCACGATCCCGGTGTCCCCGCGGAAGTCGTAGTCCCACACATGGTCGAGTATCTGCATCTTGGACAGCACCCGGTTGGCGTTGCCCATGAAGTACCTCAGCAGCTTGAACTCGGTGGGGGAGAGCTGGACCTGCTTCCCCCCGCGCCACACCTCGTGGCTGTCCTCGTCGAGCTCAAGATCGGCAAACTTCAGGCGCGGCGGCGGCTCGCTGCCGTCACCGCGGGTGCGGCGCAGGACCGCCCGGATCCTCGCGATGACCTCTTCCAGGCTGAACGGCTTCGTCACGTAGTCGTCGCCGCCGAGCGTCAGGCCTCTGATCTTGTCCTCGGTCGAGTCACGGGCGGTCAGGAACACCACGGGGATCTGGGTACCGCCGCCGCGCAGCCGCCGGACGACGTCGAAGCCGTCCATGTCGGGGAGCATCACATCCAGGACGATGAGGTCCGGGCGGTGCCGCTGGGCTGCCTGGACCGCCTCGTTCCCGGCGGCGGCGGTGATCACCTCGAAGCCGGAGTACCGCAGGCTCGCCGCCAGCAGTTCCAGGATGTTGGGCTCGTCCTCGACCACTAGCAGCCGGGCGTCAGGATCCCGGCGGCCGTTGGTGTGCTGGCTGGTCATTACCCCATTGTCCGCCAGGTCTCTGAAGGTTAGCTGAACGCATCCTGATGCTGACCTCCGCAGTTGGGGCATGTGAGCCGCATGCGGACAAGGAAGCGCCCGCTTTGCGGCTTTGGTTCAGCGCCGCGCCAGTGGGTTTTGCCCGGATTAGGGCGCTTGCTGTGAGCCGGTGATCAGCGAGGCTGGCACCGGGCGCCCGGCCGCCAGGTCGTTGAACAGCACCTTTGCCTCCGAGGAGTTCCACAGCACGGAGTCGCCGGCCGAGGTGACGTAGTTGGACGTCGCGATCGGCACCGTAGTGGTCTGCGGGTTGCGCATCGCCTCGGCCACCCGGTACAGATCGAACAGGCTCGCGTTCTGGTCGACGGTGAGCGTGTCCACCACGCCCGAGGCGGCCGGCAGGATGGCAAACGGGTTCAGCATCACGCCGGTGCTCGTCATCTTGGACAGGAGCGCCTTGAGGAAGATCCGCTGATCCTCTTCGCGCTGCAGGTCCTGGGTGGCGAAGTTGTGCCGGTCCCGGACGTAGGCGAGCGCCTGGCCGCCGCTGAGTATCTGGCAGCCGGCCTTGAGGTTAACGCCCGATGCGACGTCCTTCAGCGGCGCGGTCAGGCACATCCGGACCCCGCCGACCGAGTTCACGACGTTGACGAAGCCACCGAAGCCGATCCCCATGTAGTGGTTGATATACAGGCCGGTGTTGTTCTGAATGGTCTCCGCGAGGAGCTTCGGCCCGCCGAACGCATACGCCGCGTTGATCTTGTTGTCGCCGTGGCCCGGAATGCTGACGTACGAGTCACGCGGAATGCTGATCAGCAGCGGCCGTCCGCCACCGGAAGGGATGTGCAGGATCAGGATCGTGTCGGACCGCTGGCCGCCGATGTCGAATCCGGTCGAGAGCTGGCGCTCCTGGGCCGCGGTCAGCCCCTGGCGGCTGTCGGACCCGGTGATCAGCCAGTTCGTGCCGGAGCCGGGCGCCGGCCTGCCCGCGTAGGCGACGAGCACGGCCTGCCGGTTGAGCTTGGAGTTCAGATAGAAGTAGGTACTCGCGACACCGGCAATGAAGAGCACCACGATCACGCCGAGGACCACGAAGACCCGCTTGCGCCGCGTCCAGTTCCGCCAGCCCTTACCGCCGGGCTTGCCGCCGCCGCGCGACCAGCGCGGACGGCCGAAGCGGCCCGGCGCGGAACTTGGCGGTGGCTGACTCGGCCACATGCCTGGCGGTGCCCCGCCGGGTGCCCCAGCGGAGATGGCCTGGGTCGCGCCCGCCGAAGGGTCTCCGCTGTACTGCCGCACCTCGAACTGCCCGCCCGCACCACTGCCCTGGCCTGCGCCACGACCTGCGGAGACGCTCACGGTGTCGTCTGCCCCCGCAGACTTAGCCGCGTCTTGCCTGTCGTCTCGGAACCAGCCTTCTGGAAACTCGCTCATCGTCGGTCCGCCCGTTCGCCGTCGGTGTCTCCATCGTCTCTACCTGCAAGACGGTCTGACAGCCAAATCGGCTGCAACGGAAAGTGCCAAATGGCGCCAGCTCATGCTAACTATTCCCGGCCGTCTGCGGCCGTTACCTACCTGTTATCACCGAACGCATGCATCGGGGCCGCGCCGCCCCACCAGATGGTGACCACCTCGCGGCCGGACGAGCCCAGGTCCGCCGGGTGCTCGGGGTCAATGCCCGAGTCCTCAAGCGCCCTGGCAACATCGTCGGCGCGCTCGGGCGGCAGGCACAGCCGCCTTCTGGTCACGTCGGTCATCTCGGCGAAGCTCGCGTAGTCGCCGCCGCTCGGTCGCCGCCACCGTTCGTGGCGGGCCTCGACGCCAAGCGCGGCCAGGATCGCCAGCAGGTCGTCGGCCGTCGGCCCGGTCGGCCGCTGCAGGCCGTGGAACCTGAGCCAGAGATCGTTGAGGCTGACCAGCGGGTGCGTCGCCGTCATCTCGACAACGACGAGGCGGCGCGCCGCGGTCGTCAGCGCGGCCAGGAACGGCTCGATCAGCTGGGCGTTGTAGGTCACGTGATGGCACGTCACCACGTCGGCCTCGCCGGCCTCGGCGGCGGATCCGGGCCAGCTGCCGTGCACCAGCCGCGCCTGGACGCCGGCCGCGGCGGCCCGCTCGCCGAGCAGGGCCAGCATCCCGGGGTCGGTGTCGACGGCCGTCAGGCCAGTACACCTGGGCAGTAGCGGCAGGCTGGCCGCGCCGGCCCCGGACCCGACGTCGAGCACAGTGCCGGGCGGATCAAGAGCGGCGAAGGCCCGGTCGTAGGAGGGTCCGGCGGGCGCTAGCGAAACCCGGTCGGCTCGCCGGGCGAAGACCTGGCGCGGTAGTACCCAGGGCGACTCGGACACCGACGCGATGATGTGGTCGGGAATTGCCCAGGCCTCGAGGTCGGACCGCCAGCGGTCGAGCAGGTCACGCGCCGGGGGAGCTTCGTCCATGGGGCAACGGTACGGCCCAGTTGATCCGGACCCCGGCCCGACGCCAGGTGCGCTCGGCGACCTGAGTGACAACCATCACGGTGAAGCCGATGAAGAAGACCGCCTCCATGACACCGCCGAACCGGTTGGTCAGGTAGGCCAGGCCGAGCAGCGGATAGGCGACAAGCGCGGCACGCCACAGGCGGCGGTAGGCCGTCCCGGCGGCCGACGGGGTGCCGGCCGTCCGGCGGGCCGCGATGAACAGAGCGACCGTGATCGCGGCGAACTCCACGATGCCGGCGCCGATGTGGACGTACTGGCTGGCCGGCAATTCGAAGTGCCATTCCATCCGCCGGCATACCGCGTTGATCCCGTCCTCGCACACCTCGGGGAACAGGCCGCCGGCGGCGCCCGCGATGGCGAAGCCCAGCATTGCCAGCCAGTCCCGCCCGCCGCCGGGGGCGCTGCGGCGGCCCATGACGACGAACGCCGCGAACAACAGCACGCCGGAGAGCAGGTCCGCGTGCTGCATGGCCGTGGCGTAGGGCTGGCCGGAGACCTCGAGGTTGCTGAACAGCTCGTCCGGCGATGTCATGAGTCCGGGCTTCAGCGGCACGAGGACCCACCAGTTGTAGGCAAGCAGGCCGCCGGCCGCCAGCACCCAGGCAGCGATGCGGCGGGAATGCGAAAGGCCGGGACCAGGTTCGCCGAGAAGAGGGGACGTGGCGGCGAGGTTCGCCACACCCTCGCGACCAGGGCCGGGTGCGGTGGGAGTCGACTGCGGCGGGGCCATGGCCGGCGGACCTCCGATCCTCGGTGGCACCACCCGGCGGCTTACCTGCCGACAGGTCGGGTTCGTGCCTTCAAGATCAGATTAGGCACGTTCCTAACCGGCCGTCAAGTAGGTTTTTGTGCAACGCAAACTAACCACTTTGACGGCCCGTAGCCATAAAGGAACGCCTGCTCGCGGCCGGCGATCGGGCGTCGGCTGCGCGGCCCGGACGGGCTACAGGACGAGCTCGGTCTCACTGCGCTTGATCCTGATTTCGCGACATGCGCCCAACGCTGCTTGCAGCGAAGGGGTGCTATCAGTAACGTGCCGTCCGGTTTGTCACTCAGCCCTAGTCCACTCCGCAGCGAAAGGGTGATTTCGGCTGACCACGGCGGATAGCCGCGGGCGGCGGCTCCGTCTGCCCGCGGACCCGTCGCAGACCGTGCGGCAGGCGATACCCCGCCGCAAGCCAGTTCCAGCGCCGGACGACACCAGGACGAAGGACACAGTGGCGAAGGACACCGCGCCCGGCCAGACGGTGAGACCGGGTCGAGCAAAGTCGGTCAGGGCGGATGAGCCCGGCCCCGGCGAAGAGCCGGCCGGGACGAGTGGGCGCGAGTTCGCTCCCGTCTCCGTCGAGGCGCTCGAGCGCGTGCTCGACGGTCTGAAGCGCCTGGGTGAGTCCCCCGCTAGCAGCCCACGGCGGCGCGCATCGCGGTGAGGTAGGCCTGGTTCGTCCGCAGCTGAATGAGGCGGGCAACGGGCGCGCCGAGGCGGGCCAGTGGATGCTGCGGCCGGGAGAAGGCCTGCACGGTGAAGACGAGCCGGGCCCCGTCGCGGGCGACATGGAAGGCCTCTTCGCCCCGCTCCGGGTGGGCGGGCAGCGTCCCGTAGGCGAAACCGAAGCGCTCGGGCTCGTCGGTCACGTAGACGACGCGGCCGGCCGCGGTGGCCCAGCCGAGCGGGAGCGGCAGTGCCAGGGCGAACGTCAGGTCCGGCCGGACCGGCTCGTCCGGGACCACGGTCATGCCGGCTCCGAGCTGCGCCGCCCAGCCGCGCAGTGCCGCCGATGCCCGGTGCAGCCGGGCGTCGCTGTACTCGCCGAGGTCGGCCCGCCAGCGTCCGTGCCAGTAGCGCGCGGGCATGGCGGTCGCGGTGGCGCCGACCTCGGGGTAGGTGAGGCCGAGGCCGGATTGCGCGGCCACGAGCCGGGCCAGGACCACGGCCGACGGCCGGCGCAGGTGCAGCACATGAGCAACGTACCGCCGGGCGCAAGGGTGCGGGCCCGGCCAGCGCCGGTGGCCTTGGCGCTGGCCGGGTGTCCTGGTGTTGGGATTGCGCACCTGGCCTGAGCTGGCGCGCTAGCAGTGAGTTACGGTACGGGTGGGGTGTGGCCCGCCCCTGGCAAGCCAGGGGCGGGCCCGCTTGGGTCAGCGGTTAGGTGCGCGGACTGAGGTGCAGGAGTACGACCTCGTCCGTGCCGGATCCGGCCGAGTTGTTGGTGCCGGACGGCTGCCCGGTCTCGTACGGGTCCTGCTGGGTCGGCCAGCCCACGAAGCGCTGCGAGTTGTACTCGAACCACTCCGAGGCGGTCGTGATCGGG
>Ga0210395_10005062_pt1 | contig 10107 bp, 12 predicted proteins | sample IncBWH4OmetaG_FD_150861 | JGI IMG/M metagenome (GOLD analysis project Ga0210395, IMG submission 150861) | Forest soil microbial communities from Barre Woods Harvard Forest LTER site, Petersham, Massachusetts, United States - Inc-BW-H-4-O ...
CAGCGCGGCATCTACCTGGACTGGTGCCATGACCCCGGCGCCCGCCATCGGAGCAGATCCCAGCTGACCGTCAGACCACCAACGGAGGATAACGGTGACCAGCCCCGCCCCCACGATGCGTGCCATGCGCGCCACCAGCCCCGACTCAGCCAGCCTGACCTGCCAGAGCATCCCGGTCCCGGATCCAGGGCCAGGAGAGCTGCTGGTTGAGGTCCGCGCCACTGCTGTAACCGCCGACGAGCTCACCTGGCCGGAGACCTGGCCTGCCATCCCGTGCCACGACCTGTCCGGGGTCGTCGCGGCCGACGGCGACGGGGTTACCGGCTGGCAGCCCGGTGACGAGGTGTATGGCCTGGTAGGGTTCGACCGTCCCGGTGCTGCCGCTGAATACGTCGCTATTCCCGCTGCCGATCTGGCTCCTAAGCCCGTGGCCGTCGATCACGTCGCGGCCGCTGCGCTCCCGCTTGGTGCGCTGACGGCCTGGCAGGCGCTGCATGAGCACGCACATCTGAAGCCGGGGCAGCATGTTCTGGTGCACGGCGGAGCCGGCGGGGTGGGCGCCTACGCGGTTCAGCTCGCGGCGGCGCACAGTGCCCGGGTGACCGCCACGGCGTCCGCGCGTGACCGCGGCTTCGTTGCCGGGCTCGGCGCTGGCCAGGTCATCGATTATTCCGGCCGGTTCGAGGACCAGGTCGGTGATGTCGACGTGGTGGTCGACCCGGTAGGCGGTCAGACCATGGCCCGTTCCTGGCCGGTGCTGCGGGCCGGCGGGATCCTGGTCGCCATCGCAGAGGAACCTGGGGCAAGTCACGGCGGGCGGAGTGACGTACGCGGCGTGTTCTTCATCGTCAGGCCCGACGGCAGCCAGCTGAGGGAACTGGCCACCCTGATCGACCAGCAACAACTGCGCCCGGCTGTCTCGATCACCTTCGAGCTGAGCGACCTGGCAGCAGCCTTCCACGCACAGCACGGCCCTAGGCCTCCAGGCAAAGTGGTTGTCCGCGTCGACCACACGGCACGCGTTAGCTAGTCGGCCTGGCCGAAGAGGCGTTCGCGAGCTGCCACTTTCGGCTGCGGGCACGGTGTCAGGCTCGCAGCACCGACGGCAGGCACACCCCTTGCCGGGGCTGCACTTTCGGGTGATAGCCCAGCCCGGGGCCGCTCAAAGCGTGCCGGTGAAAGGCACGCCTATCTGATGGAGGAATGACAATGACTGTCCTTAGCTCTGACCGCTCCGTGGCAGACCCCGGCCGCCGGGTCGGGTGGGGTCCGGCGCGGATCGTCTCCGCGGTGATCGGCGTGCTGCTGGCCCTGTGCTCGCTCGGGCTCCTGGGCGCAGGCGGCACGGCCCTATGGGCCAGCACCACCCAGCGGCACGGCGGCGACATCGACCTGGGCACCTGGAGTTACCGCAGCGCCGGTTACGCCGTCGTCAGCAGCACGGCGGACCTGTACGGAGCGACCGGTGGGCTGCCCGTGCCGCGGTCGCTGCTCGGCACGGTCCAGATCCACGTCACGCCGGAGCACGGCGCGGGCCCGGTGTTCGCCGGGATCGCCCCGGCCACCGCGGCCCTCCACTTCCTGGCCGGGGTCAGCTATGACACGGTCCGCGGCATCACCCGTCACCGCGTCACCTATGCCGGCCATTACGGCGGCGCTCCGGCGACCGGGCCCGCCCGGGCCGGCATCTGGGCCGCCCAGGCCGCCGGGCCCGGCACCCCGACCCTGACCTGGCCGGACCGCAGCGGAAACTGGACAGTGGCTGCCATGAATGCCGACGGGTCACGGCCGGTTGCCGTGCGCATCAGCGTCGCAGCGGCGCTGCCATCTCTGCCCTGGATCGCCGCTGGGCTCCTAGCCGGCGGCGTCCTCGCCCTGGCCGTGGGCGTGATCCTCATCGCCCTTCCGGCCCGCCGCGCAGCCAGCCACCGCACGCAAGCGCTGGCCCCATGACCGAGTGGAGGTCACAGAGGCGCTTTCTCCGGGACTACCCGGAGGGCCTACGAAACCACCCGGAGGGTTACTGGAACGGCCGGGAGCGGGAACGCCTCACCAGCGCCATCGAGCGCGCCGCCAGAGAAGACGACGGAACGAAGGAATATCCCGATGACAGTGACAGCACCCCCGGCCCAGCCGATCCGCGTGCAGGGCCTGGAGAAGTCGTACAAAGATCTGCACGTGCTACGGGGCGTGGACTTCGGCGTGGCGCGCGGCAGCATCTTCGCGCTGCTCGGCTCCAACGGCGCGGGCAAGACCACGGTGGTGAAGATCTTGTCCACGCTGCTCAAGGCGGATGCGGGGACGGCCAGCATCGAGGGCTTCGATGTCGCCGCCCAGTCGGCGGAGGTGCGGGAGTCCATTAGCTTGACCGGGCAGTTCGCGGCGGTGGATGAGATCCTGACCGGGCGGGAGAACCTGGTGCTGGTGGCCCGGCTGCGGCACCTGAAAGACGCCGGGCAGATCGCCGATGACCTGCTCGGCCGTTTCCAGCTCGCCGACGCTGGGGGGCGGAAGGTGTCGACGTATTCGGGAGGCATGCGCCGCCGCCTGGACATCGCGATGAGCCTGATCGGGAACGCGCCGGTGATCTTCCTGGACGAGCCGACCACCGGGCTCGACCCTGAATCTCGCATCGAAGTGTGGCACAGCGTCCGGCAGCTCGCCGGGCAGGGCACCACGGTGCTGCTCACCACCCAGTACCTGGACGAGGCCGAACACCTCGCCGACCGGATCGCGATCCTGCACCAGGGACGGATCATCGCTAACGGCACCCTCGCCGAGCTCAAGCAGCTCCTGCCGCCCGCCAAAGTCGAGTACGTCGAGAAGCAGCCGACTCTGGAGGACATCTTCCTCGCCATCACCGGCAACGCCGGCACCGGCACCGCGGTCGGCAGTGACCGCACCCACAGCTAAGGAACAACGATGACCACTTACTTTGTCGGTGACACCACTGTCTTGCTGGGCCGGACCATGCGCCATATCACGCGCAGCCCAGACACCATCATCACGACCGCGATCATGCCGATCGCCCTCATGCTGCTGTTCGTCTACGTGTTCGGCGGCGCGATCCACACCGGGCCGGAGCGTTACGTGACCTACCTGCTGCCCGGGATCCTGCTGATCACGATCGCGATGGGCATCTCCTACACTGGATTCCGGCTCTTCACGGATATGCAAAGCGGAATCTTCGAGCGGTTCCAGTCCCTGCCGATCGCACGGTCGAGCGTGCTGTGGGCGCACGTGCTGACCACGGTCGTCTCCGGCATGATCTCGCTCGTGATCGTCGTGCTCGTCGCGCTCCTCTTGGGCTTCCGCTCCGGCGCGGGAGCGCTGGCATGGCTTGCGGTCATCGGGATCCTCGTCTTGTTCACCATGGCACTGACCTGGATCGCCGTCATCGCCGGCCTGACCGCCAAGAGCGCCGAAGGCGCGGGCGCGTTCTCCTACCCGCTCATCTTCCTGCCATTCATCAGCTCAGCGTTCGTGCCCACCCGCACCATGCCCGGCCCGGTGCGCGCCTTCGCCAACAACCAGCCGGTCACGTCCATCGTCAACACGATCCACGACCTGTTCACGCAGCACCCGGTCAGCAGCAGCATCTGGACCGCCCTCGCCTGGTGCGTCGGGATCCTCATCGTCGCGTACGCCCTCGCCATCGCCACCTACCGCCGCAAGATCGCCCAAGGATGAGTCACCTCAAACCAGGCCGAACCGAACGCAATGCTTAAACGACAACGCTAGTCGCTATCTGACAAGGTGGTTTGGTGATGACCTACGGCGGTACACGATGACACGCGGCGGGACCAGAGGAAAACGGCCCGCCGGGCCGCGTTTCCGCAGCCCCGGGGGCCGTTTTCGCAGGTGGTGGCAGGTGTTGGGTTCGAACCAACGTAGGCTGAGCCGACGGTTTTACAGTGTTCCGCTCCTAACCACGTCATATAGCCCCTGACCTGCGTGAATATCCCCGGATAGCATCGGTTGCGCCGACGCTGTCCGCTATATGTCCGTGAACGCGGGCATCCAGACGGCGCACCGCACGGACAGCCACGGACACCGTCCGCAGAATTCCCTGACCTGCTCAAACATCCAGATTCGCCATGTCCTGGACTGGCATGATGCCGGGCACGGCTCTTCGGTGGTCGTTGCGAGGACCTTAGAGCCGCACTAGCGGGCCGGGCATGGCCTGCCTGATGGCCTAGGAATGCGCGTTGTCGACGATCTCGGCGATCTCCACGAACTCGATGCTGGGCGCGACGCCGTAAAGACCGGTCACCCTGTCCCGCAACTCCTGGGTGAAGAAGCCCTTCGCGGCCTGCTCAGAATCCCAGACGTAAAAGTTCGCTGCCCGCTGACGCTCCTGATCCAAGGTAAAAACCTTGAGCCGGAGGCCAGGCATGCCCTCGAACATCCCGCGGGCGCCTGCGGCCACCTTGATCACGCGCTCCCGGTCGAAATCACCGGAGTAGTCGAACGTGACGATAACGCCGATCATGATCGCCTCCCCCACCGCGGGCGATCTGTCCCGCCCCGCGCCTCCACGAGTCTACGCCTGGGTGCCCTCTTGGCTGCACGCCGCAGCGGCGCGCATGCGCAATTCCCGGCACGGCTGAACCAGCCCCGGAGCAGACAGGCGTGAAACCAGGTGCTAGCACATCTTGTTAGCAGCCGGGGAGCGATATCCCGGCGACGCGTCCGGGTCCTGTCCCCCTTCTGGTCACCATGGACCGGGACTCTGGTGCCGCAGCCTGGCATGTGACGGAGCCGCGCTTAGCCTGTCTTCCCGATGATGGCGGTGATCTCGTCGGCGCTGAACGCCCGCATCGTGTTCGAGCGGATGCTGCCGAGAGACCCGACCTGAAGCAGGGCCGCCGTCGCCGTCTCATCATCGGGGAAGTCGACGACGGTGACGAGGTCGTACTCGCCGACCGTCCAGAGCAGTTCGCGGACCCGGCCGCCTGAGCTTTCGGCGAGCTTAGTGAAATCCGCCGCGCGACTCGGCGAGTCCTTGTAGTTCTTGATGCCCTGGTCGGTCCAGCGGATCAGAGATACGTAGGTCGGCATGCTCGTAACCCCCCTTTTGGTGCCTGCAAAGACCCGATCATCGTCTACCCGGGTAAACGCAGAGGTCAAGGCTGGCGTGAAGTTATCGCCCGGTGCAAATGGCCGGATACTTAGCGACGACTTCCGCGCGGGCCAGCGGCGGCAGACGCGTTGAAGATGCGGCCCGGCACCTGTTCGCCCCCTGCGAGCTGGGCGCGGGACAAGCTGTAACGAACGGCTTCACCGCATCACCGACCGGGCAAACGTGGCCCTGATGCGGCACCAGATTGCTGCAACGCACGCAGGCAGCACGACCGCGGCGAACCCCGCAGGGTCATCCAGTTCGGCAAGGCTGTCCACCAGCCCGGCCGTCCGCCGCAAGGTTTCCAGCGAGACGTACATGGCCGCACCTCCCCGAGGCAGCCGCCCAGTGCGCAATGTACGTATAGACGCTTCCCCGATCAGCCGGTTTAGTCAAGCTGGTGCGCACCACGTGCCGGTGCTGGCGTCACTGGCGCACGGCAACCGCCGCCGCGGTGCCGTCCTGTTCGGGGCAGCTGGTACTGTCCGGTTCCCGCTCGGTCTGAGACCTACGGTGAAAGGGGACCCGTCATGGCAGATGAGAGCCACCACCACGATCCCACCTTCTACCGCTCCCCGCGTGATGCCGCGGCTGGGCCGCCGGAAAGGCTCGCCTACGTGGCGACGTTCTCCAAGCCCGCCGGCCAGCCGGACGCGATCGCGGTCGTGGACACCGACCCGGCATCGGCGAGGTACGCCTCGGTGGTGGGATTCACCGAGCTGCCTCATGCCGGCGATGAGCTGCACCACTTCGGCTGGAACGCCTGCTCGTCCGCGCTCTGCCCGACCGGATCGCACACCCATGGCAGCCGGCGCTACCTGGTGGTGCCCGGGATCCGCTCGTCGCGGATCTCGATCCTGGACACCCAGCCCGACCCGGCCGCACCGCACGTGGTGAAGGTGCTCGGCCCGGAGGAACTCGCCAAGCGGGCCAGCTATTCGCGCCCGCACACCGTGCACTGCGGCCCGGGCTATCTGTATGTGTCCTGCCTGGGCGGGGGCAACGGCGACGACGGCCCCGGCGGGGTCGCGCTGCTGGATCACTCCTCCTTCGAGGTGATCGGCCCGTTCGAGGCCGACCGCGGCGACCAGTACCTGGCCTACGACGTGTGGTGGCACATCAACCACAACGTCCTGGTCACCTCCGAATGGGGCACCCCGTCGATGATCGAGGACGGGATCGTGCCCGAGCTGCTGCTGGGCCGCAAGTACGGCCACCAGCTGCACTTCTGGGACATGGAGGCCCGCCGCCACGTGCAAACCGTCGACCTCGGTGATCAGCATCAGATGGCGCTGGAGCTGCGGCCAGCCCACGACCCAGCCAAGAAGTACGGCTTCGTCGGGGTGGTCATCAGCGTCGAGGACCTGTCCGCCTCGATCTGGCTCTGGCACGAGCGGGACGGGGCGTGGGCAGCGGACAAGGTGATCTCCATCCCCGCCGAACCCGCGCCCGCCGAGCAGCTCCCGCCGCTGCTGCAAGGATTCGGCGCGGTTCCCCCGCTGGTCACCGACATCGGCCTGTCCGTAGACGACCGGTTCCTGTATGTCTCCTGCTGGGGTACCGGCGAAATGAAGCAGTACGACGTCACCGACCCCTTCCACCCACACGAGACCGGATCGGTGCGGATCGGCGGCATCGTAGGCCGCACTCCGCACCCGGCCCGGCCCGGCCAGCCGCTGGCCGGCGGCCCGCAGATGGTCGAGGTCAGCCGTGACGGCAAGCGGGTGTATTTCACCAACTCGCTGTACGGCGTACTTGACGAGCAGTTCTACCCCGACGGCGTCGGCGCTTGGATGACCAAGCTCGACGTCACCGGCGGCGGCGGGATCGGCTTCGACCAGCGGTTCTTCCTTGAGGGCGACGCGTTCCGCGGCCGCCGGACCCACCAGGTCCGGCTCGAGGGCGGCGATGCCTCCAGCGACTCCTACTGCTACTCCTGACCGGGTGACCGGTGGCGGGTCCGTGAGCACCCGGCTCGAAACAGCACGCCTGGTCATCCGCACCTTCGAGGCCCGCGACGCCGGCGCGTGGCTCGCGATGGCCACTGACCCCGAGGTCACCCGGTTCCTCCCGCCTGCACCACGATCAGACCGGACGATGGAGCTGGCCCAGCGCGTCATCGGGGAGCGCCAGGCGATGGAACGCGAGCTCGGCCATGCGATGTGGGCCGTCGAGGAGAAGACGACGGGTATGTTCGTCGGGCAGTGCGGCCTGCGGCCGGTCGATGAGGGAGCCGGGCCGGAGATCGACCTCGCGTACCACTACACCAGGGCCAGCTGGAACAAGGGATACGGCACCGAGGCGGCGATCGCCGTGCTGGCCCGCGGTCTGGGGCCGGCCGGCCTTGATGCCATCATCGCGGTGGTCGTGCCGGAGAACGCCGGCTCGTGGCGAGTCATGGAGAAGGCGGGCATGCGCTATGAGGGGCTCGTCGACTACTACGGCATGGAAGGCCTGAAGAAATACGTCGCAGCGCGGCAATGGTGGCGGCCGCCACTGGCCTCCTGAGACGCGGCGGGCGGACGGCCAGGCCGAGCACGACGCGTTTGTCTACTCTCCAGAACTGACCGACACCGTTGCCGCCAACCTGCAGACGGGTACAACCCGCAGAACCCGATGATCTGCGCACGGCTATAGGCGCCAACGGCGCGGCCGTGCGGCGCGCGGAATCGATCTGGCCCAGGAGTCATGCCGTCGGCTTGCTGAATATCGCGCGTTGCGAGTGCCTTCGGAGCATCATCCACCGGTCCGCTGATCTGCACTGAGCAGTCCGTGGCCATGTTATGGCCACAGACAGCTGCATCACGCAGCCGGGGATCGGGAGAGCCGGACATTCTGCGCGCAGCGCACGGCGCATCAAGCGCGATCGCCACCCGTGCCGATTCAGCGGTAAGGTCGCTCGCTTTCCGGAAGGGCGGTTACATATGGTGACAGCCGCTGGTCGCGACGGCCGTGCGAGATCCGCCGTTCGGCGCGGCAACCTGGTCTCCCAGACGGCTGGCTCGCGGCGCGCCGAACTGGATGTTCTGCGTCCGGTCACTCCTGCAGCCCAACGGCCCTGCCAACGCTTTGGATCTGCCGGTGAGCGCGCACACTCGCCGCGACGGGCCTGGCTGTCGCTTCACCGGGCGATCAGTGGCTGCGGCGATCCGGTCAGCCACGAGGACCGGGCTTCACGTCCGGCCCAAGAGGCGCTGCCCCGCGTCCCCGGCTCAGGTCGGCGCGCAGATCCGCGTTGTCAGACCGCCGCCAAAGCAAGTCCTGCTCTAGCGCTGCGGGCCGCGTTCGACCAGGCGCAGCCGGGACGTCACCGCCGGCCATAAGCCTGGCGGAGCATCGCGTCGAGTTCGGGGTCGGCCCCGATCGCCCGGACCTCCTGCGCGCAGCGGCAGGCGACGGCGATCTTGGCAGCCCACCGCAGCGCCTCCTCGCGTGAGGGCACGTCGAGGAGCGTGAACCCGCCGATGGCCTGCGGGTACGGGCCGTCGGTGACCGCCCCGCCGGTGGCCACGATGCCGACCTGGCGGGAGCCCGGACGCTGCTGCGGGAGGTCGATGAGCTGCTCCGACGGCGACGGGACCTGGGCACCCTGGTCGGCGAGGCCGAGGCGCTGCGGGCCCAGCTGTCCGGGCAGCGCGGTGCCGGCAGTCCCGGGGCGTCGGCGCTGACCGTGGCCGAGCTGCGCGTCTTGCCCTTGCTGGCCAGCCACCTCCCAGCGGCGGAGATCGCCGCCGAGTTGTTCGTGTCCGTGCACACCATCAAGTCGCAGCAGGCCTCGCTGTACCGGAAGCTGGGAACCTCTTCCCGCAGCCAGGCCGTCGCCCGGGCCCGTCAGCTGGGGCTGCTGGAGGGGTAAGACCGGACTCTTACACCCCGCCAGGGAGGATGCAGCCGCGCCTGGCCCGAGGTGCGATGGTGCTTTGACGGCAGGTGAGATGCATGAGCCAGGAGGCCAAGTTCCAAGAGACCCTGCGCAAACTGGCGATGATCCACGAAGGCTTCGTCCAGGACAAAGCCAGGCTTGCGCTAGACCTGCCAAAAACATCGGCGCTTGACCCCAAGATGGCGGCGTTGCTTGTGCTGGGCGTGGCGGTGGCGATCGGGTCGTCGTCGTTCTGCCCGCAATGGAGCGTTCCCCGGGCGCTGGCTACGGGCGCAAGTGAGGAGGAGATCGCCGACCTGCTGCTGGTAATCGCCCCGGTGGCCGGCCTCGGCCGGGTCGTCTCCGCCGCCCCTGACCTGGCGGCCGCGCTCGGGTACGACGTCGAGGCCGCGCTGTACGAGCCGGACGATCCGTGACGGTGGCCAGGCATCACGCACCCGGGGACCGTGGCACCCGCGCTGGCAGTCATCAGGTTCGTGAGCTGGCGCACAAGGTAGCGGGTCGGCATCGAGTCCTAGCCCAGGAAACGATCCGCTGATCTTGACCGGGGAGCAAAGGCGCGGATGCATGCCTGTGTGATGCACCCGAAGAGGACCAGCCCGTAGCCGGGTCTTCTGCTCAGCGGGCACGTCGCTGCCCCATCTGGGATGTCTGGCTCCATCCCCGCAGAGGGAACGCAGCACCCATAAGCCCGGTCAGTGCCGACGCGCCAGAACAGCCAGTTCTGGATGTCCGCAACCAGCCGAACATTCATCGTCCGCGGCGTACCGGGGCGGTTATATGTGCGGGCTGCGCGGGTAAGCCGACCACACTGGCGCAATGCGCGTGGGACGAATACACCTTGCATCGGCACCACCGTGTCCGCGATGCCGTCGTTGAACTCGGGCAAAGGGCTGAACGTCGCGCTCCTGGTAGCCAGATGCCAGGGGCAGACATCTGGCGGGTCCGCCCTAACCTCGTCGCGGGCTACGCGCTTCCAGCTACTCCGTCATCACCGGGAAGAGATCGGCGGGCGCCTGCGCGACCTCTAGACCAGGCACCCAGCGATCGCGGGCGGCAGCGTCCACCACGTCCAGGCTGTCTCATCCCGTGCCACCCCGTC
>Ga0210395_10005063_pt1 | contig 10107 bp, 8 predicted proteins | sample IncBWH4OmetaG_FD_150861 | JGI IMG/M metagenome (GOLD analysis project Ga0210395, IMG submission 150861) | Forest soil microbial communities from Barre Woods Harvard Forest LTER site, Petersham, Massachusetts, United States - Inc-BW-H-4-O ...
GGCCCCTTCGGGACATAGCCGTCATGCGACAGGGAAAAGAGTGTCCGGCTGGCGAGGTAGAGATTGGTGTTCGCGCTCGAAAGAGCGGCGGTGATAACAACAAGATTCATGATCTTCGCAGCGTAGGGAATGCCGACCTTCGCAAAAGCCAGCACAAAGGGACTGCCAGTGATGCCGCTGCCCATCGTGTCCCATGGGGTCATCGAGAGCATCACAGTGATAGAGAGCACATAGAAGAGAATGAGCCGAAGAGTGACAGTGCGCATGGCGCGAGGAATGGTCTTTTCGGGTTGCAACGCCTCGCCGGCGGTGACGCCGATGATTTCCACTCCCATGTAGCTTGTGAGCGTGAGACTCAGGGCAAGCAAGACACCCTTCAGGCCGTTGGGAAGAAAACCTCCGTGGGAGGTGAGATTTGAGAAGCCGATAGCACCAGCATGACCAACGCCGAAGATCAGTCCGAGGCCGACGAGTATGAAGGTCACGATCGTGATCACCTTGATGATGGCGAACCAATATTCAAATTCACCAAAGTTACCGACACGCAGGCTATTAACGGCGATCAAACCGACCGAGACTCCAACGACCCAAACCCATTGCGGAATCGCCGGGAACCAGACGGAGAAGTAAATTGCAACGGCCGTGACCTCCGCGCCGATGGCCAAGATTTGAACGAAGGCGTAGGTAACGCGAACCGTGAAGCCTGACCACTCATTCAAGTATGTCTGCGCATAGACGCCGAATGAGCCGGCGACGGGATGCGTGACAGCCATCTCCGCGATAGAGTAAGCGACGATGAGAGCGATGATGGCGCTGAAGAGATAAGAGAGAATGACGCCCGGGCCGGCGAGCCGGATCGTGACGGAGCTGCCGAGAAAAAGCCCGACGCCGATCGCACCGCCGATCGTCATCATGGTCATCTGGCGTTGCGTGAGCGCGCGGTTGAGTTCGGGAGAACTCTCGGGCGTATTGGCGAGTTTGAAAGGCATCGGCGCCCGGGCGGTAGTCGCTTGCTTATCGACCCCGAACGATGTCACCAAGGACCTTCCCGAACTCATGAATCTCCTGGACGGTGTTGTAATGGACAAGCGACGCGCGGTTGACACCGGTGTCGAGGCTGGCGCCGAGGCGCTTCATCAGTCGCGGAGCGTACATGTGGCCGTCACGAATACCAATGCCCCGGTCCGACATGGTCTCGGTGACGAGCTCCGGCGCGATGTTGGGAAGGGTGAAACAAAAAGTGGGAACGCGTTCGGCCAGGCGGGCTGTGTCATCGACGCCGTAGATGATGGCGCCGGCCGCCTGCAGGGCTTCGAGCATCTCGAAAGAAAGTGTAGCTTCGTATTCTCGGATTGAAGTCATGGCACGAACGAGAGAGGCTCGCCGCGATACGGGTGCTGTGTTTTCCTCTTCGCCGCCGTGGCCCGCGCCGAGAGTTTCCAGATAGGTGATGGCGGCTGCCATACCCGCGACATTCTCGTAGATAAAGGTGCCGGCTTCAATCTTGCTCGGAGGAGCGTCGGGGATAAAGTCCTCGCGGAATGTCTGGAGAACGTTTAGAAGCTCGAGTCGACCCCACATGAAACCCATGTGAGGACCGAAGACCTTGTAGCCGGAGCAGACCAGGTAATCGCATTCGAATGCCTGTACATCGATGAGTGCGTGGGGAGCATAGTGAACGCAATCGAGAACGACCTCAGCACCGACGGCGTGCGCCAACTTGGCAACGACAGCGACATCGACAATGGAACCAAGCGCATGGGAAGCAACCGTGCAGGCAACAAGACGGGTCTTCGAGGTGAGGAGCGGCGCCAGGTCCTCAACGTGAAGGTTGTTATCTTCACGCATATTCCACCAGACAATCCTGGCCCCTTCGCGCTCAAGCTGCAGCCATGTGGCGATATTGGCTTCGTGGTCAAGGTCCGTGACGACGATCTCGTTGCGGGTCTCGAGTGTGCGACCGATCGCCAGGCTGAGCAGACGAAGGAACGACGTTGCGTTCATGCCGAAAGCGATCTCGTCGCAATCGCGGGCGTTGATCAGAGCGGCGACGCTCTCGCGGGCTCGCGCGATGGTTGCGTCGACTTCCATGCTCCTGGCGTAGCGTCCGCCGCGCTGTACGTTGCGGTGCAAAAGATGACCATTGATGGCGTCGAAAACGCCCTGGGGAATCTGCGCGCCAGCACCGTTATCGAAGAAGATGAAGCCTGGCTCCTCGGTGAGGGCAGGAAAGAGCGAACGGAATCGATCGCAAGCGAAGTTGACAGCTTGGGGTGCGACTAGCTGCTGTTTGACCACACGGCTCCTGGTGCTTAGAGATCCGACGACGCAGGGCCCGGTGTCCGCCGACAACTTGACCCTGGCCTCGCGATGGAAGGCGTGCCGCTAGTATACAAAGTGAGGAACAAAACTTCCGCCGAATCGTATGCTCACGTCAGGACATGGCTGGGTCGAGGAGCTTCTGCGCGGTCTCGGCTCCAAATACCGGGAGCGATGAGTCCGTGAGCAGGCCGATTTGTTTGAGCACGGACGCCTGGTCCCAGTAGATCCGCTCATGCGCCAGCTTGCCCTCGCGAAAACCGACAACCACGACAAGAGGAATGTCGACGTGGCGATGAGTCGGCGGAACTCCGGGGAGCATCCAGGGCATCTCTTCGGTGTGGGTGAAGGAAAAGATCATCTCGTCAACCAGTTGATCCTGGCCGAGGGTACGGGAGATCAATTTGATGGAGGTGTCGGCCGGCATCAGCGAGATGAAGTCTTCCGCATAAAACCTGCGCAAGGCCGCATGGCCGTAACCACCTGTCATCACCGGAATATGATTGACGTAGGCGTCCTCCACCATAGTTGCAATAGTCGAAGAGACGTCGCGTGTCGAAAACTCATAACTGATGTGCTCGTCCCATTTGGCGATCATCTCCGCTTGGTTCATGGCTCGAGGTTCCTCTGGGGAGATGTTAATCGATCGCCCATAGGAGTCTGGGAGCCTGCGCTGTTCTGGTCCGGATTGCCGGTGATTCTCGCGGAACGATGTATTGTGCGAAATATCGGCTTGGTGAATGACTCGGGATTTATCAAAATAATTCTACTGGCTGGGAGATTTCTACCAAGGGCTCAGTCTTCGCAAATCGCAACTCTGTCTTCTGAATCATCTGCAACCACAAAGAATCCGGATCGGAATTGAATATTGTGGCGGTGTCTGCCGGAAAAACGAACCACGCGCCCAATTGCACCTCGGTCCGCAATTGATCTTGCGTCCATCCGGCATATCCCAGGTAAACGTGAAAAACTTTAGGGTCAGGCCGGTCCGAAATTGTTTTTTCGAAGAGGCTTTTGTCGGAGATCAAATAAACATCACCGAAGATGTTCTCAGCTTTTTCAATCTTGGCCGAGGACTGAAAAAGTGCAAATGCAGCCGAAGGTTCCACAGGACCCCCGATATAGACCGGGTCGGAGCGGTCTTTCGCGGCCTTGAGATCAAGAACTTGAGAAAGCGGTACATCGGTGCGCCGGTTGAGAAATAGTCCGACTACGCCATCTTCATCGTAGTGAACTAGCAGGATTACTGTTCCAGCGAAATGCGGGTCGCCGAGGCCTCGGCTCGCGACGAGCAACTTTCCAATACCTAAATCTTTGGGGTTCTTGAATTGAATCGGAAGAAATGACGCCGGCAGCAATTCGCCTTTCCTGCGGAATGCCCTGAGCCATCGACTTGGCTTGTTTGCCGGCCAGCTGCCGTACCAAGGCAATGCCGCAGTGGCAGGCGCAGGAGCGCGCAACAACGTATTCGGCTTCGGCACATCAAATTCCGCCTTGTAAACGTTGACCCTTCCGGGCTCCGCCAAGGCAATGATCGCGAACAGCATTGCGAACAGCAACCCTTTGCGCAGCGACATGATCGGTATCCTTCCCAGAGGAGATTATCCGATTTTTTCTGGAGGTCCGACCCGAGATTTCTGGTCTCTCCCGCTTTCCGATCACTCCGGACCTCGAACGTTCTGGCACGTCAGGACCTCAACGACAAGGCCGTCATAGCCCTCTTCGAGCGCGTCGACAGCAATTCGCGAAAGCTTTCGATACTGCAGATCGTCATAATAGTACCGATCCGCAAGCTGCTCAGGATTAAGGCGCATGGGGCCGCAGACCTCACCTATTGAGGATAAAACCCGGATCTCGGGAGTGTTGTCGGGCACTCCATTAAGGGCCATGCGCCACTTCTAGTCCGAATTAGCTATCCTCTCCCATAGCGGGATACCCACATCTGGCGATAAAACCGCCAGATATGGGGCACCTACCGCCCACACCCAATTCTCAGGGATGCCAGATTAGTCCCGCGTCACTTCGCCTCTTCCACCACATCGCCTTCGCCGGGGGCTAGGAATAAATTCGTCTCCAGTCCGTGCTGGCGGGTGTAGAGGTCGAAGTAGCGTCCGCCGAGGGCATACAGAGACTCATGTGTCCCGCGTTCGACGATGTATCCGCCTTCGACAACCAGGATTTGATCGGCGCGGCGGATGGTCGAGAGGCGGTGCGCGATCACGAAGGTCGTGCGTCCCTGCATGAGGAAGCTGAGTCCGTCCTGGATCATGGCTTCGGATTCTGAGTCGAGGGACGACGTCGCTTCGTCCAGAATCAGAATGCCCGGATTGGCGAGTATCGCGCGGGCAATCGACAGGCGCTGGCGCTGGCCTCCCGAAAGTTTGACGCCGCGCTCCCCGACGATGGTGTCGTAGGCCTCCGGAAAGCGCTCTGCGAATTCGTCGACGCGCGCGATGCGGCAGGCGTTGAGGAACTGCTCTTCAGTCGCATCTGGATCGGAGAAGAGCACGTTGTCGCGGATCGATCCATCGAAGAGGAAGGACTCCTGCAGGACCACGCCGAGTTGCGCGCGATAGTCGTCGAGCCGAACAGTCGAGAGGTCGATGCCGTCGATGAGGACGGCGCCCTTGTCCGGCTTGTGGAAGGCGCAGATGAGGCTGATGATGGTCGACTTGCCCGACCCCGAAGATCCGACCAGCGCGGTGACGGTTCCGGGGCGCGACTCGAACGAGATGCCGTGCAGCACGGGCTTTTCGGGCTCGTAGGCGAACTCGACCTGATCGAAAACGACATCGCCCCGAATCGGTCCGAACTTTTGGGTGCGCGTGGGATCGGTGAACTCGTCGCGCTCGGAGAGGAGTTCCATGGTGCGGTCGAGGCCAGCGACGGCTTCCGTAAGCTGGGTTCCGATGTTCACGATTTGAATCACCGGAGCGATCATAAAGGCAAGCAGCATCGTGTATTGGAAATAGCCGCCAGTGGTCAAGCGGCCCGCAAGAACCTGGTGGCCCCCGAGCAGCATAACTAATCCGCCGACCACACCGAGTACGGTAGTCGCGGCAAAGGAGAGCGTGCTGGTGGCCGTGAGCGAACGCATAACGTTTTCAAGCAGGCGCTGCACACCGGCCGAAAAGACGCTCGCCTCGCGCTCCTCGGCATGGTAGCCCTTGACGACGCGCACGCCACCTATCGATTCGCCGAGACGCCCGGAGACCTCGGAGTTGATCTGGCCGCGCTCGCGGAAGATGGGACGGATAGTCTTAAAAGCGTTTTGCAGCACGACTACAAAGGCGACAATGACGGCGAAGACGATCAGCGTCATGTTGTGACTGCTGCGCAGAAGGAAGAAAAAGCACAGCACGGCAGTGAGGAGTCCGCCTACGAATTCGACCAGGCCGGTGCCGACGAGATTGCGCACGCCTTCGACGTCGCTCATGATGCGCGAGACGAGGGCGCCGGTGCGGTTGGCGTCGTAGAAGGCAACGGAGAGGCGGCCGACGTGCTGCTGCACCTGACGGCGGAGGTCAGCGATCATGCGCTGCGCGGCCTTGGAGAGAAGCTGCGTGAGCGAGAAGGATGTGACAGCCTGGATTGCGGTCGAGAGAAAGACGAGTCCCACGAGCGGCAGGAGCTTGCCGACGTGGTGTTTGTTGAGCACAACGTCGATGAAGTATTTCGTCGAGAGTGGCAGCACAAGGCCGGCGAGGCGGTTAATGGCGACGAGGATGAGTCCGAAGAGCAGCAGCCAGCGGCGCGGTCGCACCAGGCGCCAGACCTCGGGCATGACTTTCTTCAGCTCAGGCTTCTTTTTGGGCGGATCGCCTGCCGCGGCGCGGATGGCTCCGCGTGTAGACGTTGTGCGTTCAGCTCTCGCCGATATGGACCCGGGGCGCATATTAATTCCTTGAATTTTCTAGGCTCGCGCGCGACGAGCCGTGATGAACGAGCGCACGCAGAGCACGACGAATACCAGCAGCACGACGGACATGGCAGCCTTCTCCTCGACGGCGAGAGGGTGCGGGAACTGGACGCCCCGGATCATCTGAATGTAATCGTAGATACTTTTGGCGGTGCCGAGAAAGCCGAGCAGTCCGACGGTAACGGCGATATGCATAAAGAGCATGCGCTTCTTGGAATCGTCGGTGAGGGCAACGAAGCCGAGGATGGCCAGAATTACGCCGACGATCGACGGAATGAGCGCGGTCGGCGCATGAAGAGGCGAGCCGAAAAAGCCTACCAGCCCAAGCAGAATGAGCACTACGCCGAACATGATGGTGAGCTTTGCCATGCGGAAACTGCCTCCAGGCTGTAAAAGCGCGTTCAGTTGAGCATAGTCGACCGGTGCGTTGGATGGCTATGCGGGTTGCAGTTGACTCAGAATCTTGGCCGCAACGATTGCAGGCGGCTCGGTCGCATCTACCCGCACAGCATCGTGGGGCATCTCCAGGGTCTGGAGCTGGCTATCGAGCAGCGCGGGATTCATGTAGTGGCCCCGGCGTTTACGCATGCGCTCTGCAAGCGTCGCGACGGGGACATCCAGCAGCACGAAGCGGTATGCGCTGGCGGGCATGTCCTTCACAAGCAGGTCGCGATACCACTGCTTCAAGGCAGAGCAGGTGAGTACTCCGCTGTCGCCGGTGTGCAGCCAGCCGAGGATCACGTCATGCAGGCTGGCAAGCCACGGGATGCGATCTTCATCGGTGAGAGGAATGCCAGCGTGCATCTTCTGGCGATTGGCCTCGCTGTGGTAGTCGTCGCCTTCGGCGTACTTCCAGCCAGTAAGGGCTACGAGTTCATTGGCAATGGTGGTTTTTCCCGAGCCGGTGACACCCATCAGAATTACGATCATGCGTGCGGTTTTCCTGACACTAATTCTTTCACGTCCGCGAGCAGCTGTTCGGGGGTCCAGTCGTTGGTGGGATACCACTTGTAGATTTTGCCGTTGGGCCCGATCACGATGGTCGAAAGCGAGTGGGTGATGGTGCGGTCCTTCTCGGGCGTCGCTCCGACCAGGAAGAAGTGGAGGACGTCTGGCAGTTCCTTCTGGGGCGGAGCGGCGAAATCCCAGTGCGTGAAGTTTTCTTCCGAGTAATTTCCGGTGTAGGAGCCGCCATAGCTGCGGAGCACGGCGGGGGTATCGTATGCGGGATCGAAGCTGACACTGAGCAGATGCGTTTTCGTGTAGAGCGCGGGATCGGCGGCGAGAGCCTTGTCGAGTTTGGCGAAGTTGCGGCTCATGCGCGGGCAGTAATCGGCCAGGGGGCAGCGCGTGTAAATAAACGTGACCAGCAGAACCTTGCCGCGAAATTGCGCGATATGAATCAGCTTGCCGCTCTGGTTGAGCAGCTTGAAATCAGGTACGGCATCGCCGGGGTTGAGCGGCTTGTAGGCGACCGGCGGCTTGTAGTCGGCCTTCGCCTGGCCGACGATGACGATGTTGTCGAGGATGCTGTTTGCATTGGAGGTGAAAAGGTCGGCGGTGATGGTGTCGCCGGGATGGAGTTCGCTGATGATGCCGGCATTCTTCAGCGTGTACGGCATGATCATCGCGTCCATATAGCCGGGAACGGCCTCAGTATCGAGCGTGACACGGCTGCTCGCGGCGTCGGTCGAGACCACGACTCCGCGGATGTGGTACGGCTTCGCGCTTGCTGGAGTGGTTCCGGCCTGGGTTGAGCTGCGATTGCAAGCGGTGAATCCTACGCAAATCGCGAGTGCAAGGATTGCAGATAGCCGGGCGGAATAACGCTTCACCATTCAGTTTACACTTAGCATTAGCCTCCCTGAGATGCAGCTTCCCGTCGAAATCGTGAGCGCCTTCGAGACCGGCGCGACCGTTCTGACAGCCAACGTGCGCACCGCGCGCTGGTTGCGGCATGAATATGCGCTGCGGCAGCGAGATGCCGGGCGGCGCGTGTGGGCGAGTCCGCCGATTGAAGACTGGGAGAGCTGGGTGCTGCGGCTTTGGCAGGCGCACAACGCATCGCAGGCCGATGCGCCTCTGCTGCTGACCAGCCTGCAGGAGCGCAGCGTGTGGGTGCGCATGCAGCGTGACGATGCGGCGCTGCTCGTATCGCCGGAAGGCATGGCCGCCCTGGCGGAGGAAGCGTATGCGCTGCTATGCGCCTACGAGGCCGGCTCCGAGCGCAACCGCAGCTGGGGACAGATGGATGCGGAGAGATTTCGCCAGTGGGCGATCTCGCTTGACCGGGAATGCGCGAAGCGGGGTTGGGTAAGCCGCGCGCGTCTCGAATCAGTTGTGGCTGAAGCGTTGGGCGCGGCAGAAGCGGTGGGCGTATCGCCTCTGCCGGCGAAGATCGTGATGCTGGGCTTCGATCGCATCACGCCGGCACGCAAGAGATTGATTGCGGCGCTCGAGGCACAGGGCGTCACGGTCATATTTTCTTCGGAAACATCGGTTGAGACGGGACCGCGGCTCGTACGCGCAACTGATATACGCGATGAGATCACCACTTGCGCGTACTGGATTCGCGCTATGCTCGACGAGAATCCCCTGTTTGGGAGCAAGCCGCCGGCGCGGATCGGCGTGATTGTGCCGGACATCAGCTCGGTGCGCAGTGAGGTCGAACGAATTTTCAGACGCGTGTTGATGCCGGAGTCGGATGACGTCCTGGCTCCGGCTGCTCGCATGCCCTTTGACTTTTCACTGGGCCGGCCGCTGGGCAGCGTGCCGGTAATTCGCGCCGCCCTGCTACTGCTGCGGTGGGCCGCGCAGCCGTTGAGCGAAGAAGAAGTATCGTGGCTGCTGCTCTCGGGGTATCTCTCACCCCAGCGAGCCAACACCGGGCTCGCCGGGGACCCCGGAGATCTGGGCGGCCCTTCGCCCACTCAAGCCAACCCAGGGCTTGAGTGGGGCACCGTCTATCTTGCGCTGGGCAGCTTCGACGCGGCTCTGCGCAACTCCGGATCGCTTTCGCTGGAAATCTCCCTGCGAAATACGCTGCGAAAAATGCGCGATCCGCGCTTCCCTGCTCTTGAGTTGGTTCGCGCGCGGCTCGAAGATCTGCAGAAGATGGCGGCGATGAATCATGTAAGCGAAGAAGAGAGAACGCCGGGACGCTGGGTGGATCTTGCGCAGTTTCTGCTGGATCAGGCCGGCTGGCGCGGGGCGCAGCGAAGAGACGAGATCGACTTTCAGGCTCGGGCCCGCTGGGAGCGGCTGCTGGACGATGTCGCGCTGCTTGATTTCGATGGAAGCCGCATGCGGTACCGCAAGTTTATCGACACTCTCGAAACGCAGGCGAATGAAGCGATCTTTGCATCCGAGTCGCATGGCGCTCCCGTGCAGGTGATGGGCGCGCTCGAAGCCTCGGGCCAGCAGTTCGATGCGGTGTGGTTCCTCGGAGCCGATGACCAGGCATGGCCGGCGCGCGGACGGCTGCATCCGCTTTTGCCGAATGAGGTGCAGCGGCGATCCGGCATGCCGCACGTGACGGCCGAAGACGATTGGAATCTGGCCAGCGTCGTAACCAAGCGCATCGCGGCAAGCGCTCCGTCGGTGGTCATCAGCCACGCCGAACGGGATAAGGATGGCGAGCTGCGGCTATCTCCGTTGATTGCGGAAGTAGCGCCGGACCATCGCCGAGAGCGTTCGTCGGAGCTGCGCGCTGAGCTGGGTATTGAGGCCCTCACACATGAGGCGACGAAGCTGCAGGAGGTAAATGACGCCTCGGGAACCATCGCCTGGCCGCGCGAAGAGTGCGCGGGCGGATATTCCGTGATCAGGGACCAGGCGGCTTGCCCGCTTCGGGCCTTTGCGGCCAGGCG
>Ga0210395_10005066_pt1 | contig 10103 bp, 6 predicted proteins | sample IncBWH4OmetaG_FD_150861 | JGI IMG/M metagenome (GOLD analysis project Ga0210395, IMG submission 150861) | Forest soil microbial communities from Barre Woods Harvard Forest LTER site, Petersham, Massachusetts, United States - Inc-BW-H-4-O ...
ATGCGTCCAACCGAGCCCAGCCGTTTGCCTTCCTGCTCGGCTGCCGTCGTGGTCGGCACGGGAGGATTTGGCTGGTTGATATTCGCCACCGGGGAAGTCTCGGTCAGGCCGTAGCCTTGCATGATTTCCAGGCCGAATTTTTCGAGGAATCCATCGTAAATCTCGCGCGGCATTTTCTCGGCCCCGGAAACGACCAGGGTGAGCGAGCTCAATTCTTCCTTTTCGGCCTTTTTTAAAAAGGGTCGCAAAAACGTCGGTGCGCCGACGAGAACCGAGGCGCGTTCGGCCTTGATCGCATCGATGATCTTGCGCGTGTCGAGCGGGCTCGGCACCGTGACCACCCGGCAGCCGCGCAGGAGCGGATACCAGAGCATGACGGTGAAGCCGAAGCTATGGAACAGCGGGAGGCAGGCGAGCATCGTGGAGGTATCCGGCAGAATTGAGAGGCCGGAAATTTGGGCACAGTTTGCGAGGATGTTCCGATGCGTGAGCACGACGCCCTTGGGCTCGCCCGCGCTGCCACTCGTGAACAGCAACGCGGCCTCCTCCCGGTCGCCGGTGCGCGGCAAGCCGAGCAGCGACGCCAGCCATTGGCCCGGCAGCAGCCAGACCGCAACAAGCCACGGCACAATCGCGCGTTTGCCGCCGGCGGCGGCAATTTCTGAGCGCAGGTCAAGAGTGCGCGCCGGCCACGGGAAAGCCGGCAGCTTCGCGCGCATGGCGTCCGCGGTGATGACCGTGTCGATCTCGGCAATCCGCAGGCTCGCCTCGATGGCGGCGGTGCCAGCCGTGAAATTGAGGTTCACCGGCACTTTGCCGGCCAAGACCACCGCCAGGTTGGCGATGGCCCCACCCGCGCCGGGGGGCAGGACAATGCCGATGCGGTGCGCTGGCACGGTCTTGCGCCAGCGACGCGAAAGCGCGGCGGCGGCGGCAAAAAGTTGCCCGGTTTTCACCGCGCGGCGTTCCGCCGTGCGGTCGATGATTTCGACCCGGTTGGGCCGCTTGGCGAGCTGGCGCACGACCTCGCGGCCAAGATGCCGCCGCAACACCGGACGTTCCTCGAACGCCTCCGCGCCGAGATCGAGCAATGCCTGCCGCACCGTCGCGGCCGTGGCCTGCTCCGGCGCGATCGGTTCGCCAAAGGCCACGCACACCGGCGTGGGCATAAGCCGCGGCGATTTCCAAATATACTTGTTGCTTGAAAACGAGAACAGCGAACCCCACAGGCCATCCACGGCCGCCGGCACGACCGGTATTCCAGCCTTGCGTGCCATCAGCTCGAAGCCCCGATGCAGCTCCATCAATACGCCGGTGCGCGAAATGCTGCCCTCGGGAAAAATGAGCACGACCTCGCCCGTCTGCAATTCGCGCACGATGTGGCGCGTGCTCTCCAGCGCATTGTGCGGCGAAAGGGGAATCGTGCCGGTGAACCAATACAACCAGCGATAAATAATATTCGCGCGCGCCAGCGACTCATGGCCGACGAAGCGAATCCTCCGCGGGCACGCCAGCTGGAGTGCGATCACATCCACATAGCTCAGATGGTTCGACAGCAGGAGGACGCCGCCGGTCTTGGGCAGGCGTTCCGCGCCCAGCACGCGCACGCGGTAGCACAACCGGGCAACCACTTTAACGGGGATTTCCGTTACCCGTAGCAAAAAGGAGTGGCGGGGAGAGGCGGGCATCAGGATTTAAAATTTGAGCTTTGAGATTTGAAAGCTTAAAGCTTCCGGCCCCACTTCTTGGCGCCCTCTTCGAGCGCGGCCAGCGAGGCCAGCGCATGCTTGAGGTCGGCGGGGGCGAGGCCGGCGACGACTTTTTCGACCGCGGCAACATAGAGCGGCCAAACCCTAGCCCAAAGCTTCTGACCCTTCGCGGTCAGCAAGACGCGGTGGATTCGCCGATCCTGCGGATGATTTTCGCGCCGCACCCACCCGGCCTTCTCCATGCGGTCGAGCAGCCCGGTCACATTCGAGCGGTCAACGACGAGCACGTCGCCCAACTCGCGCTGGCTGAGGCCCGTCGGTGCATTGGCGAGGACGTTGAGCACATTGAATTGGGCCTCTGTCACACCCAGCGGGCGAAAGAAATGCTGGCTCTCACGCAACAACACCCCGCTCGTGGCCAGCACGCGATTGATAAATTCGACTCCCAGTGGATCGGGCATGTCGTTTAGTTGATATACCTATCGTTGATATGTCAACTTGTTTATATCCCTCGCCGTTGGCTATCGTGGCATTTTCAATTTAGTTGATCACAAAGGCATGCCGGCGGGACCAATTAAATTGAAAATGTTAGGGGGTGTTTTCAAGCTGGCATGGCCCGTCGCTGAAGGCGCAGCCGGCGCGGGGTGATCAAAAAAAACGGCCTTTGGTTCGCTATGTCAAAAAATCTCTTGAACTCCTCGCTGCGACTCGCGAGGTTTTCCCTTCGCTTTGGTGGGTTACTCAAGTGGCCAACGAGGGCGGACTGTAAATCCGCCGGCTAACGCCTTCGATGGTTCGAATCCATCACCCACCATTCTTCGCCCTTCGACAAGCCCCTCGACTTGCTCTGGGCTACGAATGGCACGGCCGCTTAAACGTCCATGCTTCGCCAAGGCTTCCGCCTTCGCCCCGTTCGACAGGCTCAGGACTACGGCGTGACAAGACGGCGATTTGGCCAACGCCGAACTTCGAACCTCAATATACCAACTACAAATTACCAAGTACCAACTACTGGCTAATTCGCTTTTTTGCCTAACGTGTTCATTTTAAAACCTGCTAAACGCCGAACTCCACTAACTTCCAAATACCCACTGCTGACTACGAGCCGGGCCAATGACCAAGGACCAATAACCCATGACCGATGACAAATCCACACCCACAGGCATCCACCACGTCACCGCCATTGCCAGCGACCCGCAGGCCAACGTCGATTTCTATGCCGGCCTGCTCGGGCTGCGGCTGGTCAAGAAGACGGTGAACTTCGACGATCCTTCCGCCTATCACCTCTACTATGGCGATGAAATCGGAACGCCGGGATCGATCCTGACCTTTTTCTACTGGCCCGGCCAGGCCAGCCGCGGGCGCGTGGGCCCGGGCCAGATGACGGGCCTTTCTTTTTCCACATCGCAACTGTCACTGGATTATTGGCATGACCGGCTCATCCGGCACGGCATAACGGTGGAGCACAAAAATCGTTTCGGCGAAGAAGTGCTGACGTTTGCCGATCCCGACCGCATCCCGTGTGAAATCGTGGCCGTGACCGACGACAACCGCACGGGCTGGGCCGGCGGCAGCATCCCGGTCGCGTATGCGTTGCGCGGGTTTCACACCGCCGAACTGACCGTGCGCACAGCCGCACCAACCGAAAAACTTCTCACCGGCGAAATGGGCTATCGGCTGGTGCGGCGCGATGGCAACCGCGCGCGCTTTGAAGCCGGGCCGGGCGGCTCGGGCCGTTACATCGATGTCATCGGCGACGCCACGACGGCACCGGGACTGCAGGGCACCGGCACGATCCACCATGTCGCCTGGCGCGTGGCCGACGACGCGACCCAGCTCGAGATGCAGGAAGTGCTGGCTAGCGCGGGCTACAACGTGTCCGAAGTCAGGGACCGGAATTATTTCCACTCAATCTACTACCGTGAACAAGGAGGGATCCTGTTCGAGATCGCCACGGACGTTCCCGGCTTTTCGGTTGATGAACCGGTTGCCTCATTGGGTACGGCGCTCAAACTGCCGCCACAATTCGAACCCGCGCGGAAGCAAATCGAGGCAGCGCTTCCCCCGCTGCAGGCGCCGAGGCGCTATGCCTGAGGGCATAGTTCAAGGTTCAACGTTCCATGTTCAAGGTTGGTGCTCGGTGCTCGGTCATTGGTCATTGATTGTCCTTGAATGTTGGGCGTTGAACGTTGGGTGAGGGATGTTCAATATCCTCCGCCGACATGCCCAAATTGCATGAGACCAAGGGTACCGCCCGGTTCGGCCAGCCGCTTTCGCAGGCGCGCGGCGCGGTCATCCTTGTTCACGGACGCGGCTCATCGCCGCACGACATCGCCGGCCTCGCCGATGTGATCCCCGGCGCCGGCCTCGCATTCCTCGCGCCGGCGGCGACGGGCGGAACCTGGTATCCACAACGATTCCTCGCCCCGCTCGAACGCAACGAACCATGGCTTTCGAGCGCGCTGAGCGTGGTCGACCAGCTCGTGACCGAGGTGCTGGCGGCCGGCATCGCCACGGAGCAAATCGGGCTCGCCGGTTTTTCCCAAGGCGCCTGCCTGGTACTTGAGTATGCCTCGCGCCATCCCCGCCGCTACGGCTTCGTCGCCGGGCTCAGCGGCGCGCTCATCGGCCCGCCTGAGACACCGCGGCCACCCAGCGACCTGCTCCGCACACCTGTGCTGCTAGGTTGCGCGGAATTGGACGCGCACATCCCAATCGATTACGTCGAACGAAGCGCGGAAATATTTTCCCGATACAACGCGGACGTGACGAAACATATTTTCCCCGGCGCCGCCCACGCCATTTTCCCCGCGGAAACGGAATGGCTTAAGCGGATTAGTAATCGGTAGTTTGTATTTGGTAGTTGGGTTTGCCTTTGGAGGCCTGGCGCACGCCACGAATGCTCCGTTTGCACCCCGCGAAACACCAGCCCAGCACCGGCCGCCACCAACTACTAACTACCGCATCGCTCCGCGATGCATTCAGGTTCGACTCAGTCGGAAAGTTTTGTGACGATCTCCGGCGTCATGCGCAACTTCATGGAACATCCGATCCTCAACGGCTTGCTACCGCATTTGTTGACGGTCGCAGGCTTCCTGCTCGCGATTTTTTTTGTGGCGCGCCTCATGAGCGAGAAACGCCAACCGAGCAATACGGTCGCATGGCTGCTCGCCATCTTCTTTATCAATCCATTTGTCGTTGTGCCGCTCTACCTGATCTTCGGCGGCCGCAAGCTCAAGAGCCTCATCGCACACAAGCAGCGGCTCTGCCCGGTGATACCGGGCAGCCGGCCCATCGTTTACACCGGTGCGGCCTCCTCCACTGCCCATACGGCTTCCGCCGCCGGCGCGTGCCCACCCGTCGGCGGAAACACCGTCCGGCTCCTCACGACGGGTGAGGAAGCCTACGCGGCACTCGAGGATCACATCCGCGACGCGCGCCACTCCATCCAAATCATGACTTTTATCCTCGGTCGCGACAACGTCGGCCGCCGCCTCGTGCAATTGCTCGCCCAACGCGCGCGCGAAGGCATTAAAGTCCGCCTGATGCTCGACGCAGTGGGTTGCCTTTTTTCGAGCGGCAGTTTTGTCGATCCCCTGCGCGCCGCCGGCGGCGAGGTCGTGCGTTTCCTGCCGGTGCTGCCGTTGCAGCCGCGTTTTTCGGCCAACCTCCGCAATCATCGAAAAATTGCCATCTTCGACCACCAGACCGCCATCGTCGGCGGCCACAATCTCGCCCGTGAATACATGGGGCCGAGCCCATTCAAAAAACGCTGGCACGATTTCGGCGCCGTCATTGGAGGCCCGGCCGCCGCGCTACTCAACGAGGTGTTCCTGGCCGACTGGAGTTTTGCCGGCAAGGCCAACCTGGAAGCACTGCATGGGGAAATCCAGGCCGACATCGGTACGCCGCGCGGCTCGAGCGAGCTCCAGGTCGTGGCGAGCGGCCCCGATGTCGATGGCGATCCGATCTATGAGTCGTTGATTTCGATGATCCAGGAGGCCGAGCACAGCATTTGGATTGTCACGCCCTACTTCATTCCGGACGAGGTGCTCTTTCGCTCGCTCATGGTGAAGGCCCGCGCCGGCCACGACGTCACGATCATCGTGCCCGTGCGCTCCAATCACCGCGTCGCCGATTACGCGCGTCGTTACTACACACGCGAACTCGCCAAGGCCGGCGTGCGCGTGCGGCTCTTCCACCACGGCATGCTGCACAGCAAGGCCGTCATCGTGGACGACCGGCTCGCCCTCATGGGCTCGGCCAATTTCGACCTGCGCAGCCTGCTCGTGAACTTCGAAATCGGCGTCCTGGTCTATTCCGAACCCGACGTGCTCGCGATGAAAGCCTGGGCCACCGACCTGTTTAACCAAAGCCATGCCCTCAAGCCGGATCGCGTCAAAAAATTCACCCTGTGGGGCAACGTCGCCGAGGATCTCAGCCGCCTGCTGGCACCGCTGTTGTAGCGCCACGCGCAGAAGCGCGCGGCGTGTAGTTAGTAATTAGCAGTTGGTATTTAGTCGCTGGTGGTCAGTCGAAGATTGGATATTCGCAGCGTGCAGCAGACATCGAAGGCGAAGACCAACCACAAAATACAAACTAGCAATTACCAAATACTAATGACCAACTACGTCCGCGCATGCGCGGACATCAGCTTGTAATCGGCCGCGTCGCGCAGCGCTTCCCAGCTGGCGTCGATGATGTTATCGCTCACGCCGACCGTGCCCCAGATGCCATGCGCATCGCCGCTCTCGATCAGCACGCGCGTTTGGGAATTCGTCCCCCGCTTGCCCTCGAGGATGCGCACCTTGTAGTCGCGCAGCTCCATTTCCTTGAGCTGCGGATAAACGCCCTCGAGCGCGAGGCGCAGCGCCTTGTCAAGCGCACCGACCGGGCCCGTGCACTCGGCGACCGTATGCACCGACTCGCCGTTGACCTTCAATTTTACCGTGGCCTCGGCCCACAGCTCGCCGCCATGCCGCTCGATGATGACGCGATAACCCTCGACCTCGAAAAATGTTTTCCGCTGGCCCAAGCATTTTGCGACGAGCAGTTTCAGCGACGCATCCGCCGCCTCGAATTCGTAGCCGCGAAATTCCATTTCTTTAAGCTCCTCAATCAGTCCCTTGAGCTCCGGCGCTTTTTCATCGATCTCGAAGCCCAATTCGCGCGCCTTCATCGCGAGGCTGCTGCGGCCGGCCATGTCGGAGACCAGCACGCGCGTGCGGTTGCCCACCAGCGCTGGGTCGATGTGCTCGTAGCTGCGCGCGACTTTCGAGGCGGCATTGGCGTGCAAGCCGCCCTTGTGGGCGAAGGCCGACGCGCCGATGTAGGGCGCCTTCGGGTCGGGCCGTAGGTTGGCCAGTTCGTCGAAAAACAGCGACAGCTCGCGCAGCTCGCCGAGATTTTTTGCGCAGGTCGCGGTGCGGCCCATTTTCAAGAACAGGTTGGGCAGGATCGTGGTGAGATTGGCGTTGCCCACCCGCTCGCCATAGCCGTTGGCCGTGCCCTGCACGAGCGTCGCGCCCGCCGCGACCCCCGCGAGCGAGAGCGCCACGCCGAGGCCGCCGTCGTTGTGGCAGTGCACGCCGACCTTGTCGCCGCCAAACTCGGCCACGACGCGCGTCACGATGGCCTGGAAGTCATTCACCATCATGCCGCCATTGGTGTCGCAGAGGGAGAGATTGCTCGCGCCGCCGCGCAACGCCGCGGCCAGCGTCTTCAACGCGTAATCGGGGTTGTCGCGGTATCCGTCAAAAAAATGCTCCGCGTCATAAATCACTTCGCGGCCCTGCGTCGTGAGAAAGCGGATGCTGTCCTCGATCATCGCGAGGTTCTCCTCCGGCGTGGTGCGCAGGATTTCCGTGACGTGCAGCAGCCAGGTTTTGCCCACGAGCGTGAGCACGGGCATGCCGCTGTCCAGCAGCGTGCGCAATTGCGGGTCGTCGCCGGCCTTGCCGCCCGCGCGGCGGGTGGCGCCAAACGCGGCCAGGCGCGCATGCTTGAGCCGCAGGGTTTTCGCCTCGGCAAAAAATGCGATGTCGCGCGGGTTCGAGCCGGGAAAGCCGCCCTCTATATAATCCATGCCGAACGCATCCAGCTTTTCCGCGATGCGCAGTTTGTCGGCGACGGAAAAGCTGATACCCTCGCCCTGCGTGCCGTCGCGGAGCGTGGTGTCATATATTTTCATGGCGGGTGTGGCGGTGGAGGTGAACGTTTTCATATCGGAAAATAGGAAACCCCGGGTTTGAGGCCCGGGGTCTTCAGCGGTGGGGGGCGTGCGATGTGCGCTTACGCCGAGTCTCCGCGCCCGGGCTGGTTGGGCTCGTTAATAATCGCAATGGCGATGATCGGGAACAGAGACATGGGAGATTTCAAACAGAACCATATCGTATCGCTTGTCGATAGTTTTTTGCGACATGACCCTGTCAGGCATCGCAATGCGGTAGTTGGTAATTGGTAGTTAGTAGTTTGTGGTCAATTGAAGATTGAGTGTCCTCCGCGTGCGGCAGACATCGAAGGAAAGCACCAACGACCAATTACCAAATACTAACTACTAAATACCAATTCTAGAAAAATATCGCCTCGCTCAGCGCATTTTCGGGCGCAAGCAGGCTGGCGGTCGTGGGCAGCGTGACCCGGCCCGCGCCGAAGTCGGCTTCGAAGACGCTGGCGTTCTTCGCAAAATCGCCGTTCCAGCGGAATTGGCGCGCATCGCCGTAGTCGAAGCGCAGCTCAATGCTGCCGGGGGTCCCGGCGGGCATGGGCGCGCCCGCGTAGTTTATCGCCGGCGCGGCACCGCAATTGGCCAGGCGCTCGCGCGTCCAGGCCAGCAGCACGCGTCCCTCGGCCGCAAAGGCCGGCGCGGCTGCGACCGTGACGGTGCGCAAGCCCTTGACGAGCACGGCGGGTTCATAAGCGGAGAGAAATTGCCCGATGTTCTGCCGCACATGCAGCAGGCGCGCACCGGCGAGGTCACGCACCGCCTCGGGCCGCGGCCACGGATAAGTGAGCGCATCGGACGGGGCGGTGGCGCTGTCGATGAGCACCCGTTGCGACTCGCGCAGGAGATATTGGTAATCGGTGAGGCGCGACATCACGGTAAACCGATGCACCCAATAATACAACGGCAGGTCGGCCGAGAGGCAGATGGAAACCTGGCTTTCCAAAAACGGCCGCGCCATCCGCGGATAGCTGAGCGCGACAAATTCGACGCAGCGCGTGTCGTCCTTGGATTTTCCTAAAAAGCACTCGCCATAGATTTTTGCGCGCATCTCGGTCGCATGGTCGTCGAAATGCAGCGGGCAGAGCATGACCACGCGACAGGGATAGCGCTGGGCGAAACGCAGCGCATTCTGAAACTGCACGAGGGCATCCTCCACGGTCGTGCCGAAGCCGAGATGCAACACCAGGTTGAGCTGGGTGGCCTTGAAATCGGTAGGCGCGGCGCCGCCTTTCGCGGCGGTGTCATCCCACATTTTATCGAGGCTGCTCGAGATGGAGCCAACCGACACATCGAGTCCGGGGAGTGCTTGGAAGACGGCAGACATGTTTTTATAAAAATTCCAAACGCCAAGGGTCCAAATCCCAAAAAAATCTCAATTTCACTCGCATGGATTCCTCGGAATTTGAGGATTACTTGGCGTTTGCGTATTGGTTTTTGTGATTTGCGCGCCAACGGCGCGTCATGGTTGCCGCCACGTGTGGTCGCGTTGGGCGAGCAGTGCGTCGGCGCTCGCGGGGCCCCATGAACCGGAGGGATAGCTGTCCATGCCTTCGCGGCCGGCCGCCGCCCAGCTTTCCAGCACCGGCGTGTAGAGTTGCCATGAGGTCTCGGCCTCGTCGCCGCGGATGAAGAGCGTGCCGTCGCCGATCATCGCGTCGAGCACGAGGCGTTCGTAGGCCTCGGGCGTGTTGGAGCCAAAAGTGGTGCTGTAACGAAAATTCATTTTCACCGGCTGGGTGCGCGTCTCGAGGCCGGGGATTTTTCCGTTGAGGACGAGGCTGAGGCCCTCGTCGGGCTGGATTTGAAAGGCCAGGGTGTTGGCCGCGAGGTCGAAACGGTTGCCTTCGGCGAAGAGCGTGCCCGGCGGACACTTGAAGTTGACGGCGATTTCCGAGACGCGGCGCGCGAGGCGCTTGCCCGAGCGCAGGTAAAACGGCACGCCCTGCCAGCGCCAGTTGTTGATCGAGAGGCGGATCGCGGCGTAGGTCTCGGTGGCGGACTGCGGGTTGACGCCCGGCTCCTTCAAATAGTCGGTGACCTGCTTGCCGCCCATCATGCCGGCGGCGTATTGCGCGCGGACGACGTCGCCGCCCGGCCCGAGCGCCAGCGGCTGGATGGCTTTCAAGACTTTCACCTTTTCGTCGCGCACGGCCTCGGCATCGAGCGAC
>Ga0210395_10005067_pt1 | contig 10102 bp, 6 predicted proteins | sample IncBWH4OmetaG_FD_150861 | JGI IMG/M metagenome (GOLD analysis project Ga0210395, IMG submission 150861) | Forest soil microbial communities from Barre Woods Harvard Forest LTER site, Petersham, Massachusetts, United States - Inc-BW-H-4-O ...
TCGCAGATCCGGACCTCGGTCAGCCGTCGGGCGGGTGCGTAACCGGTGCGGTCGCGGGTGCGCCGGGCGCGGGCGATGCGGGCGCTGGCATCGTATCGATGGAGCATCTGCGGGGAGGACCAGCCGTTCGGCACCATCAGCTCCCCCTCGGCACCCCCCGCGGTCCAGCCAGGTGTGGCTGAAGTGCTGCCGGAACCGGCGCGTTCAGGCATCCACGCCGCACTGCCGACAGCGCCGGGCGATCATCTGGTAGATCCCGTTCGCGGTCATCGGCCCCCGGTTATTCAGCGCAGCCACAGCCGCAGAACGGCTTGTGGCCCTGGACACTGGTCCGAATCAATCGACAAATGTGTCATATTGCCATGGAGACCGAACAGTTCAGGCGGTCATCTCATGTAAGGGGCGTCGGTAGTGCGGTTCAGTGGCTGGTTCTGCCTAGTGCTCGGGGTGGCCTTCATCTGTGCCGCCGGAGTGCTCGGCGTCCTCGCGATACAGCAGGCCACGGAGATATCCGCCTACCACCACGCCCGCACGTGCCCGGCAGGCACCCCGTCCAATGCCGATTGCCTGCAGGCCGTCGACGGCTCTGTCGCCGCGGTTACCGAGTTCCCCGGGGGTGGCCGGGTAAGCGCGGATTATGCGCTCGACGTGCGGACCGCATCGACGACGCTGCACCTCACGTTCCCCTCAGATAGCCCGATGCTCGGCTTCGCAGTGGACGGCGGCCCAGCCGTCGTGACCATGTGGCACGGCGTGCCTGTATCCGTCGAGACCGACGGGCGCTCCGCAGTCACCGCGTCTGTACCCGAGACAGCGCTCGCCCGTGATCTCGGCAACAGCGAGAAGGCCGGCGGCGTGGGCGTGTTCTTCGTCCTGGGAGCCCTGGCAATCCGCCGGAACCGGAGGCCGGGCGGAATGCCGCCGCTGACGAGCCCGGTGCTCGCGGCGGCGCTGTCGGCGCTTGCGCTGGGCGGCATAGTCGTGGCGATCGGCGGTATCGCGCTTGGCGGCCAGCCGTCCAGACTCGGCCCTGACCTGGCTGCCACCGGCACAGCGCTGGTCGTGGTCCTGGTTCTTTCGGCTTGGCTTGGCATCAGCGTCAAACGCCGGGTAACCCAGTCACCGGCCAGCCATGCTCGCGCCCAAGCCATAGCCGACGATGCGCAGGGCCTGGATACGCCGGTCCTGCCCACGGCACCGCCCGCGCGGACGGCCAGGACCCCGCTGCGGACGCGCATGCACCTGGCGAACTGGGCTCACGTGCTGGGCGCCCGCACCGCCGCTTTCCTTCTGGGGGCGCTGATCGTCGCGGTCCTGTTCGGCGTCTTCTTGACCAGTCAGGACGGTCCTCCGGCGCACGCCTTCCGGCACGCCCCCGCGTGCGTTGGCGAGACGAATCTGGCCACCTGCGTTGGTGACTTCACAGCCGTCATCAACGGGGTGCGCGCCCCGGCGAACGGCGCCAGTTTCGCCGATGTCTCGTACGCCACCTATGACGGAGCCATCAACACCTGGGCGCGCTTCGACGGGGATCCCGCCACGATAGCGCGCACGGCCAGCACGGACGAGAACGCCCGCACCCCGCTCAGGATCAGAGTCTGGCGCGGCTCAATCGTTGGCGCGGAACTGGGCGGCAGCTGGCACTGGGCCCAGGGCAATCCGCCAGGCAACGCGGTCCCGGCTGTCTTCCTCACCGCCAGCTTCGGGTTGCTCCTGCTCGTGGTGCGGCTGCGCATCCACCGCCGGGCAGGCTCGCGGGTGATCGGTCAGCGGCTGCTCATCGACGATCTAGGCCAGGTGGCAGCAGCAGCCGGCTCGATCGTCCTGCTCGCGTACGGGTTCTGGCCTGGTGCCATCCTGGCCCTGGCGGTGCTGCTGTGGCTGGGCCTGTCGGCTAGGCGAAGCACGCAGCGCAGGCGCATGACGCTAGCCGCCCTGCGCTCATCCTGACTCCGCGTGTAGAGCGCTGTACTTCCCGCCCACGGCAGTACGGGCAGTGGAGGAGATCCCGGCCCCCATCTCCGAGACCGAGCGCCAGCGGGCGGAAGCTGCTTAGATCTGGCTGTCCCAGTGGTCGTAGTAGGGGCGCACGCCGAAGACCTTGGCCAGCGCCCATAGCGGCGGGAGCATGAGGTTCTGCACCCAGATGGGGGGCGAGGTAACGCGGCTTTCGTGGCGGAAGTGCCAGAAGGTGGCGCCGAGCTGAAGCGGGTTCTTGGGTGCGCCTCTGGGTGTGGTCTTGCCGTCGGCGACGAGGCCAGCGAAGGCTTCGTGGAGTTCCTTGGCGTGCAGGGCGGGCCGGAGTTCGACCACGCCGTTGATCTCGCCGGGTCCGGGGTTGCCCTCAGAGTGGGGGACGCCGGGCGGGACGACGATGGTTTCGCCGGCTCCGGCGACGTGTTCTTTGCCGTCGAGGGTGAAGTGGGCTTCGCCCGCCAGGATGGTGAAGCGTTCCTCCTGGCGGGGGTGGATGTGCTCGGTGATCACGCCGCCGGGCACGCTGCGCCAGCTGAAGCGGACGAGCTGTCCATGGTTGTCAGCGGCGATGGCTGTGTACTCGATCCATTCGCCTGTGGCGGGGTTGAAGAAGGGCCGGAAGCTGGTCCCCGGGGGGTGTGTCTGATGCATGGCCGTCAGGCTTCCGTGCTGAGGCGGGCCGGGCCTGGCGAGCTCGAACGGCGGATACCAGCCAGGTCGTGGAAGCCGACCGCAGCGGTGGCCAGGAGCAGGACGCCGGCGGCGATGCCGGTGGTCACTTCGAGCGCGGAGCCCGACATCGTGGCGACGAGAACTACCGGCCCGGCGATCATCACCCATCCGACGAGGCGGTAGCGGGGGATGTGGACCAGGTGGTCGAGATACAGCAGCAGCGGGCCGATCGTGATCACGATGGACGGCAGCACCCAGTCGGAGTGGCCGGCAGCGATCACGATGACGGGCAGCGCGAAGGCCGCGGCTAGCTCCAGGATGGTGGCGATGGTCACCCGCCGCTCAATCCGCCTGGCCTCCCGGCCTGCGGGCCGGGGGGCGATGCCGGCCGTGACCTGGATGGCGTACGTGAACACGCCGAGCACGGCGACGCCAGACACCGCGATCAGCACGTCTTCGGCGCGTCCGCCGATTGCCAGGCTCGCGCGCACCAGCCAGAAGGCGGCGAAGGCGGCCTGGATGAGCCCGCCGATGCGCCGCACCCGTCTTGACCATGCCTCGGCCGGGGGCAGCTCAACGGCAGTGGTCGCCGCCGGCGGGGTTGGCACGGCGGTCGTTGGGGTTGTCATGGCGCTTACCGCCTCGTTCGTGGTTGTCGCGGCGTGCTCGGCCGGGTCTTGTACCAGGCGACGGTCGCGCTGATGGCGGCGGCGAGCGGGGTGCCGGCGGCTCCGAAGACGGACTCGTATTTGCTGGTGTCCAGGACGAAGGGCTGCTCGAATTGGTAGGACACCTCGGCAAGCTCGCGCAGCATCGGGTTCACCAGGCCCAGGGCGCGCAGGGCTAGCTTGGGCACCGACCGGATGGCCACGGGATGGCCGACCTGGCCGGCCATGAGATCGAAGAAGGCCCGGGTGGTCACGGTCGGCGGGCCGGGCAGGTGCCACACCTGGCTCATCGCGCGGACGTCGGTGCCGAGGGTGGCCAGGCCGGCGGCGATGTCGGGAACGTAGCTGTAGGTGTGGGGCAGGTCAGGGTTGCCGACGAAGTCGGCCCGCTTGCCGGCCAGGGCGTTGCCGAAGACCCGCTCGCCCAGCGTGGAGCCCTGGGTGACCCCGGCACCGAAGAAGTCCGAGGCCCTGCCGATGGCGAACCGGACACGGCCCGCCTCCGCGGCGGCCAGGAGCTCGGCGGTCATCGCCGCCCTGGTCCGGCCCTTGACGCTCGTGGCGGCCAGCGGGAGGTCTTCGGTCATTGCCCTGCCGCCGACCGGGCCGTAGCCGTAGAGGTTTTCCAGGGTGACAAGGAGCGCGCCGGACTGCTCGGCGGCAGCTATCACGCCTCGCTGCAGTGGCGGGAAGAGTTCCGGCCACTGGTTGTAAGGGGCGTTGAGGCACTGGTACACAACCGATGCGCCCTTGGCCGCGTCCGCGGCGGCTTCTGGGTCGGTGACATCCGCCGCCCGCCAGTCCGCACCGTCGGCCAGCGCGCGCGGCCGGTCCCGTGACACTGTGCGGACCGCGAGGCCCATCCCGGTCAGGTGCGCGGCGAGCGCACTCCCGACCTGGCCGGTCCCGAACACCACATGCAGCTGTTCTTCACCCATAACGGGTTCCTTTCGCTGACCGCTCGAGCACCCTGACGGTCAGCGACAGCCGGGCCTCGGTGTCTAGGACCGACGCTACGCTTGATCCAAAAAACTAGCAATAGATCTCTAGAATCAGCGAACTAGCATATCCCTTCGAGCTGAACTTCCTTAACTCACTAGGCGGCCCGAGGTCCCGGGCGGGGGCCTGCGGCCTGGAAAGAGCCATCGAGCCATCTGCGCGGGGGCCGCCGAGGTCCAGTCCGCCGAGGACGGGCTGACCATTGACCGGGGCCGCGCTGACATCTGCGCCCTCCGGCGAGCCGTCCCGCCGGTCCGGAGCGGCAAGGCCCGGCCCCCGTCAGGTCGGTGACGATGGCGTGGGCGCTGCCGTCGGTGATGCCCGGGCTCGCCGCCAGGTCGCGCAGCCGGGCGCCCGGATCGTGCGCGATCCACAACGGCACCCGGGCGTGGTTGGCGAGGAAGCTCCAGTTGGCCACGCCTGCAAGCCTGCCTTCACATTCTGGAAATAAATTGCTAGTTTCGGATTTCGCCTGTAGGCTCGGGGGAGGCGCCGGGATCGGCTGCCGACGGCGGCCCAGCACACCGGCGCCATGGTTGGAGTGGTTCGCATGAACAGCGGAAACGGAACCAAAGTCCTGGTACGCAGCCGGAAGGGCCGCATGGTGGCCGGTATTTGCGCGGGCATCGCCGAGTACTTCGGCGTGGACGTGACCCTGGTCCGGGTACTCGTGGCGGTCCTCGCCGTCATCACAGGCGGCGCGGGAGGGCTGGCCTACCTGGTGGCGTGGGCAATCATCCCGGAGGAGGGCGAGAAGTACTCGTTCGCCGAGGATCTTCTTAGCAAGACCAGCCACAGCTCGTCGGACTGACGGCACGGCGACCGGCTTCCGGCCGTTCTTCAGCCGGCTCGGCCCACTGGGAGCAGGCCTTCTCCACCGACGGCGGCCAGACCTGGCTCGGCAACCGGTACCTGGACGCGACCAGGCGACCCTGACCGCGCGGGCTGAGCATCCAGGCACCCCGCGACCCTACCCGGCGCGCGCGACCCTACCCGGCGCGCGCGACCCTACCCGGCGCGCGAGATCCCCCCGCCGGGGCGATGCCGTGAGCTCCGGCTTGGCCCAGGCTGGCCTCGGGCAAGCCGCGCTGGCTTGCCATGCCGTCGGCTGAGATTGAAAGGCGGGGACTTCGATGGGGGCCGAGAGTGAACGGGTGGCTGGATTCGGCAGGCTCGAGGACGGGCTGCGCCAGGCCAGCGAGTGGTACACGTGGGGGCCGTACGTCAGCGAGCGGCAATGGGGGACGGTGCGGGAGGACTACAGCGCCGACGGCGACGCTTGGGACTACGTAACGCACGACGAGGCCAGGTCCTATGCCTACCGGTGGGGCGAGGACGGGCTGGCCGGATTCTGCGACGTCGAGCAGCGGCTGTGCCTTGGCCTGGCGCTGTGGAACGGGCGCGATCCGATCCTCAAGGAGCGGGCCTTCGGGCTGACCGGGGCGCAGGGCAATCACGGCGAGGACGTCAAGGAGTACTGGTGGTATCTGGACGCGATACCGAGCCACGCGTGGAACCGGTGGCGGTACCACTATCCGCAGGCCGCGTTCCCCTACCAGGACCTGATCGACACCAACGGCGGACGTAACAGGTACCAGCCGGAATACGAGCTTCTTGACACCGGGGCGTTCGACCGCAACCGGTACTGGATCGTCGAGGCGCATTACGCCAAGGCCGATCCGAACGACGTGCTGATGAAGATCTCGGTGACCAACACGGGACCGGACGCCGACACGCTGCACGTGCTGCCGACCGCCTGGTTCCGCAACACGTGGTCCTGGGAGATGAACGCGCCGCGGCCGTCCATGAGGGCGACGAGCGACAAGTCCGTGGCGATCGAGCACCCGTTCCTCGGGCAGCTCGAGCTGCTCGCCGAGGACGGCCCGGACGGCGCCGCGCCGACGCCCTTGTTCTGCGAGAACGAGACGAATCACCAGCGGCTCTACGGCGCGGAGCCGATCACGCCGTATCCCAAGGACGGCATCAACGACCATGTGGTCAACGGAGCGCCCACGGTCAACCCCGAGCGCACCGGCACCAAGTGCGCGTTCTGGTACCAGGTCACCGTCCGGCCGGGCGAGACGGTCACGCTGCGGCTGCGGCTGCGGCCGACGCAGGCGGCGGACGCGTTCGGCGCCGCGTTCGACGAGGTGCAGACGGTACGCAAGGCCGAAGCGGACGAGTTCTACGCCGAGCTGACGCCCTCGACCGCGACCGCGGACGAGGCGATGGTGATGCGGCAGGCGTTCGGCGGGATGCTGTGGAGCAAGCAGCTGTTCTACTACGACGTGAACCGCTGGCTGGACGGCGACCCGACCGAGCCCAGGCCGCCCGAGCAGCGGCTGACCGGGCGCAACTCCCGCTGGCGTAACTTCAGGGCCTTCGACATCATGTCGATGCCTGACAAGTGGGAATACCCGTGGTTCGCGGCGTGGGACATGGGCTTCCACTGCGTGGCGCTCGCGCACGTGGACCCGGCCTTCGCCAAGTACCAGCTGATCCTGCTGTGCCGGGAGTGGTTCCAGAACCCGAACGGCCAGCTGCCCGCCTACGAGTGGGACTTCGGCGACGTGAACCCGCCGGTGCAGGCCTGGGCCGCGCTCGAGGTGTTCTCGATCGACGGCGGCCGGGACATCGACTTCATCAGCCGGATCTTCGACAAGCTGCTCGTCAACTTCACCTGGTGGATCAACAGGGAAGACGCCGAGGGCAACAACCTGTTCGAGGGCGGGTTCCTCGGGCTGGACAACATCGGCCCGATCGACCGGTCGCACCTGCCGGTCGGCGGTGTCCTCGAGCAGTCCGACGCCACCGGCTGGATGGGCTTCTACGCGGTCGGCATGGGCACCATGGCCGTGATCCTCAACCGGTCCGGCCAGCGGCCCGCGCAGGATCTGGCCCTGAAGTTCCTCGAGCACTTCGCCGCGATCGCCGACGCGCTCGACGGCCTTGGGCTGTGGGACGAGCAAGACGGGCTCTACTACGACCGGCTCAAGACACCAAGCGGCCAGGCCGTGCCGGTAAGGGTCCGGTCGATGGTAGGCATCATCCCCGCGCTGGCCGCGGCCGTCGTCGGCGAGGACGACCTGCGGGAGGCACTGGCGGTCGGCAAGCACTTCGCCGACTTCCTGATCCAGCACGAGATGACGGACCGGGAGAAACTGAGTCAGCGCGGTCTGCTGCGCGGGGAACCCGGCCACCAGCGGCTGCTGCTCAGCATCTGCGGTCCCGACCGGCTGGAACGGCTGTTCGCCAAGCTGTTTGACGAAAGCGAGTTCCTCTCGCCCCACGGGCTGCGGGCGCTGTCCGCCTATCACCGCGACCACCCCTATCAACTCCAGGTCGAGGGCATCACGGCGGGCATCGACTACGAGCCGGCCGAGTCGACCACCCCGATGTTCGGCGGCAACTCCAACTGGCGCGGCCCGATCTGGTTCCCGCTGAACTATCTGATGGTCAGCGTGCTCGAGCGCTACCACCGGTTCTACGGCGACGACTTCACGATCGAGTACCCGACAGGCTCGGGTCAGCATCTGAGCCTGGACAAGGTGGCCGCCGACCTGTCGGACAGGCTGATCTCGCTGTTCACCCAGGATCAAGACGGCCGGCGGGCCTGCTTCGGCGGGACCGAAATCATGCAGACCGACCCCGCGTGGCACGACAACCTGATCTTCAGCGAGTACTTCCACGGCGACAACGGCGCCGCGATCGGCGCGTTCCACCAGACCGGCTGGACCGGCGTGGTCGCCGACCTGATCCGCCGCAGGCACGGCGAGGTCGAATCAATCGGAGACGTGGTGCGGCGAATAACCGCGGCAGGTGAGCGATGACCAGCCAGCAAACCACCACAGTCCACATTCCCGGCGCCCGCGTCGCCCCGGATGCCTTCGCCCGACCAGACGCGAGGTCGGCGGGCGCCATCCCCGGCTCCCCGTACCAGCTGGGCGCGATCCCCGGCGAGCGCTTCGGCAAGGTAGGCACCAACTTCGCGATCGCCTCGAGCATCGCCGACGGCGTCACCTTGTGCCTGTTCGACGAGAACGGGACGGAGACGCAGATCCCGCTGAAAGACAACGACGCCGACGTCTGGCACGCGTTCGTCCCCGGAATCGGGCCGGGCCAGGCATACGGGTACCGGGTCAGCGGACCCTGGAATCCGGCGCAGGGGCTGCGCTGCAACCCGGCGAAGCTGCTCCTCGACCCGTACGCGCGAGCCGTCAGCGGGACCGTCTCGTTCGGGCCCGAGGTGTACGGCCACGAGCTGGCGAACCCGGATGCCCCGAGCACTCTCGACTCCTCGGCGCACGTGCCCAGGAGCCTGGTCGCGGACACCGCTTTCGACTGGCGTGACAGCGACCGGCCCTGGCGCCGGTACGCGGACACGGTCGTCTACGAGGTCCACGTCAAGGGCTTCACCATGCGCCATCCCGGCATACCGCCGGAGCTGCGCGGGACCTACGCCGGGCTGGGCCATGAGGCCGCGATCGGGCACCTGACCGACCTGGGCGTCACCACCGTCGAGCTGCTGCCCGTCCATCAGAACGTGCCCGAATCGTTCCTGCCCGAGCGCGGGCTGACGAACTACTGGGGCTACAACACCATCGGTTTCTTCGCGCCGCACAACGGCTACTCTGCCGCCGTACGGGCTGGCCATCCTGGTGGCCAGGTCAGCGAGTTCAAGGCGATGGTGGACGCGCTGCACCGGGCCGGCCTCGAGGTCGTGCTCGACGTGGTGTTCAACCACTCCGCCGAGGCGGGGCCGGACGGCCCCACGCTGTGCTTCCGCGGCATCGACAACGCGGCGTACTACCGGCTCGACCCCGGCCACCCGGGCGACTACTACGACACGACCGGCTGCGGCAACTCGCTGAACGCGGGCGACCCGATCATGCTGCAGCTCATGATGGACTCGCTGCGCTACTGGCTGACCGAGATGCACGTGGACGGCTTCCGGTTCGACCTGGCCCCCACCCTCGCGCGCCAGGAGGGCGGCTTCGACAAGGTGTCCGCGTTCATGGACATGGTGTCGCAGGATCCCGTGACGTCGGCGGCCAAGATGGTCGCCGAGCCGTGGGACGTCGGCCAGATGGACAGCTACGACCTGGGCCGGTTCCCGCCGCTGTGGCGGGAGTGGAACGGCAAGTACCGCGACACGATGCGCGACTTCTGGCGCAGCCACCCGGTCGGGATCGGCGAGTTCGCCGACCGCTTCACTGGCTCGGCGGACCTGTACGCGACGGTCGGCCGCCGGCCCACGTCCTCGGTGAACCTGATCACCGTCCACGACGGCTTCACCCTGCGCGACCTCGTCTCCTACAACGACAAGCACAACGAGGCCAACGGCGAGAACAACCGCGACGGGACCAGCGACAACGAGTCGTGGAACTGCGGGGCCGAGGGCGAGACCTCCGACCCCGGCATCCTCGCGCTGCGCGCCCGCCAGTCCCGCGCGATGCTCACCACGCTGATGCTGTCGTTCGGAGTGCCGATGCTGCTCGGCGGCGACGAGATGGGCCGCACCCAGAACGGCAACAACAACGCCTACTGCCAAGACAACGAGATCACCTGGTTCGACTGGGACAACACCGACAAGGACCTGCTGGACTTCACGCGGCAGCTGATCGCATTCCGGCGCGCGCACCCGGTGTTCCGCCGCCGGCGATTCCTAGAGGGCGCCGAGGCCACCGAACTGCAATGGTTCACCCCGGCCGGGGTCCCGATGGACGGCGACGACTGGGCCGATCCTGGTGCGCTGGCCATCGGGATCTACCTGGACGGATCCGACG
>Ga0210395_10005068_pt1 | contig 10102 bp, 5 predicted proteins | sample IncBWH4OmetaG_FD_150861 | JGI IMG/M metagenome (GOLD analysis project Ga0210395, IMG submission 150861) | Forest soil microbial communities from Barre Woods Harvard Forest LTER site, Petersham, Massachusetts, United States - Inc-BW-H-4-O ...
ATTCGCCCTCGCCCGCAAGTGTCTCAAGAATGGCAAGGACACGGTCGGAGAGTGGGACCCGGTGCTCGCGTGCTGCCTTCATTCGCCCGGCGGGAATCGTCCAGAGCTTCGCGTCGAGATCGATCTCGGCCCACTTGGCGCCGATCGCTTCTCCCGTCCTTGCGGCCGTAAGAATGGCGAACTCCAGCGCGCGAGCCGAAGCTCCCTTCTTGGCCCGAAGCGCGGCCATAAATGCGGACATATCCCGATAGGGGACGGCGTCATGATGAACAACTGCGGCCAGCTTCGTCTTCGGCGGCAAGAGCTCCTTTAGATGCCCGGTCCAGCGAGCGGGATTGTCTCCCGTGCGGTATTCGGCAACCGTGGCCCACGCTAGCACACGCTCGATTCGGCCCCGCACGCGCGATGCTGTCTCGGGCGTCTCCTACCAGATCGGCTCGAGGACCTTCCGCACCAGGCCAGTGTCGATCGCAGAGACAGGCAAGTCATTGATGACAGCCGTCGCAGCCGGAAAGACATGTTTACCGCGTTTCGTCTCATTAAACGTGGCGGCCCACTGCGCGGCGTGCTTGTCGTTCTTCCATCCGCCTCGATTTGCCGCCACATAGGCGTCAGCGCAGTCCTTAAACGTCATCGCCTTGGCGGCTTCGACCTTTTTCTGTCGCCGTACGGCGTCACGAGCCTCGCGGGGGTTGATCCCCTCCGCGAGTAGATCGCGCGCCTTCTGGGCCCTCTCCCGCGCCTTCGCGAGCGACGTCGTGTTCAGCGGGCCAAGCCCCATGCTGTCATCTTTGCCGTCGAGCCTGAAACGGAGCAGCCAGGACTTCGTATTGAAACTGCTCACCTGAAGCCAAAGACCGTAGCCGTCGCACACGTCCTTCGTGGCGCTTCGGACCTTCGCTGTAGTGAGCCGGTTAATCTGCCTCTTCATCCGGAAGTCGAACCTCAGCAACCAGCTAACCTACACACAACAATACACCGGATGCAGCCGGTTGTCAACGGACGCTGTCGGATATGCTAGTTCGCGTAGTCGACGACAATCATTGGGGATTTAGGACGCTACCGCATTTTCTCGGATAGGCGGATAACGGACGCCCCCTCCGCCATCGTCAAAGCCTAAATATCTGTAATCATTGGGAACGCCGCCCCTGGCATGGCGGCCCGGAGGATTTGGTGGATCCGGGCCGCCAGGGGCCGGTCTGAACGCGGTGGTGCGTTTTCCGCGTTCGACTCGACCGAGCCCAGAACACGACAATCAACCAACTTATTCAGCCGGGCCAAATCAAACATCTGTCATCAAAATTCGCTCGCGCAAAATGTGGAAAGCGGCAGCCCCTTCAGCCCGTTCGTATGACCTTCGCCCCGCGCCATGCGGTCCCATTCGACGGCGACGGCCCCAACCGAGGCCGGCCGCGAAACATCGTCAGAACTTCGAATCGCCCCAGACGGCATCGGAAATCTTTCGAGCGACCAACGCGTCAGGTGGCGCGGATTGGAGCCTAGCGATGCTGTCGATACGCGTGTCTGGCGGTCCCGCCGCAAGCCGCCACGCCGCAATGAGCCATTGGCTTGGCAGCGCCGCGGGGGGATTCGGAAGTTCGTTTGGCGGAACGACGACCAGGTTGTAATTCAGCCTCTGGCCGTGATTGTCGGCAATTTCGAGCGTCAGCACATCATTGAGATGAAGATCGCCCGGGCGCAACGGCAACGTCATATGAGCGCCGTCGCAAGTCTCCGCCTCAGCGATCGCATTGCCATTTCTCCCGCGCAATGTCGTCCGCACCGTGCGCGGCGGCGCGGATGGTTTCCATGCGGCGACGATTTCCCGAAGATCGGCGCCAATCCGCTGGCGCGTCTCGCTCATCCGATCGAGCGGAACAAGGGGCAGCGGCTCTTCCTCTTGAGGCCGGCACTGTTCGAACCCTCGCCCGGTCGCATAGACGGTCAAGCCGCTCTTCTTGAAGATATTGTGGTAAAGGGAACCCAGGTATGACTGTGCTCCCGGCGATACCGCGTCGGAAGCTTCCGGCGCCTGAAACACTGGGTCGTAAGACCCGCCGATATGGCGTTTCCCCTTTGTCGTTTCGAGAGTTACGACCGCCTCAGGACCGACTTCGAGACGATCGCCGTAACAAATGCGGGTGTCGCGCGTAACCGGGCCCTCACTGGATTCGCCAGCGCCCTTCGTGTCACTGGGTGCGGGCGCCCGTTTGAGATGTGTCTTGGCCGCGTCGCCCGTCACGGAATCAACCGTCGCGACCACTCGCTCCGTCGGGCATGTTTCATCGTCCGCGGCTGCCCGGCTCAGCGGAAGGATCAGGACGGCGGCAAGAAGATTGGCCGCAAGAACGCCTCTCATGGCGGCGCCGACTCCGTCGCCTTCCCGGTCGAAGGCTCCGGCTGCCGCGACGCCTTCGGATGGGAGGGAAACCGCCGCATCATGTAGCCCTCTACGGCTTCTTCCGTACCGTCCGCGACGGCCGAGCAGAATTCGATCAGGAGCACGACGATCGTACCGACAATGAAAAGGAGAATACCGAAGCGCCAGCCATGCAAAACGCTCCAGTGACGCGACAGGAACCACGAGACGACGGCGAAGAGCAGTCCGCAAACCAAAATGACGAACGCCTCTAAAAACACGCGCTGCAGGCGTCGCCGCACGGGCAACCGCGCCCCTTGAACCACCGACTTAAATGTCGGAAGCCAACAAAGGGGAATAGTCACCATTGCGGCGACGATGATGAAAAAGACGTCCAGCCCGAACTGAGCCGCGAGCCGAAGGTCGTCACTCGAGGACTCGAGGCTCAGCACCAAATTGACATGGGCGAGCGCGCCCTGGAGATCGCCGAGCGGCGTCGACAAGGTATCCTCCGACCATGGCGCGGTGGCGCCGATCACGACGATGGCGTCTTTCAAGACGCCGAGGTCCGTCTTCGGAGAATCGATCAGGCTCTGATATGTGACAAGCAGACTCGCCTTGATCCGCGCGTAGGCCAGTCTTCTGTCTCCGTCGGCGTCGCCCGGTTTCTCTTTTCCCCCGTTATTCCTCGAGCCGTTTTCGCTGCTGTCATACTTTTGCGCGGTTTCATTCCCGATCGTCCAGCGAATGGGAACGATTTCCGGACTCGCTAGGTCCGGCGTCTTGATGCACGGCTCGGCCGCGCAGGGAGATTCGGCGCTCGCCAATTCGACCGCGCGCACCATCGCCGCTTCCCGGGAGACGATCTCTTCGCCCGGGCCAAATCGCACGTGATAGGCCGAGCAGGCGCCTTCGGGCAGCCCGTAGGCGCCAAGCGTGAGCACCGGATGAACAAGAGCAACCGAAGGCAGCGCCTGCTCGCCTGCGGATTGCCGCGCCGCCGTCAAATCGCTGAAGGCGGTCTCCAGTTCCGCCGGAGGAACCCGATCGCTTTGATCGTCGCAGGGCGGAAGCCGGCCCGCGGTGAAGAAGGCAGGAATGAGAACCGGAGTCTTGCTTTGCTTCGCGAGTTCGGCATGGAGGTCGGCATCATCGCGAAGACGATTGCGAAAGTCGAAATCGAGGTAGACGACGGCCGCGGGGGCCGATCTTGCGAGCTTCGTCAGCTCAGCAATCAGGCCTCGCGGGGTATTGTTTGGCAGCGATTGCGGCGAAGCGGGAGACTGCGAATCCTCATTCGGCTTCGTGCTCCATTTCCTTGCGGCGTTGTCGTCGATATCGATGAAAACGACTCGATGCGCGTTCGGAAGAAGGCGGATCTCCGGCGATCGGAACGCGTCGTAGACTTGGTCCTCGGCGGCGATCAGCTCCTGGAGCGGGCCAAAATCCAGCATCCTCAGAAGGTATGTGAACGCGAGAACGATCAGCGCGACGACCAAACCCGCCGCGGCCGTGCCGACGGCCCTGGCGAATGGAGACGGCGGGTCGTTCATCCTGGCGTTCATGAACGGCCCCGAGCGTCCCTCACTGATCACCGGACGCGCATTGGCTGCGATCTCGATCCGCTATCCTGCCGCTATCAGGACGACGAACCAGAAAAAGGGGTTGCCCTAAAGCTGATCGGTCGCGCGCCCGTACATCGACGGGTCGTCGTCATTCGGACCCTTGGCGGTCCAAATGACGCGCAGCGGCATCGGATCCTGCGGCTTGATCTTGCCGTCGGCATCGATCAGTTGCGCAGAGGCCCACTTGGCGCATTGCTGGTTGGTGACGTCAAGCACACGCTTGTTAATCTCCCCTGACGGCGCCATGCCGGACTCGCTCGAGGTCATCGAGTCGACATTGTCAGTCAAGCAATCGTAAATGATGCGCTCCGCCCGATATCGGAGGGCGAAGGCGTTAGGGTCGCGCCGCAGCGAAGGGTCCAGCGGAGCTACGCCGGCAGCGGAGGCATCAGCCAACAATTGCTCCGCGCTTTCACGGACGTCGCCGTTCACCAGATCCCCGTGGGTCTGATAGAGACGTTGCAGGAACAGGGTGGAGCTGCGATTTGCCGCCAGCAATTCCGAGGTCTCGAACAGCCGCGAATAGACGTTACGCGCCGATTTGCCAATGATCGAATTGAGGTCGTTCATCGTCACGGCGCCCCGGTTGGTGCCGTCAAACAGGCCTCCGAGCTCATTCATGACCTGATCGAGAATCATCACGCGCAGACGCTCGGGTGACCAATTCTCGCCCAGAAACGTCTCGAACCTGAAGAGTTTGGCGTCGTGAATGGAAGTATTCAGCGCTTCGAGAATCGCATGCTCGGTGACGTCCCCCTCTTTGGTCGAGTGCTGGGCGCTTTGGGCTTCCTGAATGCGCTTGATCACATCGTCGACCCGGCTGGTGTAGTCGCGATTGGCGTCGGCGTTGTAATCCTTGCCGATCTGATCGAGATCATCCGACGCGCCGACGGCCCCGAGCGATTGACCGGGCGTCACGGATTTCAGGATCACCTGTTCTTCCTGGGTAGTCGGCGGCGCGAGGGAGGCGAGCGCGCGGGACGACTCCTCCGGCGAAGGCGGTGCTCCGTTGCCCGTCGGATGCGAATGATTGGACGCCGCGCCGCCGGAGTACGGATGATAGGCGGGCGGAGGGCGATGACCATAACCGCCGCCTCCGCCGTGAAAGTGTTGCTGCATGAGCATGTTGCCAACCATGCCGCCCACCATGCCACCGACAAATCCACGGAGAAAGGAGTCGTTGGCGTAAGCGGCGGGCTGGTCGACGCCAATCACAATAAGGGCGGCCGCCCCCACAAGCTTCGCAAAGGTCGCTGGGTGCTTTACCGACTTGATGCCCATGAACTCCCCCATGATTCGGTTCAGTCCAATTCACATTATAGACCCGCTTTCTTACGATTTCAACGGCGGGGCTGACGGGTGGACTGCGCGTTTGCTTCTGCCTGCGCCGCGAGGATTTGCTGATTGATCAAGTCGGCGAAAGGCACTTTCTCCTTGCGCGCGGCCTGGAACGTGGCGGACAGCGTCCGACGCAGAACGTCATTGTTGTAGCAACGGGTTTCTCGCTCCAAGCTGCGGAACTGCGGCTCGGTCGGCGCTTCGGCGCGGCCCCAATCCCACACCCAAACCAGTTTGTCGGAGGTGTAGCCGCCGCAGTCGAGCGGGACGGTGAGCGGGCGCGTCTTTACCTTGCGCGTCTCCGAATCGACCGTCCCGTAGTAGCGCTGCAGGCGGTCGACTTCGTCTGGGGTCAGCAAGGCGCGATCGTTGACGTCGACGGCTTGGCCGTTCACGGCCATTTCCGCCAGCAGGATGCCTGCATCGATCTCGTAGAACGGATTGCCGTCGGGCTCGGTCGGATCAGCCTGAACGGAAAGCTTCATCGCGAGAAAGGCATATTTCATAGCCATCAGCGGGTCTTTGGCCTGATCGAGCTCGCCATTGCGGTAGATCTCTGCGAGCATGTTCGCCGCTCGGGCCGAACCATGGCTCAGCGCGCGCGTGAGCAGGTCGATTGCTTCGTTCGACCCGTTTTCCGGCTTGACCAGCACGCGGCCCGCAAGGAGCCGGCGGGCCAGTTCGATTTCGGCGTTTTCATTGCCGCCGCTTGCGGCCAGCCGATAGTAGCGCTCCGCGATCTCTGGCTGAGGAGCGGGCAGGCCGTACCCATGTTCCATCATTTGAGCCATGGTGTACTGCGCCGCCGGGTTGTTGTCGGAGGCCGCGCGCCCCCACCAGAGCAGGGCCTGGGTGTCGTCGGGCAGCACAGAGCTGGGAGCGACCTGGTCGCCGTTGGTGTTTATCTTGTAACCCCAAAAATAATACCAACCGAGATTGAACTTCGCAGCGTCAGACCCCGAGTATGCCGCCTGTTCTGCCATTTCGACCGCGCGGCGCGGATTCGGCGCGACGCCATACCCCCAGAAAAGCGCGTCGGCCGTCTCCACCTTCGCGGGGATCGACCCGGCCTCCGCAGCCTTGGCCATCCAACGATATGCCTCCGTGAGATCGCGCTGCAGGCCAAACGAGCCTTTGCTGTAACGGCGGCCCAATTCGTACATCGCCGGGGCGAACTCCTGGTTGGCCGCCTTCAATAGGAGGTTGTTGTCGCGAGCCTGCTCTTCGTCGCTCGCATCGGTATAGGCGGAGAGCGTGGCCAGACTGAAGAGCGCGGCCACGTAGCCCCGGTTGGCGGCGTCGTTGTAGGCGGCGCGCGCGTCGACAATGAGGGGCTTGCGGGCGGGATCGTCCAGCCGCAGCGCGTTGGCCGCAGCGAATTTCGCGCGGCCCAGATTGAAGAGATATCTGACAATGCGCGGATTGTGCTCAATCGATGTTTTGCAGGCGGCGATCGCCTTGTCGAAATCTATCTGATCGAGCGCGACCCCGGGGACCTCGGGCGGGCGGGATGGGTCGCTCTCTGAGGCCGCCCGCTCGTCGCATTCGTCGACCACCTTGGAGGTGGCGGACACGATCGGGGCCACGACCTCGGAAGAGCCGATCAGGCTGACGAGCGCGCGGCGCGCGAGTTCGGCCGTCGCACAATCGTGGAACCGTCGGCGATGCCTCTCCAGCGCCTCACGCTCGGGTTGCTGGCTGATCTCCGCCCAATCCACCTCGGCGCCGGCGCATTCCTGCTGCGTCAGCTGGAAGCGTTCGGAGCCGACCGGATCGACGAGCGCGAAATTGTCGCTGACACCGAGATTCTCGAAATATTCCGGCTCCTGCTGCCGGCCGCCCTTGAGAGCGAACGCCTTGACCATGCGGGTGATCCGCTGGCCGAGTTCGATCAAGGTTTGGCCCGGCCGTTGCAGTTCCGACCGGACGACTTCGGTGAAGAGGGAGTTGCGTCGATGATCTCCGAACCCGAAGCTCTCGATCGCCGTTTCGCCGAAGGAAGCCGAGAAGACAACGATCGAGCCCGCCGGCACATCCTTCGGCTGCAGCAGACGGCTGCCGGAAGTGAGGCCGCGTTTGATTTCCCGCTCGTCCATCGTCGCCCGGATGATCGAACGGCAAGCGTCAAGAAGGAGGATGGCGACCTTCGGCTTCTTGTCCGCGATCGCGTTCATCACATCGTTGACGGAAATGCCGTTCTTGGCGATTTCGTCAGTCTCGTAGCCCCCTTCGAACGACGACATCTTGAGCGAGATGATGTCGTCCCGGCGCTTGTCTGCTTCGATCACCTGGTCGCGCGTATAGGATCGCAGGCTCTTGATGTCGCCGAGCAAAAGGTAATCGGTATTGTTCGCTTCGACCCCGAGGCCGTGGCCGGAATAGAAGAAAAGAACGACGTCGCCTTCCTTCACGGTGGCGAGGAACGCCTGGAACCGCTTGTCGAAATCGCTCTTGCCACGCAATTCCTTCGCAAACGTGATGTTCTTCTTGTCGAAGCCCACTTGCTCGAGGTCGGCGGCGAGGTCCTGCGCATCATTGTCCGACCGGGTTAGGCTCGGAATATCCTGATCGGAGTAGCGCTGCTCGCCGACGAGGAATGCGCGCCGCGTTTGCGCGCTCGCCGACTCGGCGCCGAGCAAGCCAAATGCGGCGATCGCGATTCCGAACAGGGCCGCCCATGCGCTTGCCCACGCCCACGACGCTCGTTGCATGCCGCGCCTCATCAATGCACGCTCCTCAAGTTGGAATATCGTCTTACCGTCTGGTCCTGCTCAGGGCTCCAAATCTCTAGCGACCCGGAACCCGACCCGCTCCGACTGCTCGTCGACGCTGTCATAATCGCGCGCGGCGGCGCGCAGTTTGCCTGGAGCATCGGCCCAGGAGCCGCCGCGCGTCACGCGCGAATCGCAATCGCCGGAAAGAACCGGAGCGCCGCTCGAGGCGACCGCGGGAGGGGTCGGGTTCCAGCAATCCTGGGTCCATTGCCGCACGTTGCCGAGCATGTTGTAAAGCCCGAACGGATTCGGCGGTCCATTGTCGACGGGCTCGGTCTTGAGCCGCGCGTCGGCCTTAGGGCTGCCATCGTAGGAACGCCGTGAATCGTAGACGGCGAGCTCGGGCTTGATGGCGCCGAACCAGAACGGTGCGTAGGAGCATCTCAGGCTCTTGCAACCTCGCGCGGCATATTCCCATTCCGCTTCGCTCAGGAGGCGGTAGGGCTGGCCAGTCTTGCGCTTGAGCCATTGCACATAAAGCTGTGCGTCGGTCCAGGTTGCGAAGATCGCCGGGCGCTTTCCACGGCCGAAGTCGAGGTCGCCGAGCTGGCGGTGGCCGCAGCCGCCCTGCGCAAAACAGGCGTCCCATTGGGCGAAAGTCACGGCGTAACGGCCGACCGCTAAGGGCCTGGCGATCTCGACTGTATGGGGCGCGGCCTCGAACGTCTGGCGCCCACTTTCGCCGAGCGGGGAGCCAAGCGATGCCCTGCCGGCGGGCACGACGACCATCTCAGGACACTCGTCGCATTCCTTGAAGACCTCGCCACCGGAATCATTCGCCGCGATCTTCGGCGGGGGACCGACGGATATCGCCGCGGCGGGCGCTACGGTGGACGGGCCTGGCGCGGGCGCCGGCGAGGAAAACGCGGGCGTCAGCGCAGCGGCGAGCGGCGCTTTTGGCTCGGGCGTCGATTCGAGCGAAGCGGCCGGCCCGGACGGCGAATCGCTTGCTCCCATCAGCACCACCCCGCCGTCCGGAAGATCGCTGCGGACAACGTCGGGAACTTGCTCGCCCGAAGTTTCCGCGCGCACCTTCTCGCGGATGCGCGCGGAGGCATCTTCAATTCGCAAGCCCCGCGTCGGTAAGGTCGCGGCGAAGGCGCGCGCAAAAGGGCTGCCCTGGCCCGCCTCGCCGTCCTGGGCTGTTTTGCCCTCGCGCGTGGACAGAACCACGTACGCGCCCTCGAAAGACGACGGGTCGATGGGCGCGAAGCCGCGAGAACCGACGCCACGGTGAGCGAGGGCCGGGACGTTGCGGCAGGCGTCGATGAAGATCAGCGTCGCCCGCGCGTGCCCGATAATCGATTCCTCGACGTGGTCGAGCGGTTCGCCGCCTTGCCGCAAGCCCAATTCCGTCTTCGCCTGGAAATTGGCCGAAGTCGTCATCAGAAGATTTTGCTGGCGTCCGTCCGCAGCGACGGAAAAGCCGTGACCGGCGAAATAGAATAGCGCCACCTCGGCCCCTTTGCTCGTCTCGACAAAGTCGGCGATCGCCTGTTCGAAGCCGTCAAGATCGAGGTTGGTTTTGACGGCGACGTCGAAGCCCATCCTTTTGAGGCTATCCGCGACGATGCCGGCGTCGATGGAGGGGTTCGCAAGCGGGGCGTCGGGATAGGCGCCGTTGGCGATGACGAGCGCGACATGGCGCCCGGCCAGGGCAGAAGCGGCGCCCGGCGTCGCGGAAGAGCTGCCGCTGGGGGCGCTGGCGGCGCCGGCCGCGGTCCACCATGGCTTGGCCGACCCGTCCCTGGGCCCCAACGCAAGCTGACCGCTATGCGCGGGAGAAGAAACTGAATTCGCGGCGACGAATTCAGCCGGCGTGCGCGACTCCTCAGCGGCGGCTGGAGCGGATAGAACCAGTGCGAGCGCGATCAGCGCCAGAGGCACCGCGTCGGACGGATCGGGTCGGCGTCGCAGAGCCGGTCGAATCGCCGTCCCGACGGCTCTGACGGGTGGAATTCCGGGCGAGATCTCGATCACCTTTCTCAACCTCTCATCGTCTCGCC
>Ga0210395_10005070_pt1 | contig 10102 bp, 11 predicted proteins | sample IncBWH4OmetaG_FD_150861 | JGI IMG/M metagenome (GOLD analysis project Ga0210395, IMG submission 150861) | Forest soil microbial communities from Barre Woods Harvard Forest LTER site, Petersham, Massachusetts, United States - Inc-BW-H-4-O ...
CCGGCCGCTACACCGTCACGGTCGGGCTCTCCCAGGGGGGGCACGGTCTCGGGACGGTCACGCATTCGATCGCGCTGCGGTAATCCTGTAGAGGGTCCGGAACAAGCCGACGACGCCGAGTGAGCGGGTAGCGAGCGATGCGCTTCACCCGCACCGCCGAGAAGGAGTTGCGGCGGATCCTCGATCTGTGCAACGGCGAACTTGGCAAGCAGCCAAGTTCGCCGTTGCGGTCATGGTCGACACCTGCAGGTACGCGGAGAAACATCGACAAGCTCCGTCTCATTTGGTCCGCCGTTGCTAACCGGATGCTGACGAAGCCATCCGATGGGAAATACGCGCCAGCGCGATTTCATGGTCCCGTAGGCGCCCTCTTCAGGCGGACACGGCAACTAATCTGGTCGGTCTGACGCAAGCTCCTCGACGAACTCGACGATCACACCACGTGTGTACACGGGAGCGAGAAAGTTGCACAGGAACGCGCCGGCGCCGCGCACAGGCCGATCCTCGAGCAGGGGTGTCCCTCGCTCGCGCATCGTGTCGGCCAGTTCGACCAGGCTGTCCACGACAATCGCGACGTGATGCAGCCCTCCGAGCCCGCGGTTGAACCGAGTCAAGCGTCCTTCACTTGGCACAACCAACTCCAGCGGGCTGCCGCCATTACCGTCGGTAAAGATGCACAGGGCGCTGTAGCTCTCGACGTAGCCGCGCCCGCTCTCCTCGAGGCTGAGCAGTCCTATCAGCTCACACGCCTGCTGCTCGGAGGGGACGACGATGCCGACATGGTGCAGCCGCGCTGATTTCGGTGTCGTCGGCTCGATCATCAAAGGTTAGAATGCGCGTCGCCGGGGAGCCAGTCAAGACGCTGCGTCGGTCCCCGTTGGACCGACGGGGCCTCATCGAGGGGAATTGTCTCCATCTCGGCGTGCGGGCCCGCCCGAGCGAGCTCAGACACCATGTAGATTCCCTGCAATGGTGGGCTTGAACGCTGCAAGGCCGTTACGCGGGATCTGCGATGGTGAGCCGCTGCTGGATTTCGTGTCGCCCACGGCGAGCCTGGTAGAAGTGAAATGAGCCGGAGCCCAGACTACGGCTACGAGGCGGTGGTGGACGCACTGCGCGCGGTGGGTGTGCGCAGCGGGGATGTACTGCTGACGCACTCGAGCGTCGCGGCGCTCGGCGTATCGGAGGTGGGCCTCGACGCGGAGGCGATCGCGACCATGTTCCTGTGCGCCGTCCGCGAGGTCGCCGGCACAGACGCCACTTGGCTGCTGCCGGCGTTCACCTACAGCTACACCAAGGACGAGGTTTTCGATCCGCTGACCGTGGCGCCGACGCGCGATATGGGCCTGCTGCCGAGCGTGCTATGGCGCCATCCAGACGCGGTTCGCACGCTGGATCCGATTTTCTCGGTGATCGCGATCGGCGCCCGCGCGCAGGATCTGACGGCCGGCGTGCCAACCAGCTGTTTCGGCGAGCGGTCTGTGTTCGCGCGCCTGATCGAGATGGACGGAGCAGTGTGCAACGTCGGCATCGGCTCGTTCTCCACCCTGATGCATCACGTCGAGCAGAAGCACAGTGTCCCGTACCGCCATCCCAAGTGGTTTGAGGGTGTGTCGATCATCGACGGTCGGCCCAGGCAGACGCGCATCTCCTACAGCGCACGCGACCTCGATCGTCCCGAGCACGACTCCTGCTGGAGACGTCTGGATCGGGATGGGCGCGCCGACGGGTCTGTGGCGGTGGCGCGACTCGGACGCGGAGAGATCAACCTGGTGCGCGCCAGGCGCATGGAGGAGCTCATCTTGGCAGGCCTAGCGCGCGACAGCGATTATCTGGTGGTCGGCGGCGGCGTGCCCTGAACGTTCGCGACCAGTGCGGAAAATGGCGCGCGCCGGCGAAGGCGTCACTTGAGTGGGAAACATTTTCGCCGAGTTTCCAAAAGCGAATTCCCCTGCATCTGCGAAGCTTTATTGACACCTTCAGGTCGCAGTGCGACGCGTGGGCGCCGGTCTATCGCACAATGCGACGGCAAAACGACGATGCCGACTGCAACTTCAAAGCAACAACCAATCCCCAGCGTCGACACGGTTGCCTTCCACAAGGGCGCAGGGCTGAACCCCATACGGCCAGTGTCGACATACGCGCCCCAGACCACGCCCGCGACGTACCCGAGCGTCTCTTGCGAGCGGTGGAACCATTGCTCGAGCCGCTAACACCTAAGGCCCTCGCCGAGCGCCGCAGGCGCGGTCTAGCGCTGCTCGAGCGCCCTCCCGCGGCGCCGGCGGCGCGGGTCGCGGTGCTGAGCACTTTCTGTGTCGACCTGCTTGCGCCGCTGCTCGCCGAGGCGCTAACGCGCTGGGATCGGCCCGCGAGCGAGATCGCGGTGGGCCCCTTCGGGCAGGTAGCCCAGCAATTGCTGCTCTCCTCCTCCGAGCTCTACGCAACCGACCCCGACGTGCTGCTGCTCGTGCTGTCCGTGGAGGATCTTCTCGAGCCGCTCTTCGCTCCGGTAGGCCCCGGACTGCCGGATGCAGCTGCCGCGGCGCTGGTCGATCGCCGGGTCGAGGAACTGTGCGGCTGGCTCGGGGTCGCGCTCGGACGTTTGCCGCGAACGACCTGTTGCGTAACGCTCGTAGGTCCCTGCGCCGCGCCGGTCGAGCAGGTGCTCAGCCCGCTTGCACCCGAGCGGGGCCTGGGTGCGGTGCTGCGCCTGCACGAAGGGGTACGCGGACTGGCCGAATCGGGCTCGCGCATCGTGGTGATCGACTGGGAGTGGCACGTTCGGGCTCAGGGCACCGCTGCCCTGCACGATCCTCGACTCTGGTATCTGGCGCGGATGCGCCTCAATCCCCGCGGACTGGCAACACTGGCCGAGCTCGTCGCCTGCCACCTGGCCGCCGAGCGCGGCGCCGCGTACAAGGTGGCTGCGGTCGACCTCGATGGCGTGCTCTGGGGAGGCGTGGTCGGAGAGGCCGGTGTCGGCGGGATAGAGCTGGGCGAGGAGGGCCTCGGCCTTGCCTTCCAGGACTTCCAGCGCGAACTGCTGCGACTGCGCGAGCTCGGCGTGTTGCTCGTGGCATGCAGCAAGAACAATCCGCAGGACGTCGCGGCGGTCTTCGCGGAGCACCCGGCGATGGTGCTGCGCCGCGAGCACTTCGCGGCGCAGAGGGTCAACTGGCAGGACAAGGCAACCAACCTCGGCGAGCTGGCCAGAGAGCTGAACGTCGGTCTCGACAGCTTCGTCTTCTTCGACGACAGCCCCGTCGAGCGCGCCTGGGTGCGCCAGGCACTCCCTGAGGTGGCGGTGGCCGAGTTGCCCGCGGACCCTGTCGCGCGGCCGGGCATGTTGCGCAGCTGCCCCTATTTCAGGCGCATCGTGCTCACCGACGTCGATCGGGGTCGTGCCGGCGCCTATGCGGTCGAGCATCAGCGCCGCGATCTCGCGGCGAGCAGCGCGTCCTTCGGGCAATTTCTCGCCTCGCTCGATCAGCAGGCGAGGATCGAGCTGGTTTCGGACGCCACGCTGGCGCGCGCGGCACAGCTCTGCCAACGTACCAACCAGTTCAATCTGACGACCAAGCGCTACAGCGTCGCCGAGCTAGAGGCGATGCGTGGCGACGGCCGCACGGAGCTCTACACGCTGTCGGTAAGCGATCGGTTCGGCGACAGCGGCATCACGGGCCTGGCCATTTTGCGACTCGGCGAGGACGAGGCGGAGATCGACACACTGCTAATGAGCTGCCGCGTGCTCGGCCGCCGTCTGGAGGATGTGCTGCTGGCGTTCCTCGCTGAGCGTACGCAGGCGCTCGGCGCACGCTTCCTGGTCGGTCAGTTCGAGCCGACCGCCAAGAACGCGCAGGTTGCCGACCTCTACCTGGCGCACCGCTTCGAGCCAGCGGGAGCGGGATTGTTCCGTCTCGACCTCCAGCAGCATCGGCCTACTGCGCCGGCCGAGATTCACGTGAGGGTTGTTGCGAGTGTATGAGCCGCTGAAGCGCATCCTTGCCGAGATCGTCGGTTGCGCGCCCGAGGAGATCCCCGACGACGCGCAGATCACGATGCTCGAGGGGTGGGACTCGCTGCACCACCTCGAGTTCATACTCGCGCTCGAGGCCGAGTTTGATATCCACATCCAGGCCGAGGAGATCCGCGAGCTCGTCTCGCTGGATCTGATCGACGACTACGTGCGTGCGTGTGCCCCCGCGATGAGCGAGCCTCAAGGACGAGCGGACGGTATATGAGATCGCCGAAGAGCTGGAGTTCTCTCGTCGCAACATGCTCTACTGCGTCGAGCGCTTTAGAACGTGTCTCAAAACCTTCGGCACCGCGGGATGCGTCCCTGGACGCGGCGCTGGATCGCCAACGTTGCACGTACCACCAGCGCGCGCTACGAGGGCCCGCGGCGCCCAGCTTGGTCCATGAACGCATGCGCATGCACCGCAGGTTTGACACGTTCTTAGCGGGCAGGGCCTGTGGCGCTGCCCCCTCGTGCCGCAGCACGGTCAGCGGCGATTTCGGCGGTGGTCAGCTCAGCCACGCCGACAGCTCCTCTAGCGCCTCGGGTATCACGTAGTAGTAGGCCCACAGGCCGCGGCGCTCGGAGTCCACGATTCCGGCCGCGCGGAGCTTGTTCAGATGGTGAGAGAGCGTGGGCTGTGAGACGTCGAAGAGCGGCACAAGCTCGCACACGCACACCTTGCCGGCGTGCTTGTCCAGTACGTCCACGAGCTGCAGGCGGATCGGGTCGCCGAGCGCCTTGGCGACCTCGGCAATACGGATCGCTTGGGCGCGGTCTACATCTGGGTAGACGACCGGCTCGCAGCAACGCTCCCCAGCCGCCCGCTTGGTCTTCGGCGCCAGCTCCAAATCGATGGCCATCTATATACATATATCAATAACAATCACGTCTGTCGATGCAATAGGATCAGGGTGTGGACACCCCGCCGCTTACCCGCCGCCTGCTCGCGGAGCTACTTGGCTCAGCGTTCCTCGCCGCGCTCGTTATTGGATCGGGCATCGCGGCGCAGACGCTGTCCCCCGGCGACATCGGCTTGGAGCTGTTCGAGAACGCCGTCGCGACCGCGATGGGCCTGGCGGCGATCATCCTCATGTTCGGCCCGGTGTCGGGCGGGCATTTCAACCCCGTCGTATCGCTGGCTGACGCGACCTTCGGCGGCTTGTCCTGGCGAGATGCGATCGCCTACCTACTCGCGCAGATTGCCGGCTGCGTGCTCGGCGCGATCGTCGCCAACGGCATGTTCGCGCTTGCCGCTGTCAGCATCTCCACCCACCATCGGGCCTCGCCCGCGCATCTGTTCAGTGAGGTGATCGCCACGGTCGGGCTGCTGCTCGTGATCTTCTCGCTGGCACGCACCAAACGCTTGAGCGCCGCTCCGGCCGCGGTCGGAGCCTACATCGGCGCCGCGTACTTCTTTACAAGCTCAGCCAGCTTCGCCAATCCCGCGATCACAGTGGGTCGCATGTTCTCGGACACGTTCGCCGGGATCGCGCCCGCATCGGTCCCCGGCTACGTCGTGGCGCAGCTCGTCGGTGGGGCTTGCGCGATCCTCGCCGTCAGAACGCTCTATCCCGACGTGACCCCCGCCGAGGTAGCCGAGCTGGTGGTTCCCCATCACGCGCTGCCTCGCACGGATGGAGCGGTCGGCCAACCAGCGATCGGCGGCTAAATGGCGACCGTTCTGTTCGTGTGCTTGCACAACGCCGGGCGCTCGCAGATGAGCGCCGCGCTACTGGAACGTGAAGCCGCCGGCCGACACGTTGCGCTCTCCGCCGGCACCACGCCCGGCGAGCACATCCACCCCGAGGTCGTGGAGGTCATGCGCGAGCTTGGCATCGACCTGGCCGACCGCCGACCGCAACTGCTCACCCGCGAGCTTGCCGAGCAGGCCGACCTCCTGGTCACGATGGGTTGCGGCGATCAATGCCCCTACATACCTGGCAAGCGCTATCTCGATTGGCAGCTTCCCGATCCAAGGGGACGCCCAATTGCCGAGGTCCGCGCCACGCGCGACGACATAGCTCGCCGCGTTCGAAAGCTGAGCAATGAGCTAAACCAGCACCTGCGCGTTGAGCAGGGACCACAAGGCGAGGTGTGATCAAGACGGTGGACACCAACCTCTGGCCAGTGTCGTTTGGCCCATCCCTCCCAGCAAGTGTGAGCTGACGACAAACAGGAACCACGTTCACGGCGGCCTACGCTCGACGCGAGCATCCGCGTCGAGCGTAGGCCGGCTGTGGATAGTCGATCAACGTGGAGGCACGCAGCTGACGATCAGGGCCTGGCGAAGTGATGGGGGTTGGGGAGTGCCTTTGCTGGTCTCGTCATCTCCTACCGCCCGCTCCACGCCGGCAATTGCTGGAGTGCCCAGCGGTTGCCGTCGGGGTCCTCGAAGAAGACGAACGAACCCCATGGGAACTCCGTCACCTCACTCACCTGCACTCCGCGAGCGGCAAGTTCGGCCCGTGCGGCGTGCGCGTCAGCGACGGTCAACTGCATCCCTCGAGCAGAGCCAGGCTCGGAGTCGACGATCCCCTTACCGAAGGCGATCGAGCAGGCCGAGCCGCGCGGCGTGAGCTGCACGAAGCGAATCTCCTCGCTCACTTCATGGTCGTGTTCGGCGATGAAGCCGAGCTGGTCGGTGTAGAAGGCCTTCGCGCGGTCGATGTCGGTCACGGGGATCGCCACGAGTTCGAGCTTGAAGTCCATGCCGGTATTCCTTTCGATGTCGTCGGTGCTTGTTGGTGGACCACGCTAGGAGCATCGCGGTCGGTTTCTGTCCGCATGTAATGGGAGCCTCCATCGGTGGGGCTCGATACCTCGACAAGCTCTTGAAGCTGCAGGCACGTAGAACCCAAAACGACCCTGGGCGAGTGCCGATACCGCATCGACGCTGCGAGTGCCGCCGCCAGAATCCCGCATCGTTCACCCGGCCGGCGGTGAGGGCGATCGTGGGATGGAGACGCCTGTTTGTCGGCTTGCCAGGCGGGTAGCCCAGAGTTGTCCGCGGTTGTCCACGTATGTCGGGCACTGAGGAGAACCAACAGACGCCGGTGCGTCGGGAGTTTCCGTAGAACAGCGCATCCGCGCTCGGCCTTGCGAGCGATGGTGAAGACCGGCAATCGACCCGGAGGTAAGTGAAAATGCCGCCCCGCGGTGTAAAGAAAGGCAGCAAGCGCGAGCGCCAATACCAGCACATCAAGGATAGTGAGCGCCAACTGGGCACGTCGCTGCAACGCGCAGAGGAAATCGCCGCGCGCGTCGTCAACAAGGAGCGCGCACGCAGCGGCGAAGCGCAAACCAGTTCCCGCACATCAACCGGCGATATCTCCTCGGGTCGGCGCGGCGGCCTTCGCTCCGGCAAGCCCGGACCACGTGGGCGTACCCGCGAACAGCTCTATCAAGAGGCCCGCAGTCTCGGCGTCGAAGGCCGCTCGCGCATGAACAAGGCGCAGTTGCGAGTCGCCGTCGAGAACAAGAAGAGCTGAGCTGCCAAGGTCAGCCTCATGGCCACTTTCAACAGCGACAGATGGAGGTCCTGCGTATAGTCGCAGACATCAGGGACTGCAGGTTCCCAGCAAAATGAACACATGCTGCCCGCGTCCATGTGCGAGGATCGTGGGGTCCGCCATTCGAAAGGAGAACCATGCCCGATTACGCACCCGGAACACCATCGTGGGTCGAACTTTCCTCACCAGACACCGATGCCTCCGCAAAGTTCTACGGCGAGCTGATGGGCTGGAGCGCGACTGACCCGGGCCCCGCCGAGACCGGTGGCTATCGCATGTTCCAGCAGGACGGCAAGAACATCGGCGGCTTGATGGGGATCATGCAGGAGACTCAGCCAACCGCGTGGTCCACCTATATAAGCGTCGCCGACGCCGATGAGACCGCTGCCAAGGTGAAGGCGGCCGGCGGCAGCGTGGTGGTCGAGCCGATGGACGTGATGGACATCGGTCGGATGGCGTTCTTCGCCGACCCCACCGGCGCCGTGTTCGGCATCTGGCAGCCGAAGAGCTTCGCCGGCGCGGACCTCGTCAACGAGCCGAACTCATTGTGCTGGAATGAGGTTCTCACCCGTGACGCCGATGCAGGCAAGGCGTTCTACGCCGCTGTCTTCGGTTGGGAGGGCCGTCCCCCCGCGTTCGAGGGTGCGCCCACCACCTACACGGTCTGGGAGCTTGGCGGGAAACAGCTCGGGGGCATGATGCAGATGACCGACGAGTATTTCCCACCCGAGATCCCCCCGCACTGGGGTGTGGTCTTTGCGGTAGCCGACTGCGACGCCGTGGTCGCCAAGGCCCGCGATCTGGGAGCGACGATCACAAACGAGCCGATGGACATGCCGATCGGGCGCTTCGCCGGCGTCATCGATCCCCAGGGAGCCTCCTTCACGGTGATGCAAGCGGCAACGGCTGCTTGATCGGTCCGTGGGCGCCGTGACGCGGGGCGAGAGCCATCGCGGCAGATGCCGAGATCACAATGAATGGCGCCGGCGTCCGCACGCTGGTGCTCACCTCGCGCGAGGACCTCGAGATCGCCCGGCAGGTCAGGACTGTGCTGGGGTGCCAGTCTTCGCAACAGGCTTGATTTCGCCTTCGTGGCTGACGAGGCGCTCCACGCCCAGCGTGCAGACCCCGAGGCTGACCACGGCGGCGGCGACGATCGCCGTGGCCACGGTGCCCGACAGAACGCCCTCGGCGAGCCCGAGCGACGCGACCGCCGCCGGCACGCCCAGCTGGGCGCTCGCGGCGAGCCCGGCGCTCATGGGGCGGCGCACCACGACGGCCGCAATGAGATGGATCATGACGTTAAGCAGAGCGAGCACGCCGGCGAGGGCGAGCATCGCCGGGTGCTCGAAGAGTCCTTTGAGATCCAGCTGGGCGCCGAGCACGACGAAATACAGGGGTATGAAGAAGCCCTCCGCGACACCGCGCATCTGCGTCGAGAGCCGTTTCGGACCACCGATCAGCGCGACCATCAGTCCTGCGCCGAACCCCGCGATCAGGACGCTTGTGCCGCTCTTCTGCGCGATCCATGCGAGGAAGAACAGCACGAGCAGCGATAGGCGCAGGTCCAGCGCCCAATGGCGCTGCTTGGAGAGGCTGCGCACATGCGCCACCCAGGCGTGACCCTCCAACAGCCGGGCGGCGCCGAACAGCAGCAGGACGCTGATCGCCACGAGTGCGCCGCCGAGCAGCGCGTGCAGCGTGCGGCCAGGTTGGAGGACGATCGGGACGGAGAGGATCGTCACGACGTCGGCGATCGTGACCTGTGCCATCACCGCCAGCGCGTCGAGCCCGTTGACCTGCGCCTCCTCGAGGGCCGGTAGCAGCACGGCGGCCGACCCCGACGCAAGCACGACGGCGTAGATCGCGGCGTGAGCGGTCCCGGTCAGCGCCGCGGCGGCAAGTCCCGCCAGGGCCGCAAGCACCCCGACGATCGTCGCAAGCAGCGCCCCGCTGCGCAGCGACCGGGCCAGGCGGGGATCGCGCAGAGGCAGGTGCATCCCGACGGTCAGCATCAGCATCGCAAAGCCAACCTCGCCGAGGAACGAGACGGTCGCGTTCGCCGGGTCCACGACACCCAGCCACGTTGAGCCGAGCAGCACGCCGGCGACGAGCTCACCGATCACCACCGGGACGAAGCGTCCGCCAAGACCGAGCAGCGGGCCGCCGAGTCCGGCGAGCACGATCACGGTCAGGATCCCAAAGCTCAAAGTGAGGCCAGCCTACGCCGTCGGTGGCACGCGAGCATCCGCGTCGTGCTCGTGCCGCAGCGGTCGAGCTCCTCGTCCGCTCGCCCGCCGGTCCCTACCATGCGGGGCGTGGTGGATCGCGGCTCCCGTGCGCCTCGGTACTGGCTTTGAGCGGCTGGGGGGAGGTGTGCTCGCGCGCGAGGTTGGCCACAACGAGCGCGGGTCGCTCGCCACGCGTGAGCGCGACAATCACGGCGGCGGCGCCGCCGCCGCTGGTGCTCTCTATCTGTCTGTCGTTCCTACCGCTTCCATACCGGCCGGCACCTGTGTTGCTACCGGCACAGGCGAAATTATCGGTGTTACCATGAACATCCTCGCACCCACCC
>Ga0210395_10005072_pt1 | contig 10099 bp, 10 predicted proteins | sample IncBWH4OmetaG_FD_150861 | JGI IMG/M metagenome (GOLD analysis project Ga0210395, IMG submission 150861) | Forest soil microbial communities from Barre Woods Harvard Forest LTER site, Petersham, Massachusetts, United States - Inc-BW-H-4-O ...
CAAGAGTCGAAGAAGTGTCGTGCGTTCTTCCGGAGTCATTTCCTTTCGGAGCTTATCGTCAGCGGCTATCCTCGTATTGATCAGGCGTTTCCTGTAGTTGTGGCCTTTTGGCGTCAACGTAACGTGAATTGCTCTGCCCGCTTTTGCTTTTCTCTCCGACACAAGCCCATCCTGAACCATCGACTTGATGGCGCGGTGCACGACAGTTCGGTCGAAACCGAGAAGCGTAGCGATTTGATTCTGATTGAGCGCGGCCCCGCCCCGGAGTGTGGATAGGATGAATCCACGAGTCGCAGAGCACCGGGTTTTTCGTTCAAGTCTCTTCCCGACGGAAAAATAGGCTGCAGCAATATGGGCAAGTACTGAGTCCCTTAGGATGTCTTGAGGGATATCATTTTTTGGAACATCCTTGTTTGAACCATCCTTGTTTGAACCAGTGATCATAGCCCGATCGATCATAGGACGGTTACCGTGGCCTCGAGCGGTCGCCGCCACTGAGGCGGTTCCGCATAAGCAGGCGATTTCTTCCCGATTGCAATCACCATCACAATTTCATGATACCGGGTTGACAGCCCGAGAAATCTGGAGAGTCTGCGGCCATCGAATCCTTCCATGGGGCACGTGTTGAGCCCCAGTGCTTCGGCGGCAATCATCAGATTCTCACAGGCCAACGATGTACTCTTCGTCGCCCACTTTAACAAGTCATGTCGAAACACTGGCGGCATCCCCATCGTCTTCCACAAATTCACCAGTCGAAAAATCGCCCACTTGACCGCGCCAAAAATGCCGAACGGTCCGGGCATGAACAGGATCCGGCCGATCTTCGCCGTCCGCTCGTAATCTCGGACTTTGGCGTCACTGAAGCCGCTCCTGCGCATCCACTCCAACTGGGCCTGTGAGGTCGCCGCCAGCGACCCGATGTCCGCCACCGCAACCACCAGTGCCGACGCCGTTGCCGCAGGCATTTGTCCCATGCAAAGTTTCGCCGCGGTTGCCTTCCCGGGCGACGATTCCACCCAAAAGAACCGGTACGGTTGCGAATTGAAACTGGAGGGCGCATGGCGGGCCGCATCGAGGATTTGTTCGCGCAGTACGTGTGGGATTTCGACCGGCTCAAAGGTCTTGACTGCTCGCCTGCGGAAAAGCGCTTCAAGGAGTTCACTCATGGATTCACCTCTATGTTGCTATTGCAACATAAAAGTGTTGCCTGCGCAACATAAGAAATGCAAACGCCGGAGCTTGAACCTTGCAACCCAAGTCTCAGTCGCCCGGGATAGCCTTATACTGCTCTTCATGAAATCTGTGGCCTTTCTCCTTTGTCTTCTAGCGATCGTAGGCTGGCATGTCTCTGGCCGGGCTCAGGCTGGCACTTTGAAGTCCGATGCTCTCGGGCGTTCCACACAGATGATCGTAGTCACTACTTCGGACTGGAGTGCAATCGAAGGACGCTTGCGGCGATATGAACGCGCCACCGTCGATGAAAAATGGCATCCCGTGGGCGACCCAATCTCGATTGTCGTCGGCAGGAGTGGCTTGGCGTGGGGAATCGGCGTCATTGCGACCGATGATGCCCAAGTCCGCTCTGCATCCGACCCAGTCAAAAGAGAAGGAGACGGCAAAGCGCCCGCTGGAGTCTTCGCCCTGGGCACCGCATTCGGCTATGCTTCGGAGCCACTCCCTGGGCTGAAGATGCCGTATCTGAATCTGACTCCCTCGATCGAATGTGTCGACGATCCTGGCTCGAAGCACTATAACCGCATCGTGGACCGCGCTATCGTCGCTCCCGACTGGAACAGCTCAGAGCACATGCGGGATGCCGGTGAGTCCTACCGCTGGGGAGTTGTCGTAGATCACAACGGCACGGTTACGGGCGACACTAACCCACCCGAACCGCGCGCCGGCTCGTGCGTCTTTCTCCACATTTGGCGCAGCCATGACCAGGGCACAGCTGGATGCACCGCTATGTCACCAGCCGAGCTGGAAACTTTGGTCACCTGGCTCGATCCGACGCGCAACCCCCTGCTGGTACAACTGCCGGACTCAACCTACCAGCGGCTGACCAATCTCTGGATGCTGCCGAAATTGACCAACGCCCCTCGGCATTGAAATTGACCTGCGGCAACATCTCTACAATCCGAGATCTTCGAATTTCAGATCGACGATTGGATACTGTTTCCAATCCTTATAGTCGAAGTGCCACCACTCCTTGGGATTCACCTGGAAGCCCTGTTTTTCCATGGCTTGGCGCAGAAGAGCACGGCGAGCGCTCTCCTCGGGAGTGCCCCCGGCATAGTCGGCAAAGGCGCGATCGGTCATTTCGTCGTAGCCACTGGGCATCTTCACTTCCTTGCCGGTTTTCAAATCGTACAAGGACAAGTCCACGGCGCATCCGCGGTTATGCTTCGAGCCCTCCGCCGGATCAGCCACAAAAATCTTTTTGTCGTCAGGAGTGGCGTCCCAGAAGATTTTCGTGACGTACCACGGCCGGTAGCCATCATGGATAATCAAACCGTATCCCTGCGCCTTGAGTTCGCGATGGGCGCGAAGCAGGGCTTCCGCCGCTGGCCGTTGAAGGAAGGCCCGTGCCTGGGTGTAGACAGGCGTGCCCAGAAAATTATTTGTGGTGGCGTAGCGGATGTCGAGCTTGATCGTGGGATCGAGCCTGACCAACTCCAGCAGATCGGGTTTGAGAAATGTCCCGGGCTCGAGTGGCGGCTGCGCCTTGAGCGCATCTGCGCGCAATTCCTCCACCGGACGAAGAGGCGTGATTCGGAAGCTGACCTCTTGCGCGAAGCCGAGTTGCAGCAGAACCAGCAGGAGACCGCAAAGACGAAACTCGAATTTTCGCAAGAGATTCATAATGACTCATTCGCGACCACAAGGATCGTACTGCATGCGCCATGCTAATTGAAGCTCGCTTGACAAAAAAAGTTGTCAATGCTACCGTTTCCTCGTGCTCGACCTCCAAGTCATCGACGATCCCGCAGCGGCGACGGCGGCTCTGGAGCCCATGCGGGGCCGACTCCTCTCCGAGCTAGTCGTGCCCGCCTCGGCGGCGACGTTAGCCACGCGGGTAGGCCTGACTCGGCAGAAAGTCAACTACTACCTGCATGGGCTGGAGGCGCACGGACTGATCCGCCTGGCCGAGGAACGCAAGTGGGGCGGGCTGACCGAACGGCTGCTGGTGGCGACGGCCGCTTCCTATGTGGTTTCGCCGAGCGCCCTGGGTCCGGTCGCCGCGGATCCGAATCGCGAAATCGATCACCTGTCCGCGAGCTATCTGATCGCCCTCGGCGCAAGGATTGTCCGCGAGGCGGGCGATCTGGTTCGTCGCGCGAAAGAGACCGGCAAACGCCTGGCGACCCTGGCCGTGGACACCGAAATTCGCTTCCGTTCGGCGACGGACCGGGCAGCTTTCAGCAACGAACTCGCCGAGGCCATCACCAAACTGGTTGCGAAGTACCACGATGCATCCGCCCCCGGCGGCCGCGCGCATCGTCTGGTAGTCGTCGCCCACCCTCTGCCCCAGAAATCCCATCCCAAGTCCGATCTCAGATCTAATCCTAAGGAGCCATCATGACCGTGAAGAAAGAACCATCCGGCCGCCATTCAGTCCAGGTCGAAGTCGAAGTCCCCGGCACGCCGGAGGAAGTCTGGCAGGCCATCGCCACCGGCCCAGGTATTTCGTCCTGGTTCGTGCCCACTGAGTTCGAGATGCGTGACGGCAAGCCGGTTGCGGTCAAGTTGAACTTCGGCCCCGGCATGGAGTCCAGTTCCGCGGTGACGGCCTGGGATCCCCCGCGGAGGTTTGCCGCCGAGGCTCCTGGCTGGGTCCCTGGCTCTCCGGTCATCGCCGACGAGTGGACCGTCGAGGCGCGCGGCGGAGGCGTCTGCGTCGTCCGCGTGGTGCATAGCCTCTTCGCCGAAACGGACGACTGGGACAACCAACTGGAAGGCACCGAATCCGGCTGGCCAGGCTTCTTCCGCATCCTGCGGATCTATCTCACGCACTTCCGCGGCCAACGCTCCGCCATGATGCAGTGGATGGCCCCCGCCGCCGGAACCGAAGCGGAAGCCTGGGAAACGCTGACCGCAGCATTAGGGCTGAATGGCGTGAGCGCCGGGCAACGTTGGAATTCTCCAGCGAGCGCCCCCGCAGGCGTCCCAGCACTCAGCGGAGTGGTGGAGCACATCAGCCAGAGTCCGTACACCGCCCTGCTGCGGCTCGACAAGCCAGGGCCCGGCACCGCCGCCCTTGGCGCCGTCAACTTCGGCGGCCAGAGCATGGTTACGCTAAATTTCTACCTCTACGGCGATCAGGCAGCCGGGACCGTTGCCCGCGAGACACCGCTCTGGGAAGCATGGATTCAACAGCGCTTCCCGGCGCCGTCGGAGACGAGCAAGAGTGAGAAGGAATGATCGCGTAGCATGGGAGTGCACTCCGGGATACCATGAGCCGCAAGTCGGGCAGAATTTTGCCCGGTTCAAGTTTGGAGTTGCCGGTAACCTGACCCGCGTGTCCGAGGTCACTCCGAGCGCAACGCTTCCATAACATCGACGCGCGCCGCGCGTGCCGCTGGCAACACCGACGCGATTACCGCGACCGCCATCAGCACGAAGGCAGAGACAAACACCGGCAATGCGCCCGGCATCTTGACGTCCAGAAAATATCTTCCCGCCAAACGCGCCAGAGCGAACCCAAATGCCGCTCCTGCCACGATGCCCGCCGCAGCCATCACCGCGCCCTCTGTGATCACGCCTTTGAGCAGTCGTTGCGGCTCCGATCCCAGGGCCAGCCGGATGCCGAATTCCCGCGTCCGCGCGCTCACCGAAAACGCCAGCACACCCGCGACTCCCACCACCGCAATCACCAACGCGACCGCCGCGAACACGCCAAACACCAGCGAGTTTAAGCGATCCGGGGTGAGCACCTCTGCCCGAATGTCCTCGAGAGTGGCGGCGCGCTCAACCGGCTGATCGGCCGACATGTCGCGAATCATGCGCGTGACCGACGGAACCAGCGCGTAGGGATTTGCACTCGTGTGAATGAAGAGCCGACCGCCAAAAATTAGACCTTCATCAAAAGAACTGTAAATAGTGGGCGTGGGTTCAGGGACGACATGTTCGTCGTCAATGTCGGCGGTGACGCCAATGATGCGGTGCGGCGCGAGAAGACGCGCCTTTTCGACATCGGTCCCGCCGAAGAATTGCAGTACGGGATCCGTCCAATAGACATGCCGATTGATCGCATCCTGGTTGGGGAACATACGCCGCGCCAGGGTCTCGCTAACGATAACGACGGGCTCCTGATTATTATTCTGGCCATTATTCTGATGATCGTTATTTTGATAATCGAGCGCAGTGAAATCGCGGCCGGCAATGATAGGAACGCCGAGCGCCGCAAAGAACCCGGGAGAGATGGAACGCGCCCTCGCCCTGGGATCCTCTACGCCGGCGGCATGGACGTGTCCGTCAGCGGAGAATTGAAGACCGAGACCGCCGGGACCGCCGCCATCGCGCCAGGGAACCACGTCGCCGAACGCGGTCTCAGTCACGCCCGGCAGGGCGTCAACCCGACGTATCGCTTCCTTGTAGAAATCGGCGACTTGCTGAGGTGTCTTCCCATAGGACATCGCGGGAACATCGATCGCGAGCACGTGCTGCGTGTCCAGTCCCGTCTGCGCTCTTTGCAGTGCGATCAGCGTTGTGATCAACGTACTTGCGCCGGCCAGCAACACGAAGGACGCGGCGATTTGTGTCACCGCGAAGATCCGCTGGCGGCGGCTCGTGCTGCCGGTGATCCGCGCACTTCCGCTGGATGATGCCAGGCTCAGTCCACTCGGCTTGCCGGAAGACGTGCCGGAAGAAGAAGGCAGGCGCGGGACAAATGCGAGAATCACCGCGGCGACGACAGCCAGCGCCGCTCCCACCCAAAGCAAGCTCGAGTCGACTCTGAAATCGAGAGCGCGGACGGAGAAGCGCGCGGCGTAGCGGGCCAGAACAGCCACCATCGGCTGCGCGCTCAATACGCCGATGGCAGCGCCGGCGCCGCAGAGCAGAAGGCTTTCGGCCAACAACATGCGGCGCAACGCGCCTCTGCTTGCGCCCAGCGCCACGCGGACCGCCAGCTCACCTTCCCGGCGAACCGTCCGTGCCAGAACCAGATTGGCAACATTGCAGCACGCGATGATGAAGACCAGTCCTGACGCTGCCAGCAGCACTAGCAGCACGGTCCGGGCACCCGACGTGATCTGGTCACGCAGCAACTTCACCCCGATCTGAAAGTCCCCTTCCTGCGCATACGCTTCAGGATGGTCTTTCTTCATCGCAGAGTAGGCGGAGAGCAACTCGGCGCGAGCCTGATCGACACTGACTCCGGGAGCAAGACGGCCGAAAAGCTCCGTCATGCGATGGATGCGGCCAGTAACCATGGTTGCCGAAAGATGATGCGGGCTGGTGACGATGTTGGAAATAATTTCGGTATCTTGCGGATAGGGGACGCAAGGCTCGAGGACGCCAATGACTACCGCGGACCGATCGCCGATGCTACCGAGGCGGACGGTCTTGCCGATCACCGAAGGATCCTTGTGAAGAGCGTTCGTCCAGAAACGGTAGGTGAGAACGACCACGCCGGCAGCTTGCGGACCGTCGTCTTGAGGCCCAATCAGGCGACCGAGCACTGGACGAAGCCCCATCACATCGAAATAGGTGCCGCCGACAACCCCACCTTGAATGGAGCGAGGCTCGCCCAGGCCGATCATAGTGAAGTCCATGGCGGAGAAGTCGCCAAAAGCGCTCACGGTTTTCACGCTCGCGCGCAGGTCTTGTAACTCGGGTACGGAAAACGCAGCGTTTACGTCGCCGATGCCGGGAGCGCTTTGCCGGACATAGATCAGCCGGTCCTCGCCGCGATTGACCAGAGGCTTGAGCAGCACTCCGCGCACCAGCGTGAAAATGGCAGCGTTCGCCCCGATGCCGAGCGCCAGGGTGAGAACCACGGCCATCACCAGCCCTGGAGTCCGAAGTAATGAGTGAGCAGCAACTCTCAGATCGCGAACGAATGACATGTTCCTAGCCTCCCAGCCCGGTAAAGCATCACAATTGCCAACGCCAAGCCTCAGATTCTAAATGAACTTAATAGCAATCAGTTAGTTCGCTACGTCCGTTTCGGGACACCGCTGTACGGTTCCGGACACTCAAACACCGCCCCAGGCACCCACAGCCCCGCGAAATTGAACGAAATCATCAGAGCTCCCTCGTGGCCGCCCTCATCGCGAGGTATCCTTTCGCCGCATCTCGCTCTGCTTCATCATTTCGTTCAAGTCCGCCGCTGGCCGAATCTCGAAAATGCTGCCGTACTTCAGGGCCGGATGCTGCGCCATAAGCTGTACAGCATGATTCAGGTCCCGCGCCTCAAGGACGAGTATGCCGCCGAGTTGCTCCTTGGTTTCCACATACGGACCGTCCGTAGTCGCGACTCTGCCGTTCTTCCAATACAGGGTCAAGGCGGTTTCCGCAGGCTGAAGCGCTTCTCCGCCAGCAAAATGCCCGTTGGCGCGAAGATGATCGTCGTATTCAAAGCATGTGTCGAACATCGCGTGTTGCTCGCCCTCGGTCATGCTTTCGTGTTTGCCTTTGTCGTAGTATCCCAAGCAGACGTATTTCATCCATTGCTCCTTGTTTCCAGTAGTGGTGCAGTCTGGCCTTTACCCGACTTTGTCATCCTGAGCGTAGCCGTTTTTCAGGCGTAGCGAAGGATCTCCCGCTTAACCGGCCTAATGCGTAAGCCCAGCTGCAGTACCGCCTTTGTCCTGCGACTCAGAGCCGCAGCTCATCGTTCTGCTATTACATAGTCGTTCGGGGAGACCGAAAATCGACAGACTGCTTTAACTTTTTTAGCATCGCCAGAAGAGTCTCTGGGTCACTGACGCGTTCGAATGGCGGCGGGAAGTTGGGCTCGGGCAGTATTCCAGGGATCGACCTGGGCGCGATTATCGGCGCAATCACCGCTTTGTTTTCTTGCTCTTGCCTGTCATGACAATTTCGTCCACCCCCTATCGTCATGACGTTACGTTCCTGAAGGAACACTTTACGTCGGGGCTGGCCCATCCCTGGGCAGATTTTTCTGTCACTGTTTCAGGTAACGAAGCCCAACACATCCTGATTTGAAAGTCTTTGACTCAACAAGTTTTAGTTGGCGTTTCTCCGGCAGGTTGACACCTTCGAACAACCGTCTCCCTTCCCCGGCAATGATTGGCTGAACGACAAAACGATATTCGTCAATCAGGCCAAGCTCCATCAGCTGGGAAGGAACATCTACACCGCCGGCCAATATATTTTTGCCTGGTTCTTGTTTCAATTTAAGTATTTCGTCGCGAAGGTTGGCGCGAACAATTCTCGTATTTTTATCTTCAGCGCTGGCCAATGATCGTGAAAAAACAATCTTCGTGATGGAGTCAAAGGTTCGGGCAAATTCGACGTCCGCTTTTGACGAAGAAGGATCTTTTGCCACATCAGGCCAATAAGGAACCATCAATTGATAGGTCTTACGCCCAAAGACGAGCAGATCAAAATCTCGCATCAGGTTCGTAAAATATTCATGTGCTTCTTCATCGGCAATTTGTTTGGTGTGGTCGCAGCAGCCGTCGAGGGTAATGTTGATTGCGTAGATCACATTTCTCATTGGATTGTCCTCTCTCATGTACCAGCGCTTTGCGTCCTTTGCGCAATTCGGTTTAGCGACCTTCCGTTCCGAATGCCTTGCGCAGCGCAGACTTCCAACTCGCGCTAAATTGTTTGGCGGCTTCGGCGTCCGGCACGAGGAGATCGAATCCATGAAAGGCGCCACGGACGACCAGGAGTTCGGTTGCGACTCCGGCGTGGACGAGCCGGCGCGCGTACTCCATGTCTTCTTCGGCGAACAGGTCGATAGAACCGACGCCGATCCAGGCAGGCGGTAGGCCGGCGACGCTGGCCACGCGGGCCGGTACGGCCGCTGCCGGCACCTTGGACGAACCCGCTGGAACGCCGAGCAGCGAACTCCAGGCAAGACGATTGGCACTCGCAGTCCACAAAAAGTTGCCAATGCCGGGCGGCGCTGGTTGGGAGCTGCCGGTTCGGTCGTCCAGCTGGGGGTAGATGAGCAGCTGGAAGCAGATGGGAACGTCTTCTTCGTTGCGGTCGCGTTTGTTGCGGTCACGCGCGTGAATCGCGAGGCTGGCTGCGTGGCCGCCGCCCGCGCTCTCACCGCCCACGGCAATCCTGGAGCGATCAATGCCGAGCTCCGCGGCATGGGCGTGAACCCATTTCAGCGCGGCGTAATTGTCCTCAAGCGCGCCGGGATAGCGCGTCTCCGGAGCCAGCCGGTAGTCAACCGAGACGACGACGCAATGGCAATCCGTCGCGATCGCCTGGATCCGCGGCATCAACATGGGATCGGTCATCATGAAGCCGCCGCCATGCATGTGAAGCAACAGCGGCTTGCCCTTCTCCGACGGCGCAGGATCAACGATCCAAAGACGAACCTCGGGTGCTCCGGGCGACCCGGGGATATGCCGCTCGACGGGCTGCGGCGCGGGAGCAGGTGACGGCGGCAGGCCGGGCATTTGCCGGAACTGGCGGACCATCTCCGCTGTGAGGTCATAGGCGGGGAACTGCTTGAGCGCAGGACGAAGTTCCGGATCGACAAGGGAATATGGATCTGCAATCGCCGGCGAAGTTTCTGAGCGCGAGGCTTGCTCAGCCTCCGCCAGCGTAGCAGCAGGCGCGAGTCCCATAGCCAGACTAAAACCGGCCAGACCAAAGCCGGCGGTGCGCATAGCGAAGTCGCGACGAGTGAGTTGATTGCTCATAATTATTCAAGACATTATTCAAGACGGTGCCTATCCCGAAGTCGCAGAGGGTGAGGCTATTCCGTTGCTTTGTCCGGAGCCGGGAAGAAAAGAAGCTCGCGCACCTCGCCGGCCACATCGCAGGCAATGGCCCCCCTCTTCGCCCATGCCAGCGCCTCGTTTATGTCGGCGCATTCCAGTATCCAAAATCCGCCCATGTGCTCCTTGGTCTCGGTGTACGGCCCGTCGGTGACGAGCACCTTGCCGTC
>Ga0210395_10005073_pt1 | contig 10098 bp, 11 predicted proteins | sample IncBWH4OmetaG_FD_150861 | JGI IMG/M metagenome (GOLD analysis project Ga0210395, IMG submission 150861) | Forest soil microbial communities from Barre Woods Harvard Forest LTER site, Petersham, Massachusetts, United States - Inc-BW-H-4-O ...
CACCGCGCCGTCCGGGCTCTGGGCGTGGCTGAACGGTGTGCTCAGCATCGGCTTCGTCGCGCTGCCGGCCAGTATCGGCGTAGGCATCCTGCGGTACCGGCTGTACGAGATCGACCGGCTGATCTCCAGGACGCTGGCATACACGATCGTTACGGGACTGCTGATCGCCGCCTACCTCGCGCTGGCCGCTGTGGCCCACACTGTGGTGCCGCTGCGATCGCCGTTCGCTGTCGCCCTGGCGACGCTGGCTGCCGTCGCGGTGTTCAACCCGCTGCGCCGTCGCGTCCAGCGAGCGGTGGACAGGCGGTTCAACCGCGCTCGCTACGACGCCGAGACGGTAATCGCGGCGTTCGCCACCCGCATGCGGGACGCCACCGACTTGGAGGAAATCCGCCTCGACCTCCTCGCCGTCGCCCATCAGGCACTGGAGCCCGCGCATATCTTGCTCTGGCTGCCCGACAGCGGCCAGCGGGAACCCCCCGGGGACTAGATGAGTGATTCCCGGTGCGCACCCAGGCCGAGGCCGGCGTTGCGCGCGCCCCGGTCCAGCCAGCGGCCGATGACGGGCATGCCGCCGAGTCCCGCGACCATGCCCGCGGTCATGGCGAGGCCAGGGGTCGGGGTGACGTTCATTCCGACTGTCTTCGGCAGTCCGCACCTGGTGGCGGTGCACTCACGGGGGTGGCGGCCCGTGGTGCAGTATCCGGCCGGCGGGACCGGCGACACGGAGCCGGTGTCGCTGGAGGCTGTCGAGCGCAGGCTCGACGCACTGGCGCACCCGGTCCGGCTCCGGCTAGTGCGCACGCTCACGCGCAGCTCGCACACCACCAGCGAGCTGGCGTTCGCCTGGGACTTGACGGCCCCGGAGGTCTCCCGTCACCTCGCGGTCCTGCGTCGGGCCGGACTGCTCACCGCCGAGCGGCGCGGCCGCTACGTGCACTATTCCGTGGACCTTCTGGCGCTGACGGCGCTGGGCGCGGACCTGCTGGCGGCGATGCTGAGGTAGCCGGTCCCGAAGCCCTCAGATGACAGCGGGGCGTCACCTTCGCCTGACCCGCGGCTACACGCGGAGCGGTTGCGTGGGCAGCGGCTGGCGGGTCTCTGCCCGCGCTGCCGACGGGAAGGCGACGTCGATCGCGAGGCCGCCGCCGGGCCGCGGTCGCACGCTGATGGTGGCGGCGTGGGCGGTCGCGATGGCCCTGACAATGGACAGGCCAAGACCATGACCGCCGTCGCGGCGGGCCAGGCGCGGGCCGAATCGCTGGAAGGGCTGGTACAGGCGGCTGACTTCGGTGGCCGGGATGAGCGGCCCGGAGTTGGCCACCGACAGGACTGCGCCGCCGTCGATGCTCTTGGTGCTGACCTGGATATCCCCGCCAGGGATGTTGTGCCGGATGGCGTTCTCGATCAGGTTGACGGCCAGCTGCTGCACCAGCAGCGGGTCACCGTTGAGTCCGGCGGGCTGGATGTCGGCCTGGACGTTCAGGTCGTTGCGGAAGATCTCGGGCCGGGCGGCCGCCAGCGCGGCCGTCGTGATGGCCGCCAGGTCGGCGGGCTGGCGCTCGCCGGTGCCGCCTTCGGCGCTGGCCAGGGTGAGCAGCGCCTCGATGAGGTGTTCTTGCTCAGCGTTGGCGGCGAGCAGTTCCTGGCTGACGGCCTGCCAGGTGTCGGTGCTGGCGGCCGGGTCGGCGCGGGTGACCTGGAGCAGGGTGCGCTCCCTGGTCAGTGGCGTGCGCAGCTCGTGCGATGCGTTGGCGGCGAACCGCCGCTGTGACTCGAAGGAGGCCTCGAGCCGCGCGAACAGGCTGTCGAGCGTGTCGGCGAGTTCCTTGAGCTCGTCGTCGGGTCCTCGCAGGCCCAGCCGCTCGTGCAGGCTGCTGGCGGAGATCCGCCGGGCGGCGGCGGTGATCGTACTCAGCGGGCGCAGTACCCGGCCGGCGATGAACCAGCCGATCGCCACGGCGGCCACCGCGATGACCGCAAGGGCGATGCCGGAGGTGATCAGCAGCTGCTCCCTGTCGAAGATGACCTCTCCCAGACCCGCCACGCTGACCCCCGCCTTGGCCGACTGGATGGTAGAGCTGCTGATCAGCTTGCCGTTCTTGTACAAACTCTCCACTGGCAGCGACCGCTCTCCTAGGAGGCTGTAGAGCACGTAGGTAAAGGCGAGCACGGTCGCGCCGCAGGCCAGGAACACCGCGCCGCCGTACATGACGGTAAGGCGCAGCCGGGCGGTGCGGCGGGGCAGCCGCAGCCAGTGCGGGGGACCGGGGCGCGGGATGTGCATCATGTTCCTTCGATCCGGTAGCCGCTCTCCCGGATGGTCTCGATCACCGGCGGGTCGCCGAGCTTGGCCCGGAGCCGGCCGATGGTGGTCTTCACGGTGCTGGTGAACGGGTCCGCCGCTTCGTCCCACACCCGCTCGAGCAGTTCCTCGGCCGAGACCGGCCGTCCCTCCGCGGCGAGCAGGCATTCGAGCACGGCGAGTTCCTTGGTGGTCAGCGGCAGCCGCCGCCCGGCGCGCACCGCGACGCGGCGTGCCGGATCCAGGCTCAGGTCACCGTTCTGGAGGCTGGCGGGCAGCGGGGCGGCCGCCCGCCGGGCCAGGGCCCGGATGCGGGCCACCAGCTCGGCGAAGTCAAACGGCTTGGGCAGGTAATCATCGGCGCCGAGCCCGAGGCCCTCGACCCGTTCGCGGACCGATCTGGCCGCGGTGAGCATGAGCACCCGGGTCGGCGACCTGCCCTCGGCAAGGGTCCGGCAGACGTCGTCGCCGTGCACGCCTGGCAGGTCCCGGTCAAGCACCACCACGTCGTAGCGGTTGACCCCTAGGTGTTCGAGGGCGGCATCGCCGTCCAGGGCCACGTCGACGGCCATCCCCTCCCGGCGCAGCCCGGCCGCCAGTGTCATCGCCAGAACCTCGTCGTCCTCGGTCACCAGAATCCGCATCGCCTGCCCGCCGCCTCGTGTGACGCCGGCGGTGTTAGCCGCCTGTTTTCAGAGTCGCAGCTGGCAGGTGACAGCCAGGTCACATTTCCCGTCACGGCGCTGTCACCTCTCGGTCTGTAGAACAGCTTGCGGCGGGACAGCAGAAGAAACAACAGGACGTCCCGCATCGGCTCATGAGGAGGCCGCGATGAACGACAAAGCCGGTAACTGGATCCTGCGATGCGGGGGCACTCTGGCTGTCGTGGCAGTTAGCGCCGTGCTGGCTACGGCGTGCGGCGGCAGTGCTCCGTCTTCCGCCAGCTCTGCCTCGGGAGGGTCGCCGACCGTCGCGCAGGAGGTCGCGCTGGCGCAGTGCGTGCGTGCCCACGGCGTGCCGGACTTCCCCGACCCGGGTGCAACGGGCTTCACCAACCTCAATGCGACCATGCTGGAAAGCAGTCAGATGACGACGGCTTATGCCGCATGCCGGCATCTGCTGCCTGACGGTGGACCGTCTCTCGCCGGGATCCAAGCGCAGATCCAGGCGGCGACCCAGCGTGCCGACGTGGCACTGGTGCCGTTCGCCCAGTGCATGCACACCCACGGGGTGCCGAATTTCCCGGAACCGCCGAAAACCATCGAAGGCGCTGGCATCAACCCGCAGTCGCCTCAGTTCATGGCCGCGGTGCAGGACTGCCGGCAACTGATGCCCGCAGGCTTCAGCCTGGCGGTGGGGACCTCGGGAAAGAAGGCGTCGTGAGCGGACGACGCCGGGCGGTGGTGCTGGTGCCCATGCTACTGCTCGCGGCGGGAGCCGGGATCGCATGGTCGGCAGGTGCGTTCCGGTCACCGGCCTCGTCCGGGGCCGGGCAGGGAGCGCCGCCGCCGGCGACGCAGCCGGTGGCGCGGGAGGACCTGTCGTCCGTCACGCCAGTGAACGCGACCCTGGGGTATGCCGGGTCGTACACGGTGCGTGGGCAGGGTGGCAGGACGCTCACCTGGCTGCCGTCGGCTGGGCAGGTGATCGGTCAGGGGCAGGTGCTGTACCGGCTGGACAACGGCGTCCCGGTAGTGCTGCTGTACGGCGGCGTCCCTGCCTGGCGGACGCTGGATGAGGGGCTGACCGGGGCCGACGTGGCCCAGCTCAACCACGACCTGGTAACGCTGAGGTACGCCAACGGCTCGGACATCAGCGCGCTCGGCTGGGACTACTACTCCTGGGAGACCGCGTACGGGGTGCAGCAGATGGAGTCGGCGCTGGGAGTCTCCAGTCCGCCGGGATCACTGCCCCTGGGGTCGGTGGTGTTCGAGCCGGCCGCGATCCGGGTCAGTGATGTGCTGGGCAGCCTGGGCGGCCCAGGGATCGGGACGGTGCTGGCTGCGACCTCGGACCAGCACGTGGTGACGATCCCGCTGAGCACCGCACAGGAGTCGGAGGTGGCGGTGGGGGACGCGGTCACGGTCACGTTGCCGGATGGGACCAGCACGCCGGGGAAGATCTCCTCGGTCGGCACCGTGGCGTCCGGGACCGCCAGCTACGCGACGATCCAGGTAACGGTCACGCTGCGGCACCCGTCCGCGGCCGGGACCCTGGACGAGGCGCCGGTGACGGTGTACATCACCACCGCCAGCGCCGGAAACGCGCTGGTGGTGCCGGTGGGGGCGCTGCTGGCGCAGTCCTCTGCCGCATACGCGGTCGAGGTCGTCGGCCTGGGTAATACCCGGCGACTGGTGCCGGTGACGGTCGGGATTTTCGACGACAACTCCGGGATGGTGCAGGTAACCGGGGCGCTGGCGCCCGGCGAGCAAGTCGTGGTGCCGGCGACATGAGGTGCGGCGACTCCCGGTGGCGGGAAGGTACGGTCCTGGAACTGGATCAGGTGGTGAAGGAGTATCCGGGATCGCCGCCGCTGCGTGCGCTTGATGAGGTGAGCGTGTCGGTAGCGAGCGGGGATCTGGTCGCGGTAGTCGGCCCATCCGGTTCTGGCAAGAGCACGCTGCTGCACCTGATGGGCACCCTGGACCGGGCGACCAGCGGGGCGGTGCGGATTACCGGCCTGGACGTGGCCCGGATGGCCGACCGGGAGGTGTCGGCGCTGCGGGCTGCCCGGATCGGGTTCGTGTTCCAGCAGTTCTTCCTGGCCGAGCACCAGACCGTGATCGACAACGTGGCCGACGGGCTGCTCTACGCGGGCGTGCCGCGCGCCGAACGGCGCCGCCTGGCGGCCGCGGCGCTGGAACGGGTCGGGCTCGAGCACCGGGCCGGTGCCCGGCCGACCGAGCTGTCCGGCGGCCAGCGGCAGCGGGTGGCGATCGCCCGGGCAATCGCCGGGCACCCGCCGCTGGTGCTGGCCGATGAGCCGACCGGCAACCTGGACTCCGGTACCGGCGCGGCGCTGCTGGACCTGCTAGAAGAGCTAAACGCCGACGGCACCACGATCATCGTGATCACCCACGACCCCACGGTCGCAGCCCGGATGCGGCGTCGCGTCGAGGTGCTTGACGGCCACATCACCGTCGACGAGGGACGATCATGAGCTCCGCCTCACGTGCGCCCGCACCGGCCACCTCTGCCGCGCCCGGCGTGGCGGCGCCGGCCCGGCTGCGCCCGAGCGACCTGGCCGGGCTGGCCAGCGTCGGGCTGCGAACCCGCAAGCTGCGAGCGTCGCTGTCGGCGCTCGGCATCGCGATCGGGGTCGCGGCGATCGTGGCGGTCCTTGGCCTGGCCAGCTCTTCCCAGGCACGGTTGCTGGCCGAGATCAGCCGCCTGGGTACTAACCTGCTGGCCGTCACCAACGGGACGAGCTTCACCGGCCAGCCCGCCGAGCTGCCCGAAGCCGCGCCGGGGATGATCGGCCGGCTGCCCGGCGTCCTCGCGGTGCAGTACACCGCCGCCGTCAGCGGAGCCAGCGCCTACCGCAGCCCGCTGATCCCTTCGGTCGACACCGACGCCCTGACGGTTACCGCCTCCAGCCTGGGCCTGCCCGCCGTGGTCGGCACCTCGGTCGCCCAGGGCAGCTACCTCAACGACGCTACCGCCCGCGAGCCGGTCGCCGTCCTCGGCGCCGAGGCCGCCCAGTTGATGGGCGTCGACCGGATCTGGCCGGGAGAGCGGATCTGGGTCGGCGGCATGTGGTTCTACGTTGCCGGCATCCTCAACCCCGCCACCCTCGCCCCGCAGATCGACACCTCAATCCTGGTCGGCTTCCCCGCCGCCGAGCGGTACCTCGGCCTGGACGGGCACCCCTCTGAGATATACGTCCGCACAGTCAACACCCAGGCCGTCACCACGGGCGTCGACAACGTGCTCGCCGACCAGGCCAACCCGGAAAACCCGAATCAGGTCGGCGTGTCGCAGCCTTCGGATGCCCTCACCGCCCAGGCTGACGCTGCCGGCGCCTTCAACACCCTTTTCCTTGGGCTCGGCGCGGTCGCGTTGCTGGTCGGCGCCGTCGGGGTCGCCAACATCATGATCATCTCCGTCCTGGAGCGCCGCCAGGAAATCGGCCTGCGCCGCGCGCTCGGCGCGACCCGAGGCCAGATCCGCGCCCAGTTCCTGTCCGAGGCCATCCTGCTCGCGCTCGCCGGCGGTGCCGTGGGGGACATCGCCGGCGCGGCCGCCACCGCCATCTACGCGCACGCAAAGGGCTGGCCGATCGTCATCCCGGCCGAAGCGTGGGCCGGCGGGCTCAGCGCTGCCCTCGTCATCGGCGCTCTCGCCGGTCTGCTGCCCGCTATCCGGGCCGCCCGCCTGTCACCCACACAAGCACTCTTGACCGTCTGACCAGGCCGGGTGCTGCGCATGCCGCAGAAGCGGCTACCAGGTCTGCTCCCGGTGCTCGCCCGATGGCCGGGGCCTGTCAGTCTTCTCCGCGTGGATCACCCAGCCCGAGAACGCCGACGATCCGGCACACGAACGAAACGATCCGGCACACGAGCGCTGGCTGTGGCACCGAACGTCGCCACAGGTCAGGGCAGTGCCAGACGACACGGAAACTGGGAACCTGCAAACTTGCAGGGTCTCACACCAGTGCGCCGGCGAGGGTCGCGCCGAGGGTGGTGCGCTGATGCGTGAGGGACCGGCCGGTGCGCGTGGTGGCGACCAGGCCAGTGGCGCGGAGCACCGCCAGGTGCTCGCTGACACTGCTGACCGGGACGCCGGTTCGGGCGGCCAGGCCGGTGGTGGACGCGGGGTCGGCGAGCGCGGTCAGCAGTTCGGCCCGCGTCTTGCCGATGAGCCGCGCGAGATCGCCGGGTGAGCGGGCACCGGGTTCCCACAGGCCGAAGATCCCGCGGGCCGGGTAGCTGAGCGACGGGGGATCCCAGCCCATGCCGGCCCCGGGCCAGGCGAACACGCTGGGGACCAGCACGAGCTCCCGGCCGGACAGGTCGACCTCCAGGGGTTCCCCGGGCGGGTCGAAGCGGAGCACTCCGTCGGGAGACAGGCCTCGTCCTCGCCGGGACCGCGCTGCCCATGCTGCTCGGCCCCCTCGCGGGCGCGGTCGCCGACCGCGTCGACCAGCGCACGCTGCTGGCCGCCATCGAGGCCGGGCAGGGCGTCATCTACGCGGCCCTGGCCCACCCGCCCGCCGCTGCCGGTCCTGCTGCCGCTGGTGATCCTTGGCGCGCTGCTGCAGACGTTCGGCACGCCGGCCGGCAAGGGCGCCGTCCGGCGGTCGGTCCCCGAGGATCCCGGCTGCAGGCCAATGCGCTGCTATCCCTCGGCATGAACCTGCAGATCGTCCTCGGCCCGGCCCTGGGCGGGGTGCTTGCCGGGCTGTCCGGTGTCCCCGTCGCGTTCGGCGTGAACGCGGCCTCGTTTGCCATCTCCGCGTTGCTCCTCACCCGGATCGGCCCGCTGCCCCCGGTCGCCGACCCGCACGCCGCGACACTCATGGGCGACACGATGGCGGGCCTGCAGTATGCGCGCCGCAACGCAACGGTGCGGGGCCTGACCCTTGGGACGCTCGTCTTCGTGACGTTCGCCGCCATCGACAATGTCGCCCTGGTCTTCCTGGTCAAGGGGCCGCTGCGCGGGACATCCACCGAGTACGGCCTAGTGGCCGCGACCTTCGGCGTCGGAATGATCGGAGCCTCGTTCGCGCTATCGGTCTTCGCGGCACGACGGCCCGCCGCGTTCTGGCTGATCGGTGGCGTCATCACCGGGGGCATCGGCGCGGTTCTGTCCGGCCTGGCCCCGGACATCGCGGTCGGCTGCGTCGGGCAAGTCATCGGCGGCATCGGTAACACGGCCGACCTGGTCGGCACCGACACGCTTATCCAGCAGCACGTCCCGCAGGAGATGCTGGGCCGCGCTTACGGCATCGTCTACGGCCGCGCCCAGCTCGCCTCGATTGGCTCCTCAGTGATCGCCGCCCTGCTGGTCGCCCTGGCCGGCGCCCGCATTGCTTTCGTCATCGCCGGTGCCGGGGTCTTGGCCAGCTTGCCGCTCTTCCTCCCGATCCTCCGGCGCAACCCGGAGCCGGGGTCACTTCTTGCCGACGCGGCGCTCTAAGCCGCGTTTGGGAAGAAGTTGTTGGGGGCGGGTTGGTGCCGCTGGAGGTAGCCGACTCCGGGCCACCCATTCCCGGCCGCGTCATCGAGGCGCTGCGGTCGGGCCAGCAGAAGGCTATTAGAGACGGCGAGAAGGCCCCCACGGTTTTCGAGAAGTCCGGCGTACGGAGTCGGCGCGAGCTGACGACCGTGTCTTCTTCGACCAGTGCGTGCCGCGCCTCGGCGCTGGTACCGCGCCGTCTGGTTGGTTCACTGGTTCTGACTAGCTCGAGCGACAACCATTTGGTCTCAGTAGTGCGCAGCGGTGACCTTCTCGTGCACGCCGGCTTCTGCCAGCAGCGAGTCGGTGTACTGGCGGATTGTTATCCACTCGAACAATACAAGTGCGAAGTTAACGGCGATCACGACACCGACCTCCCAGTGCGAGGGAATGTACGTGCGCGTGGCGGCGCTCGGCACGCTCGCGAACAGGATCTGCTTGTAATAGACCGCGAAGAATGCGCCGATGTAAATGGCTACGATCGTGACCCAGTTCAGGTACTGCGCCCACGGTCGGGCCGCCTGCTTTTCTGGCGTGTCATAAAGCCGTTGCAGGAGTCGACGGGGACCGACGTCCAGGTACCGGTAGGCGACCACCCACCAAAGCAGCAGGTAGTAGCGGAACCAGGACAGCGGCATCGCCGCGAAGACGATATGGATGCCGTACTCGAAGAAGTTCCGCACCATCACCCATCTGCCGATGAAGGTACCGAAGGTCTGCGGATTCCGGTTGAGGAAGGCGGCGAGCGGCAGCGACGAAGTCACCAGCAGGATCCGGCTGCCCCAGTAGTAGAGCGTGCTCTTGTTCGCGAGGGCCAGCGGGCCGATCACGAAGAGGTCGCAGCTCACCACGATGATGTGGACGGTGAATATCCGGATCGCGACCTTGTTGCCGAACATCGGGTTCAGCAACTCGGAGGGTTTGCGGTAGCCCTGGTATATCTGACGGGCGCCCACGAAGAAACCTCCGGCGAGCAGCGCGGAGTAGACAATCGTGATGACGTATTTCGCTATCATGACGTCGGTTTCGCCGCGCCGGGCTTTTGGCGATGCGTCAGGCTGAAGACGAGCGCCTTGAGAATCACGACCGGGTGGCCCAGGACGGCGGACAGCTTGCCGCGCACCGAGTTGTAGTCGTCGGCGATGCCCAGCTGCCGGAGCGGGGTATTCAGGTCAAAGTAGACCTTCTCGTTGGTCATTGACTCCCCGTCGAACTCGAAGATCAGGCACATCTGGAAGTCGACCGTTCGCCCGGTGGCAGGCAGGCCGCGCCACGGTCCGAGGTGTGTGCCGACGAAGCGCCCTTCGACGAGCACCGCATCGGTCGTCGCCGACACGCGGCTGGGCTGGAAGACGAAGTCGGGGAAGGCCGTGTGGTTCTGAGCCAGGAAGTAGTGCACCCGGTCCGCGCCGTCGTACAGCTCTCCGTCGGCGACTAGCTGGTACTGCGGCCTGGCGAATACGCCGACGCAGCCGGGGAAGTCGTAGGCGTTCTCGAGCCGCATATGCTCGTTGACCAGGGCGACGCGCTTCTCGTCGAGCGACTGCGGGGCGGTCATTGCGCGGCCGTCCTGTGCCATATCCCGAACGCGTTCGGCAGCTTCGCCACCGTCGGTT
>Ga0210395_10005078_pt1 | contig 10094 bp, 9 predicted proteins | sample IncBWH4OmetaG_FD_150861 | JGI IMG/M metagenome (GOLD analysis project Ga0210395, IMG submission 150861) | Forest soil microbial communities from Barre Woods Harvard Forest LTER site, Petersham, Massachusetts, United States - Inc-BW-H-4-O ...
GCTTGAACGCCGCTGCAGCCCTCCCTTCCGATCGTTGCCATCTCGATGATGCTGCCGTCCGCATAAACCGCCACCACCGAGATGACGCCGCTATCGGGGAAGAAGACATGGTCGAGCGCGCTATCGGCGTCCATCAGGACCTGCGCGCGTTGGCAGCGAATCTGTTCAAGCTCCGGCGTAAGCCGCTTCAGACTACGGGGGGGCAGCGCAAGCAGAAGCCGATTGCGGGGCCAATTTGATGGATCGTTCACACTTTTCAACCGCGCTCGGCTCGCGTTAGTTCCGAGAGGGTCCATTTCATCTGGCCAGCCTTCCGTGTCCCGGCATTGCGCTCCTTAGCATCCCCTTTAACAAACCTGCGGCCTATCTATCCGACACCTCGTCATTCGCCGGTCCCAATCAAGTCCGGAATCGGCTTTTCAATCGACACGGCGGCTAGGCCATTGCCGCCATTGAGAACGAGTTGATGGGGCCGCTTTGTAAGAGTGCGCGTCGCCCGCAACTGGCGATAGGTACTGAGATAATCTTTGGCCATCCTCGTCGCAGTGAATCTTTCTTCGAACCGTTGCCGCACCGTGCGGCGATCGTAAGACAGGATTTCCGGCAGCGCTGCGATGGCTTCTTCTTCATATTTGACAACCTTGCCGGTAACGCCGTCCTCGATCACCTCAGGGATCGACCCGCAACGGAACGCCAGCACCGGCGTACCGCATGCCATGGCTTCGATCATGACGAGACCAAACGGCTCTGGCCAGTCTACCGGGAACAACAGAGCGGCTGCCTCGCCCAGGAATTTTGTTTTCTCGCGCTCGTTGATCTCGCCGATGAACTCTACGTCAGGGCCTTCGATGAGCGGCAATACGTCGTTGCGAAAATAGTCTTCATCAACCTTGTCGACCTTGGCGGCGATCTTCAGCGGGATGCCGGCAGCCCGCGCTATCCTGATCGCGCGGTCGGGGCGCTTTTCCGGCGAAATCCGCCCCAGGAAGGCAAGATAGCTTCCCTGCTCAAACGACGGCCGATGCAGGTCGAGGGGAATGCCGTGGCGGATCGTCGCAATAAAATTCGCGTTGGGTATTGGTCTCCGTTGGTCGTTCGAGATTGAAACCAATGGCATTTCGCCAAAGCGGCTATAGAACGGTTTGAGATCCCCCAAATCCTGCCGGCCGTGCAGCGTAGTCAAGGTCCGAGCGCCTAGGGAGCGGAAGAGCGGGAACTGGAACAAATCAATGTGAAAATGGAGGATGTCGAATTCCTGCGCGCGCTCCCGAACCTTATCGAGCATCAGCATGATATGCGGAATGGTATCACCCGCCGTGGGATCAAGACGAAGCGCCCGCCTACAACAAGGAGCCAACTCGGCGTTGGTGATGGAGTCGCCGCTCGCAAAGAGCGTAACGTCGTGCCCGAGTCCGACAAGTGCTTCGGTCAAGTAGGAAACGATCCGCTCCGTGCCGCCATAAAGACGAGGAGGAACGCTCTCAATGAGCGGAGCCACCTGTGCGATCTTCATAATGACTTCGCAATCTCCTGAAGCGAATAGATAAAGTGCTCCGGTTGCCGGGGAAGGCTGGGGGGAGCCGAGGTGGACAACCGGAGCCGTCTGGATATCGGCCTGACGCCGGATCAAGACCCAGACATTATTCTAATCTGAGCGTGGTCGAGTCTGTTCAATTTTGACCACTTCTCTTGAGCCCGCGTCGCAAACCTTCGGCGAGCGGAGATGTTCGAGGAGAGGCCTCAGGATGCGCGCTTCGCGCTATCGGGAACAAAAACATAGAGGTTGACGTTATCACAGACCCAACAAAATGTGAGCATACGACAATGGACAAAGATCGAATCAAAGGCTCAGCAGAGCAGGCCAAGGGGACTGTGAAGGAGACGGTAGGGAAAGTCTTAGGGGACAAGAAGCTGGAAGCTGAAGGCAAGACCGACAAGGCTGCGGGCAAGATTCAAAACGCAGTCGGCGGATTGAAAGATGCGGTGCGCGGCAGATAAAGCCATCACCGCTAAAGGAGTCTGCTATGGAAATGATCCTAATAATCGTTCTGTTGGTGCTACTGTTCGGCGGCGGTGGTGGATACTGGGGTCGGAGTCGAGGTTATTGGTAATCCGATGCGGTCTCACGCCGGGGGTATAACAGGCACGGCACGTCGAAGTTACGTGCCACAATTCTAAAGTGGTAGTATCCAGCCGTGCGGCCTCGGAACCTTCACACTCGCTGAATTGATCTCGCGCTCAACTCATCACATTTGGATATTGTGATGAACAGGGCCCATTCCGTTATTCGCCGTTTCATTGGGTAAGCCAATGCGGATTGTCGAGCAGCCACCGCATGTGGAGCGCCTGAGAGATGCGTGTGCCCTTCACGGACTGGCGTTTGCGTCCACCTGAAAATACTTGACCAAATGAATGAGAAACTGCCAGCGCCGTGCGATGCTTGCCGTGGTTCGGGATTGCGACACGGAGTTATTTGCAGTGAATGCCAAGGAAAAGGCTATCGCTTGTTTGTCAATGGACGTCCGGTCCCGGTGCAACAGCAAAGTCCGCAGCGATCGCAACGCTCGCGTCCAATGCAGAACCCTAAGCAGTCACGCTGAGCGCTTGGCCGCTTGCCGGAGCGCAACTGCTCGGCGATTGAGTGGAGCAAATGGCAACGATGGCCGCAACCAAGGGGGAGATCGCACCTATTGCGGCCTCCGTTGTACTGCAGCGACTGCACGATCAGGCGCCGACGGATCATTTCACACTCGGCTGGCTCATGAGTGGCCTGAGCAAACACTCCTTCGGAATCCTCCTCCTCCTACTCTCCGTGGTCGCAATCGCACCGGGTGCTTCGATCGTGGCCGGCGTGTTGCTTTTGATCCCGGCGTTCCAGATGATCGAGGGCCAGCCTTCTCCAGTCTTCCCTCGTCGGGTCGCAGCATACTCGTTGCCAACGCCGCATCTCGCCGCTTTGGTGCAGCGAGCCGTTCCGGTGCTAGAATTTCTTGAAAAGGTAATCCATCCGCGTTGGCCAACTCCCCACGAGGCAACTAAGCGTCTAGTCGGCACCGTCGTGGCGATTCTAAGCGTAAGCCTCGTGTTTATTCCGATCCCCTTGAGCAACATCGTTCCTGCCTTGGTGATCGCCCTGATCTCGCTGGCTTATGTCGAGGAAGACGGTCTTTTGCTGTTGGTCGGTCTAATGGCCGCCCTCATCGTGTTGACGATCGAGTTTTCGGCGTTATGGGAGACGATCCGGGGCGCAAAATGGATCATTGGCTTATCGTAGAGCTGCCGGAAATTAGAGGAACGCTGGGTAAGAGGCGAAAACAATGAATAAGGCCAGGGAATACACTGCCACCCTCTGTCACATGAAGGATGGCGGCCTTATGCCATATGATTCTGAGCGCTTTATCGCCACAACCAAGGCGAAGCAGCGGCGAAAGCGCAGAAGTGGGCGATGACTACCGTTGGCATCGTCGTAGAAAAGACATGGCTTCAAGTGGCCCTGGATGGGGCCCGCATGTACACCAAAGAGCTAAGAGTACCCTGATGGCCCGAGGCGCCGATGAATCTCTTCGAATAAGGCCAATGGTGGTCATCCGATCCATGCGGACGCCGAAACCATCATCTGGGGCAACTAGGAGAGACCAAGTCGGTGCTGGCATCATCTTTGCCGCAGGGAAGTTTCCGAAGCCGATATGGCATTGAATGAGCCGCACTTAATCCTGCTCGATGGAACGCCGATTCTGATCCGCCGGCTTTTGGCGCGGGATGCTGCTCTTTATCCCGATTTTCTCAAAGAGGTGACAGCCGAGGACCTGCGGCTGCGCTTCTTCGAGTCAATGCACGAAGTGAACCACGAACTACTCGACAAGCTCATCAACTATGAGCCGGCCCACGCTATGGCCTTCATTGCCGTCGACGAACGAAATCGAAGTATACTGGGCGTAGTGCGGCTGCACGATGATGCTGGCGGAGAGGAAGCTGAATTTGGGATTCTCGTGCGCTCGCGGCTTAAGAGCCACGGTGTCGGCTGGCTATTGATGAAACACATGATCGAGTTTTCAAAGCATAAGGGCCTCAAGACCGTGCGGGGCCAGGTTCTGTCTGAGAATATCACCATGCTTACCATGTGCGCCGAGCTCGGCTTCCACATTGCCGACGATCCGGACGATCACAGCCTCAGGATTGTGACACTGCCAGTGCTTGCTGACTCACATGCGATGGCCTCTCCTTGATCGCGGCCTTTTAGCGCCTGCGCGCTCCAAATCTCACTTTGCGAGTTGCTTGCGAATCGACATCAACTGCTGCCGGCGCTTTGCGCTGGTTTTTGGGTAAGCCATTTTAAGTCCTTGAAGCGTATCGAGGACAATTCTGGACACGATGAGCCGGGCATTATCCTTGTCGTCGGCGGGAACGACATACCAGGGAGTGTCTCGAGTGCTTGTCGCACTGAGGCATTCCTCATAGGCCGTCATGTACTTCTTCCAGAATTTTCTCTCGGCAATGTCGGCGCTGCTGAATTTCCAGTTCTTGTCCGGTTCGTCGATGCGCGCCAGAAAGCGCGTTCGCTGCTCCTCCTTCGAGAGGTGGAGGTAGAACTTGACGATGCGGGTTCCGTTCTCGTGGAGATGCCTCTCCAAATTCGTGATCGAGCGATAGCGGTCATGCCAGACTTTGTTGTCGTGTGCGGCGTGTCCAGGATCGCTTCGTTGTGTAGAATCTCAGGATGCACGCGGGCGATCAGCACCTCCTCGTAATAGGATCGGTTGAAGATGCCGATCCGTCCGCGTTCCGGCAGATCGCGCGTTGTGCGCCAGAGAAAGTCGTGCTGCAATTCGGTGGCGCTGGGACGTTTGAAGCTGTATACTTGACAGCCTTGCGGGTTGACCCCTGACATGACGTGGCTGATGACGCCGTCTTTTCCCGCGGCATCCATTGCTTGAAAGATCAACAGGAGAGCGTGGCGGTCGGATGCGTGGAGGAGTTGCTGTTGCGAACTCAGTTGCGCGACGTGTTCCTCCAAAAGCTTTTTGTATTGCTCTTTAGATTTGTAAACGGGATCGACCTTTGTCGGCCATTTTTTGAGATCGACCTCATCTCCTTCCCGCACACGAAAGTCCTTTGAGCTGATCTTCATCGTCATACTTTCGGCGGCAAGCGGCTTCTGGGTGATGTTAAGGCGAGGAAAGGTGAAACCTTTACCAAATCCAAGTGAATTTTGCACTGGAGAGTCAAACTAACGTCAACACGCAGCTAATCGGACTTTTTCTTCTTTTTTTGGAGCTCTTTTTGTCCTTCGTCCTACGCTGCGTGGGGGCCCTCGCCACAATTTCAATAGAATAGCACGCGCGAAGCGCGGCCAAGTATCCGACGCAACGTATGAAGCTTTTTTCGATACCTTTGTCATGATGGTTCGATTGCTAGGTGACGCCAAGACGGCGAAAGGCCGAAACCTTCACCAAATCCAAGAGAATGGCGAAGACAGCCGCGGCGGCAAGCGTGCCGCCCACGACCCAGGCCGGCAAAGCCGTCATTGCAATTCCGGCGACGGCCAACGTCGTGGCGATCAGGAGATCGGCGATGGATGAAACGATGACCCAGAAGCCGGGGCGGGACGACCACAGATGTCGGCGCTCACGATTGGTGTACATCGTCGCCTGGTTGCCGAACACGATGACGATAAAAGCTAGAGTCCGCAGCGCGCCTATGTCGAACCCCATCCGGTAAGCTCCGAAAGCCAGGACGGACGCGCAAAAGACCAGCTCGCCGAGTCCCATGATAATGCCGGCGCCCGTCAGATTGCCGATCCGCCACGCATTCGGCATCGGTGACGGCCGGACATTGTCGGTCGTCAACGACATGCCCAGGAAGTCGCCGGTGATCATGATGAGGACCATCAGCAACGGCGTCAGGATCGCATGCCCGGTCATGATCAGGCCGATCGCCAGGAATAGCACCTGCACGATCTTCTTGGTGATCGAGTTCAGAGTATAGCTCAGGATGCGCTGGAACGTCACCCGGCCCTCCTTGACTGCGGCGACGATGCCGGCGAGGCCGGGCTCGGTCAGCACCATGCCGGCCGCCGATTTGGCGACGTCGGTTGCCGTCGAGACCGCGATTCCGATCTGCGCCTGGCGCAGTGCCGGCGCGTCGTTGGCGCCATCGCCGCACATGCCGACGGTATGACCGCTCGTCTGAAAGGCCTTGACGAGCTTGTACTTGTCCTCTGGCAGAACACCGGCGAAGACCGCAAATTGCTCGGGCCGGACGGCGTCGGGGATCGGCCCCGGCGGACAGACCGCTCCGTCAAGTCCCACGGCATGAGCCACGATGGCCGCCGTCGCTGGCGCGTCCCCAGTCACCATGACGGTGCGCACGCCCAGTCCGTGCAATTCGCTGACAAGTGCCGCCGAGTCCGGGCGGGGTGGGTCGCTGAGCGCGATAAGCCCAGCGAGCTTCATCGCCGCCGGCGGTCCGACCGCGACCGCCAGCACTCTGAAGCCCTTTCCCTCGAGCGCCTGTGCCGCCGCCGTCGCACTCCGCGACGCTGCCGCCAGCCCGATGACCACAGCATAGGCGCCCTTGACGATCCTTTGCGTGCCGCTGCCTGGCTTATCGACCGTCGCTTCGGACATCTTCGTGGCCGGATCGAAAGGCACGAACTTCACCATCTTCGGCGCGTCGGAAACGGCGTTGCCCTTGGCAGCAGAGCGAATGGCTCCGTCCACCGGGTCCTGACCGCCATCCGAGCTCGCCAGTGCGGCTAGCGCCAGGACATGCGCTTCGTCGAAACCGGGCATCGGGCGAATGGTTGTCACCGTCAGCGCATTTTGGGTCAGCGTTCCCGTCTTATCGGCGCACAGGACATTCATCGACGCTGCTTCATCCACCGCCGTGAGGCGCGTCGGCAGAACACCCAGCTTTGCCAGCGCGCGCGCGCCAAGCGCCGATGCGAGCGTGAAAGTGGCCGGCAGCGCCACCGGGATCGATGCGAGCACCGCTGTCAGCACCAGGGGGATGATCTCCGCGAGCGGCATCCTGAGATAGGACGCGTAAGTGACCAGCAGCACAATGACGACACTGTTGAACGCGGCGAGATTGCGCACCACGCGCAGCACCGCTTTCTGCTGGGAGCTCACGACATGGGCGGTGCGAACGAGCTCGGCGGTGCCGCCAAACTTGGTACGCGTGCCGGTCGCCGTGACCTCCGCCACCGCCTCACCGCGCCTGACTAGCGCCCCAGCGTAGGTCAGTACGTCGGCGCCGGCTTCGATGGGCACGGATTCGCCGGTGAGCATAGATTGATCAAGCAGGATTTCTCCGCCGGTAAGGCGCACATCCGCAGCAACCACGCCGCCGAGACAAAGCTTCACCACGTCGCCTGGGACAAGCTCGGCTGCTGGTATCGTCTGCCACGCGCCGTCGCGCCGGACGCTCGCGTTCAGCGCGAGCCGCGACTTCAGCGCGGCAAGGGTCGCCTGGGCGCGGCTCTCCTGGAATAGCCCGAGTGCGGCGTTGAACACCAAGAGACCGGCAATGATCGCGGCTTCGGGATAGTCACCAAGCGTGATCTGGAGCACGATCGCGGCCTCGAGCATCCACGGAATGGGCGCCCAGAATTTCTCCAGCGCCATGCGCAACGGATGCAGCGCCGTATCGGGCATCGCGTTTGGCCCAAACTTCTCCAGCCGCCGGCGCGCTTCGTCGCTCGTCAGGCCGCTCGGGAGATCATCCTTTGCGGCTGCCGCCAATTCGGCGACGAGTCGAGGTTTTGTGTGTGTGGCGATGGTCGTCATGCGCCAGTTGATCGAAGAATGGTCGAATCAGGTGCTGGCATCGTAGTGGTGCAAACAAAAATCTCAGATATTCCCTCTCGCTTAGCGAGCTTCTTGGCTGTGTGAACAGCTGTCAGGAAAGAAAGCTCACTTACGGTTTTTGACTTTTGGTGGGCGACCGTAATGTTAAAGCCAAGGGGATGTCTCGTTTCCACGTATTCCTTGCCATAAGTGACCAGCAGGTATTTTTGTCCTGTAGGAATCTCGGCTGGTGACCTGATGTATTTTACTTTAGACATTGCCAACCCTAGGATCTATCCAATCAGGCGGTATGGCCATCGAAGTCGCCTGTCTTGGGAATATTCTTTTCCTGCTCCGGCGTCATTTTCGCGGTATCCTGACCGCCAGGCATACCGCGCGGCCCGAGTACTCTGCGGGCGATCTCGTCCTCGGTTTTCCGTTCTTGTTCGCGGGTCGCGTGCGGCATCTCACACCTCCATTCGGACGCTGTTGAAGCTTCTTTGTTTCCCTCTTCTGGCCCATGAACTACCAACACTTTGCAGCGGTTTGTCCAGTGCTCGATCGCTCTCAGTCGCCAACGCTTGGGCTGAGTCGCAGCCGGTGATAGCGTTGATGCATCCCTACGCAGCAACCGATCTCTTGTGGTTGTCGCGATTGCCTTACACTATTTCTTAGAGATTACCGCTTGCTGAGTAGAAAAGGTGTCCAAGTTAAAAAACTGGCCTGGCCTCATGACATTCCGTTTTCTTTCTATGTGGCAGGCGGGACATTTATAAACAATTTCGTCGAGCGATGGGGACAACATTGACGGTGCAGTCGTTTTGATCCTCATCGGCGCGTCACAGCGCCAGCAGCTTACGGACATATCGAAAAGGTCATGCGTTTTTTGACGTTCACTCTGAAGGGACATCGGAGTCTCCGTGCCTGTTTGCACTGACTACACTGCACGGTGTGCCTGTAAAAAAGGGGGAGTCTGGTCAAAATTGATCAATTCACGATGGAGTGAGCATAGTTGCAAAAAGCCCGAGGTGGAGTTATTCGATTTATCCACCGCCCATTCACAGTGAGCTACTTTATACAGATTCGGCAAAACGTTCGGATCAAAGTCATGGCTACCGGGCGCCTTCTCTGCCCCCAGCTCGTCGAGGCGCCGGAGGATTGTTGTGCGTATCTAAGACCCCAGCCGTGCTCACCACCGCTGGGGTCTTTTTCATTTTGCGGACGCTGCGCGGGGCCGGCCGTGCTTGTCCGGCGCCCTTCAATCAGGCTTTTTCTCGTCGAGCTCTAGCTTGCGCTCTATTGCCAGGATGTCCCAAGCCGCCGCCATTTCTTGAAGTTTTTGTTTGTGTCGCGGGTTCACTAGACATGCGGCAAGTTTTCGACATTCTTCGGCGAACCGGTGGTACTCCAATATTCTTTGCATGATGCCATCCCCAAAAGCATCAAAACGACAAGGTGACATCGAGCCTGCCGCCGTCAGGTGGAGGCTTGCTTTTCTACAGTCTTTGATTAGCGCTATCCGTCCGGCAGCGCATTCGAGGGGAATTAGCCTACAACCAACATCGCCCGGCTGGTGCCGAGCGCCAACCGGGCAAGAAACACACAGAGAACGATCCCGCTTTGTTACCAATGGAACCGGTCCGTTTTGATGGGTCATCAAAATCGGTGGTCCTTTTTCAGCGAACGCGTTAAGACAAAGACGCAACCAATCACGCGGACAGGACGTTGCATTCCGTAAGTGTGGGGCGCAACCAATGTCGGATTCTGATCGACGACGAGAGCGTGCGGCCCGCTTGCTGGCGATGGCACTTAAAGCCCGCGAGACTGGTCAATCGCAATACGCTGACGAGTTAACAAAATTGGCCCGCGATGTGCTGGCCGATGCGGCACCTATCGAGGACAACTCTATCCCTCGACCCCAAGCCGAACCACAACAACCCGCCCAACAACAGCAGCAACCCCAGCCCAAAAAGAACGGGAAATAGGCCGCCGCAATCAATATCAGTGGCCCCTTTTGAGTGGCGCGCCGAGCTCTCTGACGAATAGCGGCGGCGTAATTTCACAGAAAGTTGTCTGTACGATCCCGTACCAGCCTCTCGACATGGATGATCCTTCAAATCCTCGGCGGTCAGGCTTGGCAGAACGCTGGCGTCAATCGCGTTGTCGCGGAATGCGGGCATATTGTTCGAGCCCCAGTTTGCCCGCTATGTAGAGAAGAATAGCCGCCGCTCCGAGCGGATCGCGAACACGTAGCCCACGATCAGCATCCGGATCATCAGCACCGGATCAATCGAGGGCCTGCCGGTG
>Ga0210395_10005080_pt1 | contig 10091 bp, 9 predicted proteins | sample IncBWH4OmetaG_FD_150861 | JGI IMG/M metagenome (GOLD analysis project Ga0210395, IMG submission 150861) | Forest soil microbial communities from Barre Woods Harvard Forest LTER site, Petersham, Massachusetts, United States - Inc-BW-H-4-O ...
CGGAGATCGGGCGCATCGCGCCGGCGCCGCTCGGACAGGAACGCGTCAACGAGAACGCCGGCACCACCGGGCACGGCGTCGCGTTCTGCGTGCGGCTGTGCGACGGCCAGCACTTTCCCCTGGAGCGCATGGCCAATGCGACGCCGGCCGAGACCTGCAAGGCGATCTGCCCTACGAGTGCCACCAAGGTCTATTTCGGCTCCGAGATCGAGGGTGCGGTGGCCGGCGACGGCGCGCGCTACTCCGATCTCAACACGGCGTTCCTCTACCGCAAGCACCTGGTCGCCAATTGCAGCTGCAATGGCAAGGATCCGTTCGGGCTGGCCACCTTGGATGTGAAGACCGATCCCACCTTGCGGCCCGGCGATATCGTCTCGACCAAGGATGGGCTGATGACGTTCAGCGGCCGCAGCGGCCAATCGGCGTTCACGCCCGTTGCCCCGTCGACGCTCGGCCCGCAATTGAACTCCGTCTCGTCGCGGCAGAAGCCGACGTCGGCGCAGCCGGTTGATCAGCCGCAGGAAGTCGAAGACGAGCCCGGCATCATCGTGCCGGCAAGCCCGCCGCCGCAAAACGCAGCGCCCAGTTTGAATCCACGCCCGCCGGCCGGCCGGTAGCGGCATTTAGCCTGGACGTCACACGCCTTGGTTTGCATCGCGGCGAAGCCGCTGCGTAAGGTCGCAGATTGCGGCCAAGTGCCGGCGCAATGCCCAAAATCAGGCGCCATGACCGGCAAGCAATTGTGCAATGCGAGAAACGCGGCTTTTGACGATTTACCGGCCGTTCAACTGCCGGTAGTAGTATCGCAGGCTGTTTGGGGATCAAATCGTCAGCCTCGACGTGCTTGAGTCGGCACCTGCCGCCTTTACGCATCCCGCATTGGTTAGAACCAGCGCCATGGCTCTGAACCCATCGATGTCCGTGCTCCTGGTCGACGATTCCAAGCTGATGATCAACATCATCCGCGGCCTGTTGCAACATCTCGGCATCACCGACGTCGACGATGCCAATGACGGCGCCTCGGCGCTCGCCAAGATGCGGAGCAAACGCTACGGCCTGGTGATTTCCGATTGGAACATGGAGCCGATGAGCGGCTATGAGCTGTTGCGCGAGTTGCGCAACGATCCCGCGCTCAAGCGCACGCCATTCATCATGGTGACGTCGGAATCCAAGACCGAAAACGTCATTGCGGCGAAGAAGGCGGGCGTTGACAATTACATCGTCAAGCCGTTCAACGCCCACACGCTGAAAGCCAAGATCGAGACGGTCTTCGCCGCCCGCAGCGCGCCGCCGTTGGAGCGCTAGAGATTTTCAGGACGCCAAGAGCTTTAGGACGCCAAGTCCACGGCCATCATATCGGCAATAAAGCCGCGCAGCGCCACCGTGTCGAACGGCTTGCGCAGGATCTTCAGGTCCGCGGGCGCGGCTTGCGCGGCGTCGCTATAGCCGGTCGTCAGCAGCACCGGCAGATCGGGGTAGCGCGAGCGGATCTCGCGGGCGAGGCCGACGCCGTCGATCGTTCCCGGCATGACGATATCGCTGAAGACAAGATCGATCTTGGTGCCTTCGGCCAGATATTTCAGCGCTGCGTCGGCGGAATCCCGATAGTCGGTGTCATAGCCGAGGCGTTCGAACAGCGACGACGTCACCTCCGCCACCTCGGCGCTGTCGTCGACGATGAGCACCGTCGGGCGTTGCGCATGCGGCGCATCCATGGCGGGACTGTCCTTGGCAATGTCTTCGGAACAGGACGGCAGGTAGACGGTGATCGTCGTGCCTTGTCCGACCTTGCTGTCCGCGTTGATCGTGCCGCCGGCCTGGTGGACGAAACCATAGACCTGCGACAGGCCAAGCCCGGTGCCTTTACCGACCTCCTTGGTGGTGAAGAACGGATCGAAAATTTTTGACAGCAGATTCGGCGGGATGCCGACGCCGGTGTCGCTGAATTGAATGGCGACGAGGTCGCCGTTCGCTTCATCACCGCCCGATGCGCCGTTCGCCGGCACATTGCCGACGGTCAAAGTGAACGTGCCGCCGTTCGGCATGGCATCGCGGGCATTGACGGCGATATTGACGATCGCCAGCTCCAGTTCGGCGAGGTCGACCTTGACCGGCTGCACCGCCGGATCGATCGCTTCGTTGTAGACGATGTTGCCGCGCAGCGAGCTTTCGATCATCGGCCGGATGTTTTTGATGCTGGCATTGAGATCGACCACCGTGGGGCTCAAATGCTGGCGACGGGAAAATGTCAACAATTGCCGGGTGAGGCTTTCGCCGCGCTTGGCCGCCGTCTGGATCGCCTCGATGGCCCGCGGCAGCTTTGGATCGAGCAGCCGCTCGAAGGTCTGGGCGTTGCCGCCGATAATCATCAGCAGATTGTTGAAGTCGTGGGCGATGCCGCCGGTCAATTTGCCGATCGCCTCCATTTTTTGCGACATGGCGAGCTGCTCGCGCGCCTCGACCAGCTTCTCCTGCGCGTGGCGCCGTTCGGTGGCGTCGCGCAGTACATTGGCCAGGCCGATCAGATTGCCGTCGTCGTCGTGGATCGCCCTGATCGTGCCGGTGACGAAGAACAGCGCGCCGTTCTTTTTGATGCGCCAGCCCTCGACCGCGTGCTTGCCGTTCTTGATCGCCAGTTCGAGCACGCGGTTCGGCTCGCCCGAGCGCCGCTCGTCGGGGCGGTAAAATACGCCGAAATGCTTGCCGACGATTTCGTCGGCGGTGTAGCCGATAATTTGTTGCGCGGTAGAGTTCCAGCTCGCCACGCGGCCCGAGCGGTCGAGCAGGAACACGGCGTGATCGACGACACCTTCGATCAGGATTTGGAAATGCCGCTTGGATCGCTCGAACGCCAGCTTGGTCTCGACGACTTGCCGGTTCAATTGGTCCTGCGCGGCCTGCAGGCGAGCCGTGGTTTGCTGCTGGGTGGCGACCGCTGTAGCCAAAATCAGTGGCGGCACCGCTGTGGCCAGGACAAGCGCAAAGAGCAGGACCGGCGATCCATTGAAGTCGAAGCTCGTCGCAAAGCCCCACGCCGCGATCGCGCAGAAAACCGGCGCTGCCGCCGCGGTATCGCGCGGATTGCCGCGCACGCTCGCCCACAAGAACGGCAGCACGACCAGGAATGCAAGCAGGCTCCGGTACGGCAAGAGCGCATAGAAGTCGCTGTCCATGAGCGCGCTGCCGACTTGCGGGCCGAAGGCCGCGATGCCGATGGCGGCGGTGACGATGATGACGCCGGCGGTTTCCAACGGGCTCCATCGCGACCATGCCCGCGACGGCTTGGTCGCCCAGAGCACGATGACCGGAGTGACGATCAGCGTTCCGCCGGCGTCCGCCAGCCAGCGCGCCGTCCACGTCGCGATCGGGCTCGCAAGGCCGACGTCGTTGGCGAGAACCAGGCCCGCGGTGGCCACGGTGGCGCTGATCAACGCGGTCGGCGCAAAGGCAATGAGGGCGAATTTTGCGACGCCGAGCGGCGTTGCGAAGGTCTCGCGGCCGTGGGACCAGCGATCGATCAGCCAGGCTCCGGCCAATGCCGCCGTCGGCGTGCCGAGCGCGATACAGGCCGCCTCCGACAGCGCACCGCCGCCGACGGCAGTCGAGAAAAACCCTCCCACGAAAATCGCCGGCCAGATCCGATAGCCGCGTATGAGCATCAGCGCCAGCGCCAGGCCGGTCGGCGGCCACAGCGGCGTTGCGGTCGGATTGATCCAGGGAATCAAGAGCCCGGATACGGCAACGCCGAAATAGGCCCCCGCGATGGCGAACAGTTCGAGGATGTAGGCCACAGCCTGAAGGACGCCGTGCAGACCGAACGAACGAGATTTGCCGATTGCCACGCTTGTCATGCGGAGAGCCTCGCCGTGGTCGCCACAAAAAGGACTCGATCTCGCTTGCGGCAGTATAGCATCGTTCCGTTTCGGCTGAATATTTGCCGACGCGCCCGCAGGAACGAAATCCTCAGCTGCAGCGATATTCCGCACAAACGATGGCGACATTCGGTCAAACGCAGGCCCTTCGCGGCGGTGTGGTCAAAATCTGCACAGGATTTGCGCTGTGATTCGTTGGGGCGAACGGCCCTTAAGTCCCCTTCCAGAGGGGTGGCGCGGGCAATACGATGCCCCGGCCGACTTCAATCCGCGAATGGGCGATTTGATTCTCCCTGTGACTCGTGTGCCGAGCGAGCGACGATGCAGGCGACCATGCATGTGTCACCGATGATCGCGGCATTGGCCGGCGCGTTGACGCTGTTGGCGACGCCGTGCTGCGCGCAAGCGCCCGAGGCGACCGCGTCGCAACAGGAGTTGGTGATCGGCACCAAGGAAGCGGCACCCTTTGCCATGAAGGCCGCCGACGGCAGCTGGTCCGGCATCAGCATCGAGCCACATCGCCGACGAACAGCATTTGCATTACCGCTTCGTCGAAGAAGCCAGCGTGCAAGCGTTGATCGACGGCGTGGCGGCTGGGCGGTTTGACATGGCGGTCGCCGCCTTGACCGTGACGGCCGAGCGCGAACGGGTGCTCGATTTCACGCAAGCTTTCTACGTGACCGGTCTCGGCATCGCGGTGCCGGTCGGCGGCGAGGCAAGCTGGCGGCCGATCATCCGCACGCTGACGTCGTTCGGGTTTGCCCAGGCGATCATGGCGCTGGTCGGCTTGGCGCTGGTCGTCGGCTTTCTCGTTTGGCTGTTCGAGCGGCGCCACAACGATGATTTCCGCGGCGGCGCGGCGCGGGGCATCAGCTCGGGCGTCTGGTGGTCGGCCATGACCATGACGCAGCGCAGCCCCGGAAATTTTGGTCCGCGAACGCTGCCCGGGCGCATCGTGGCGGTGCTGTGGATGATCGGCTCGATCGTCGTCATCGCCGTGTTCACCGCCGGCATTACCTCGGTGTTGACGATCAAGCACCTGCAGGGCGTGGTGCATGGCAGCAGCGATCTATCGGCTGTTCGTGTCGGCGCGGTTGTGGGAACCTCCACCGAGGGCACGCTGTCGCGCATGCAGATCAAATACCGGAAATTCGCCAGTCCGCAGGACGGCCTCAAGGCGTTGCGCGCGCGCAGGCTCGACGCCTTCGTCTATGACAAGCCGCTGCTCAGTTGGATTGTCCGGCAAAACTTCTCGTCCTCAATCGAGCTGCTCGAGACGACCTTCGAGCCGCAGGAATATGCCTTCGCGGTGCCGATCAACAGTCCGCTGCGAAAATCCGTCGGCGTGGCCATTCTCGCCGCCATCCATAGCGATTGGTGGGAGCAAACCACCTCGCGCTATCTCGGTCCACGCTGAATGCACCCGACCACTTCGCCATCCATCTATCGGCGTCTCCGACAAGGTCGTCGCGCCGCAGACCCGGCGCACTGTGAGCCGCGGCCACGGCAATATGGGGGGCCGTCATGACCGTTCGCGCGGGTCGTGAATTCCTGGCGGTCCCGGGGCCGACGAATATTCCCGATGAAGTGCTGCAGGCGATGCACCGCCCGGCGGTCGAGATCTATTCCGAGCCGCTGATCGCGCTCACCGACGGCCTGTTGCGCGACCTCGGCAAAGTGTTCGGCACGGCGACCCGTCCCTACATCTATATCGCCAACGGCCATGGCGCGTGGGAGGCGGCGCTGACCAACGTGTTGTCGCGCGGCGACAAGATTTTGGTCCTGGAAAGCGGCCAATTCGCCATCGCTTGGGGCGATGCCGCGGCGCGGCTCGGCGTCGAGGTCGAAGTCCTTGAAGGCGACTGGCGGCGCGCCGTGCGTCCGGCGGATGTCGAAGCCCGCCTGCGCGCCGACAAGAGCGGCGCGATCAAGGCGATCCTCGCGGTGCAGATCGAGACCTCTACCGGCGTCGTCAACGATATCTCGGCGATCGGCGACGCCATCAAAGCGGGCGGGCACGACGCGCTCTATGTGGTCGATGTGGTTGCTTCGCTGGGCTGCGTGCCGTTTGCCATGGACGCCTGGGGCGTCGATGTTGCGGTTTCGGGCTCCCAGAAAGGCCTGATGTCGCCGCCGGGCTTGAGCTTCGTCGCTGCCGGCGAGCGCGCCCGCGAGGCCCATCGCAAGGCCGGTTTGCGCACGCCCTATTGGGATTGGACCGCGCGCGACGGCGAGTCGCATTATCAGAAATATTCCGGCACGCCGCCGGAGCAATTGCTGTTCGCGCTACGCAAAGCGCTCGACATGCTGTTCGCGGAAGGGCTCGACAACGTCTTCCTGCGCCACCGTCTGCTCGCCGAGGCGGTGCGCCGCGCCGTCGCGGTGTGGAAGACAGGCAACGTGATCGATTTCAACGTCGTCGAACCGGACGACCGCTCCGATGCGGTCACCACCGTGCTGACGAACGGTTACGATCCCAAACTATTGCGCACGTATTGCGACACCAAATGCGGTGTCGTCCTCGGCCACGGCATCGGCAAATTGAACGGCAAGGCGTTTCGCATCGCCCACATGGGCCACCTCAATGCGCCCATGGTGCTGGGAACGCTCGGCGTCATCGAGATGGCGCTCGGCGCGCTCGGCGTCGCCCACGGCAAGGGCGGCGTTCAGGCGGCGATCGAGTGGTTGAGTGAGAGCGTGAAACCGTGAGCCGGGCCGCGCTCACTCCATCTTGATGTCGGCGGCCTTCACAACCTTGCCCCACTTCTCGGTGTCGGCGCGGATGAGCTTGGCGAAAGCATCCGGCGGTAGCGCCATGACGGTGAGTTGCTGATCGGCGAATTGCTTGGCAACTGCGGCATCGTTCATGACGGCGAGCATGGACTCGGTCAGGCGGTCGACGACCGGTTTCGGCGTGCCGGCCGGTGCGATCAGGCCGACCCAGGGCGCCATTTCGAAGCCGGGCACGGTTTCGGCCACCGCCGGCCAATCGGGAAATTCCGCCATGCGCTTAGGCTCGGCGACCGCGAGCGCCTTCAACTTTCCGTCCTTCACATAGGGCAGCAAGGTCGAGACATTGTTGAACTCGACCTGCACTTCGCCGCCGATGATGCCCATGGCCATGGGGCCGGTGCCCTTATACGGTACGTGCAGCATTTTCACGCCGGTTGCCTGCGTGAACAGCACCATCGCCAGATGGCTGAAATTGCCGACGCCGGCGGAGCCGTAGGCGATGCCGTCGGGTTTTTGCTTGGCCAGCGCGATCAGCTCGGCGATGGTATTCGCCGGCAGCGACGGATTGGCCGCCAGCATGCCCGGCAGCCGCACCGCGGACGCCACCGGCACGAAATCCTTCAGCGGATCGTAGGACAGATCCTTGTAGAGCCAGGGATTGACCGTCAGCGGCGTGTCCGATGTGAAGCCGAGCGTGTAGCCGTCGGGATCGGCTTGCTTGAGCGCCTGCAAGCCCACGGCGCCGTTGGCGCCGCCGCGGTTCTCGACGAAGATCGGCTGGTTCAACAGCTTCGACAGATGATCCGCCACCATCCGCGCGACGAAATCGGTGCCGCCGCCGGCCGGGAACGGCACGATCACCCGGATCGGTTTTTGCGGCCAGGTTTGCGCGAGCGATGGCGTCAATAGGGCACATAGCAGACCGAGTGCCGCCAGAAATGTCGCCACGAACTTTTTCATAGGCATTTCCCCCAATGTCCTTTTTATCGGGCGCGCCTAGAAAGCGGCCTTGATCGCTTGGACAGCACTCTGTTCGTGTTGACGATCTTGTCAAGGACGGCGCGAAGCGCCGCCGCCTTCGGCGGTCAACGATCCTTGACAAGATCGTCAACACGAACAACTGGCAGCCAAGCGATCAAGGCCGCCATCTCGATCAGTTCTGGTGGCGGACTCCAGGGGTGGCTTTGAAAGTCCCTCTTACTGAGGGAACGTCGCATTGATCCACATTTTGAAGACGGTTTCGAAAATATCGCCGGCCCGGTAATCGCCAAAATAGTGATACGTCAGACTTCCGCAATCCGCCGCCATTTGAGTAATTGGATACGTGCATGCGCCCGCCAAGATCAATCCATGCGCCGGCTCCTGTTTCGGATTTCGGATGGCATAGTTTTTTGTTTGGTACATTCTAACCTGGACAAGGAAATTACCATCTGATTTCTGCGGCACCAGAGTGACCCTCTCCGCCAGCAGGCGAACGGCGATAGTTCTTATCGCGTCCAGGTTCGCTACGGAATTCGCGCCTGGCAGGCCGAAATCTAAAAATGCCCGCATGGACGCAGCTTGTTCTTTCGGAATTTTAATAGTGGAGAAATTACGGTAGACGACGAATTCGTCGTCTGCCGACACGAGATCTTGAGAAGATGCGCGGTCGGGCGAAAGTAGCGCGCAGAGTATCGTGACGATAAGCACGAGACGGTGCATGAGTGCTACCTTGGCGACGTGCGTCGCGAACGGTTCGGGTTTGTTCTTTCGCGGCAAACCCGATTGTAGGCGCGCCGATCGGCTCGACAAGCCGGTCCGCGCGGAGAATAATGGCGCAAAATCTTGCACATATGGAGGAGCCGCCGTGACAACGCAATCGCTCAATCCCGAATCGATGGAAAAACGCGTCGCCCGCTTCAACAAGCTGCAGACTTACCAGCAGCAGAATTTCGCCACCCACGGCATTCCGCAAGGCGCCGTTGAAAAGATCACGGCCCGGAAGGTCTATCCGGTGATGGCGCCGGCCGATTACCAGGGCCGCAGCGCCGGCGCGCCGGTCAAGGGTCCGCGTGGGCTGATCGTCAGTATCGCCGAGTGCGAGCCAGGCAACGGGCCCGGGCTGCACCGCCATCTCAACACGGTGGAGAATTTCATGTGCCTCGCCGGCCGCTTCGAGATCGCCTGGGGCGATCAGGGCGAGCAAAAGCTGGTGCTCGATCCGCTCGACATGATCTCGGTGCCGCGCGGCGAGAACAGGAGTTTCCGCAACGTCTCCGACGTCACCGGGCGTTTGCTGGTCATGATCGTGCCGGAGACCGACGAACAGGCCGATCCGATTTCCTACGCACCGAGCCTCGCCAAGGAAATCGAAGACGAATACGGCAAGTCGGCGCTGGAAGGCTTGCAGAAAGTCGGCTTCAAGTTCGAAGAGCCGACGTCGGCGTGACGGCGCCGGACTATTTCGCTACGGCAGTTCCGGCTTCGCCACGGAACCGACAAACAATCATCCTCTAAAGGCGGGGATGATGAAGAATGCCGTCCGCCTCGCCAGTGCGGCATTGGTTTTGGCGATCGGTTTCGCCGTTGCCGCCACGACGCGGTCGACCACGCTCGCGCGACAGTTTCCCGAATTGGCCGACCTGTCCGAGACCAAGACCGTGGTCATCGGCATTCAGTGGCTCGGCCTTTCGACATTGTCGCCGATGATCGCCAACTATCTGCTCGAACTGCACGACGATCAATTTGCCGGTCAAGGGCAATTCAAGGTCGCCGATGCACCGGCGGTGAGCCGGCCTATCACCGTGCCGCGCGATGTGATGCGGGCATTTCTGGCGGTGGCGAGCAAAGTGCGGATGGTCGAAGGCGAATACAAGCCTCACATCGATCACACCGACGATTATCCGTCGCTCGAATTCGACGTCGCGACCAAGCAGGGCCTGCTGCGCGTCGGCACCAGCTCACAGCTCAAATACGCTGAATCCGGCACCTATCCGGACCGGACGCCATGGAGCATCAGCTATTTGAATCGCAGCTTCGTCGTCACTGCGAGCGATCTCGACCGCGCCTATGAGCCGTTCGGCCAGTACTTGCGCGACGACGAGATTTTCAAAGAGCTTGGAAAAAACGTGATGGAGTCGGGCCGCTGAAGTGGTGGGCGGATCAGTTTAAGCACGATCCGCCCGCCGGCGTCACACCTTGACCTTCTCGTCCTCCACCACGCGCCCGACCGCTGGCCGCTTGAGCATGCGGTCCTTGTGCGCGGTGTAGTTCTTGAGCTCGCCCATCGGCAGCTCGCGGCGCACGCCCCAGGTGTAGAATACGAAGGCGTAGGGATCGAGCACCGAGTATTTATCAGCCAGCCATTCGTGGCCGGCCAGCATGCCGTCGATCTGCTTCAGATAGCCGCGGAAGGTTTTCAGGCCGGCGTCTTTGATGCCCGGATAGGCCGAGGTGTCGGCGGTGTAGCGCTCGGGCCGGCCGACATGGGCGTGCGCCGGATGTACG